>OOCV01000131.1_pt1 | contig 68900 bp, 59 predicted proteins | sample 1671061 | NCBI WGS metagenome assembly OOCV01 (sample SAMN06348118, study PRJEB24527) | human gut metagenome | biome: human gut; feature: ankylosing spondylitis patient; material: feces | host: Homo sapiens | place: China | collected 2015-10
CACCAGGCATGTGGCAACTGCGGTTACTACAAGGGCGAGGAAGTCATCAAGAAGGCCTAATTTGCGCGTAATTGGTGGCATAATGGTGTTATGTACAGAAGGGGAGGGCGCGATGCCTTCCCCTTCTTGTTCTGTCTGAACAAAGGAGGTGGATGCGTTGGCGATCAAAATCGAGCGTGTGGAACCGGGCAGCGAAGCCGAGACGCTGGGCCTTGCGCCCGGTGACGAGCTGCTGGCCGTGGATGAAAACGAGCTGAACGACTCTCTGGATTACGATTTTTATACCGACAGCTCCAGCTTTCACCTGAAAGCAAAGGTGGCCGACGGCATCCGGGAATGGAATGTGCAGCGCACGGAGCGCGGACCCTTTGGCTGTGACTTCAAGACCTATCTGGGCGACCAGAAGCACTCCTGCTCCAACCACTGCATGTTCTGCTTCATTGACCAGCTGCCCCCCGGCATGCGCGAGAGCCTGTATTTCAAGGATGATGACGAGCGCCTGAGCTTTTTGTTCGGCAACTACATCACCATGACCAACATGCAGGACCATGAGATCGAACGCATCATCAAGATGCACATCTCACCCATCAACATTTCGGTGCACACCACCAACCCCCAGCTCCGCGTGCGGATGCTGGCCAACAAGCGCGGCGGCGAGGTGCTCAAGTACCTGCCCCGGTTGGTGCAGGGCGGCATTGCCGTGAACTGCCAGCTGGTGCTGTGCCGCGGCATCAACGACGGCGACGAGCTGCGCCGCACCCTGACCGATCTGCTGGAGCTGACCCCCATGGTGCAGAGCGTGGCAGCGGTGCCCTGCGGTGTGACGGATTACCGTCAGAATCTGTTCAAACAGATCCCCTACGACGCCGAGACCAGCGCCGCCGTCATCGACATTCTGGAAGAATTCGGCGACGAGTGCAAGCGCCGCCACGGCAAGCGCATCATCTACCCCAGCGATGAGTGGTATCTCAAGGCCGGGCGTCCCATCCCGGACCCGGAATTCTACGAGGACTACGACCAGCTGGAAAACGGCGTGGGCATGATGAGCCTGTTCCGGCAGGAATTTCTGGCCGAACTGGACAAGCCCCACCGCATTTACGGCACCAAAAAGCTGGATGTGGTCACCGGCACCATGGCAGCCCCCCTCATCATTGAGATGATGGAAGAGCTGCACCGCCAGTACCCCATGATCGAGGTGACCGTGCACCCCATCCAGAACAAGTTCTTTGGCGGCAACGTGGGCGTGGCGGGCCTTGTAACGGCCACCGACATCATCGCCCAGTGTGAGGGCAAACTGACCAGCGGTACGCTGGGCGTGCCCGCTGTGATGCTGCGCGAAGAGAAAGATACCTTTTTGGACGATGTGACGATCACTCAGCTGGGCGAGCGTCTGGGCGTGAAGGTCGAGGTGCTGCCCGTGGGCGGCGGCGACGAGGCCCGCGCCCTGCTGCGCAGCGGACTGCACATCGCAAGAAGAAAGCGATAAAAAAGAACCCTCTCCGTCATCGCTGCGCAATGCCGCCTCTCCCGAAGGGTGAGGTCTGAGCTGCTTTCCCGCAACGCATCAAAAAGCTCTCCCTTTCGGGAGAGCTGGCACGGCGTGAGCCGTGACTGAGAGGGTCTTGCTACAAGAAAGGAGGAACCCCCATGAGCAAACCGATCGTAGCAGTGGTGGGCCGCCCCAACGTGGGCAAGTCTACCCTGTTCAACAAACTGTGCGGCCAGCGTCTGGCCATCGTGGAAGATACCCCGGGCATCACCCGCGACCGTATCTTTGCCAACTGCGAGTGGAACGGCCACGAATTTTTGCTGGTGGACACCGGCGGCATTGAGCCCAAGGCCACCGAGGGCATTCTGGCCCATATGCGCGAGCAGGCCCAGATCGCCATTGACACTGCCGACTGCATCATCATGGTAGTGGATGTGCGCGACGGCCTGACCGCTGCCGACGAGGATGTGGCCCACATGCTGCGCCGCAGCCACAAGCCCATCATCCTGGCCGTGAACAAGTGCGACAAGGTGGGCGAGGCCCCCATGGAGCTGTACGAGTTCTACAACCTGGGCTTTGACGAGGTGATGCCCATCTCGTCCGTGCACGGTCACGGCACCGGCGACCTACTGGATGCCGTGTGCGCACACCTGGACTTCAGCGAGACGGTGGTGGAAGAGGACCGCATCCCGGTGGCCATCATCGGCCGCCCCAACGTGGGCAAGTCCAGCCTGACCAACCGCATCCTGGGCGAGAACCGCATGATCGTGGCCAATGAGGCCGGTACCACCCGCGATGCCATCGACACCCCGGTGGACAATGCCTACGGCAAGTTCATCTTTACCGACACCGCCGGTCTGCGCAAGCGCAGCAACATCACCGACGGTCTGGAGCGGTATATGGTGGTGCGCGCCCTGGCTGCCGTGGAGCGCAGCCGTGTGGCCCTGATCCTGGTGGATGCCACCGTCGGCTTTACCGAGCAGGACAGCAAGGTGGCCGGTTATGCCCATGACCAGGGCAAGGCCTGCATCATCGTGGTGAACAAGTGGGACGCCGTGGAAGGCAAGGAGACCAATACCATGGAGCAGCAGCGCCGCGGCTATGCCGAGGACTTCAGCTTCATGGGCTACGCCCCTATCATCTTCATTTCGGCCCAGACTGGCTACAACGTGAACAAGCTGATGCAGCTGATCCGCGACGTGGACGCACAGAACGGTGCCCGCGTGCCCACCGGCGTGCTGAACGAGATGCTGGCCCGTGCCACGGCCCGCATGCAGCCGCCCAGCGACAAGGGACGCCGCCTGAAGATCTTCTACCTGACCCAGGCTTCCACCCGCCCGCCCACGTTTGTAGCCTTTGTGAACGCAAAACACCTGTTCCACTTCAGCTATCAGCGGTATCTCATCAACCAGATCCGCGAGAACTTTGGCCTGGAACACACCCCCATCCGTCTGGTCGTGCGGGAGCGCGGCTCCGGCGAAGTGGGTGCCAAGGACGTGTAAGCGCCCCGAAGGAGGCATCCGGGTTCCGTTATGATGCAAACCATCCTCATCGCCGTGCTCACGGCTGCGCAGGCTTACCTGCTGGGCAGTGTGGACACCGGCATCCTCATCAGCAAATTCGTGTATCACGATGACGTGCGCAACCACGGCAGCGGCGCTGCCGGTATGACCAACATGCTGCGCACCTTTGGCAAGAAAGCCGCGGCCCTCACGGCCGCCGGTGACGTGCTCAAGGGGGTGGCTGCCGTGTGCATCGGCCGCTGGCTGTTCCACTTCCTGCCCGCCGACGCCGGTATCTCGGCCTGGCTGGGCGTGTATCTGGCCGCCATCCTGGCGGTGGTGGGCCACCTTAAGCCCCTGTATTTCGGCTTCAAGGGCGGCAAGGGCGTGCTGGTGGCCGGTGGAGCCATTCTGGCCATCCAGCCGGTGCTGCTGCCGTTCCTGGCCCTGATCTTTCTGGCCTGCCTGCTGCCCACCGGTATGGTGTCGCTGGGCAGTGTGACCATGGCGGCGGCTTATCCGTTGTTGACGCTGGGCTACTGCCTGCTGCGTGGCTATGCCGTACAGGACCTGCTCATCTGTCTGGTGGGCTCTGTCATCATGGCTGCCATGGTCATCTATATGCACCGCTCCAACATCCAGCGCATCCGGGAGGGCAAGGAATACCGCTTTGGCCGCCACGGCAAACAGTAAAATCAAACAATGAAACAGGCGGTGCCTGCACACAATGCTGTGCGGCACCGCCTGTTTTTCTTTTTGTAAGGTTATTCGTCGTCCTCGCCCGGTTCTGTTTCCGGTTCGGGGTGCAGCCAGTGGATGCCGCTTTGCGCGGGCGAAAGGTCCGGAGCGAGGTGGCCGTCCGGCAGATGGGCACCAAAGGCGGGCACAAAGAAGTATTTGCGCACAATGAAGATGAGGGCGATGGCACCCACACTGAGCAGGTTTTCCAGCGCCGAGTCATGGCCCACCACCAGATGGCGGGCAATGGCGTAGAGCAGTACTTCCAGACTGCTGCCGGGGCTGTGCTTGGCCAGCATCTTGATGAACTCGATACCGATCACGATGTCCAGACTGCGCTCCAGAAAGGTGCGGATCTCCACCTCGTTGCCGTCGATCAGCAGGCCGGGCATCCACCGGATGAGCGGCACGGCGCTGAGCAGCAGACCAATGAGCACCAGCCCGGAGAGCAGGATCTCCAGCAGGCTGGACGCCTGAATGATGTGGTTGCGCAGCTGGGTGCGCCAGTGGCTTTCCACATGTAAAGCGGGATGTTCCATAACAAGACCGTCCTTTCGGCATTCTGCTGTAGAAGATTCGACAAATCTTTGACATTATTGTAGCAGAAGAACGAAAGCGTGTCAATTCAAACGGTGCAGGTTATGGCAGGGATTCAGCCGTTGGCGGCTGCACTGCCGGCAGGCACATAGCCGGCCTTTTTGATGCAGGCCTGCCCGGCCTCGGTGTCCAGCCAGTCGTAGAGCTGGCGCTCCGGGCTGTCGGCGGCGGCATCCGGGCGGATGACGGCGTAGAAGTCGTTGCAGAGGGGATAGCTGCCATCGGCCAGTGTGTCGTTGGAGGGCATCACGCCGTCCACACTCAGCAGCCGCAGACCGGGCTGGGAGTACATCTGGTCGATGTAGTAGTACACCGAAAAGCCGATGGCGTTGGCGGAGTTGTTGTAGGCGGCAAGGCTGTCCACCAGTTCGCCCATGGCGGTGGGGGCCAGCTCGGTGGGCGGGTCCATCAGTTCGCCGCCCTGAATGAGCAGCTTCTGGAACAGGGTCTGGCTGCCGGAGTCGGACCGGCGCTGGAAGGCCACGATGTCCAGATCCTGGCCGCCCACGTCCTTCCAGTTGGTGATCTTTCCGGCGTAGATGTCCCGCAGCTGCTGCTGGGTCAGGTTGGTCACGGGGTTGTCCTCGTTCACGATGAACACCAGTGCGTCCACGCCGATGGGTTTCTGCTCCAGCTGGACGTTGGCGGCCTCCAGCTCTTCCTTGACGGAATCCGGGGCTTCGTACACCACCAGCATTTTGGTGTCGGTGTTGTACAGACCAAAGCTCTCCCAGGCATAAGCGGTGGTGCTGACCGAAATGCTGCTCTGGGCTTCTTCCAGGTCCATGCCGGTGGTGTCGGCCAGCATTTGCGCCATCAGGGGGATGCAGGCCGTGCTGCCATCCAGGGCAGGGAAGTCCTCCACGGTCAGGAACGGTGCGGCGGTCACCTCACTGGCAGCCGAGGAAGCAGGGGCTTCCGGGGCGGTGGAAGCAGACGAAGCAGGCTCGCTGCTGCCGGAGCAGGCCGTCAGGACCCCGGCGGCAGAGCAGGCGGCAAGACCCAGCAGAAAGCTGCGGCGGGAAATTTTCGTGTTTTTCATCAGAAAAAACCTCCTGTCATGGTTCAGTAACCGAGTTCGTCATCGGCATTGACGGACGAGAAGATGCTCTGGCAGTAAAGCCAGTTGCCGTCGGTGTCCATCCAGCCGTAATAGAAGCCACGCCGTGCCACGAATACATGGTCCGGCAGGGCGTTCAGGCTGTTGTCGTAGTAGCTGTAGCAGCTGCCAAGGCCCTGCATCACCACGTTGCCGGTTTCGTCCAGTACATCGCATCCGGTGGCGTAACTGCTGCCGGGAACGCTGCGGGTGCCGTAGTACAGCGGCCTGCCGTTGGCATCGGCGGTGAGGTAGCCCAGATAATTGTAGGTCTCATTCAGGCTGCTCAGGTCGGAGACGAGGCCTTCGGGGCCGTACACCCGGATGGCAGCGATCTCATAGCTGTCGGCATCCCGCAGCTCCATCCAGACAAAGCCGTCCTCCTCACAGTCCAGCGTCACGCGCTGATCGTCCCCAATGGTCCCGGCGTTCACGTCGGTGAGCAGTGCTCCGGTGTCGGTGTCGTAGACCTTCAGGCTGCCGTCCTGCGCATACAGGGCGATGCGGTTCCCGGCAAGGCTGACGGCATACAGCGGTGTGACCTCCCCGGTGGAAAGGTCGTGCAGGGGATAACGATAGTCACTGTCCACGTTCCAGGTGACCACATACCCCGGGAAATAGTTGCTGGGCAGGGCGTCGAATTCGGCAATCACGCCCCGGTCCTCGGTGGTCAGGTCCCGCAGCTGATAGGTGCCGCTTGGGGTCAGGAAAGCTGCCGTACCGTGGCCGCAGGTCTGCCGGTAGCCGCGCAGGCCCTCCCCGGTGGCGGGGTTGTGCAGGACTTGGTCGACCGGGCTGCCGTCTGCATGGGAGATGTCCAGTTCCACCCAGTCGTCCAGTTCATCCGGCTCATAGGAAATGCGGCTGGCCGTGGAGGTGGAGGACCCATAGGTCTGGGTGCCGTCCTTCTGCTGGACAGTGACCCAGCTGTGCAGGCTGGGGTCGTCGTCCCATTCGTCTGCGGCAAGGTCTGCCGGGCGGGCGTAGCAGTTGAACACCAGTGCGTCCCCGCAGACGATGCAGCTGTAGGCACCCTCCGGCACCGGCAGGTTCTTGCCGGTGGCAAGGTCGATGACACTGCAGGTGCCGTAGCTGTCATAGTCGACATCGTAGCTGTCACCGACCATCCTGCTCTCCTGCAGCACCAGCAGACCGTTCTGGATGGTGGCGCTCTGCTCGCCGTCAAAGGCCATCACTTCGCTGCCGTCCTTGTCATACAGGGCACTGCGGCGGCCGCCCCGGCCGGTGGAGTCCGACCAAGAGCGGAACCAGTAGTTCGTCTCGCCGGTGACGGTGTCGGTGAGCAGGTTCACGGTCTCGCTGCGGAGCGACTGGTACAGCACCTTGCTGCCGCACAGGACGGTGCGGCAGTCGCCGGAGTTGTCGTAGCCGTACAGGATGCGCAGGCGGCCGTCGTCCAGCCGGGTGGCATCGTACAGGGGCTTGCCCTCGGCGTCGGTGGGAACGGACACTGCCGGGGAAGCGGGTTTCTCGGAGGAGGCAGGCGGCATTACCGCGCAGCCGCAGCCCAGCGCAAGGCTCAGGGTCACGCACAGGGCAGCACTGCCCAGACGGGAAACGGTCTTTTTCATGGGATCACTCCTCTTAAAACAATACAAAAAGCAATGCAAAATGCAGATGCTACTGTCTGGAATGGAAAAACGCACCCGGAAGAAAGCTCCGGTTCATCTGGAATACGAGACAGCCGCGCATTCCATTGCAGAAAATGCGCGGCTGATGGTTACAGATTTATGACAGAAGTTCAGGACGCGGTTTTGCTCTGTTCGGCGTCATCCATCCGGCCCAGCTGCTGCAGAAATGCAATCAGGAAGGGCAGGGACACCAGGAAGGTGAGCACATCCGCGATGGGCTGGCAGATCTCCACGCCGAACAGCCCGTGGGTGCGGGGCAGGATGAGGATGAGCGGGATGAAGAACACGCCCTGTCGGCAGCAGGCCAGGAAGGTGGCCCGGCCGGACGCGCCCACGCTCTGGAAGGTCATGTTGGCCACCACGATGATGGGCTGCAGCAGCATGGCCAGGCACTGGTAGTGGAAGGCGGGCAGCGCCACGGCGGTGACGGCGGGGTCATCGCGGAACAGACGGATGAGGGCATCGCCGTTCACCCAGCACAGGCCCACCAGCACCACCAGCATGCAGAAGGCCGCTTCGATGGTGAAGATGGCGGCCTGCCGCACCCGGCGGTATTTGCGGGCACCGTAGTTGAAGGATGCCACCGGCTGCAGGCCCTGTCCCACGCCGATGGCCACCGAGATGATGAACAGGAAGATGCGGGACACGATGCTCATACCGGCCACGGCGGCGTCGCCGTAGCTGCGGGCGGCAAGGTTCAGCAGCATGCCGCCGATGCTGTTCAGGCCCTGACGGCCAAAGCTGGGCGCGCCGCCCAGCAGGATGCGGCCGAAATCGCGGGCTTCGCGGGTGACGGCCGAAAGGCGGAACTGGCTGACCGTTTTGCCCCGCAGGAACATGGACAGCAGGATGCAGAAGCTGATGCTCTGGCTCAGGGCGGTGGCAATACCGGCACCGGCAGTGCCCAGCCCGAACACGAACATGAACAGCGGGTCCAGCGCGATGTTCAGCACGCCGCCGGTGACCAGACCGATCATGGCAAAGCTGGCTTTGCCCTCATAGCGCAGGATGTTGTTCATCACCAGGCTGGAGATCATCAGCGGGGCGGCAATGAGGATGGGTCGCGCGTAGGCGCAGGCGTGGGGCAGGATGGTCTCGGTGCTGCCCAGCAGCATCATGAAGTGGGGCAGGGTGCCAAGGCCCGCCACGGTCAGCACCACGCCAAACACCAGAGCCGTGAAAAAGCTGGTGGACGCAAACCGGGTGGCGGCGGTGGTGTCGCGGCTGCCCAGGCTGCGGCTGATGATGGTGCCGGCCCCGTGGCCCAGCATAAAGCCCAGCGCCTGGATGATGGCCATCAGGCTGGAAACAACGCCCACGGCACCGGACGCACTGGTGGAGATCTGGCCCACAAAAAAGGTGTCGGCCAGATTGTAGATGCTGGTGATCAGCATACTTAAAATGGTGGGAGCAGCAAGGCTGAGGACCAGTTGCGGGATGGGCGTCTCGGTCATCCGGCGAAACTGCAGCGCACTGCGGTCATCGCTTGTCATAAAAAGCCTCCTTGAATGGGATGGAGTAGGGAAAGCCGCCGCCAAAAGCGGACGGCGGAAATCAGCAACATCATAGTATAACGCAAGTACGGCAAAAAGTCGAGAGGGGAACCGTGTGAAAAAACGGCTCGCAAACCGGTGCGAAGGGGCAAAAATGACGCCGAAAGAACCGGCGATTCTGTATGATTTGCTAAAGAAAGGTCGAATTGCTTGTGGAAAATCACGATATGTGGTATCCTTTAGGAAGGAAGATGTTGGCAGACCCTGCCCGGCATCGTGACAGATGGAGGAACTGAAGCATGAAAACCGTAGCACAGACCGTGATCGAAGCCGATCGTTTTTATACCATTGCCGCCCACACCGGCAATGTGATCCAGGCCGTGGAAGCAAGCAAGGACGGCGGCACCGTTCGTCTGGGCAAGTATGACCACAAGCCCGAACAGGAGTGGAGCTTTGTCCGGGTGGGCGAGGGCGTATACCGCATCCGCAACCGCGCCTCCGGCAAGCTGCTGGACCTGACCATGACCGGCACCGCCAACGGCACCTGGCTGCACCTGTGGGAGGATGTGGGCGGCACCTCCCAGATGTGGGAGCTCTGCCCCACGCCGGAAGGCACCGTGCGCCTGCGCTCGTCCTGGGCCGGCGGCAAGTGCGTGGACACCGTGGGCATGGGTGCCGAAGCAGGTGCCGTGCTGCAGATCTGGCAGGAAGTGCCCGGTGCCGACCAGCTGTGGACCATCGCTGAGGTGAAGGACCGCGCAAAGCGCACCGCTAAAAAGACTGCTGAGCCTGCTGTGGAAGCCGCACCCGCCGCTGAGGCTGTTGCCCCGGCAGAGGAGAAGAAGGCACCGGTCAAAAAGCCTGCCGCCCGCAAGCCCCGCACCACCAAAAAGGCCGCTGCGGAACCGGCTGTGACCGCCCAGCCCGCTGCCGAAATGGCAGAAGAGCCGAAGACGGAGCCCGCCGCAAAGGCGGAAGCAGCAGAGAAGCCCGCCAAGGCTCCCCGCAAGACCACTGCCCGGAAGAAGGCTGCACCCAAGGCAGAAGCCGCCGCAGAAGCTGCCGCCCCGGCCGAAAAGCCCAAGCGCACCCGTAAGGCCCCTGCCAAAAAGGCAGATTGAGCAAGGCTGAACCCGTAAAAACCAGAAGCACCCGTCGGATCGTGGGACCCGGCGGGTGCTTCTTGCGTTTGCGGGAGGTTCACTCCGGCAGTTCGTTCAGGGCAAAGCGGTTCTTTTCAAAGGTCAGCAGGCCCTCATCCCGCATCTTGCACAGCTCCTTGGAGAGGGCGCTGCGGTCCAGATTGAGGTAGTCGGCCAGCTGCTGCCGGTTGAATGGGATCTCGAACTGCAGACTGCCGCTGCGGGCGGCCTGTGCGGAAAAGTAGGTCAGCAGACGGCCCCGCACGGTCTTGGGGGTGGTGCAGAAGATGCGCTGCGAAAGGCTCAGGTTTTTGCGCATGGACACCGTGAGCAGGTTGCGCAGCAGCTTTTCGTGCACCGTGCCGGGCGCACCGCCGGAAAAGGCGGAAATGTTTACGAACAGCACTTCGCATTCCTCGGCGGCCACGGCGTCCACCATCATCACGTCGCCGCACAGCGCGTAGGTCTCGGCAAAGGCCTGCCCGGCAGAAATGCTGCTCAGGATGCTCTTACTGCCCCACAGGTCGAGATTTTCGATGTGGACGGTGCCGCGCAGCACCACGCCCAGAGCATGCACTTGCTCTCCGGCATGAAAAATGACGGCGTGCCGGGGGTAGCTCTTCGTGCGCAGGCAGCCGGACTGCTCCAGTGCAGCCCACTCCTCTGCCGACAGGCCCTGAAACAGCGGGGATGCAACGGGTCTCATAAAAAAAGCCTCACTTTCGTGGTTATAACAACCGAAGGTCTGCCCTGATTATAGTATACTCAAAGCACAAACACAAGGAGGCTTTTCTATGATCCGGAAAATCATTCATATAGACGAAGAAAAATGCAACGGCTGCGGGGCCTGCGTCACCGCCTGCCACGAGGGTGCCATCGGTCTGGTGAACGGCAAGGCAAAGCTCATGCGGGACGACTACTGCGACGGCTTTGGCGACTGCCTGCCCGGCTGCCCCACCGGTGCCATCACCTTTGAAGAGCGCGAGGCAGCCGCCTACGACGAGCAGGCCGTGCTGGAAAACAAGCAGAAAAAGGCCGCACAGGCCGCAAAACCGGCCTTCCACGGCTGCCCGGGCAGCGCCATGCGCCAGTTCCGCCGGGAGGAAAGCGCACCTGCTGCCCCCACCGCAGCACAGCCGTCGCAGCTGCGCCAGTGGCCCTGTCAGATCAAGCTGGTGCCGGTGAACGCCCCCTATTTTGACGGGGCAAAGCTCCTGATCGCAGCCGACTGCACCGCCTACGCCTACGCCAATGTGCACGAAGAGTTCATGAAGGGCAAGATCACCCTCATCGGCTGCCCCAAGCTGGATGCTGTGGACTACAGCGAAAAGCTGACCGAGATCTTCCGCAGCAACGACATCCGGAGCGTGACGGTGCTGCGCATGGAGGTGCCCTGCTGCGGCGGGCTGGAACACGCCGCCGTGACCGCCCTGAAAAACAGCGGCAAGTTCGTGCCGTGGCAGGTGGTGACCATCTCCACCGACGGCCGCATCCTGGACCGATAAACGCATCAAAAAACGGCAGACGCTTTGCAAGGCGTCTGCCGTTTTTGCATAGCAAGGAGGTTCAGGAGGCGCTCTGCGTGCCGGATGCAACGCCCTGCACGAACTGCACCACGCTCTCGACAGTCTGGCGCAGCTGCACCAGCGAAGCAATGTCACTGTCCTGCATGCGGGAGGTGGGAGCGGTCAGAGTCGGAGCTGCCGGAGTCACGGTGCCGGTGAGCTCGGTGTGGATGCCGTGGGCCGGGATGTCCAGCAGGATGTGCACGGCGGGGGAGGCAGCCCGCAGCAGGCCGCTCTTTTCCACGCCCAGCGTCAAAACGGGGGAATCGGCGGCAGTGTCGTCAGTTTCCAGCCGGAAGTAGAGGTAGCCCTCCTTGGCGTTCTCCGGCTGCACCTTTTTGATCTTTTTCAGGTCCAGCTGGAAGTCGTTCATGGACTGCAGACTGGTGGCGGTATCATCCACGCCCAGCAGGCTGGCCAGCTGGATCTGGGAGATGTAGCTGCCCATATTCCATTCCGGGATCAGCACACCGGCCAGCGGATAGTTGTCGGTGATGCTGCTGCGCAGGGTGCGGTAAAGCTGCCCGGCATCGTACAGCGTCTCGTCCTTGCTGATGTACAGGCGGGTGAGGAGCTGGCTGCTGCCGCTGGCCTGCGGGTACAGCTCCAGCTGCAGGGCTTCCGGCGTATATTGGCCGTCCACCCGGCCGGAGGTGCCGCCGAACTGCGCCAGCACCTTATATAAAGCGGGCTCTTCGGCAGCGGTGGAAGTGATCTGGTAGTCCAGCGAAAAGCTGGCTCCGCCGGCAAAGCTCTTTACGCGGCGGCTCACCAGCCCCAGCGCGACGGCGGCGGCCACTACGCACACCAGCACAAGGCACAGCACCACCACGACCGCAGCGCGGGCACCGGTGCGTTTCTTTTTGGATGCAGCCATAAAATGTTCCTCCTTCAGGAAAATCTTTTTTTCAGCATAGCGGAACGCAGGGCGATTGTCAAGGACAGCGTTTTGGAATAAAACAAAAAACCTGAAACATCTCTGTTTCAGGTTTCTGGCGGAAAGATGGGGATTCGAACCCCAGAACGCTTTTGACACGTTACACGATTTCCAGTCGTGCGCCTTAGACCAACTCAGCCATCTTTCCACATCTTTTGTTCTGCCTTTGGGCGGGTGCCCTTGGCGCTCCACTATAATACCTGAAACCAGCTGTTTTGTCAAGGATTTTTTTGAAAAAGATCAGACTTTTTTTAAAATGACGTACCATCGTGCTGCAAAATGACAAGAGGCGGGCAAAAGGTGTGCAGAGCCCTTGACGGGGAGCCAAAACAAGGCTATGATGGGGGCAGAGAGTGCAGCAGCAGGGCATTTCCTGCCGCAGAAATGGAAAACAAGGAGGATGGACTCTGTATGAACTATGCTGAAGTGCTGGCCAATGCGCGGGAGTGCATCGGCAAATACTGCAAGGCCTGCCCGGTGTGCAACGGCGTGGCCTGCAAAAACCAGATCCCCGGCCCCGGTGCCAAGGGCGTGGGCGACACGGCGATCCGCAACTATAATAAGTGGGCGGACATCCGGGTGAACATGGACACCCTGTGCGAGGGCGGCACCCCGGACACCACGCTTGAACTGTTTGGCAAGCAGTTCAAATACCCCTTCTTTGCAGGCCCGGTGGGTGCGGTGAACCTGCACTACTCCGAGACCTACACCGATATGACCTATAACGACGTGCTGGTACGCGCCTGCGCCGAGAACGGCATTGCCGCCTTTACCGGTGACGGCACCAACCCCACCGTGATGGAGATGGCCACCAAGGCCATCGGTGCGGCGGGCGGCTGCGGTGTGCCCACCATCAAGCCCTGGAACATCGACACCATCCGGGAGAAGATGGCCCAGGCCAAGGCCAGCGGCTGCTTTGCCGTGGCCATGGACGTGGATGCAGCAGGCCTGCCCTTCCTCAAGAACATGACCCCGCCGGCCGGCAGCAAGAGCGTGGAAGAGCTGGCCGAGATCGTGAAGCTGGCCGAGCGGCCCTTCATCGTCAAGGGTGTGATGACCGTCAAGGGTGCTTTGAAGGCCAGGGAGGCCGGTGCCGCCGCCATCGTGGTGTCCAACCACGGCGGCCGTGTGCTGGACCAGTGCCCCGCCACCGCTGAAGTCCTGCCGGAGATCGCTGCAGCCCTCAAGGGCACCGGCGTGAAGATCCTGGTGGACGGCGGCATCCGCACCGGTGTGGATGTGTTCAAGGCACTGGCCCTGGGCGCCGATGGCGTGCTGATCTGCCGCCCCTTTGTCACGGCCGTGTACGGCGGCGGCGAGGAAGGCGTGAAGTGCTACATCGACAAGCTGGCCGGGGAACTGGCCGACACCATGCAGATGTGCGGCGCTCACAGTCTGGCAGAGATCACCCCCGATATGGTGCGCGTATAAAACCGAAGAAAAACGGGAAAAGCCGGAGCATGCCTGCGGGTGTGCCCCGGCTTTGTTAAATTTTGTTGAAAAGATGGATGTACGAAATTTGGACGCTTGTGTATTGCCCCAAAATGCGCTACACTACAATCAACTGAACCGTAAACCGGATGCCTGCAGGCGGGAGTGCCGCCTGCTCATTTTTAGGAGGATCTATGAAAAAGAAAACCGAGCAGAACGCTGCGGGAGCGCCGCAGACGGGGAGAATGGCCGGTGCCGGAGCAGCCGGGTTCCTGAAAAAGAACTGGAAGTGGCTGGTCCCGGTGGCCTGCGTGGCCGTGCTGGGCGGTGTGTGGCTGCTCAAGCCCAAGGCCGACAAGCCTGCCAGCGTGGATACCAGCTATGTGGAGACCGCGCCGGAACAGCGGGACCTCGTCAATGCCTTGAGCGGCACCGGCACCCTGAAGCCGGCGAATACTTATAATGTCAAGTCGCTGGTGTCCGGCAAGGTGCTGACCTGCAGCTTTGAGGAAGGCGACAACGTGGAAGAGGGCGATGTGCTCTACACCGTGGACTCCTCCGACGCTACCACCAAGGTGGAGCAGGCGGGCATCACCCTGCAGCAGGCCCAGCGCAACTACGACAAGACGGTGGACCGCCAGTATGTGCGCGCGGAAGTGGCCGGTGTCGTGAGCAGCCTGAAGGTCGCCAAGGGCGACGAGGTGACCAGCGGCCAGGAAGTGGCCGTGATCCGCGACAACTCCAAGATGACACTGGCACTGGAGTTCCCGGCGGCAGACGCAGCCGGTTTCTCGGTGGGGCAGAGCGCGGACGTGACGCTGGACGGTACCTTTGAGACCCTGACCGGCACCATTACCGCCGTCACCGGCACCGATGCCCTGAGCACCGGCAACCTGCTCACCCGCACCGTGACCATCTCGGTGCGCAACGCGGGCGGCCTGACCACCGCCCAGGCGGCCACCGCTACCGTGAACGGCGTGAGCTCCATCGGCGCGGCCACCTTCCAGTATCAGGCCGAGCGCACCCTGACGACGCTGGCCGCCGGTACGGTCACCGCCATCCATGCACGCGAGGGCGACAGCGTGAACAAGGACGACATCGTGCTGCAAATCAGCGGTGACGACCTGAGCGAGTCCATCCAGTCTGCTTCTGAGACCCTGCGTGGGGCCGAGCTGTCCATGCAGAGCACCCAGGACACCATGAACAACTACACCATCACCTCGCCCATCAGAGGCACCATCATCGAAAAGGCCGCCAAGGTGGGCGATGCCCTGAGCACCGGCAGCGACCTGTGCACCATCTACGATCTGAGCTACCTGGAAATGACCATCAATGTGGATGAGCTGCAGGTCAGCAGCCTGTCGGTGGGGCAGACCGTGCAGGTCACCGCCGACGCCGTGCAGGACAGGACCTATGAGGGCGTTGTGACCCGCGTGTCCATGAAGGGCGACACCAGCGGCGGCACCACCACCTACCCGGTCACCGTGCGCATCGACGAGACCGACGGCCTGCGCCCCGGTATGAACGCCAACGCGGAGATCGTGGTGGCCCAGGCCAAGAACGCACTGGCGGTGCCCAACGCAGCCGTGGTGCGCGGCAGCTATGTGCTGGTGACCCAGGACTCTCCCAGTGCGGTCAACGCAGACCCGGACATGGTCGCACCGGACGGCTTTGTGTACGTCAAGGTCAAGCTGGGCGTCAGTGACAGCGATTACACCCAGGTCGTCAGCGGCCTGACCGCGCAGGACACCGTGGGCTACGACCCCAGCTCGGTGAGCAGCGATACCTATTACGACAACGGCGGTTATGAGTACACGACCGACGGCACCACCGACACGACGGGCGGCGAGACCACCGACGGCAAGGCCGATGGGGAAGGTGCAGAAAGCACCGTGACCGAGGAACCGGCCGTTGACGAGCCGGTGGACGCCGGAAATGACGGCGAAGTGATCGGCGAGGCCGACGGCGTGGTCCTGACCTGACACGGAGGAATGCATGAGCGCTCTGATCGAATTTGAAGAGGTCTGCAAGTATTACCAGATGGGCGACACCACGGTAAAGGCCGCAGACCACATTACCATGAAGATCGACAAAGGCGAGTTCGTGGCCATCGTGGGCCAGTCCGGCTCCGGCAAGTCCACCTGCATGAACATCATCGGCTGTCTGGACGTGCCTACCCACGGGGTGTACCGGCTCAACGGCCGGGACGTGGGCAAAATGAACCGCAACGAGCTGGCGGCGGTCCGCAACGAGATGCTGGGCTTCATCTTCCAGCAGTACAATCTGCTGCCCCGGCTGAACCTGATGGAAAACGTGGAGGTGCCGCTGGTGTATGCGGGCGTCTCCCGCGCCGAGCGGCACGCCCGTGCCCGTGAGGTATTGGAGCAGGTGGGCCTGGGCGACAAACTGAAAAACCGGCCCAACCAGCTTTCCGGCGGCCAGCAGCAGCGTGTGTCCATTGCGCGGGCACTGGTGCGCAACCCGCCGGTGATCCTGGCCGACGAGCCCACCGGCGCGCTGGACTCCCACACCGGCCGCGAGGTGCTGGGGCTTTTGCAGCAGCTGCACAAGCAGGGACATACCGTGGTGCTGATCACCCACGACAACTCCATTGCCGTGCAGGCCGACCGCATCATCCGGCTGGAGGACGGCCGGGTGGTCTACGACGGCGACTCTCACGCACCGGAGGCCATGGTGCAGCCCACTCTGCTGGCCGAAACGCCGGAAAAGGAGGAACAGGCATGATCATTGAGACCTTCCGGCAGGCCATCCAGAACGTGTGGAGCAACAAGCTGCGCACCTTTCTGACCATGCTGGGCATCATCATCGGCGTGATGGCGGTCATCGTCATCGTGGGTCTGGGCAACGGTATGACCAAGAGCATGCGGGATAGTTTTTCCGCGCTGGGCACCAACACCCTGAGCATTCAGGTTTGGGGCTACGGCTCCCGCACCGTACCGGTGGACGATATGTACGACATCTGCCAGCGGCACTCCGACCTGATCAAGGCAGTGTCGCCCCAGATCGAATTCAGCGGCAAAGCCAGCGGTACGCTGAAGATCGGCACCACCAGTTACCGCTGGTCCAACATCAGCGGTGTGGACGAGAGCTACACCGAAATGAAAAATTACCAGATCGCACAGGGACGCGGCCTGCAGTACATGGATATGCAGGACAACAAGCAGGTCTGCATCATTGGCGATTACCTGAACCGGGTGGCTTTTGGCGGCAACGGTGTGGGGCAGACGCTCAAGATCGGTGCCAACAAGTTCCGCATTGTGGGCGTGCTGGCGGCCAAGGTCAGCAACCCTACCATGCAGCAAGGCAGCGACGACGACTGCGTCTACCTGCCCTACACCACCGTGATGCGGCTTTCCAGCCAGAGCGCGGTGAATAACTACACGGCTGTGATGACGGACGAAAACTTTGCCAACGAGGCCAAAACCACGATGGAAGAGGAGCTGCAGAAGATCCTCAAGACCGAAAACGGCTACTATGTGTACAGCGCCAGCGAGTGGCTGGAGGAAATGAACAAGATGATCAATATGGTCATCGTGGTGCTCACCGGCATTGCCAGCATCTCGCTGCTGGTGGGCGGCATCGGCATCATGAACATCATGCTGGTGTCGGTGACCGAGCGCACCCGTGAGATCGGCATCCGCAAGGCACTGGGTGCCAAGGAGCGTACCATTCTGGCGCAGTTCGTGGTGGAAGCAGCCACCACCTCCGCGCTGGGCGGTGTGCTGGGCATCGCACTGGGCTATGCGGTGAGCATGGCGGCCAACAAGGTGCTGCCCATGTTCATGAGCGATACCACCATCACGGTGAGCCCGTCGTTCAATTCCATCGTGGTGGCCTTTGGCATCTCAGTGGGCATCGGTGTGCTGTTCGGCTATCTGCCGGCCCGGCGCGCGGCACGTCTCAATCCCATCGAGGCGCTGCGCTACGACTGAGCCCGAAGAAAGGGGAATACCTATGAAAAAACGTTTTCTCGCACTTTTGCTGGCGGTGAGCATGGCGGTGTCTATGCTGGCCATGCCGGCGGCTGCGCTGGGCAGTGCCAGCAACACGGCCGTGCAGACGGCCATCACGCTGGGCGGTATGGACGCCGGGCAGACCGGCAGCCTGGACGCCGCCGTCACCCGCGGGGCCTTTGCCCGCATGCTGGTGGCGTTCTCGGCGTACCGGGAGAGCGCAGCCTCCCAGGGGGCTGTGGGCACCCTGTATAAGGACGTGCCCGGCTCTTCGCAGTGGGCACCCTATATCCGCATTGCGGTGCAGCAGGGCTGGATGAACGGCTACACGGACGGCACCTTCCGCCCGGACAACGCCGTCACGCTGGAAGAAGCCTGCACGGCCGTGCTCAAGCTGCTGGGCTACAAGATGACAGATCTGAACGGTGCCTTCCCGGCGGCGCAGCTGAACAAGGCTCAGGAACTGGGCCTGCGGAACCAGCTGGCTCGCAGCCAGGGCCAGACCATGACCTACGAGGACTGCGCTGTGCTGCTGTACAACGCCCTCACGGCCAACACGGCCTCCGGCGGAGCCTATGGCAGCACCCTGGGCTTTACCGTGGCAAATGGTCAGGTGGACACCTCCACGGTGCTGCTCAGCAGCCTGAAGGGACCCTTTGTGGCGTCGGAGGGCACCCAGCTGCCCTTTGCACCGGTGAGCGTGTACCGCAACGACAAGGTGTCGGAGTCCGGCGAACTGAACAAATACGATGTGTATTATTACAGCGAGAGTCTGCAGACGGTATGGATCTATACCCGCCGCGCCGCAGGCCGCATCACAGCAGTTTCGCCCAGCGCCAGCGCTCCCACGGCGGTGACCGTGGCCGGTACCAGCTATCAGCTGGGCAGCTCGGCGGTGGCGTCCAAGATCTCGTCCTTGAACGGCGGCGGCGTGGGCGAAGTGGTCACCCTGCTGCTGGGCATGGACAATGAGGTGGCGGATGTGGTCACCGGCGAAGAGGCCGACAGCGTGTTCTACGGCGTGGTGCAGACGGCCACCCGCTCCCTTGTGGAGGACAACGGTGCCGACGTGCTGCAGCGCGTGGCAGTGATGTGCACCGACGGCATCACCCGCACCGTGAATGTGGACAAAAGCCTGAACTACCCCGCCGGCTGGATGGTGCGCATCGACGTGACGCCGGAAGGCGAGAACGTGACCGCTATCGAAAACCGGACCATCAGCGGCACGGTGAGCGCAGACGCCACCATGCTGGGCGACCGTAAGCTGGCAGACGACGTGCAGATCTTGGATACGACTACGGAGGGTGTGGCTGGGACGGTTCGTCCCAGCCGCCTATCCGGGACGAAACTGAACATGCTGAATGTCCGCTACTATACGCTTAACGACAACGGCGAGATCGACCGGCTGATCCTCAACGATGTCACCGGCGACCTGTGGAAGTACGGTGTGCTGGATGATATCCGCAACATTGCGGCCAACCTGCCCTCCACCAAGACCCCTGCCACTGCAGGGGATTCTGAGGGCGAAGGCTCTGATGGGACCAACCAGGTGCTGAAGGACCTGCGGAGCGTGCTGGTGCCTACCACCAGCGAGATCCTGTGGGGCGTCATCAACGGCGATATCCTCCAGACCGTGTGGAATAAGGTCACCAGCAGCACCGGCTCCCTGGTGAGCATCGGCGTCAAACAGCTGGCTAAGGTGGTAGGGGAGCCTTATGGCACCATCCTGAACTATGTGGGCGGCGGTGCCACCTATGTGTGCTATGTCAATGGACAGCTTACCAGCTACACCACCTCCATCAAATACCCGGTGCTGGCCGGCGGCCTGGCCGTGCGGCAGGAAGTGAACGGTTCGGTGAAGGCCATGGTGCAGCTGATGCCCATGAAGATCGACAAGGTGGGTGCCGCGTCAGTGCTGTCCGGTTCCACCCGCTATGAGGTAGCGGACAATGCCCAGGTGTACCTGTGGTACAAGGGCCAGTATTACGCCACGAAGCTGGCCGAGGTGAACTCGGACGCTTACTACCTCACCGGCTGGTACGACAACTTTGGCTGCGCCGCGGGCAAGCGCGTCCGCGTGATCGTGGCCGTGAAGAAGGACTGATGCGCTATTACAGCGCCCCGCGCCGGGCACTGCGCGGGGTACGGCAGCTGCTTTATCCGCGTCGGTGCCCCTTCTGCAATGCGGTGCTGGGCAGCATAAGGACCTGCCCGGACTGTGCGGAAGAAGTGGACCGGCTGCGCCGGAAGCCCGGCGTCCGGCTGGACGCATCGCAGCATTATCTGGGCGGCCTGAGCGGCGCAGCGGCACCGTTCCGGTATGAGGGCTGCGTGCGGCGGGCCATCCTGCGGGCAAAGTATCAGGCTGCACCATGGACGGCGGTGGAGCTGGGCGTGGTGCTGGCAGAGCTTGCCTTTGGCAGCGAGGTCCGGATGAGGGGCGCGGAACCGGTGCCTCAGCGGGTGGAAGGTGCCCGGCTCGGCTATGACTGCATCGTGCCGGTACCGGCGTCCAGCCGCAGACGCGGGTACAATGTACCGGAACGCATGGCGCAGCCGCTGGCAGAGGCACTGGACCTTCCGCTGGAAACAAAGGCTCTTGGTCCTGCCCGCCGGAAGAATCGGCAGGCAGGACTGCCCTTTGAACAGCGCCTGGCCAATGTGGCCGGTGCGTTCCGCGTGCAGGACCCGGACCTCATAGAGGGCCGCCGCGTGCTGCTGGTGGACGATGTGATCACCACCGGTGCTACGGCTGCCGCCTGTGCACAGGCTCTGCTTTCGGCGGGTGCGGAGAGCGTGTTTGCGGTGGCTGTGGCTACGGTGGAATTTTCGCCCATTGCCCAGCCGACCCTGCCCTTGCAGGAGGATGCGGACGAAGAAATTTAAAAAAGTTGCCGAAAAGTGCTTGACAAAATGCGAGAAGTCGGGTATACTAATCAAGCTGTGAGCGACAAACGCTTACAGATATCCGGGTGTAGCGCAGTTTTGGTAGCGCGCTTGAATGGGGTTCAAGAGGCCGTGAGTTCGATTCTCGCCACTCGGACCAAAAGGTCCAACGATTTCGCAACAGAAGTCGTTGGACCTTTTCTTTTTTTGTGCCTGCGGCAGACGGCTTTTTTGCGTGCGACAGGAGAAACGACGGCAGAAATAAAACACAAAAAATTTGTAGGATATGTAGAATATCGCGCTTGAAATTGTGCATTTCTCCCAACAAAAACCTTGAAAACGTGTCAATCCTGAGAAAAAATAACCGCCTTTGTTTACAAAACGGTTACAGGCTGGTATACTTTATGGCAGTGAAACGTGAAAAATGATGCCAGAAAAGGGAGGAGCGACCAGACCGTGAATACCGCAGCGCCAACGACCGCACATAAAAAACTGGTGGGCATTCTGCTCACCATCGTGTTTGCACTCACCTGTCTGCCCGCAGCACTGGCTGTGGACCTGAATGTGGATGCCGGGTTCTACTTCAAGCAGAGCCGGGGCGGCACCTGCACGCTGGCTTCGGCTGCCATGATGCTGCGCCGCCGCGCTTACTTTGACGGACGGACCGACTGGGTGGATGTGACTGAAAACAGTGTGCGCTCCACGGCTTGGTCCAATGGTCTGGCCCACAGCTTTACATACCGGGAGATGCAGGTGGCCTATGCGACCCTGCCCTCCAATCATCAGGAAAAGACCCAGCTGCTCATCCAGCTGCTGGCTCAGCACCCGGAAGGCATCGTCCTGTACGACCGCACGCAGCCCCATGCCGTGTTGCTGACCGATTATACGAACGGCATGTTCTACTGTTCCGACCCGGCCGGGAACATCTCCTCCGGCCGCATCCCGCTCACCAGCTCCAGCGTGTCCATTGCACAGGCGTCCTGCTACTGGTATGTGAGCGCCGACCACAACGGCGCAGCCCTGCAGGCAGATGACCTGCGGCTGGAAGGCATGCGTTATCCGGTCAATGTGCACACCGGCAGCGGCATGGCCCTTACCGGCACCGCCAACAGCACTTCCGGCAGCACGCTGGAAGGTGTGCAGGTGGCCATCCTGGACGAGAACGACAAGATCGTGCAGTCCGCACAGGCCCAGGTGGGCGGAACCAGCTTCTCCCTCAAGACGCTGGACGACCAGATCCACTTCGGTGAGCTGCCCACGGGCTGCTACACCTACATGGTCATCGTGACCGAGACCAGCGGCGAGACCCTTTGCTTCGCCAGCGACTTCACCGTTTCGGATGCCGCCACCAGCACCGCTATCTATTGGTCGGTGCAGGACCCCGACGGTACCAAACTTACCGACCAGACCATTACGGCCACGGCGGAAGAAACGATCCAGAGCACCCTCGGCTGGCTGTCCGGCCTGTTTGGCTGATCCCTTCTGCATGCATTTCACAGAGCCTGTCTCCTTCGGGAGATGGGCTCTTTTTTATCCGGACAGGGAAGTTCCGGGGTAGTAATGGGCCAGGATGTCGGCAAAGTTCTGCCCTTGCTCGGCCAGTGCCTTGGCACCCCACTGGCTGAGCCCCACGCCATGGCCGTAGCCTTTTGTGGTAAAACAGAACGTACCGCTCTCATACCGGACCGTGAAGCAGGTGCTGCGCAGGCCCAGCGCCTGCCGCAGGGCCGTACCGGTGATGCGCTGCCCGCAGACCGGCAGGGCAGCAACATAACCGGCGGCGGTGTACTCCGGGGTGCCGAACCACTGCTCCGGGGCGGCAAGGTCAGCGGTGAGGCCCAGGGCAGCCAGTTGCTGTGCCGTCTGCTGTGCCGAAAGGGTCAGGGCGTACTCGTAATGGTCGGCGGCAAGGTCGGTGCTGCTGTCCACCGAAACAAGGTAGGGCAGGGCGGTGCCCCAGACATTTTCGCTGGCCTCGGTGCGGCCGTTGGAGATGGCAAAATAGCTGGCACAGGCAGGGGCACCGTCGCAGAGCAGTACGGTATGTTCCACCTCGTCCACCAGCGCGGACAGACGGGCATAGTTGGTCTCATAGGCAGTGCCCCAGTAGCTGCGCAGCACCGGGTCAGTCAGGCAGCCCTGCCGTCGTGCCGGGTCGGCCGTCAGCCAGCCGATACTGTCCGGTGCGGCATGGTCGCGGCAGTACAGCGCGTAGCTGTGGGCGGCAACGGCCTGTGCCTTGAGGGCCTCGTCCGGCCAGCTCACCGGCATTTCGGCCGCTACCGCGCCGATGAGATATTCCCGGCGGGACAACTCCAGCACCTGCCCGGTGGAGGCATCCTGAATCAGGAACCGGTCCGCGTCACCGGCGTAGGCAGCGGAGATTTCCGGGGTGGAAGCAGTGCTCTCCGGTGACGAAAGCGGAAGGCGGACCGTGGAAACGGCAGGCCCCAGCACCGCGCGGGTGAGGTGGTAGGCGGCCAGAGGCAGGGCGCATCCAAGCACCAGGAGCAGGGCGCACAACAGCAGAAAAGCTTTTTTCATAACGGGATCTCCCTTGCAGCGTGAAAAAGATTCTGTCTCCAGTATAAAAAGACCTGCCTGCAAAACCCTGCGAAAAAACGCTGCCCGCAAAAATGAAAGTCGTTTGGCACGGGCCGGTGAAAAGTGAACACATTGCGCTTGAATTTACTGCACAAAAGCGATAATATAAGATTATGTCCATCAGTGAGGATGGCAGGAAAGTATGGGAAAGTAAAAAATAGGAACCGGAAGAAAGGAGAGATCCCCCGTGAATTTTGCACATGCAGAAGTGGCGACCCTGGACCCCACCACGATGCGGACCCTGTGCGAGGAGTACATGGCCAACAACTACATCGACCCCGAGACCAGTGAGCGTCTGGGCGTCAAGCGCGGTCTGCGCAACCCGGACGGCACCGGCGTGCTGGCCGGCCTGACCAACGTGTGTGACGTTGTGGGCTACAAAAAGGATCAGGAAGGACATGTGATTCCCACCCCCGGCAAACTGATCTACCGCGGCGTCAACATCAACGAGATCGTGGAGGAGGCCTACCGCAACGACCGCTTCGTGTTTGAGGAAGTGATCTGGCTGCTGCTGTTCGGCAGTCTGCCTACCCAGGAGCAGCTGGATGATTTTTGCGAGATCCTGGCCGAGCATCGCGCTCTGCCGGAGGGCTTTATGGATACCATGAATGCCCCCTCCCCCAACATTATGAATAAGCTGCAGCGTTGTGTGCTGGGCCTGTATTCCTACGACGAGCACGCCGAGGACCTGAGCCTGGAAAACATCCTGAACCAGAGCATCAACCTGATCGCCAGCATGCCCACCATGATGGTGAACGCCTACCAGATGAAGCGCCGCTACTACGACAAGCAGAGCATGTTTTTCCATCTGCCCAGGCCCGGCCAGAGCACGGCAGAGCACATCCTGAGCACCTACCGCCCGGACCAGAAGTTCACCCACGAGGAAGCCAAGCTGCTGGATATGTGTCTGTTGGTCCACGCAGACCACGGCGGCGGCAACTGCTCCACTTTCACCACCCGCGTGCTGTCCTCCTCGGGCACCGATACCTACTCGGCCATTGCGGCGGGCATCGGCGCACTGAAGGGCCCCAAGCACGGCGGCGCCAACCTGATGGTCAACCGTCAGCTGCAGGACATCCTGAAGCATGTGGAAAACCCGGACGATGACGATGAGGTGCGCGAGTATCTGCGCCGCATCCTGCGCAAGCAGGCCGGGGACGGCTCCGGTCTGATCTACGGCATGGGCCACGCTGTGTACACCATCAGCGACCCCCGTGAGGTAATCCTGAAGCAGCGTGCCCGTCACCTGGCCTACGAGAAGGGCTTTGAGGAAGAGTACAATATGCTGTGCAGCATCGAGCGGCTGGCCCCCGGCATCTTTGCCGAGGAAAAGGGCAGCACCAAGCCGGTGTGTGCCAACGTGGACCTGTTCAGCGGATTGATCTACAATATGCTGGGCATCTCCGAGGACCTGTACACCCCCCTGTTTGCCATTGCCCGTGTGCCGGGCTGGTGCGCACACCGGGTGGAAGAGGTCGTGTTCGCCAACCGCATCATCCGCCCGGCCTACAAGTATCTGGGCGTGCGTCAGAAATACAAGCCGATCGAGGAACGCTGATGAACTCATTGATTTTGCTTTCGATTCTCCTGTCCGCTGCGCTGGGCATCGCCCGCGGGGCAGATCTTGCTTTTGGCACCGATGCCGTGACCGGGCTGTGTACGGTCGGCTCGGTGTGGTGGCGCTATGCGGCATTGGGCGCGGTGGTGCTGGCCGCAGTGCTCATCGGTCGGCACTGCGCCGGAAAAGCCGAGACGGTCCGCAGCCGTCAGCCTCTGGCCGGAGTGCTGGCCTTTGCCGGAGCGGTGTGCTTTCTGGCGGCTGCCGGTGCGCAGCTGGCGGTGGGCCTGTCGGCAACGAGCAGCTTCGTGCGGTCCATTCTGGAGTGCATCTGCGCGGTGTGGCTCAGCACGCTGGGCCGCTGCTGGCTTACCCCTTCCGGCTGGAAAAAGCCTACGGGCGGGCTGTATCTGGCGGTGGCGGGCAGTGTGCTGTTCTACTGGAACGTGCTGATGCGCTTTATGGAGAACAGCTCCAGCTGGCACCGGGTGGCCCCCACCGCAGCGGTGTGGCAGGCGCTGGCAGCACTGTTGCTGCTGAGCAGCCTTGCCCGGGCGCTGTACCTGCCAAAGCCGGAAAACGGCTGCACCCTGTGCGCCGCCGGTCTGGCAGCACTCTGCCTGTGCCTGTGCTGGGAGCTGCCCCATGCAGCGGTCCTGGCGGTTGGAGCAGCGGCAGAACCGGCCCTGCTGCCGGAGCTGTTTGCCGCGCTGGCACTGTGCTGCGTGGGAGCGCTGGGCGGCGTGTGCGCCGCAGCCTGCGCACGGCGTCCGGAGTGACGAAAACACCGCCCGTTCTCTTGGTGTAATTGCCCAAAACGGGAGAGGGAAATTCGATAAAATCGTACAAAAGCAAAAAATGATGGATTTACCTTGTTAATTTTTTGGCAGAGACTTGAAAGTTTCTGCATTTTGGTCTAAAATAAAGATACCGTGATTTATCCATTTTAGGGTAAAAACAATTAGGAGGTACTATTAACATGGCTGTTAGAGTTGCTATCAATGGTTTCGGCCGCATTGGCCGTCTGGCTTTCCGTCAGATGTTTGATGCTGAGGGTTACGAGGTCGTCGCTATCAACGACCTGACCAGCCCCAAGATGCTGGCTCACCTGCTGAAGTACGATACCGCTCAGGGTTCCTTCTGCGGCAAGATCGGTGAGGGCAAGCACACCGTCGAGGCTACCGAGGACTCCATCATCGTCGACGGCAAGGAGATCAAGATCTACGCTGTTAAGGACGCAAAGGACGCTCCCTGGGGCGAGCTGAACGTCGATGTCGTTCTGGAGTGCACCGGCTTCTACACCAGCAAGGAGAAGAGCATGGCTCACATCCAGGCTGGCGCAAAGAAGGTCGTTATCTCTGCTCCCGCAGGCAACGACCTGAAGACCATCGTCTACTCCGTCAACGAGAAGACCCTGACCGCTGAGGATCAGGTCATCTCCGCTGCTTCCTGCACCACCAACTGCCTGGCTCCCATGGCCGACACCCTGAACAAGACCTACCCCATCGTCTCCGGCATCATGACCACCGTTCATGCTTACACCGGCGACCAGATGATCCTGGATGGTCCTCAGCGCAAGGGCGATCTGCGCCGTGCTCGTGCTGGTGCTCAGAACATCGTTCCCAACACCACCGGCGCTGCTAAGGCAATCGGCCTGGTCATCCCTGAGCTGAACGGCAAGCTGATCGGCTCTGCTCAGCGTGTGCCTGTTCCCACCGGTTCTACCACCATCCTGGTTGCCGTTGTCAAGGGTAAGGACGTTACCGTTGAGTCCATCAACGCTGCTATGAAGGCTGCTACCTCTGAGTCCTTCGGCTACAACGAGGATCAGATCGTTTCTTCCGACGTCATCGGCATGCGTTACGGCTCTCTGTTCGACGCTACCCAGACCATGGTCGCTAAGATCGACGACGACACCTACCAGGTCCAGGTCGTGTCTTGGTACGACAACGAGAACTCCTACACTTCTCAGATGGTTCGTACCATTAAGTACTTCGCTGAGAACTGTTGATGACGTTCTGCCGTTAAAAATCGCCTGATTTGTCTACCGAAGTTTGTCTTGCTCAACTACGAACAAGCCTGATTTGGTACGACAACCATATCTAGGAATTTTTCGCCCTTCTTTTTGTGGTCCGCCGCAAAAGGAAGGGTGTTTTTTTATGTGTTTGAAAGAGCTTCGGGACGAATTTTTGTATGACTGTGAATGCCGCCACCTGGCAAAAGGGTCTCTGCGGAATTATCGGGCATCTACCCGGTTCTTGCTGGAATTTCTGGAACGGAAGCAGATCACGGAACTGGAGGATGTGCGCCCACGGCACCTTCGGGACCTGATGAAGGAAAAGCAGGATGCAGGCAATACGCCCCGGTACATCAACGACCTGCTGAAGGTCTGGCGCACCTGGTTCAATTATCTGGTGGAGGAGGGCTATTTGGAGGAGCGAGATAATCCGGCCAAAAAGGTGAAGCCACTGCGGCAGCCCCGGACCATCATTGATACCTTTACCGCAGCAGAAATGAAGCGGATGATCCAGTTCTACGACGGCAAGGACTTTCTGGAGGTGCGGAACAAGACCATCATCATGCTGCTGTTTGACACAGGGATGCGCTGTAATGAGATGATCCTGATGGAGCCCGAGGACATCAAACCGGATTACATTCTGGTGAAGCATGGCAAGGGCGGCAAGGAGCGTGTGGTACCGAAATCTCCGGCACTGTCCAAGCAGCTCATCAAATACTGTGCGCTCCGGGATGGCTACCGGAAAGAATGCCCCACCTGCCACAGAAACCTTTTCCTCAGCAAAACAGGCAAGCCCCTCACGGATGAAGCAGTTGCTCGGATGCTGAAGCACGCTGCAGAGGAAGTGGGAGTCTCCTCCTCGGTACGGGTCAGCCCCCACACCTGCCGCCATACCTTCGCTCAGATGCAGCTGAAGAATGGCCTGGACCTGTACAGTGTCTCTCGCCTGATGGGGCACGTTAATATCATGATCACCCAGCGGTATCTGTTGGGCATCAAGGATAAGGACATCGTGGACCGGGGCACCCAGACCAGCCCCTTGATGAACCTGTAAAAGAATAGAAGATCGTGTGCATAGGAGCAGTTCCGCCGGGTGGTGGGGCTGCTTTTTTGATAGATGGGCATAAAAATACCCCCATTGCTCTGCGGAGAGAGTAACGGAGGTGTAAGATCAGTCGATTTCTTGGTCTAAAAGTTTGAGGAGTTCGATGGAACTGGGGGTGGCGTATTGATCGTTGAAGCTGTCTATAAAGACAAGATTCGCAAGAGCCTGATTCAACTGATAGACGGCCTTATTATTGGAATGCTTCAGCAGGAAGATGAATTGACGCCGCAGATCCCCATCAAACTGATGGGCCCTTATGGTAAGCAGAAGTTTTATGGTGACTTCTTTCCCGAGAGCGTTTAGCCGGTCGAAATTGCACAAAGTATCGTATCTTTTGTCACCTATATCAAACGGAATAGAATTGTCCGTTTCAGTGTTGTTAGGAAGATGATTGCCGGTATCTTGTGAATCTTCGGATTCGTGTTCGGGTGGGCGGTGCTTGGAGAGGGCTCCGTTGCTGGATGGAGAATAATGGCTGCCCAAAATCTCGGTTAAGGATAGCTCTCCCGATTCCAGGAGTGCTCTAATGGGTACGTCAAGAGAGTGTGCAATGTCCTCTAGCAGACCGAGGTCGAACCGATCGGTGTTGCGATTCACCATATTATACAAGGTGGTATAGGGGATGCCGACCATGCGGCTGAGTTCTTTGATGGAAATCCTCTTGGCTTCTGCAATCGTCTTGATGTTCTGACCGACGCGCATTTCGAAACACTCCTTTCTAATAGATGTATATATAATACTACGAAATTCTAAAATGTCAATATTTACAGAAAGAGAAAATGAATAAAAACCAATAACGAGAATTGACGATACTAACAAATTCTCAATTTGGATAGTTATTTTTGAAAAAGTTCTTGACATGGGTACTGGTTGGGAGTATACTTACGCTGCGTGGATGACCGATATGAGAATCTCGCAAGAGTCCATTTCGGACCAACTTTTTAAGAAAGGAGATGCCATCATGGGGAGAGGGCTGAATCTGTACCCGAGGACGAGGTAGCGAGGTGTTGCCTCCGCAAGGACTACACGGGATGTGCTGCTGCAGCTAAAATCCCATAGCCCTGATAGGTGATTGGTTGGACTGATTCCCGGGTCACTGGGGGGCAGTTGACTGGTCCGTCTTAAAATACAACAAATCGAGGAGGGAGCACAGGATGGATAGCTCGTAGAGCCTGGGCCGTGTATCGCCTGAAAAAACAATGGTAAAAAATAAGGGAGGCATTTTATGCTAAAGATCTTTGATAACTACTATCTGGACGCAAGCAGTGTGTGCTATGTGCTGAAAAAAGCTCATGTGAAAGGTGACGGCAAGCTGGAGTACGATGTCTGTACCTACCACACCAGACTGGAGGAGGCGTTGGCAGAAGCTGTGCGGCGTGGGCTCCGAGAGGGGGTCGCAAGCGGTGAGCTGACGGAATGGGAGCAGCTGTGCGGCGAACTCCGGCGGCTGAAGAGTGAGGTCCAAGAGCTGCTGGAGTCTATCAGCCCTGCAGACGATGCTTTGGACCTGGCTCTGAAGAACGGAAACAATTGTGCATAAATAGGAGGGACTATATGCTGGAACTTTACTTTAATGATGGAAATTTTCTGCCCGAGAGCCGTGAAGAGGAGCAGTCCGCAGAGACGGTGCTCAACATCATGCTGGCTGGAAAAACGACCGACACGGAGATGTGCATCTGGCCCTGTTTTTACCATGCGCCCATGTGCAAGGGGGTGCTGATCAATCTGGACGACGGCACAACGCTGCGGATCAAGCCTTTCTTGAATAAGGAGGGAGAGCCGGAGCTGCTGATCGGATGTGTGACAGAGGAGACTGTCGAGGAGGTGTACCAGAGGGTCTCGAATTACGATTTTGATGAGCCATGTGCTGGTAAAGTGCCATCGTAAACAAAAATGCCTGACCCACGCAGGGTGTTTATCAGGAATAACCTGTGATGCGGAGGTGTGAAACCGCTTCAGCTAGGAAAATCGTTTGCTGATGGCTTTATAATGCGGCTGACGGACAAACCAGATAACCCGGAAAACACGATAATCATCATTAAACCGTGCCAGAACAAGGACGGTGCACCACAGCTGGCGATAACCATTTACCAAGCTACCGGCAGTGAACAGCGCACCCAAACAAATGAGCAGGGTGCGGAATGAGCAGGATGTCCAGAAGCAGTGTCATGCTAAAAAAGGAGATTAAAATGAGCTTTTTAAAGGATGTATTTCAGACCGCTGACGAAATCAAGCAGAGTCAGGAAAAGTTCAAAAGTGCTGTGGAGGCAAGCTTTCATCAGCTGGATGTGCTTGTTCGACCGTATTTGGGTGAAGCACAGAACGAGACCCTATCTGAAATTCTGGAAGGGCTGGTCGCGTCCGTTGCCGAGCACTCGTTCCAAATCGGCTACAGCAGTGCCATGCAGACCTTTGCAGAAGCGGCGGCAGCACTCGAGGCAAGGTCCCATGCACAACAGTAAAACAAAAACCGCCTTACCTGGTCGCAACAGGTAAAGCGGCTATAGGGACGGGAATGATGTGTGATGCTCATTCTCATTCCTATAATATCACAGAACAAGGCGTTTGAACAGAGATTTTTTCTGGGCAGGCGCATACCAACCGGCGCATGGTCTGGCAAGATGGCTGGGCTGTGCGCCTTATTATTATAGGAGGACCAGACGCAATGAAGACGGCTATAGAGAAACCAGTGACGCCTGGCGGTGTCTTTGATCATCTGATGGTGCCCCAGGAGGACGAGCCGGAATTTCACCCCTCCAAGGACCCAAAGACGATGACCGTGCAGGAGTCCTTAGAGGAGGTAGACAGATTTCTGTGCTGGAATAGGATGACCCCAGAGGAGAAGCGGGCGGAGCAGGAGGCACAGAGGGCGGCCAGCCACGCCACGGAGCAAGCCGCCGAGGATATCCCCTGTACTATGAGACCGGAGAGGGTGCCAGACACCCCACAGGACACGGTATGGGAGGACTTGACGGACGCTCCACAGGACGTTGTGCGAGCTGATGTGTTGGACACCTCAATGGGCGGTATGTTGGAGGCTGTGCCGAGCAACGGTGCACCAGAAAGAGCTGCAGACACGATGCCGGACGATGTCCCGGACGCCACACAGGGAAATGTGCCAGGGAGGGAAGCAGATACTGTGCCGGATGGCCCACCGGACGATCTCCCAGACACTGTAGAGGGGAACATGCCGGATGTGGTAGGAGCCTTGACAGCACAGGAAAAGGCGGGAAATGAAACCGTACAGGGTGTGCCAGAGGTGGAGGTGGTGCCCCCAGAAGCAATTGTGCTATTGGAACAGACAGGAGAGGACGCCCCGGCGGCGGAGGAACGGTGGGCGTATGCCTCGGAGCTGATCGGTGATGCGTTCCAGCATTGGGGAAATGGAAGAGTCCTTCTGGATATGGGGACCGGACGGGGCAAGAGCGAATTCGTTATCCGGAAGATGGCTGGATGGGCGGTTGATCAATTTTTGGAGGGAAATTGTGACAACCGGATCCTTATGCTTTGTCCATTGACGCTTTTGCATGAAGATCTGGAAAACCGACGCAGGGAAGAATACTTGACAGTGTTCGGCGATGCTTCGGAAGAGGAATGGGATCTGTATGAAGAGGTCTTAACCGTTATAACCTACCAGAAACTTGAGCAGCTCTGTAAAGGAGACGCATCCGATCATAGAAGCCTTCAGAAGCTATTGGACAGACATCGAATTATCATTGCGGATGAATGCCACTACTGGTCCGAGTTCTCAGCCTTCAACATCAATACACACTATTCATTTGATACCCTCCTACAGGCAGAGAAAAATCATACCGTGATTTATATGAGTGCGACCGGGCGGGATACTTGGAAACTTCTGGAAGAAAAAGGCGGTCCAACGCAGCTTGAACGGATCTATAGGTTGCCACAACACTATGAGTACGTCAAAGCCGCCTATTTCTATGCCCGACACAATCTGGTGACAATTTTGAAACGCCTTCCAGTGGGTGAAAAAGCGATCGTGTTCGTGGAGCTTGGTGATGATCTGGCTGAAATGGAAACAATATTTGGAGACACAGCCGCCTATTATTGTTCACCTTTCAACGAAAGATATCGGAAAAAGTACAGCGATTTGTCGGTCTGCATAAAGGATGGTCAGCAGCTAAAGGATATTCTGTTCACGACAAAGGCTATGGGTGTGGGAATCGGATTGAAAGATCGGGGCGTGAAGCATATTTTTATCGACCAATGGAATCCTCTGGAAATAGCTCAGTCGCTCGGACGCAAGCGCTCCCTGGATGCAGATGACACCTGTACTGTTTATTTCAGGGATTATAGTCTTGATTGGTACTGGGGCACAAACAGTGGGTTGAAAAAGTTTCGCAGCATGTTATTGAACAAGTATTTGCCAGCGCAGGCGTACATGGCGGGGGAAGAAGAATTTGATAAATACCTGCATAGTGACAATCCGGAGGCGATTCAGAAGAAAATCGATAAGAGCAAAATTCTGGAACACAATGTAGTCACAGGATACCATATCAATCCGCTGGGGCTTCAACAGGTAGAGCACGATATCGAAATGCTTGATGACATGATCAGCACAACGAATTATCCTGAGTCATTTATGAAGTATGCGATGTTTAACCTACACCAACCCATCAAAGCGTATCGGTTCAAGGATTTGGAAGATTGGCTCTATGCACACCTCAATCAACCGATGGATCCAGAGGAAATGACAGAAAAAATTATGAGTTTTGGCTATATTGAAAGATATCAAGGGAGAGAGCCGGGTCAGATGGGTTTGAATAAATTTCTTCCATGTTATGGTGTTAAGATTGTAAGCGATAGAGAGAATAAGAGAAATGAGAATCGCAATAAAACTTTCTGGACTTTGATGAAACAGTGACTATAGCTGGTGGCGCAAAATTTGGTATAAAATATATATGTAAATAGCAAAAAATGCGCCAAGCTACCTTTTAATTGCATATAAGTGAGAATATGCACACAAAGATCGCTCTCTATCCATGCTTCACGAATACGACGCCCATGAGGAACGGGCGATGATTCGATTAGGGTAAAACATCTCAAATAATGGATGCAGATAAGTGCTGTGTGGCTCTGTTTTGATTTGATACTATTAAAAAGTGTACATAAAAAGAATGTGATGTGCTGCCATATAAATACAAGGCCGCCTACACCGTGGACATCGCTTGATGGCTGAATTTTAAGCTGTCAAAAGGGAGCCGCATTACATGACAACTCTGACCCAGCACCAAACAGCACAAACCTAGAAGAGCCTTGCTACTCGTCACTGAGCGGCAGGGCGTTTTCTTTTGCAGAACAGGGGGACCGACATATCCCATCTCTACGACAGCTTTATGAACAGCTTTCTTTTGGCTAATGGATGGCTAATGGACTGCCCTGCATGATACTCGCAGAAGCCCCCAGACCCAACAGACCTAAAAAGGATGAATCAGTTCTACACATGATGTCGTTCTCCTGCATTTTGTTGCGTGCATTCGATGCTTTTGAACCGCCGGGATGGCCTTTTTTGCTGCATAGGGTGGGACATTGGTGGTGTGCTATCTGCTTTTGATACAGCTTTTCCCCTGGAAATTCCTACTGGGCAGAGGACCTGGTCTGACGTTGGAATGCACAGGGTACTTCGCCTTACGATAGTGTGGAACGCCACCGCTGGCTTTCTTTGCTTTGCGAAACAGGACCTCCGGCCTGCCATGGAACCTGGGGTCTGACAATAGGATAACGGATTATGTGTCCAATTGATAGTACTTATAAGAGGGGCTGTGGAAAATCTTGTGGGGCTCTGGGGTGGTGGTGCCTTGATTGCCTGCTTCCCTGTCCATGGAATAGGGTGCCCCCTGTGATCGCTACCCGGCTCCCGGCGGAGGAGAGAGCAATAACTCCTATATGGGGTGGAGAAAAGGCGTTTTTCCCTCTACGGACCCCGGGGGTGGTTAAAAATCTGAAATAAGCGTCCAATATAGTAGGAAGGGGGAGTTGTAAAATCTCCCCAGCACAGGTCAAAAATAGACAGGTGCCCTTTACAGAGGAGAGGGTAGAACCAGAAAATTAAGGCGTAGAGCCGGCTTTTTTGCAGGTGGAAAGACGATATTGGAGAATCTTGGATACAATATGGAAAAAACCTGATTTTACGGACCCTTTTTTGGAGGCGTCTGAACCACAAACCTACCGCAAAATCTTGTAACATAATGGGATTTATGGTAGAATAATGGTTGTGATGAGAAAAAGATCCAAGGAGTCATGGCATCTTTTCCCACGGGGATGAAAGGTGCCCCCGGAGTTGCGGCTGGGGATAACCCGACGGTCTCTGCGATTGTACATAACCAGCAAGAAACCGCCTGATTGAACGTGATGGTACAATAACTTCCTGATTTTGGCTCGGGAGGGCTGGCTTGCAGCCTGAGCAGCGCAAGAAAGTGCCCCACGGGACCTCTAATGACACAGGAAGATGAAACCTGCTAAAACAGTGTGGCCGCATCGCATTTGAAATGACCCTGGACGAATCTGTCGCCCGGGGTTTTTATTTGCCTGGAAGTGGATAACGACGAAAATGTCGGGGCAAGCGGCTTCATGGTCCTCAAAATGGCTGTAAAAAGAGCCGGAAGCGTTGAATCGAGAACAAAGGAGTAGTTAGGGAATTATGACAAAAATTCGGCACGATGTAATGTTGAGACTCGTAAAGGTATTGGATGTGGTGATGATCACACTTCCGTTTGCGGCTTGCTGGGTCTGGTACTATGCGGCAAAAACACCGCTGGATGGAATTTGGCAGGGCCATGCAGTTATTTTGGGCCTATATGCGGTGCTGTTTATTCTGCTGGGCAAGACCTATGATGCATTCTGGATGTCCATGCAGCGAGTTTCCGAGCTGATGTACGGTCAGGTCCTGGCGGCGATGGCGACGGACGGGATCTTTTACATTGTGATCTGCCTGATGGCCACGAAGCTGTGCAATCTTCTGCCGGGAATCGCTGCCATTGCAGGACAGTTTGTGATGGCTGGCATCTGGTCTGTGGTTGCACATCGCTGGTATTACAAAGCATTCCCTCCGCAGCCTACCACCGTGGTCTATGATGTGCGCCGTGGTATGGAAAAGCTGATTCAGGACTACGGTCTGGACAGCAAGTACGAGGTGAAAAAAGTTCTGAGCGTAGAGGAGTGCCTGGAAGATCTGAGTGTTTTGGATGGTATGAAGACCGTATTCCTCAGCGGCGTCCACAGCCATGAACGTAACATCATTCTGAAGTATTGCGTGGTGAACGACATCAATACCTTCATCATCCCTCGTGTGGGCGATGTTCTGATGAGCGGTGCCTGGCCGATGCATATGCTTCACCTTCCGGTGCTGCGAGTCGGTCGATACATGGCAAAGCCGGAGTATCTGTTCGTTAAGCGGGCAATGGATATCGTGCTTTCGCTGATTGCACTGATTGTTCTCAGCCCGTTGTTCCTGATTACCGCCATTGCAGTCAAGTCGGATGGTGGCCCCGCCTTCTATAAGCAGGTGCGTCTGACCAAGGATGGTAAGCCCTTCGAGATTCTGAAGTTCCGTTCGATGCGTGTGGATGCTGAAAAGGACGGTGTGGCTCGCCTTTCCACCGGTGACAAGGATGACCGTATCACCAAGGTCGGTCATATCATCCGTGCCTGTCGCCTGGATGAGCTGCCCCAGCTGCTGAATATCCTCAAGGGTGACCTGTCCATCGTTGGCCCCCGCCCGGAGCGTCCGGAGATCGCAGCACAGTACTGTGAAGAGATGCCGGAGTTTGCTCTGCGTCTGCAGGCGAAGGCTGGCCTCACCGGCTATGCACAGGTGTACGGAAAATATAACACCACACCGTATGATAAGCTGCAAATGGACCTGATGTATATTGCCCACCCCAGCCTGGTCGAGGACCTGAAGATCATGCTGGCTACGGTGAAGATCCTGTTTATGCCTGAAAGCACTGAGGGCGTTTCTGAGGGTCAAACCACTGCAATGAGTGGAGAAAACCACTAAATATCGACGCTTTTGTACATTTTGAACTGCTAAAAATTGGAAGAAACTCCAGAGTGGAATCAGGCACAAATGCAGCTCTTACAGTAGCGTTAATCTGTGAAACTGGCAAAATGCCGAGAGCGCGGGCGTGAGAGAGGGCAAAACGAGTGTGATTTGAGGCTTTTATGCCCCGAAAAAGCACTTTTATGGATGCGACGGTAGCTCGTGGGTTTATGTCTGATTGCACCGTGAGGGTATTAACGACACCGTGGTGACTTTCACATAGCGGTTTTGGGACGGAGCGATGATAACATCATTTGCGATTTCATCCCGGTCTTGGAGATAACAAGGCGGATGTGAGAATCTCACGCTTCACGAAGATGCTCATTCGTGCGGGGGAATCCGGCATAATCAAGGGAGCTACCGTAACGTCAAAAATGGTGCAATTTAGAGCGTAGTGGAGACCCATTGCAGCGGTACAAGACATAGCGGCAGTGTGACTCACACTGCTGAGGACGATTAGTAGAGCTTTATAAAGAATAAACGGCTCAGACTCTTAGAGAATGAGTCTGGGCTGTAATCTTTGATATGCAAAAATGGCAGCACCGACTGCTGCTGTACTATAAAACATTTTTAAAGGTGAGGAAAATGTGTAACAAAAAGGCTGTTATTATTGGTGGAAGCAATGGAATCGGATTGGCAATTAGTAAGAAGTTGCTTGATTACGGATACGATTTGGAGATTTGTGATCGCATTGCCCCCGAGGAGGGTGTCCTTGAAGAATCGAAGGTGACATACCATTTTTGCGATTTGATGGATTTTGATGAGGATTTGTATCAGAAGCTTGCACAGGATCAGGATGTTGAGCTTCTGATGGTTACAGCGGGAATTGGACGAATTGCGGATTTTCAATATCATCACATCGCAGAAATCGACAAAATGCTGACGGTGGATGCTGTGAGCACCATTAAGATTTTCCGTATTTTCTACGAGAGAATCCTAGGCAAAAAAGATTTCTATGCAGGCGTGATGGGAAGTATATCGGGTTGGATGTCCTCACCTAGCGCATCGGTTTATGCTGCGGCGAAGGCGGCGACTGTCCGATTTGTTGAATCGGTAAATATTGAACTAGAGGCATACGGTTCAGCAAATCGTATTCTTGATGTTTCACCGGCATCGTTCAAGGGAAGTAGATTTTACGGTGGTAAAAACGACTTAACAGAAATAGAGTCGCTTGCAAGCGATATTGTAAGACACCTTTTTGCTCGTGATGTTCGATTTATTCCGAATTATGAGGAAACATTCAAGGGTGTTCTTGAACGGTATCATAATGATCCGCATGAATACGGGCTACACAGTTATCAGTATAAGAAAGAGTCCGGAAGGCTCGATAACACAAAAAGGGTGAAAATTGGGTACCTTTCTGGGACATTTGACCTTTTTCATGTGGGGCATCTTAACCTGCTTAAGCGTGCAAAAGAACAGTGCGACTATTTAATTGTAGGTGTACACGGCAGCGGTGCATGGAAAGGCAAAGAAACATTTATTCCTCTTGAGGAGCGCAAAGCAATTGTCGGTGCCTGTAAATATGTGGACAAGGTGGTGGATTCCTGCAAGGAGGATTCGGATGCATGGGATCTATGGCATTACGATCGCCTATTTGTGGGTTCTGATTATAAGGGAACGGAACGCTTCAATCGTTATGAGGAGTACTTTAAGGATAAGGGTGTAGATATTGTCTATTTCCCGTACACAAAGAGTACGAGCAGCACACAAATTAGAAAAAAGATTACTGAAAATGCTGCGCAATAATTGATTTTAGGACAATGATATAGAAGAGGCTGGAGTCATGAGAGATAGACTTATTTATATTTTGAAGCACAACAAGCTCATTCAGAAGCTGTATGTTGTGATTATGAGCTTTGTGTTTAAAGTATGGGGGACGTTCCTGAAAACGGATGACAAACTTGTTCTCTTTGTTTCTTTCATGGGTAAAAACTTTAATGACAGTCCCAAGGTTCTGTACGATTACATGCAGACTCATCCTGAGTACAAGGGCTACCACTGCGTTTGGGCGTTTGAGCATCCGGAAAATTACCCGGAGTTAGAAACAGTAAAGATTGATACTCCGGCTTACTTCAAGATGGCGCTGAAGGCTAAATATTGGATTACCAATACGAATATTGAGCGTGGTTTAAAGTTTAAGAAAAAAGGGCAAGTCTATTTGAACACATGGCATGGTATTGCCCTTAAATATATCGGCAATGACTGCCCCGGCCGTAAGGATTATAACTTTGATACGCTGGACTACCTCACGGTTTCTGGTGACTATGATGAGCGCGTATTTAAGAGCGCGTTCAATGCGAGGGAGTCCAGCTATCTTCGTTGTGGTATGCCGCGCAATGAAGAACTGTGGCTTGCGGATGAGAATAAAAAGGCAGCAATGCGCAAGAAGCTCGGCATCCCAGAAAGCAAAAAGGTCATCCTTTATGCACCGACTTGGCGCGAGTCTACGGATGGCGGTAAGTCCTATGCCATCAAACCGCCTATCCATTTCGATGAATGGCAGAAGGAACTGGGGAATGAGTATGTTGTCCTTTTCCGTGCCCATCATCAGACGACCAAGGTGCTCGGTGTTGAGTATAACGACTTCGTGCGCAATGTATCCGATTACCCAGCGGTCAATGACCTGATGATTGCAGCGGACATTTTAATCACGGACTACTCGGCTATCGCATTTGACTATTCGATTTTGTGCCGTCCGATTTTCTGCTATGCTTACGATTATGACAGCTATCTTGCGAAGCGCGGTACTTATTTTGCAGTAGATGAAAAGTACTCCAATAAGAGTTGCCGGACGGAAAGTGAATTGCTGCAGCGAATCAAGAATGTAGATTACGCTGCGGAGTGTGCTAACACCAAACGATTCCGTGATGAGTTTGTTCAGTATGGTGTGGGTGCTACTGAGACATGTATCAATGCTGTTTTTGGAGGATGAAAATGAAAATTTTGTTATACATGGGTGGCGGCTTTGATACATACGGTCCATCAAGGCATTTGTATCATGCACTTATTGAGGATCTGCTTGCAAAGGGACATACAATCCATCTAATTGAAAGTCACTCTACCGGAAAGGACCCAGATGCTCCGGCAGAGTTTATTGCAAATAGTAGGTTCTCATATCAAGTAGTAAATTCAACCCCTGTTGAAAAGCGGGCGTTTGCAAAACGGTATTTGACGGGTGTCAAATACTGCTTCGATTGCATTCCGGTTCTTAAAGCACAGCGGAATCAAGGATTTGATGTGATGATGGTTCAGTCCTGTCCGTGGGCTCCTTTTGCGGTCTCTTTTGCAAAGAGATATGTAGGTGTTCCAACGATTTGGAATATTCAGGATATGTTCCCCGGAGCATCAATTGCAAATGGAGTAATGGACAAAAAGTGGATGCAGAGAATTTTTTACGCATTCCATAAGGTCGCCTATAAAAAGGCTGACCATATTTCTGTCATTTCGGATGATATGAAACAAAAGGTAATTGAACAGGGAGTGGCTTCGGAGAAAATCACAGTAATCCCCGATTGGTATGATGACAAGAGTGTTCGAGAAATTCCTTGGGAAGAGAACCTGTTTGTTAAGAAATACAATATGAAGAAAGATGTATTCTATGTCCAGTATGCCGGCACCATGGGATTCAACTTTGATTATAGAATGGTTCTTAAAGTCGCTGAAATCCTGAAAGATGAGAAGAACATTGTGTTTCAGATGATTGGCTTTGGAAGCCAGAAAGACGTTTTTGAGAACGCGGCAAAAGAGCGTGGTTTGGATAAAATCGTGTTTCTTCCCCTTGAGCCGCAGGAAATGGTGCCGCACGTATATAGCGCATGTTCAGTCTGCTTAATACCGTTGCCAAAAGGCGTTATCGGGAACTCGGTTCCAAGCAAGGCTGGACTGCTGATGGCATGTCACCGTGTTATTGTTACTTCGGCCGATGAGGGTTCGGAGTATAACAAGATGTTTGAGAGAGAGCAAATCGGTATTGCTTGCTCCACAGATGATCCGGAAGGGATTGCAGGTGGAATTCTTAAACTGCGGGATAATCCGGATTTGAGAAAGGTATATGCAGATAATGCCCAAAGGTATGGTAAGGCGGTCTACACAAGAACTGTGAATACAGGACTGTATGAGAAACTGTACCACTATGTCTCTACGATGCATTGAACTGAGGTATTCATTATGAAGTATAAAATTGGAATTTGGGGGCAGTACGGAGCACCGGGACAGAAAATTGCAGATGGCCAGGCTGTTAGAACAACGGTAGTAACGCGAGAATTGGAAAACCGTTATGGAAAGAATAACATTGGAATCGCAAATACAAATGGTTGGAAAAAAAGGCCATTTGCATTTCTTTGGGAAAGCTTCCGACTGATAGCAGATTCGGATGTTGTAATTATTGCACCAGCAGATAGAGGCTATAAGACTTTTGTTCCGATTCTTATGTTTTTTAATAGGTTTTATCACAGAAAACTGGTTCATCTGGTTATCGGGGGATTCCTTCCGACATTGCTTGAACAGAATCCACAGTATTGTGGGTATGAAAAGAAATTTGATTCGATTTTTGTACAGACAGAAAACATAAAAAAAGATCTTGAAAAATTAGGTATCAATAATATACATTACCTGACTAATCTGAAACGGCTAAAAAAGAGAAACGTAGATGATATTAAGTTGGAAACAAATGACGATATAAAAGTTTGCGTATTCTCAAGAATTAATAAGGATAAAGGCGTTGAAGATGCAATTGCAGCAGTTAAGATTGTTAATGAAAGATTAGGCGCACAGAGGGTTACGCTTGATTTTTATGGTCTGCTACCAGAAAGCTATAAGGATAGATTTAACCAACTTCTTGAAGAGAATAAGGGGTTAATTGAGTATAAAGGAATTGTTGACTACAACACAACTGTTGATGTCCTGTCACAGTATTATGTGATGCTATTTCCAACTTACTACCATGGCGAAGGCTTTCCTGGAAATGTTGTTGATGCATATAATTCAGCACTTCCAATTATTGCTACAGATTGGCTTTATAATAAAGATGTAATAAAGAACGGCAGAAACGGTATCTTAGTGCCAATACAGGATCCTAATGCGATTGCAGATGCCTTGCAATATTTGTATGAACACAGAGAAATCAGATATGAATATGCAAAAAATTGTCTGGAAGATGCTGCGCAGTATGAACCCGATAAGGTGATGGCAGAGTTCTATCAGATAATGGAGGAATACTGGAAATGAGAAAAGTAAAATATGGAATAATTATAATATTGAATTTAATTTATGTGCCATTAAAGTGCATTCTGTCAGGATTCCGTTTTCATGCAAAGTTGCCGCAACTGATAACTCCGGGAACGAGAATTGAAATGGGGGGGGGGTGGCCGCATTTCCTTACTTGGGAGGCTGCACACGGAAAGCGGCTGCTTGATTTCTTCACGAAATAGTGGAAAGCTCAAAATTGGGAATCGCGTATATTTGAATCGCAACACCATGATTGTTTGCAGAGATTCTGTCGAGATAGGATCCGGAACAACAGTTGGACCGAATGTAATGATTTATGATCATGATCATGATTTGCAAAATCGTGGGCAAATTTGCTCATCACCTATTTCAATTGGAGAGAATGTTTGGATAGGTGGAGGAGCTATTATCCTTAAAGGTGTTACCATTGGAAACAACAGCGTTATCGCAGCTGGATCGATTGTTACAAGGAATGTACCTGCAAACACAATTTACATGAATCATATTGAACCGAGAATAGTGAAAAGGAAAATAGTAAATGAAGATTGTAATAATCACGGGAAATAATTATCCATGTGGAGATGCCGGAGCTGTGAGACAACATGCGATGGCAAAGCTACTTATGGATATGGGACACGATGTATTTGTTATTGGATATGGTCCTTATACTGGGAATAAGGAAAAGGTGTATGATTCCGTACCATATATATCGTTTAGGAAAAAATCCAATAATAGAATTATAAGAGCCTTTTACAGAGTAAACTTTGGCAGTAGGGTTGTCGCATATATAAAAAAGCATCATCAAGATCTTAATTGTCTTTTAGTTGTCGATGTTCTTCCAAATGCTTTTAAGAAAATTGAGAAACTTGCTCAAGAAAAGAATGCACTGTTAATTCATGATAGCGTTGAGTGGTATTCTCCAGAGGAATTTGAAAATCGAGAAAAAAATACAGCCTATAAGAATAAGGAGTATACAAATCTAATTGCGATTAATGAGAAATGGAGAGTAATTGCTATCAGCAAATATCTAGAAAACCACTTTTCATCCAAATGCAGTAAGGTTGTAAGAATTCCAGTTATAATGGATGTAAACAACATGAAATCCATAGTAACTCATAATAATAAGAAAAAGCAGTTTGTATATGCTGGTGCGCCTAGCAGGAAAGACTATTTGAAAGAAATGGTATACGGCTTTAGGCAGTTAAGTTCTGACGAACGAAATGGTGTAGAGTTTCATGTGATCGGTGTGGATGAGAATCAATTGATTTCTATTTGTGGTGTTGAAAAATCGTGTATTGATGACTTGGAAGGCACACTATTTGTACATGGCCGTGTGTCACGAGACGAAGCATTGAAGTGGGTTCAAAACGCTGATTTTACAATGTTGATTAGAGATGAGTCACTTCGCTACGCAAAAGCCGGATTTCCAACGAAAGTTGTTGAAAGCCTGTCTAGCGGAACACCTGTTGTGTGTAATATTTCATCTGATTTAGGTGAATATCTAGAAGAGGGAAAAAATGCCTTTATTATAAATGGACATAGTGCTGAAAGCGTGTCTGAAGCATTAAGGAGGATCATTCCATTAAAAACAGATAGTTTGGACATAATGAGAAAAGAAGCAAGAAAAACAGCTGAGAAGTATTTTGATTACAGGCAGTATTACAGAGAAATGAGTTATATTCTAAAATAAGTCAGAAGTATAGTGGAGGAACATAATTTGAGCAAAGAAAAGAAAATAAGAGTGGGCAAAATAGATGCCCTTTCAATTATACTGTTACTGAGTTTTTTGGCGACGATGAACTTTGTCGGCAGATATTATTATTTTTTTGTGATTACTTTTATTGTTGTTCTTTTCCACAATTGTCGGGGACTTAAAATCAATGCGGAGGTTGTAATTGAGTTTTTCTTGGGATTGGCACTACTCTTTTTTTCAAACGAATCTTTGGGTGTGACCAATATTATTAAACCTTTTGTTTATTTCATGGGTGGCGTAATAGGATGTAATATTTTGAGGAATGGTGAAAGTCTAGATGAAAAAGAAAAGAATTTTTACAAAATAATGGGTGCGTTAGCACTTGGAGCATGGATTCATCTGCTGTTAAATATGTTATTAAATAGTAAGAGTATTGTTTATAGAAACACGGTTGATGTTTGGACACATAAAGTATATGGGGCAACTGGACAGGCCGGTTTGGGCATTTTAGCAATTGCCTATTCAGTCGCAAATCTTTTTTCTCGAAAAGGGAAAAAAAGTAAAGCGATAAACCTATTTATTCTATTGGTGGTTCTTGCGTATAATCTGATTCTTGCCGGAAGAACTTTGTTAGCTGTTTTCTTTGTGGAAGTTGCGGTAGCTTTTGTTAGTGTTTTGTATGTAAATAAGGACGGCCGTCTCAAATGGAAAACAGTAGTTATTGTAATAGCGATGCTTTGCTGTATTGCAGCAATCTATAGTTTTAATATGTTTAATGTTAGAGAAATCGTTGAGAAAACGACATTCTACCAGCGATTCTTTTCTGGAAACTATTCTCAAAAAATAGGTGATGACGATCGATTGACATACAAAATGTTCTATTTGAATAACATGGGTAGATTTTTATTTGGTGGAACACATTTACGCAGCGAGTTAGGGCACTACGCACATGATTTGCTGCTAGATGGCTATGACATTGGTGGCATCTTTACTTTGACAACATTATTTCTCCTGCTCATATTTTCTGCTAGAAATCTGATTCAGACTGTTTTTAATCGAAACTTGAAGTTTGAAACAAAGCTCTTGACGATTTGCTTTTTTTGTGCATTTTATATTGAATTTTGTATGGAACCAATTTTGGCGGGCTTTCAGTGGCTATTTACTGCTTTTTGTATTATTAATGCAGTACTTAATAGCTTGAATAAGAACTTGTTAGGATTACAGGAGGGAGTATGTTACTAAGCGTTGTTGTCCCTGTTTTTAATACAGAAAAATTTCTACCGAATTGCTTGGATTCAATAAAAAATCAGCAGTTCAGTGATTTTGAAGTGATTTTAGTTGATGACGGATCAACAGATAAATCATCAAGTATTTGCGATAAATATGCAGAGATAGATGACAGATTTACTGTTTATCACCGAAAAAACAATGGTGTATCTGCAGCAAGAAATTATGGTATTTCGTGTGCCAAGGGTGATTATATTACATTTGTTGACAGCGACGATTATATTTTTCCTTTCTATTTTAAAGAAATTGGAAAAATAATCAACGAATCAAGCCCAGATGTTGTTGTCACATCTGGATACTACTGGGGAAATGAAAAGAAGAGTAATGCTGTAAAACTCAATATTCCACACAACATAAGCACCGATGATAACTCGTTTTATAGACTTTTAGCAGATCGTGTCTATCCGTCCGGACTCGTTTTTTCTGTTTTCAAGCGTAGCATTGCTCAAAAAATTGAGTTGGATGAGTCTATATATTTCTATGAAGACTTGGATTATCAGTTGCGCGCAGGAAGTTATATTAAACACATATCGGTTAATGATTGTATTGGATATTTGTACAGGGAAGGAAGTCAAACTCATTGCAAATTCACAAACAAAACTATGAGTTGTTTTTCCATTATCAAAAAAATGGAAAATAATGATGTTTCGTTGGATAAGAATTTAATCGCAAGGTTTAAATATAACTTCTTAATTAGCAATGCTCTTATTGCAGCGAAAGATAAGAAGCACGAAAAGGGACTTGATTGCAGTCTAAGAAAACAAGCTAGGCTTTTTTGTGCTTCGAAAGAGTGGATTACCACATTCAGAATACCCTATATATGGATTGCTGTTATTGCTATTTCGCCACGCCTATACTACAAATTATATAGACTAAAACATAATAATCTATAAGGCAGTTGCACTGATTTGGAGAGTGGAATAATGAAGAATGAAAAAAAACAAGTAGTAGGGGGAGCGTTGCTCTCGTACATACTAATTGTGTTGAATGCAGTGTATGGGCTATTGATTACACCGTATATTTTGTCAAGATTAGGAACCGTAGAATATGGTATGTATAAAACGGTTGCTTCATTGAGTTCCTCTCTGATGATTCTTGATCTTGGATTAGGTGGAACTGTAACGAGATATATTGCAAAATACAAATCAGATAAACGGGAGAAAGACATCCCAAATCTAATAGCTATTCTTTTTCTTGAGGCCACGATAGTATTAATTCTTGTAGCTGCAGTATGCTCTGGAGTATATTCACAACTGGATAATATTTATAAGGCAACATTTACATCTGAGCAATTAGCGCATGCAAAAAATCTTTTCCTTGTTCTTAGCATTAATATGCTGCTATGTATCATTGAAAATGTAGTTAACGGAATTGTGACGGGATATAATGATTTTCTGTTCGGAAATGGAATCAAACTAGTTCGATTGATTTGCCGTATACTGCTTGTTTTTGTTGTTTTACAATTTTACCCTAATTCAATGGGGCTGGTTCTGATTAATTTAACCCTGACAAGTGTTTTTTTAATGATTGAAATTTATTGGGCATTTGTCAAACACAAGACTAGAGTTCGCTTTGAGCATTGGGATGCCGCCCTTTTTTCTGAATCATTTAAGTATACACTCTTAATCTTCTCAACATCTATTGTCAATCAAGTCAATGGAAACCTGGATAACATTGTTATTGGTGCTGTAGTGAGTGCAGCTGCTGTTGCGGTTTATTCGATGGGGTTGACAATCTTCGGAATGTTTCAGCAATTATCAACTGCAATTTCTGGCGTGCTGTTGCCATCAATTATTGGAATCTTAGAAGAAAAAGATGGTTTAAAAAAAGTTCAAAAAACTATTGTTAATACCGGAAGAGTTCAATTTTGCTTACTAGGGGCTGCTCTTGTTGGATTTGCAGTATTGGGGAAAAACTTCATTTATTTGTGGCTTGGAGAAGGCTTTCAAGACGTATACTACATTACTTTGATTCTGATGATTCCGTCAATTTTTGAATTGTGTGTGAATGCTTGTCTTGCTGTATTAAAGGCAAAAAATCTTCTTGTCTTTCAAACAGTTGCATTACTTTCTACAACGGTATTGAATGCATTTATTACTTATTTTGGAACAAGGAAATACGGCTATTTTGCTGCTTGCTTCGGAACGGCTGTGAGTTGGATCATTGGTAGTTTGATTCTTATGAATTTTTACTATTATAAAAAATTCGGCTTTCCAATGTTGAAAATTTATCATGATATTATTGGAAGGACATGGATTGCGTTACTCATACCGGCAATCGTTCTTTTAGCAGTGAATCAATATTGTCCGGTGACTTGGATTGCTTTTGCTTTCGAATGTTTATTATTTGTTACCATATATCTGGCGCTTCTATTTAAGGTTGGTTTAACTGAAAGTGAGTTAGTACAAGTTAGAAAAAGAGTTTTGAAAAGGAAAGAAGAACTATGAAAAAAGTATTAAAATCTCTATTTTTCAGAATTCCTGCATCTTATGTTTTAATGCTACATCATGTTGATGATGGAAATATTACTCCCGTAAGTGATTGCATTATTCAATATGATCAGTTTGTGAAACTCATTAAACCTGACCGGAAATTCATGCGGATGTCGGATTATTTAACATTTAAAACACAGAACAATGGAAAATATCTACTAACCTTTGATGACGGTCTCGAGGATGTGTTCCGTGTGGTTTATCCTGTACTTAAGGCCAAAGAAATACCGTTTACAATTTTCGTGCCTGTTGATCTTCTTGATACACCTGGATACATTTCTACAGAACAATTAAAAGAGATGGCAAAAGACCCATTGGTTACGATAGGATCTCATGGAGTATCTCACCGAGTTATGACGACATTAAGTGTTGATGAACAAGAATTGGAACTTGTTGAGTCAAAGAAAACTCTCCAAAGAATCATTGGTAAGAGCGTTGATGTCTACGCATATCCACATGGCCAGTTCAGCTCGGACACAATTAAACTTCTGAAGAAACTTGATCTGTATAAAGCAGCATTTGGTGTGACTGGACATCCTACAAATTGCTTTACAGAATCTAATAGGTTCGATTTGCCTCGTTTTAACATTAAAGATGGAAAACAGTATATGATTAAATTCTTTTGAATTTGAGATATGTACTGTTGAAATAAGATTAATATGGAGGAAATAAAAATGTCTGCATTTGATAACGCAACCCTTATGATCACTGGTGGTACTGGTTCTTTTGGTTCTACCGTTCTGAAGCACTTCTTGGATTCTGACCTGAAGGAGATTCGTATCTTCTCTCGTGATGAAAAGAAGCAGGATGATATGCGCCATGAGCTTCAAGCCAAGCACCCGGAGAACGCCAAGAAGGTGAAGTTCTATATCGGCGATGTCCGCAATCCGCAGTCTATCCGTGACGCAATGCCCGGTGTTGACTACATCTTCCACGCTGCCGCTCTGAAGCAGGTCCCTTCCTGCGAGTTCTTCCCCATGCAGGCTGTCCAGACCAATATCATCGGTACCGATAACGTCCTGCATGCTGCTATTGACGCCGGCGTCAAGCGTGTTGTTTGTCTGTCCACCGATAAGGCAGCTTACCCCATCAACGCCATGGGCATCTCTAAGGCCATGATGGAGCACGTCATCTACGCCAACGCCCGTGTGGCTGCTGAACGTGGCGGCACCACCATCTGCTGCACCCGTTACGGCAACGTCATGTGCAGCCGTGGCTCCGTCATTCCGCTGTTCATCGACCAGATCAAGGCTGGCAACCCCATCACCATCACCGACCCCAACATGACCCGCTTCCTGATGAATCTGGACGAGGCTGTGGATCTGGTCTTGTTCGCTTTCCAACATGCAAATCCCGGTGATTTGTTCATCCAGAAGTCTGATGCTTCCACCATCGGCGATTTGGCAAAGGCAGTCCAGCAGTTGTTTGGTGATACCGGTACGAACATCATCGGCACTCGTCACGGCGAGAAGCTGTTCGAGACTCTGATGACCCGTGAGGAGCGTCTGCGCAGCCAGGATATGGGTCATTACTTCCGTGTTGCCGCTGACAACCGTGACCTGAACTACGATAAGTTCGTGGTCAAGGGCGAGGTACATACCATGGCAGACGAGTCCTACACCAGCCACAACACCGAACGCTTGGATGTGGAAGGCACTGTCAAGAAGATTCTGACCACGGAATATGTCCAGAACGCACTGAAGGGCATCCCGAATGTCTAAAGAAAGACTGCTGCTGGTTGGTGCCGGTGGCTTTGGGCGAATGGTCGCAGAGCAGGCAATGCTTCAATACGATTGCGCCTTTGTGGACGATGGACAACCTATAGGTCCTGAGGTCTGTGGCATTCCGGTGGTTGGCGGTCTTGCTGATTTGCCGGAGTTGCGGAAGGTGTATGGTTTGCTGGTGGTGGGCATCGGCAATAACCGGTTTCGGGCACAGGTGTATGAGAAAGCAAAAGCACTTGACTATGCGTTCCCCAACATCATTGCTCCCAGTGCCTACATCAGTCCATACGCTAAGTTGGGATGCGGTTGTGTGGTATTGCAAAATGCCTGTGTCCAGAATGGTGCATCTGTGGGAAACGGTGTTCTGCTGAATGCCGGAACGGAAGTCCACTGTGATGCAGCGGTAGGGGACTACGCCCTGATTTACACCAACAGCGTCATTCGCACTGGTGCGACTGTGGGCAACTTTACCCGCATTGGCAGCAACTGCACCATCTGCAATCATGCAACTGTGCCGGATGGCGCAGATATTCCGGACTGCACCGCAGTACACTAAGAGGTGAGAGAATGAACATTCTAGTCACAGGTGCTAAGGGCATGGTGGGAACCGCCCTGTGCAACAACCTGAAAAACATCCGGGATGGCAAGAACAAGACCCGACCGGCGCTGAATATTGAAGAAATCTACGAGTATGATCTGGATTCCACCCCGGCGGAGCTGGACGAGTACTGCCAGAAAGCAGACTTCGTATTCAATCTGGCAGGCGTGAATCGCCCGGAGAACCCGGAAGACTTCATGAAGGGAAACTTCGGCTTTGCATCTGATCTGCTGAACTGCCTGAAAAAGCACAACAACAAGGCAACCATCATGCTGTCTTCTTCCATTCAAGCCACGCTGGCTGGTCGTTTTGGCAACAGCGAGTACGGACGCAGCAAGAAGGCTGGCGAGGAACTATTCTTCCAGTATGCTCAGGAGACTGGGGCTAAGGTTGCCGTCTACCGTTTTGTGAACCTGATGGGCCACAGCCGCCCCAAGTACAACAGCGCCGTCAGCACCTTCTGCTGGGCGGTTGCCAATGACGAGCCCTTCACCGTTAATGACCGCAGTACCGAGTTGGAACTGCTGTACATCGATGACCTGGTAGAAGGAATGTTCGACCTGCTGGAAGGCAAGGAGCAGCACTGCGAATTCGACGGTGTGGAGACTGTCCTGAAAGAAGATGGCCGCTATTGTTGTGTTCCTGTGACCCACAAGGTCACGCTGGGCGAAATCGTTGATTTGCTGCAGGAGTTCAAGGCACAGCCCACTACGCTTATGATGCCGAAAATGCCGGACGGCTCCTTTGCCAAGAAGCTTTACTCCCTGTACCTGACCTATCTGCCCACAGACAAATTCAAGTACGCTCTGAAAATGAACGTGGACAACCGTGGCTCCTTTACGGAACTGGTACACACCGCCGACTGCGGTCAGGTGAGCATCAACATCAGCCGCCCGGGCATCACGAAGGGGCAGCACTGGCACAACTCCAAGTGGGAGCTGTTCATTGTGGTTGCTGGTCACGGTCTGATTCAGGAACGGAACATCAACACCGGAGAAACGGTGGAGTTTGAGGTTTCCGGGGATAAAATCGAGGCTGTTCACATGATTCCCGGTTGGACCCACAACATTATCAACCTGAGTGAGACGGAAAATCTGGTGACGGTGATGACCTGCAACGAGATTTTCAACCCCAATCACCCGGATACCTTCTTCGAGCCGGTGTAAGAGTAGCTGCTGGTTGACGTTAGGAGATTTTTATGGAACACAATTTTACATGGAAAAATGACGGGCGCACCAAGGTCATGATCGGCTGCGGCACTCGTCCGGAGATTATTCGGTTGGCTGCGGTTATCAAGCGCTGCCGGGAATATTTTGACTGCTGCGTGGTCTATTACAATCAGAATTGGGACAGAAATCTTTCTACCGTTTTCTGGGAGGATTTCGAACTGAAGAACACCTTCGGGGAATTCGGACCCGACATTCTGGTGCCCGTGGTGGGCGAGAATCTGGGTGTGACCTGTGGTAACATTCTGGGTCGCAGCTATGAGATTCTGTCCGAGCTGCAGCCGGAGGGCTATCTGGTGCTGGGTGATACCAACTCCTGCCTTTCTGCCATCAGCGCAAAGCGGCTGCACATCCCGCTGTTTCACATGGAGGCCGGCAACCGCTGCAAGGATGAGTGCCTGCCCGAGGAGACTAACCGCCGTATCGTGGATGTGATTTCTGACGTGAATATGTGCTATTCCGAGTTCGCCCGGAAGTATCTGGCGGACACCGGACTGCCCAAGGAACGCACCTACCAGACCGGCTCTCCCATGGCGGAAGTCCTGCACATGAATCTGGAGAAGATCCAGAAAAGCGATATTCTGGAGCGTCTGGGATTGGAAAAGGACAAGTATATTCTGCTGTCCGCCCACCGGGAGGAGAACATCGACTCCGAAAAGAACTTCCTGAGTCTGTTCACTGCCATCAATGCACTGGCAGAAAAGTATGATATGCCCATCCTCTACTCCTGCCATCCTCGCAGCAAGCACCGTCTGGAACAGAGCGGCTTCCAGCTTGACCCTCGTGTCCGGGTCAATGAGCCGCTGGGCTTCAACGACTATAACAAGCTGCAAATGAACGCGCTGGCAATCGTCTCCGACTCCGGCACTCTGCCAGAGGAGAGCAGCTTCTATCTGTCCATCGGTCACCCCATCGCCGCCGTGTGCATCCGCACCTCCACCGAGCGTCCCGAGGCACTGGAAGCCGGCGACTTCATTCTGGCTGGCATTACCACCCGGGAGCTGCTCAACGCCACCGATATGGCCATTGAGATGAAGCAGAAGGGTGTTCTGGGCAAACCCTGCCCCGACTATGTGGACGAGACCGTGTCCATGAAGGTGGTTCGCATCATTCAGGGTTATGTAAACGTAGTTAATAAAATGGTGTGGAGAAAAGGGTAAGGGTGATAGAAATGGCTAAAACAGTATTCATCACCGGTTCATCCGGTTTTATCGGCTCTAACCTTGCCAAGCGTATCCTGACTACCGAGCCGGATACCAAGGTCGTTGGTCTGGACAACATGAACGATTATTATGATGTTCGCATCAAAGAAGCTCGCCTTGAGGAGCTTCAGAAATTTGAAAACTATACCTTTATAAAAGGAAATCTTGCAGACAAGGCACTTATCAACAGCATTTTTGAGCAATATCACCCGGATATTGTGGTCAATCTGGGTGCTCAGGCAGGTGTGCGTTACTCCATCACCAACCCGGATGCCTACATTGAGAGCAACATGATTGGCTTCTACAACATTCTGGAAGCCTGCCGTCATTATCCGGTGGAGCATCTGGTGTACGCATCCTCCAGCTCCGTCTATGGCAGCAACAAGAAGGTGCCCTACTCCACCGATGACAAGGTGGACAACCCGGTGTCTCTGTATGCAGCGACCAAGAAGTCTAATGAGCTGATGGCGCACGCTTACTCCAAACTCTACAATATCCCCTCTACTGGTCTGCGGTTCTTCACGGTCTATGGCCCTGCCGGTCGTCCGGATATGGCTTACTTTGGCTTCACCAACAAGCTGGTGAACGGAGAAACTATTAAAATTTTCAACTATGGCAACTGCAAGCGGGACTTTACCTATGTGGATGACATCGTGGAAGGCGTTGTCCGTGTGATGGCGAAAGCTCCTGAAAAGAAGAATGGCGAGGATGGTTTGCCCATTCCGCCCTATGCAGTCTACAATATCGGCAACTCCAATCCGGAGAACCTGCTGGATTTTGTGCAGATTCTGTCGGAGGAACTGGTGCGTGCTGGTGTGCTGCCTGCGGACTATGATTTTGAGGCCCACAAAGAGCTGGTTCCCATGCAACCCGGTGATGTGCCTGTGACCTTTGCAGACACGGAGCCTCTGGAACGTGACTTCGGCTTTAAGCCTCATACTCCGCTGCGGGAGGGCCTGCGGAAGTTTGCAGAATGGTATAAAGAGTTTTATATGGAATAAGAGGAATGGTAAAATGAAAATTGCAGTTGCTGGTACCGGTTATGTCGGTCTATCCATTGCCACACTGTTGTCGCAACACCACGAGGTTATGGCAGTGGATATCATCCCGGAAAAGGTTGATCTTATCAACCACAAGAAGTCGCCCATTCAGGACGAGTACATCGAGAAGTATCTCGCAGAGAAGAACCTGAATTTAACCGCTACGCTCGATGCAGAAGCAGCTTATAAGGATGCAGACTTCGTTGTCATTGCTGCGCCCACAAATTATGACAGCAAGAAGAACTTCTTTGATACGTCGGCAGTGGAAGCTGTGATCAAACTGGTCATTCAGTATAATCCGGATGCTATCATGGTCATCAAGTCTACAATCCCGGTTGGCTTTACTGCAAGTGTTCGTGAAAAGTACCACTGTGATAATATCATCTTCAGTCCGGAATTCTTGCGTGAATCCAAGGCTCTGTATGATAACCTCTATCCGAGCCGAATCATCGTCGGTACCGATATAGAGAATGCTCGTCTGGTGAAAGCTGCAAATACTTTTGCCGGTCTGCTGCAGGAAGGTGCCATCAAGGAGAATATTGACACCCTGATTATGGGCTTTACCGAAGCTGAAGCGGTCAAGCTGTTTGCCAATACCTATCTGGCCCTGCGTGTCAGCTACTTTAATGAACTGGACACCTACGCCGAGATGAAGGGGCTGAACACCCAGCAGATCATTGAGGGTGTCTGCCTTGACCCGCGTATTGGCAGCCACTACAATAACCCGTCCTTTGGCTATGGCGGCTATTGCCTTCCCAAAGACACCAAGCAACTCCTTGCCAACTATGCCGATGTTCCGGAAAACCTCATCGAAGCAATTGTGGAATCCAACCGTACTCGTAAGGATTATATCGCAGACCGTGTCCTGGAAATCGCCGGTGCATACGAGGCAAATGAGGACTACGATCCGAGTAAGGAACACAATGTTGTGGTTGGCGTTTTCCGCCTGACCATGAAGTCCAACTCGGACAACTTCCGTCAGTCCTCTATCCAGGGCGTCATGAAGCGCATCAAGGCCAAGGGTGCGACAGTTATTATCTATGAGCCGACCCTGGAGAATGGTACGACATTCTTCGGCAGTGAAGTCGTAAATGACCTTGAGGAGTTCAAGAAGCGCAGTCAAGCTATCATCGCTAACCGCTACGATAGCTGCTTGGATGACGTGCAGGATAAGGTCTATACTCGTGACTTGTTCCGCAGAGACTAATACTTATCGGCCATGTGCACAGCCACATGGCTGTGCTGCTCGAATATGCTACCTCTTCGTGGTGAGCAGCAGGCAACGGATATCTATCCGGCTAAATGCATAATCAGGCTAGTATATGTAACTCTGTATAAGCTATATGGAAGTGTTTTTTATGACGAAAGCACATATAAATGGGAAAAATAGATTAATATTTCTGCTGACTTTAGTCATCGGAATAATGGTGCTGATAGTGGCAAGTAAATATGCTTTTCAGAGGGCTTGCTCAAGAAGAGAAATACACTGGCCGGATTTAGAAATCGCTGATGAATGGCAGTATAAAATAATAACAGAAGCGTACAAGATAAAGAATGAGCCAAATAGGGAGATTACGATCACGGCATCTGATGGAGTGAAATTAGTCGGCCATTATTTTGAAAGAAAGAAAAATGCACTAATTATCATCTTTTTTCATGGACTTTGGTCTGATAGCTATGTATGTGGAGTGCCAATTTACAGAATTACAGAAGAGCATAAATGGAACCTCCTACTAGTAAGCTTGCGAGCACATGGTGAGAGCGGAGGAAATATTTCGACACTTGGTGTGTTGGAAAGATATGACTGTTGTGACTGGGCAAATTGGGTGGCTTCTGAATTTGGAGAACAGGTGCCTATATATCTTATGGGATTTTCTATGGGCGGGGCTGACGTATTGATGAGTAGTGACTTGAATTTACCAAAGTCTGTTTGTGGAATCATTGATGATGCGGGCTTTACAACGCCTTTAGAAATGATAAAGGTAGGGAGCAAGAATAAACTGCGTTATGAATTGTTAAGTGATATATTTACTCAGATGGTAAATGTGGGAACAAAAATCTGGGGCCATTTTGACTTGAAAGACGCAGATGCAAGCGTAGCGGTATCAAAGACAAATGTGCCAATTCTAATTATTCATGGTGATAAAGATAATCGAGCACCTCTGTCGATGGCATATAAGATTTATGACAGTTGTCAAGGCGAAAAAGACTTATATATAGTTTCTGGTGCAACACATAAGGAATGCTATAGAACAAATCCAGAGAAATACGAAAAGATAGTTTCTGAGTTCATAGAAAAAAATCTTCCGTGATAAACAACTCTGCGTTTTCGAGGATTTATCGGCCATGTGTTAATCCACATGGCTGTGCTGCTCAAGTATGCTACCTCTCCGTGGTGAGCAGCAGACAACGAGGGATACCCTCGGCTAAAGCATATACATGTTCGCATATTCACTCTTTGGATGAGGAAAAAACTATAATGGGAAAGTATTTTGGAACTGATGGCTTCCGTGGTGAGGCTGGAATTACTTTGACTGCTGACCATGCCTATAAGGTAGGCCGCTTCTTAGGCTGGTACTATAATGCCCTGCGCGAGCGCAATGGCAACAACGAGCCTGCACGCATTGTAATCGGCAAGGACACCCGCCGCAGCTCTTATATGTTCGAGTATAGTCTGGTCGCAGGCCTGACCGCCTCTGGTGCAGACGCCTATCTGTTGCACGTCACTACCACGCCGTCTGTGGCTTATATCGCCCGTGTGGATGACTTTGATTGCGGTATCATGATCTCCGCCAGCCACAATCCGTACTATGACAACGGCATCAAGCTGATCGACTGCTACGGCGAGAAGATGCCGGAAGAGACCCTGCTGCTTGTCGAGGATTACATTGACGGCAAGCTGCATGTGTTCGACAAGGATTGGCCGGAGCTGCCCTTCGCTCACCGGGAGCACATTGGCTGCACTGTGGACTATGTGTCCGGCCGCAACCGCTACATGGGCTATCTGATCTCTCTGGGTATCTACTCTTTCAAGGGCGTCAAGGTTGGTCTGGACTGCGCCAACGGCAGTTCCTGGAATATCGCTAAGTCTGTGTTTGATGCGCTGGGTGCAGATACCTATGTCATCAATGCACAGCCCAACGGTACGAATATCAATAATAACGCTGGCTCTACCCACATCGAAGGCCTGCAGAAATTCGTGGTTGAAAAGGGGCTGGACATCGGTTTTGCTTATGACGGCGATGCTGACCGTTGCCTGTGTGTGGATGAAAAAGGCAATGTCATCACTGGCGACCATATTCTGTACATCTACGGCTGCTACATGAAGGAGCGTGGCAAGCTGCTGACCAATACCGTCGTTACCACGGTCATGTCCAACTTTGGTCTGTACAAGGCTTTTGATGAGAAGGGCATTGGTTACGCTAAGACCGCTGTGGGCGACAAGTATGTTTACGAGTATATGGCTAAGAACGGCTGCCGTATTGGTGGCGAGCAGAGTGGTCATATCATCTTCTCCAAGTACGCCAGCACTGGTGATGGTATCCTGACTAGCCTGAAGATGATGGAAGTCATGCTGGCGAAGAAGATGCCTATGAGTAAGCTGGCTGAGCCCCTGAAGATCTACCCGCAGGTTCTGGAGAATGTCCGTGTGACCGACAAGAAAGCTGCACAGGATGATGAAGCAGTGCAGGCAGCAGTCAAGGCTGTGGCCGAGGCACTGGGTGACACTGGCCGTATCCTTGTCCGTGAATCTGGCACTGAGCCGGTCGTCCGTGTCATGGTGGAAGCACCTGACCACGACACCTGCCAGAAGTATGTGTCGCAGGTTGTGGAGACCATCAAGAGCCGGGGTTATGGAGTTTGAACGCAAAGCTGAAACAGAAAAGTGTTCATGCGCTGTTACTTGCTTTTGTCGTGGCTTCAATCTTGTTTTTATTGCCATATGCCTCGGTTGATCATGATTCCGGCTTCACGTCTTCGGATCTTGAAGTGAAGGAGACCGTGGAGGAAAACGTAACGAACGCGAGTTATGTGAACTCTGACGGGGTTATCACAGATGCCATTGACATGGGTTATGCGACAGTACAGAGAACGCGGAATGCAAATGGGCAGGTTACAGAAGAGTTTTACCTCGATGCTGCTGGAAACCCAGTGGAACGGTATGGCGATTACTATGGCATCTCATATGAATATAACAGTGAAAATGTTGTAATCAGGTATCTTGGCGCAGATAAGCAACCAATGATGCTAGGCGCAGGTTATTCCGCCATTGTGAGAACACTGGTGGATGGAAAAGCAACGGACGATTTCTACTACGACCTAAATATGCAGCCAGTCCGATGCACAGGCGGCTATTACGGTTTGTACCGAGAGTATGATGAGCAAGGAAAAAATTGTGGCATCACTCATCTCGGTGAAAATGGACAGCCTGTTATCTGCACATCTGGTTATGCCGTCAAGACGTATCTGCGTGATTCAGAAGAAACCGTTATTGGCGAACGATACTTTGACACAGGAGAAAACCCTGTGAAATCTTCTCTTGGCCAGTATGGCGAGCTATATCAGCGAGACGAACAAGGTCGTATCAGCCAGATAACTTATCTCGGTGCAGATGGCAATCCGGCACCAACGACTGCTGGCTATACGGTTCTGAAGCGTACTTACCACCGGGATGGTACAGCGGACATCGATATGTATTTTGATGCTGATAGTAACCCGATGGCCTTATCCAAAGGGCAGTATGGCATTAAGCGCAGCGGAAAGGTGAATCTTCTGCTTGACAAAAACGGTCGTGTTATGCTGTGCGTAGACAATGTTCTGAATGGACTCCCATTTATGGTTGTCATTTTCGGATGCGTTATCTGCTTGCTGATACTGGTGTTGCCGAAAAAAATGAGTGTTCTCTTGACGGCAGCGTATATTGCGTTCATTCTATATGAAACCCTGATGTTCCGTGAGGCCGGGGATGCAAGGACAAACTTTGTTTTGTTCTCCTATGCAGATCGTTTTCTGACTGAGCAAGCTGTGAGAGTTGGGGTCATAAATAACATCTGGCTCTTCGTGCCTTTGGGAGCAGGTTGGTACAGGATAATCCAGAAAAAGTGGGTGCTACTTGTTCCATTTTTAATGTCGGTGGTGATCGAAGCGACCCAGTATATTACGGGACTTGGCATCGCAGAGTTCGATGATGTGTTTGGGAATACGCTGGGTGGATGGATCGGTGTGTTGACAGCATGGGTGTGGTTAAGCTGGAGGAAATCTAGTATGGATGAACAGAAGACCGAGGAAAAAAAGAGCGAAGAGAAGAAGCGGTGGCAAAAGCTGCTTTCGCTCTTGATTGAAAAAGTAATAGAAAAAGCTTGGTATATTGTTCTCCTAACGATAAGTACAGTTTATTTGGTGAGCAATAGATTTGCAATTGAAAAATTGGATGACGCAAGCCTGATTAGCACTGTGTTTATCATCTGGGTTATTCTTTTGGTTCTCCCACTTTTTTCAGAGCTGGAATTTCTGGGTGTAAAGGTTAAAAAAGAGGTCAAGAAAGCTGTAGAAAAAAGCAATGAGGAAGTAAAAGCGAGTCTCGACAATCTCCAGCAAATTGTCTCACAAATTCAGGTCTCGAACAGTGTGGCACCGCAGTTTACAATTAACAGTGGCTCTCTGCCTACCGAAGAGAAAATTGATAAGTTGACTGAAGAACTCCATTTATTTAATGAGCAAAATAAGAATAAGCAGGCAGAACAACAGGATAAAGTAACTATCCCAGTGCAAAATCTTGAATTATTTAAAATGCGGTATGGGATTGAAGTGAGATTAAAAGAGGCCCTGGAACTGATAGGATATAATAGCAAGAATCGAGCCTCGCTTATGCAGGGAACTTATTACTTAAATCAGCAGGGAGTCCTTGATCCTACAAGTACGGATTTGGTAATTCAGATGCTAAGGATAGCTAATAGAGGTGTACATGGTGAGATTATAGGTCAAAAATATATGGATTTTGCTTCTGAAGCATATCCACAAATTATTGATGCACTGGATGATTGTATAGAACTGATCAAGAAGATGACTTGACCCGCTAAAGGAACATGAAAATGATTAATGTATGGAATAACTTAGATATTCAAATTAAAGTCGCTGTTATTAGTGCTGTGGCGGCAATCGTAGTGGCGATTATTACGGGCGTTTTTTCTTTGATAAAAAAGGATACAAATAGTGAGAACAATAATAAAGGTGACAGTGAAACAATAAATATTCCAACCCCAAGAACAACTGTTGAACAACAAAAATATAACTCTGAGGATTATATACATAATTCTTTTATTCCAAGCCTTGATAAATTGGAAAAGGAAAAATCAGATGACGCTTTTGCGGAGGGACTAGCTACATTTATAGGTGCTGATCGAAGTGATGATGAGATTTCAATTACTAGAAAGGGAAAATAAACATGGGATTTTTTAATGATAGCCTAACTCCTTTGATGGGGAAAAAGTCGAGTTCATCTGTAAACGGAACTTCAGGAACCGATAATACCATGGACTGCCCAGAGTGCTGTTCATTAATTACCCCATCGAATAACTGGTACTATTCGACTATGATGGTACCAAAAGAATTCAAAGAAAAAGTTCTTGTTCATGTGGTGTCACAATATATGACTCTGAACGAATGTTTTGTTCCACCGTTGTACCTAGCGATTGAAGGACCGGCAGGAGAGGGAAAAACATCTCAAACTATTGCGGTTTTAACACAACATAATATTGAGGTTTTATATGTTTCTGCATCGGAAATTTCTGGATCACATGAGGGTGATTCGGTAAAAATTCTGAACGACGTTTATAATTATGCTGTGCAAAGAGGTAAAAGGGGATATTGTATCGCGATTCTTATTGATGATTTCCATATGGGCGCAATTAATCAAGATTCAAGAACTGAAAAGACTATTAATTCTAACCTTTTAACAGGTCGCATGATGAATTTGGCCGATTGCTCTGATGACAAAAGAATACCTATTATTATGACTGGAAACGATTTTTCAACTGTATATGCACCACTTCTTAGATCGGGTAGAGCTGATATGTATCGGTGGGAACCAGACATTAAGCTAAAATCCGTCATCATTCAGAGCATACTAGATCCATTTGTAAAGATGAATGAAGATGAATTTGTTCAGTTTTGTAGTATATTTAGAAGAGGAACAATTTCTGATTTTTCGCAGCTGAAAAATGATTTGAGAAAAAGATATGTTTGGGAAATGATAGAAAATAAGACATCTTTAAATATAGAAGTAATCCGAAAATTAGATTGCAAGATGTCTTCTTTACAACGACTGAACTTTCAGGAATTATGTGAGTTGGCAGAAAAAAGGATAAAGCCAATTATATAGTGGGGTGTATCGAATGATAGATTTGTTACCGCCTAAGATGGATGTCAAAGTAAATGTCAAAATCCGATTAAATATTCTGGCCGGAGTATTAGATGAACTTACAAAAGCATGTGGCATTTCAATAGAAAGTGATTTGAGGAAAGGTATTGTTGATCGAGATGTTATACAGCAGATTATTGTGAGCTTTTATGACGCGCCAAAACATGTTTGTGGGCAAATAATCTTCGACATTGATTGGAAGAGATTTGAATTTCTTGCAAGAACCGATGAGGGGAAAGTACTTTACTCTAACATAGACACTTCAAAAAATTTGTCCTCACAGTTAGATAAAACATTATATGATGCGGTAAAGGTTTATGTGAATAGGACGAAGCGTAAATACAAGGTTAAAAAAGTTGAGTGTTCATTTGTATATAATGAGAAATATAGAAAAACTGACGCTATACATGATGCGGCGCGGAAATATATGGGGCACAGAGAAAGCTTATGTGATGATGAGATAGTACAAGATACTGAGTTTTCAAATGAAATTACAGCAGCATTTCAGGGATTAGATGGGTTACTGAATGTGAAATTTAGACTCTAAGCGGAAACTCATATTTAGGGGGTTATAGAAATCGTATACGTACTCGATGACTTTCCTGCAACATGGGCAAACTGAGAAGCAGTTCCGGTCATTGTAGATTCGGACTGTGTTCACGGTTCGCGGCAAGCGGTATGTAGGGAAGAACAGCAAATCAAGGATTGTGTGGGCAAGAGAACGCTTCTCCGGGATGTCCTCCCAGACATCATCGGAATTTTGATGGCGGAATCTTTTGAAAGTAAGCTTCATTTATAATCACCTTAAAGCATAGATGATTAACACGGACACTTGGATGTATATATGTCCAATTTTTTCCGTCATCCTTGAAAACAGATCCTATATAGTGTATATTTGGGCTGTGAGAGTTATCCTCCACGGATGCTCACAGCTTTGCCGCTCGAAACTTTGCACACCTCTACGCGGTGGGCGGTAGGCAACACATGGGAATGTGGCTAAGATGCAAAGGCTGGCACTTTATAAATAGGTGAATAACATGGATGTATCCATTAAACAATTTAATTGTTTTACCTGTGAATTTGATGCACTGCAGTCTGGTGCGGTAATTAAAGTTGAGGATGTTGAAGTTGATAATAATGCACTGGAACATGCATTAAAGCAGATTATTGATGACCACTGCTTGACTCAGAGTGCGCAGCGCGTTTGCATAAGAAAGTTCACTGTTCGTCAGGATGACTACGAAAAATTGATTGGGAGCAATTTCTTTTCGGCAAAACTGAATGGTGTGGCAGAACCGAAAGGGGAAAGTTACTTCTATCCGTGTGAAGTGAAAATCGGTAAATTTGCGTTGGAGAGAATTGAAGACTATAATCCGGATGGCGCGGGAACGGGTGAATTGACATTTTTTGATGTGCTGATGATTCTGTATAATGAAGGCAAATATAGTGCTGAATTAGATACCCGCGAAGAATAATTGTGTTCTGGAGGTGAATAATGAGCCTTTTAAATGATGACCAGAAAAATGCAATCATTGATATTCTGAAAGAACAATGCCTTTGTATTCAGAAATCCAATGCTATGGAACGAGATATGTTTCCTAATTTGTATGATGCCCAATATATGTCTGGTCGTCACCATTCGAATACTGCTAAAGTGTACGCTGGATTTCAAGAGGATACCTTGATTCCAGGCATGATGATAAAAAAGATCAGCTATGGTGTCCAAATGTGGCAGCCAGAGATTTCAAGTGATACCGCCGTAATTCAATTATACAATGACTCCGCTGGCAAGGAATTAAAGACGAATGAGGTAAGACGTAAGTGTGCCTTATATAACCAATGTGGCTCACAGAAAAGGTATGGAATCATTCGATTTAAGCTGACTGACAAAGGGCTCTTACAGTGGGTTAAACTAATTAATCTCGATGAAAAGGCTGAGATCGTACACGAAGATGTACTTTATCGACATATTGGGAAAACAATACCGTTTGCTTCATGAGTATATTGCCATCCACTTCCCACAGTGCTATACCAACATCAAATCTTACATAATCTTTCGGGAGGTATTATTCTATGCCCAGAACCAAAGGCAGCAAGAACCGTGCCACCGCTTCTACTGATTTCAAATTAAGAAAAATGAACCTTTAAAATCGAAAGAGCTGCATGGAGCGATCTATGCGGCTCTTTGTTTATATGAGGCAATAAATCACTAAAGTAATTATGAGGAGAATCAATGAAAACAGAACTAATATTTCTTTGGATAGAATGGGATGAAAACGGCTGCTTCCAAAAGATGAATTTTAATTTTTCACCATGTTATAAACTGGAATTTGACTATAAGAGTGCGAGGCTGATAATAAGGAAAACGGAAAAGACGAATATTTTTGATGAGGGAAATGTTCAAAATCTGACTGCTATTATTGGCGAAAATGGCGTTGGAAAAACAACACTCATAAAGTATATAACAGAACTGCAAAAAACAAAAGAAGATAAATCGGAATATGATATTATAAAAAACGGAAAATCCATATATACAGAGAAGTCTTTCCTTGCGGTATATGAAGAGAAACGAGATGCCGAAGTACGTTTAAAAATTGTAAATGCATTGGCATCCATGAAGGAAATTGAAGTTGTTGATTTAAGTGAAGCTGGCTACCAGATGACAGATAGGGCATATACTAGCAGGGTGTCACATATTTGTCTGTCGAACAGTGCATATGGAACGGGAAAAGATAATATAGAACGTGGGAGAATAGACTATATAACATTGATGGATTCTACATTGGTGGGGCTGTATCATGACTTTTATTGTAGAATTTATGGAATAAGAGAAAAAAGATTTTATGAAAAACGGAGGGAAACGCCGTTCTGTGAGATTCAACGAATTTTTTTAAACAAGGAAACAAACAGAAGCTTTCAAATGTTTTTGGACCTTTTGTATTATTGCTTCCTGAATGATGTGAAACAGAAATTTTACGGAAAAAGAATTGAAAAAATTGACTTCACAGTTAGAACAATTGACCAATTCGAGGATGACATCAGAGATCAAATAGAGTTCCGCTTTTCAGAAGCAAAGGCAAACTCGATAAACAGGGCAAAGAAATTGAGGAATGAAGGATACTGGGGAGGAATAGTCTATAACCTGGTCATCGAGATGTTAGCTTCATTTGAGAGGTTTAATGCACAAAATTTTGAGAATGCCGATAGGGTACTAAGTCAATGTCAGGACTTTCTGCAAAATGAATATTATTCTGAGCAGAATGAGGAATTAGAATACTATCGCAATGCGGTAAGAGAAATTAAATCGTTTGAAAGTCTTTTTAAGAAAAACAATGGAAAGCATTATTTGACAGCCGAGTTGAATAAATTTAAAGAAGTCATAGAACACATAGAAGAAGGATATTCGTTCCTCCTTAAGTACATTGATATTATAAATTTTGAAATGTCGTCAGGAGAGCGTGCTCTTTTAAATCTGATGTCCAGAATTTATTTTTCATCTGTCATATATAAATTCTACACTGATAAAGACTTTCGGTGGAACCAAAGCATTTTGCTTTTAATAGATGAAATCGATTTGTATCTCCATCCAGAGTGGCAGCGCCAAATTATAAATGAATTATTGAAAACTATAAAAGAGCAATTTCCAAACAGCTTCTTTCAGATCATTATAACAAGTCATTCGCCTATTGTGCTTTCGGATGTTCCAATGGATAACTCGATCTTTTTGAAAAAGGACTCCAATGACCAAGTTCAACAGATAAAACACAATACTCAGACGTTTGGAGCCAATATTTACACGCTATACCGTGATGCCTTTTTTCTCAGTGATGGTTTTGCAATGGGAGAGTTCGCGAAAAATAAAATAAACCAGTGGATTCAAGAAATCGAAATGGGTAGAATTGGCCGGGAAGAAGCAGAAAAGCTAGTTGGTTTGATTGGAGAACCCATTCTTCAAAAGAAAATGCAGGCTCTAATAGACCCCCAAGGAAAAACCATCAATAAAAATGTGTCTTATGAAGCAAAAGATAAGATGATTCACTTCCTGGAACGACAAAAGGCACAAATCGAAGAGCAGATTGAGTTGCTAAGGAAGATGTAAAGATGATACGATTGAATTCAATTCCTCAAGGTTTGGCAGTAGAATATAAAAAGTATCGATTGAAGAAACTAACAAACTGTTTGAAACAATTGATTGAGAAACGCGAAAAAGTAGCCGGTACGGGAGTGACAAATGAAGAAAAACGGTATTGCCGTGAAGTTGATCGGATTGCTGGATATTTGTCTGTTGATGGAAATTTGGATGATACAAAAATTGAAGAATTGCTTTTGGGAAATATCACAAAGTTGAAAGATGCGGTGAATCAAATCGGTATAGTGAAAAGCCCGGACATAAAAGATACTTTTGACGGGCTGTATAACAATTTGATTACAAATAAAATTATGAAAGATTGGGCAAAGAAAACGGGTGTAACGGTTTGCCCTTATTGTAATCGAAGTTATATTTTCACGGTCGAGAATGGCGGTATCAGACCTCAGTATGATCATTTCTTTCCAAGAGCTGATTACCCATATCTTTCAATTTCAATGTACAATTTAATTCCGTGCTGTTCAGTGTGCAATCTTGCAAAACATGATAAGTCAGTGTATGTGAATGGAAAACTGACGATGATTTATCCATATGAAAATGGTTATGGACATCAGGCTGTTTTTGACGTCACAAGCAAGGATAAACCTACAGATCGCGTTTCTGCATGGCTTGGGATGACGGAGGACTATGCAGTTCAGTTGAGGTACACAAGGGATATCGATGATGATTTGAAAGCACAGATTGAAAATTCGTGGAAAGAGTTCAAGCTGCAAGAACTTTATGAGCAGCATAGTGATTACATTCGGGATATCTTGCGTACAAACTATATATACAATGACGCTTACTTTGAAAGCCTTGTTGAACAATTTCCGACACTTTTTGTCGATGCGGCGGAAGCGAAAAATCTTGTTTACTTTAACTACCTCGATGAAAAAGACTGGGGTAAGCGTATCTTGGCAAAACTGACGCATGATCTGGAAGCAGACGATTCATAAAAATTAATTGAAATCTTCTGTACAGCATGCTATTGTTTATTTACAAAAATAAATTTTGGGAGGTATCATCCTATGGCCAGAACCAAAGGCAGCAAGAACCGCATTACCGCATCTACCGACTTCGATGCTCAGATCGCAAAGTTGCAGAAAGACAAGGCGATGCTCGAAGAAGGTCTTTCCAAGACTGTCGCCCAGATCGAAGAGCTGAAAACCGATATAAAGTCCTTGCGTGAAAGTCTAAAGCCGCAGAAGGCGGAAATCAAGCAGACCGAAAAGAAAATCGCAAAGCTGGAGGCCAAGAAGGCTGCCGCTGATGCGAAGGCTGCTGAAGCTGCTAAGAAGGCTGAAGCCGAAGCTGTGCTGAAGAAGCTGTTGGCAAGCGGTATGAGTGCGGACGAGATTCTTGAAAAACTGAAATAAGATCGGCCGTGTGGACAAACTGAACTCCAGGAGTTCACACGGTATTTTTTGAAGGCTGCTATATAGTTTATAACGGAAATAAAAGAAGAACAAAACAAAAGAAATGGAGCGTGACACAAAATGAACTTATCAAAAATTCACCACATTGCAATCATTGTATCTGACTATGAAGCAGCTAAGGATTTCTATGTGAACAAGCTGGGATTCTCTGTTATCAGAGAGAACTACCGTCCAAAGCGTAAGGACCGGAAGCTGGATCTTCGTGTCAATGAGCACACGGAACTGGAGCTTTTCGTAGAGGAAAATCCGCCGAAGCGTGTGAACCGCCCGGAGGCCTGTGGCCTACGTCATCTTGCGTTCTGCGTTGATAGTGTGGAAAAGACGGTGAATGAGCTGGCAGAGGTCGGGATTGAATGCGAGCCAATCCGCGTGGATGATTACACCGGCAAGAAGATGACTTTCTTCCACGACCCGGATGGACTGCCGCTGGAGCTGCATGAGTAAAATGAAGAAAACAACAAAACCAGGCGGTGGCCGGAAGAAGTTGAAGCCAGAGTACGATGCCGGGAAGAATCTGAAAGAGCAGATGGAAAGTGCTGTGGCGCTTTATGATTCTGAGATGTCCTTGCAGGCCATCGGCGAAGAACTGGGATTAAATCCAATCAAAGTAAGAAAGCTGCTCATCACAGCCGGGATCTATGAATCAGACGTAGCGAAGATGGTGCAGCGTACCTTTAACAATTATAGAGAAACACAGGGTTACAAGGATGCAGTTCTCTCCACCGCATCAGCTCTTAAGTTGTCCAAAGCCTCCGTCACCTCATACCTGCCATACGAAAAGGGGGTGTACTTTCCAAGTGAAGCACCAGCGGAGAAAATCAGCGTGGGAGCAGAGCGGCAGCGGAGATACCGAGCAGTAAGAAAACTGCGAAATGAGCCGACAGAGGAGTACCTGTGGGAAGTGGTCCTGCTTTATTCTGGAGTGCGGTTCAAAACCTACTCCGGTTTACCCTTTATCTATGAAATACGAAAAGGCCGGAATGGGCAATACACAAAAGAGCTTTGGATCGACCGCCGGGAGAATAGTAAAAGCCTGGCCTGGAGTTCGGTATTGCTGGCACTGAACAATATAAAAGAGGTGGGAGCAGTGGTGGACCGCCCGAAAGCTCTGGGCGACATCCGAGGCGTGACGTATATTTATGGAATGTTCTATCGGTTTGGACTGATCAATATGCCAGAAACGGCGAAGGAGAGGAGTAGGAATCGAGCTGCTGGGGGAGCTTCAGAGAACGAAAAAATAGTTGAAGGGTGAAAATCTCCGGCTGAAAAGGTGACGCAGCTGGCGAGATGTAGAAAAACTTCAGAATGACGTCGAGAAGCTGACAGAGGATAGCGAGATATTTGTGCGTTTTCCAAACGTATCAAGGCCTGACTATAAAAAGGTGTATTCTATGATGGCCCGTGTGCTAGGGGGACGATTGATGCCAGGGAAAATAAAGATCTCGCTGAGCCCGTCCTCGTTGGAAACAGAGACAGAATGACTGAAGGAATCACATAATTTGTCTCATATCAAACAAATATTCTCCTTCTCCCACCATACCCTTCAAAAACACGTCCGGTGAAATTTCAATCAGAAAACCGCCGGAAGGGACACGAACAACCTGCTACACAGCCATCTGGTATCTGCTCACCCCCATAAAATCCACCCCAAGATCGCCCCTCAAAGCCGCAAGATCACGGACTGAGGAGAGTACCTGGGCAGGGCAGACGCCCCGGCGGAGGCCCCTGGGCCCTAGGTTCTCCGAAGACTGGAAAATGAGAATATACGTTATCGCTCGCATAAATATACCGGTGAAAAAAGAAACGGGGAAAACTTGAAAACAACGCTGAAACGTGGTATAATAGTAGTACGAACAAGCCGGGTTTAGTACGACAACTGTGCGCTGTGGTACTGTAACTGTTGTTTTGAAATTAGGAACGACTACAAAAAGTGTGTGAAAAACTAGCGTAGCTACGACGACACCTACCAGGTCCAGGTCGTGTCTTGGTACGACAACGAGAACTCCTACACCTCTCAGATGGTCCGTACCATCAAGTACTTCGCTGAGAACTGCTGATCGTAGCTTCTCACTGGAAAGTGCCTGAGGTGAACGTACCGGGCTGTGCCGGTTCTGGCATGGCCATGCGAATGCGTTGACTTGCACCCTTTTCTCTGCATTCCGTGGAGAAAAGGGTGCTTTTGTTTGTCCGGGTGTATTTTGATCGGGACGTATACAGCAGGGGAAGCGTCTGTTCCTGCCAGTAAAAATGGTACGGCAGGAGAGAGATGACGCCCGCAAAAACAGGGATGCATCGTGGTTTGTGCCCGGTTCGGTCAAAATAGACACATTTTGGAACAACCACAGGAAATGTTTGTTAAACAATTATCTATCCTGCATCCTTGCATTGTGCACAGTTTTTGTTTATAATAGTAACAGGCGGGGCAGGAATGCCCCCTGAAAAGCGAGCGAAACTCTAGTTCAGAAATCAAAGTTTGAGAGGAGTTTATTACCATGGGTTTAGGTAAGAAGACGATCGACGATCAGAACTACTGCGGCAAGAAGGTGCTTGTCCGCTGCGATTTCAACGTCCCGATGAAGGACGGTGTCATCACCAACGAGAACCGCATCAATGCGGCTCTGCCCACCATCCAGAAGCTGGTCAACGATGGCGCTAAGGTCATCCTGTGCAGCCACCTGGGCAAGCCCAAGAACGGCCCCGAGGCTAAGTTCAGCCTGGCTCCCGTTGCTGTGGCTCTGAGCGCAAAGCTGGGCAAGACCGTTGTGTTTGCTGACGACGACAACGTTGTGGGCGAGAACGCAAAGGCTGCTGTGGCTGCCATGAACAACGGCGACGTCGTTCTGCTGCAGAACACCCGTTTCCGCAAGGAAGAGACCAAGAACATGCCCGAGTTCAGCCAGGAGCTGGCTTCTCTGGCTGATGCATACGTTGACGATGCATTCGGCAGCTGCCACCGTGCACACTGCTCCACCGCAGGCGTCACCGACTACATCAAGGACACCGCTGTCGGCTACCTGATGGAGAAGGAGATCAAGTACCTGGGCAACGCCGTGAACGATCCCGTCCGTCCCTTCACCGCCATCCTGGGCGGCGCTAAGGTCGCTGACAAGCTGAACGTCATCTCCAACCTGCTGGAGAAGGTCGATACCCTGATCATCGGCGGCGGCATGGCTTACACCTTCGTCAAGGCTCAGGGCTACGAAGTGGGCAAGAGCCTGTGCGATGACTCCAAGCTGGACTACTGCAAGGAGATGATGGCCAAGGCTCAGGAAAAGGGCGTCAAGCTGCTGCTGCCCGTCGATGCTGTCTGCATCAAGGACTTCCCCGATCCCATCGACGCACCCGTCGAGACCACCGTTGTGCCCGTCACTGCGATCCCGGCAGACATGGAAGGCTGCGACATCGGCCCTGAGACCATGAAGCTGTTTGCTGACGCCGTCAAGGCTTCCAAGACCGTTGTCTGGAACGGACCCATGGGCGTGTTCGAGAACCCCACTCTGGCAGCCGGCACTCTGGCTGTTGCCAAGGCTATGGCTGAGAGCGACGCTACCACCGTCATCGGCGGCGGCGACAGCG
>OOCV01000141.1_pt1 | contig 66918 bp, 52 predicted proteins | sample 1671061 | NCBI WGS metagenome assembly OOCV01 (sample SAMN06348118, study PRJEB24527) | human gut metagenome | biome: human gut; feature: ankylosing spondylitis patient; material: feces | host: Homo sapiens | place: China | collected 2015-10
AATCAGTCTTGATATCATATAAATATATTAAGTAAATTCATTATTATAAATATTCATTTTATGAAATGGCTAAAGATTTTATTATCAATTCCTAAGAGTATTTATTTTAATTTTTGCTATTTACCAATGAGTCAAGCTTATAAATTGCCAATATGGATAAGTTATAACACAAAATTTTCAATACGTGGAAAGTTGAAGTTTGATACTCATGAAAAAATAAAAATAGCAATGGTTCGTATTGGTTTTCATAAAGTTCCTATCTGTAATCCCAAAGAACCAACAATTTTATCAATGGCAAAAGATAGTTCTTTGATTTTTAAAGGAACTGCTCATATAGGATGTGGGACAAAAATATATATATCAAACAATGCTCAGCTTATTTTAGGTGATAATTTTGCTGTGTCAGCATCTTCTCAGATTAATTGTTATAAGCGTATAATCTTTGGTAGAGACATTCAATTTTCATGGGATTGTCTAACCATGGATGCAGATACTCATAATATATATGATGAAAGTGGAAATATAATAAATGAATCGCGAGAAATCATATTTGGTAATAAAATATGGATTGGCTGCAGGGCAACAATTTTAAAAGGTTCTGTAATACCAGATAATTGTGTAATAGGTTCTTGCAGTTTAGTTTCAGGAAAAAATTTTATTCGAAATAGTATAATAGTAGGAAATCCTGCTAAGTCTATAAAAACAATTTGCAAATGGGAACTTTAAAAGAAAAATCTTCAATACTTTTTATAATGCACATGCCTCCACCAGTACATGGTGCAGCAATGATGGGAGAATGTATTCACAACAGTAAAATTATTAATACAAAATTCGACTGCTATTATATAAATCCATCAGTATCAAACCGTATAGCAGAAGTTGGAAAACTAAATATAAAAAAAATCTTATTATTTTTTCTTCTCCTTTATAAAATATTTAAATCAATAAAAAAGATAAAACCGGATTTGTGTTACTATACTCCTACATCTGATGGTTTTGGAATTTATAGAGACGCCCTAACTATTGCATTAATACAAAAATGCAATGTTAAAGTTGTACTCCATCTTCACAATAAAGGAGTAAAAAATTATAGTAAGCATAAATTTGCTCAATTTGCATATAAAAGAATTTTTCATAATACAAAGGTAATTCTAATTGCACAGGAATTGTATAAAGACATAGAACAATTTACATCTAAAGATAATATATATATATTGCCAAATGGGATTCCTTTAACAATAAAAGATTCTGAGTATAATAAAATAATAACTGAACGAAAGGTATATTCAGAAAAAAATAGATTGTTATATTTAAGCAATATGATGTCAGAAAAAGGTATATGGATATTATTAGATGCATGTAAAGATCTTCATCAAAGAGGATATAAATTCGAATGTCATTATATTGGAAATTGGGGAGATACTACTTTGGATGAATTTCAAAATGAAATTGATAGTAGAGGATTACATAATATAGTTTTTTGCCATGGTCCGAAATACGGAAATGATAAGAAACAATATTTTACAAATTCTGATATATTTATTTTTCCTACATTTTATCATGGAGAAACTTTTGGATTAGTCTTATTAGAAGCCATGGAATATGGACTTCCTAGTATTACAACTCCAGAAGGAGGTATACCGAGTTTTGTTACATCTGAGAATGGCATATTAGTTGAACAAAAAAATGTTCAACAATTAGCAGATGCTATAGAGACTTTGATAAATGATAAGGAAAAGAGAGAATATATGGGCAGTAATGGGCGTCAGGTATTTATTAAAGAATATACAATTGACAAATTTGAAAATCATTTAGTAGATATCTTAAATAAAATATTATCTATTTAAAAAATATGTTTTCAGTTTTAATTAATGCCTATGCCTGTTCTCCGAATATGGGCAGTGAGCCAGGGATGGCGTGGAATTGGTGTGTAAACTTGGCTAAATATTGTGAACTGCATATCATTACAGAAGGCGAATTTCGTGATAAGATAGAAGCGGTACTCCCCACTCTACCACAAGGTAACAATATGCACTTTTATTATAATCCTGTTTCTGACGAAATAAGGAAGATGTGCTGGAATCAGGGCGACTGGCGCTTCTATAAGCATTACAGAAAATGGCAATGGAAGACGTATCTGATGGCTGAAGAAATAATAAGACAACATCATATTGACATTGTGCATCAACTGAATATGATTGGCTTTCGTGAGCCGGGATACCTTTGGAAGATAGAAGACAAACCATTTGTGTGGGGGCCTGTGGATGCTAAAGACAAGTTCCCAATATCTTATTTACAAGGCGCATCAGTAAAGTCGAAACTATTTATACGTCTTAAAAACTTTCTGACATGTTTGCAATTGAGATATTCAACAAGGGTGCGCAAAGCTGCGAGAAAAGCCTCTTATGTAATATCGGCTTCAACAGAGTCGAAGAATAGTTTCAAAAAGTATTTTGATATTGATTCTCCGTTATTGAATGAAACAGGATGTTATCCGCATTCTGATATATCTAAACCGTATAAAGAGAAAGATACATTTGACTTGTTATGGGTCGGTAAAATGGACTTTAGAAAGCAACTTTCTATAGCAATAAATACATTGGCCAAATTAGATAATGGCAATATCCGCCTGCATATTGTCGGCAGTGGTGATACTTCTCATTATAAAAAAGAAACAGAAATGCTGGGTGTAGAAAAACAATGTGTATGGCATGGTCAGATTAGTCATGATGGTGTTCAAAAGATAATGCAGGAGTCAGATTTGTTCTTCTTCACCAGCGTGGCAGAAGGTACACCGCATGTAGTGTTGGAAGCTATAGGAAATGCATTGCCAGTGGTATGCTTTAATGTGTGCGGACAAGGTGATTCAGTAAATGATGCCGTAGGCCTAAAAATAAATTTGACTAATCCGGAACAGTCAGCTAAAGACTTTGCTGAAAAAATAAATTATCTGTATAACAACAGAGACTTGTTACAGAAGCTATCTGACGGATGCAAAGAAAGACAAAAAGAATTGTCTTGGGACAATAAAGCTAAGCAGATGGTTGAATTGTATAATAAAGTGATAAATAATCAATAGGATAATATCAATTCTTGAATATTATCTAATTGTTGTTCTTCTAAAAGGAAATAAGGCACAGGATCGCTGTTTCCCTTAAAATAAAAGAAAAGATGCCTAATGCCGGGAGCCTCAGGATAGGTATAGGCTTCAATCTTTGTTACTGGTATATCAAGCGAGTTTAATTGACGGATAAGGTCCTTACGCTGTTTGGCATCAAGACCTATATACGCATTATATACTTTATCTATGTAGAACTTTTTCATGTTGTGTGAGACTTTGACAGAGTTTCGTGCTTGTGCTTGGCTACGAAATAAATTCTAATGGCTGTTTGGATTTAAAAACGCTGCTTTTTGAATTTTATTGTCATCACACGACATATCTTCACTTTCAAGTTTCGCAAATACGAAACTTGAACAGATAACTTATTATTAATCACGACGTTACATTAGGACACACCGTGGTATGTCCCTACTGTCAGAGGGATAAAATGTAAAACTAGAATAGCATAACAAATAAACACTATGATAAGACTAAAGACGCTCTCTATACAGGAGAGCAGAGATGCACTTGGCAAGTTGCCTGAGGGCAAACTGCTGATAAACACAATTAACGCTCACTCTTATAACACCGCCCTGAAAGACAAGCTGTTTGCAGAGGCCCTGACAAAAGGCGACGTGCTTATTCCTGACGGAGTGAGCATAGTGAAGGCATGCAAATGGCTGAAGGCTAAGTCGCAGCCAAAAGAACGCATAGCCGGATGGGATCTGTTTGTGTTTGAGATGGACAAGCTGAACCGCAAGGGCGGTAAGTGCTTCTTTATGGGCAGCAGCGAAAAGGTGCTGAGCCTGATAAAGAAAAGGGCTGCCGTGGACTATCCTAACATAACAGTGGAGACGTATTCGCCACCATATAAGCCGGAGTTCAGCAAAGAAGACAACGATGCCATAATAGAGGCTATAAACAAGGCTAACCCCGACTTGCTGTGGATAGGCATGACGGCACCGAAACAGGAAAAATGGACTTACTCACACTGGAACGAGCTTAACATACACTGCCACGTAGGAACGATAGGCGCAGTGTTCGACTTCTTTGCAGGCACTGTGGCACGTGCACCGATGTGGTGGCAGGAGCATGGACTGGAATGGGCCTACAGACTGCTGAAAGAGCCTAAGAGAATGTGGAGAAGATATATTATAGGCAACACGCTGTTCTTGTGGAACATCGCAACAAAAGGATAAAAGTTTAAGTGAAAAAAGAATAGTGAACAGTGAAAAATCCAATAGCCAAGTTAGCGTAAAATTATGATATAATACAAAATAGGAAGTAAGCAGATTGCAATTAGCTACGCTAACCGTTGGATCTTTATACCCTAATCCTCCGGCACAATACACTTAAACAATAAAGTATTTGTAGAATGATACATAAAAACCTTTCAGACATTATTCCTCAGCTGACATCACACGGATGCGGAGAGAAGCGTGTGCTAATGAACAAGGACGATACGGACACGGACATGACACAGGTGGCCGTGACACAGCTGAAAGCAGGAGAATGTGTTGAAGAGCATGCACACAACACGATGGAAGAGATATTCTTTGTTTTAGAAGGACAGCTGAAGATGACCATAGACGGACATGAGACGGCATGCACGGAGAATGACTTCATACATATAAAGGCAAGGACACGGCACGGCCTGAAGGCGATGAGCGACGTAAGGCTGATGACCATGGGATGTGCCGTGAAGAAAAATGCAGAAAAATAATTCTTTATTAATAAACAGACCAACATTAGGTATTAATTTATGTATAAAAAGATGAGAAATGTAGCATTAATTACAGGTGTAACGGGCCAGGACGGCTCTTACCTAGCTGAGTTTTTATTGGAAAAAGGTTATGACGTACACGGAACTATCAGACGTTCATCGGTTGACTTCCGCGAGCGTATCGCACATCTGGAAGGTCTGCCAAACTTTCACCTGCACTATGCAGACTTGGGCGACTCGATGAGCCTGATACAGGTGGTGGGCAAGGTGCGCCCTACAGAGATATACAACCTGGCGGCACAAAGCCACGTACAGGTAAGCTTCGATTCACCGGAGTTTACATGTGACGTTGACGCAACGGGAGTGCTGAGAGTGCTTGAGGCAGTAAGACAGTGCGGACTGGCAGACAGCTGCCGCATATATCAGGCCTCTACATCTGAACTGTTCGGCAAGGTGGAGGAAGTGCCGCAGAACGAGAAAACGCCGTTCCATCCATACAGTCCGTATGCCGTTGCAAAGCAGTATGGCTTCTGGATTGTAAAGGAATACCGCGAGGCTTACAACATGTTCTGCTGTTCAGGTATCCTGTTCAACCATGAGAGCGAGCGCCGCGGCGAGACGTTCGTTACAAGAAAGATAACGCTGGCAGCGGCACGCATAGCTCAGGGCAAGCAGGACAAGCTGTATCTGGGCAACCTGTCGTCGCTGCGCGACTGGGGATATGCAAAGGACTACGTGGAGTGTATGTGGATGATACTGCAGCACGACAAGCCCGAGGACTTCGTGATAGCAACAGGAGTTCAGCACTCTGTACGTGAGTTCTGCTATCTGGCATTCAAGTATGTCGGCATTGAGCTGGAGTTCAGGGGCGAAGGCATGGACGAGAAGGGATATGACAAGGCTACAGGAAGATGCCTTGTAGAGGTGTCGCCTGACTTCTACCGCCCCACTGACGTGGTTAACCTGTGGGGTGACCCGACAAAGGCGAAGAACGAACTGGGATGGAATCCGTCGAAGACTTCATTCGAGCAGCTGGTTAAGCTGATGGTTGACTCAGACATGGCCAAGGTGGCTGTTGAGAGGGCCAGCGAGAAGGTGAAGATGAACCTGGCGGAATACCTGGAGAAAGGTATTGTAAAATAGTGCAACGCGCTGCACTGTTTTTAGAGAAGACAATCGCAAGCGTTTTTATCAGGTAAACGCTTGCGATTAAAGTAAATAAAAAACGCCATGCGCATTCTCTGGCAGGCAGTGGCGCGTTCCGAACCAGGCATGATGCCGGCCCTGCTGTTGCGCTGCGCTTTTTATTCTTATTGACAACCAAAAATAGAAACAATGTTAGACAAGAATTCAAAAATATATGTTGCCGGTCATCATGGACTTGTAGGATCGGCTATATGGAACAATCTTAAGGCAAGAGGATATGAGAACCTTGTGGGCAAAAGCCATAGTGAGCTGGACTTGCTCGACCCTGCGGCAGTAAAGAAATTCTTTGACGAGGAGAAGCCAGACGCAGTGGTGCTGGCAGCCGCTCATGTAGGCGGTATTATGGCTAACCTGCAGTACAGGGCTGACTTTATATATCAGAATCTGCAGATACAGCAGAACGTCATTGGTGAGAGCTTCCGTCACGGCGTGAAGGATCTGCTGTTTCTGGGCAGTACGTGTATATATCCGCGTGAGGCTCCGCAGCCTATGAAGGAGGACTGCCTACTGACATCGCCGCTGGAGTATACCAACGAGCCTTATGCCATAGCAAAGATTGCGGGATTGAAGATGTGCGAGAGCCTTAACCTGCAGTATGGCACCAACTATATAGCCGTGATGCCGACGAACCTTTACGGCCCCAACGACAACTTCCATCTGGAGAACAGCCACGTGCTGCCGGCAATGATAAGGAAGATTCATCTGGCAAAGTGCCTCAACGAAGGCAACTGGGAGGCTGTGCGCAAGGATATAGGTCTGAGACCTGTAAGCGTGATGCATAACGGTAAGAAGTTTATCGTTGACGACAAGTCGGACGAGAAGGAAATACTAGATGTATTGGCACACTACGGCATAACGCCTGAGGCTGTGACACTGTGGGGAACAGGAGCGCCGATGAGGGAGTTTTTGTGGAGCGAGGAAATGGCAGACGCAAGCGTGCATGTGCTTCTGAACGTGAACTTCAAAGACACTTATGACGCTTCAGTGAAAAACGCAGACGGTATAGCGGAAATACGCAACTGCCATATAAACGTGGGAACGGGCAAGGAACTGTCGATACGTGAAGTGGCGGAGAAGATTATGGCTGAGATCGGATTCAAGGGAGAACTGCGTTGGGACAGTTCCAAGCCGGACGGCACGATGCGAAAACTGACTGACGTAACGAAACTGCACAGACTGGGATGGCACCACAAGATTGAAATAGACGAGGGCATCCATAAGCTGTATGAATGGTACCTGAAAGGGATATGCATAAACCACAAGACTGTATAGTTTAATTTAAAAGTGAAGAGCTGGCGCGGAGCGCAATTAAAAATGAAAAGTGAAAAATCCATGTGCTTTGTGGATTCTTTTCAATGTAATACAATTGATAATAACCACAACGCTAATGTGCCGGCGGATTTGCACGAGTTGTTGAGCACAGCGAAAAATCTGCCGGAATTGAGTATAAGAACCGAAGGTCAGCGTAGCTAATTTTTAATCCGCTTAAAATACCGCTTATTTAAATAAAGAGTTATAAATCCGTTAGCTATTAGCCCGAAGAGCTTAACTTGGATAACCGTGGGTCATTACCCACGGCCTGTAACAAAGCAAACAAGCTGCACCCGAAGTGGTGATATTTTGGAACATATGAAGAACTATAAAGCAAAAAAGAAAGTAACAGAAGAACGAAAGTAGCACCACTTCGGGTGCTTTTACTCGTTACACCATATCCGGGCGTAATAACGCCCGGTTACCAAAGTGAAACCCTTCGGGCAGATAGCAAAAAAGAATGTTACTCTATGCAAAGAAAGAAGAAATAAAGCTAAGCCGTGAGTCCAACTAAGCACTTCGTTTTTTCACTTTTATCTGTTAATTCTTAATTGCATTTTTGCGCCTGCTTTTCACTTTCGTAAGACATTTTATTCTACAACAAAAACGACTAAACCATGCTTTATCCATTATTATTCGAAAGCAACTTGTATTCTAAGGTCTGGGGCGGTAATCTGCTGAAAGCCCTGAAAGGCATAAACGACGGCGACACAGCCCCTATAGGCGAGAGCTGGGAGATAAGTGCCGTGCCGGGCAAGGAGTCGGTAGTGGGCAACGGCTCGCTGCAGGGACGCAAGCTTAACGAACTTGTGACGGAATATAAGGAAGAACTGATAGGACGCACGGTGTATGACATGTACGGCGAGACATTTCCGTTGCTGATAAAGTTTATCGACGCTGCGAAGGACCTGTCGATACAGGTGCATCCCAACGACGAGATGGCAAAGAAATATCACGATTCGTTCGGCAAGACGGAGATGTGGTATATTATGGACACAAAGCCGGGAGCTAAGCTCTACAGCGGCTTTAAGAGTCTGATATCGAAATATGAATACGGCAAGCGCATAGAGGACGGTAGCATCTGTGACGTGCTGGCATCGCACGACGTGAAGGAAGGCGACGTGTTCTACATTCCGTCAGGACGCATCCATGCGATATGCAGCGGTACGCTGCTGGCTGAGGTGCAGCAGAGTTCTGACCTGACATACCGCATATTCGACTATAACCGTCCGGGACTTGACGGCAAGCCAAGGGCACTGCACACGGCGCTGGCATCGGAGGCGCTGGACTATAAGGTGGAGGACGACTATCGCACGCACTACACGCGCAAGATGAACCATCCGGTGCTGCTGGCGGAGAACAGGTTCTTTACGGTGAAGCTGCTGGAGGTGAACCGTGCCTTCCACAGAAAGCTGTATAAGTATGACAGCTTCGTGGTATATATGTGTCTTGAGGGCAGCAGCGACATCGTGATAAGGTCGTGGAAGGGCGAGGAACCAGAGATAAAGCAAGTGCACCTGACAAAGGGCATGAGCTGCCTCGTGCCTGCCTGCGTTGCCGACATGGACGTTGTGCCGAACAACGAAGAACGCGTGTCGAAGCTGCTCGAGGTGTATATTGATAATAAGAACTACTAGTTTAAGTGAAGAGTGAAGAGGGAAGAGTGAAGAGCAGGCGCGGAGCGCAAATAAAGAGCGAAAGCCCCACCAAACCTCCCCCGTGGGGAGGCTTTTGTTTCTCGGTAGTTAAAGGAGCATTTTTAAGTAAAAAACGAAGAGTGAAGAGTGAAAAATCCAATTGCAAACGTAGTGTTTACAAGTAGAAACCACAATACATTTGGATTTTTCGTTTTTTACTTTTAACTTTTCACTTTCGTAAGACGCACTACGTTGCCATTGTGCCGGCGGATTTGCGCTCTCGAGTCGGGAGTTAAAGTAGTTACAGAAGTTATCACTCACTAAGGTGAGCTAGTAGTTAGAGTCATATGCATTGTTGATTCTTATCGCAAGCACTACGTTGCTATTGTGCCGGCTGATTTGTAATCTGCCGGAAGTGAATATAAAGATTTGCAATCTGATTACTTCCTATTTGACATCACCTTATATCTTTAATGCAAACTTAGCGTTAGATTTTTCATTACTCACTTCGTAAGGCAGCGGTATTTTTAGCGGATTAGGAAATTAGCTGCGCTGACCTTCGGTTCTTATACTCAATTCCGGCGGAGCACAGATCCGCCGGTACAATAGCCTTGTTGGTCCTTGTCGCAAGCACTGCGTTTACTATTGACTCTAACTCCTGTAACAACTTTAACTCCTTTAACTTCTAACAACCACTTCCATAATCTGTGGCTTACTTACGCGACTATCAGACGGACATAATGGCTCGCATCATTGACGAATGGCAAAGATGCAAGAGCGTGATGGTGCAGATGCCTACAGGCACCGGCAAGACGAGAGTATTGGCTGCACTCGTGAATGAAGAACTAAACGCTAATAACGAAACAACAGGACGGACGCGTAGCGTGTGGATTGTTGCACACAGACGGGAACTGGTGGAGCAGATTAAGGAAACGGTAAATCAATTCATAATTGGGTTAAACCGAACGACGTTTCATAATTGGGTTAAACCGAACGATGTTTCACAATTAGCTAACGCTGAACTACGTTTCATAATTGGGCTAAACCGAACTACGTTTCATAATTGGGTTAAACCGAACGATGTTTCACAATTAGCTAACACTGAACTACGTTTCATAAGGCATAATTGGGTTAAACCGAACGATGTTTCACAATTAGACTGTGGCAAACGTTGTTCAACGCCTATAAATAAGCACAAGGCAAATCATAATTTTCCATTATCAATTATCAATTCTCAATTGTCTTACGCCAGTAAGATCCATGTGTTATCGATACAATGGCTGGCGAGACACTGGGAGGACGTGAAGGACGAGATGCCGAGTCTGATAGTGATAGACGAGGCTCACCATGCGCTGGCTGACACTTACGCCGAACTATGGCGAAGATACCCGGAGGCTAAGAAGCTGGGAATGACGGCCACGCCATGCAGAATGAACGGCAAGGGTTTTACGGATCTATTTGACAAGCTGATATCGGGATGGAGCATTGCGGAGTTTGTAAGACGCGGCTATCTGTCGGTGTTCGACTATGTGTCGATAAGACGTGAGAGCGAGGAACAGAGACTGATAAACGAACTGAAAAGACGGGGCACCGACGGCGACTACCAGATAAAGGAGATGAACGAGAAGCTGAACAGGCAGACGAGCATCGAAAGGCTGTATGACGCCATGAAGCGCTATGCCGACGGCAAAAAGGGCATTGTGTACGCCATAAGCATTGAACACGCCAGAAACATTGCGGAATACTACAGCAGACGGGGCGTGAAGGCGGTGGCGATAGACAGCAAGACGTCGCGGGCGACACGTAAAGCCTTGGTGGACGACTTTAAGGCGGGAAGGATAAAGGTGATGGTGAACGTTGACGTGTTCAGCGAGGGCTTCGACTGTCCTGACGTGGAGTTTGTGCAGATGGGCCGCCCTACCCTGTCGCTGGCTAAATATCTGCAGCAGGTGGGCCGCGGACTGAGAATGAGCAAGGGCAAGGATGCGTGCATGCTGATAGACAACGTGGGGCTGTATCGTGTGTTCGGACTGCCGACAAGGGAACGCGACTGGCAGGCTATGTTTGAAGGCAGGATGACGGGAAAGGCGGAGACGGAAAGGCGTGGCAGGCAACTGGCTGCGACGGCACGGACTGCTGACGAAGAGGCTATAGGACTGGACGAGATGGAAGTGGTGATGAACCACGAAAGGCTGCTGACATATATAGAGAAAGCCAAAGACGGAGACGAGACGGAGGCTAAGGCACTGACGGCATACAAGGACAAACGGAGCGGAACATGGGGCCTGAAACGCGGCAGGAAAATAACGGCGAGGGCGCAATATGCGAAGGTGTTTGACATAAAGGACAACATGGCTGCCGTGAGATTCGGCGACATGCGCGTTGGCGTGGTTGACGGCGACGGTAATGTGATGATGAGAATCGACAGATACAGCGGCATGAGGTTTGTGAAGAACGACTTCGTTGAGGTGAAAGACAACGGATGCAAGACGTTTTATATTGACATAAGGACAAACAGACTGTACAGGGAGAAGCCGGAGGTGATGGTATTCGGAGGCGTGGAGATGCTGAAGATGGGCAGAACGCTATACAGCAGGACTAAGGATGTGTATGTTAACGCTCAGGGCATAGGACGCGGCGAACTGGCATGGCGCGGCTTTTATCTGGAAATACCTGACAGCAACGTGCCGGAGACGTGCCGCAAGGCAGCGCTGACGCTTAGTACGGGCTACGAGACATCGGCATGCGTGATAGAAGGTGACGAGGAAAGGGCATACTGGTGTTGCGGCAGACTGGCTGACGGAAGTATTATAGCGGCAGACAATGAAGGACGCTTCTATCACATGGCTAAAGGCATGACACCTGAACGGATAGACGGAAAGGACGACATGGAAGCCCAGCTAAAAAGACTGAAGACGGAAGCCAGCGCAAGGGCTGCGGAAAAGAGACTGAGAAAGGAACAAGAGGAACAGGAACAAAGGCTGAAAAGACTGGAAAGGATAACAGACGCGCAACCATTTAAGAGCGGAACGAAATGGGGACTGAAGTCGGGCGACAGAGTCGTAGTGCCGCCGAAATACAGAATGATAATGCCGCCGATAGGCAAGCTCTGTGCCTTTGAGGACAGTCCGAGACAATGGGGCGTAATGGAAGTTGACGGAAAGGTGGTGGAAAAGGCCAGATATATGAAAGTGGCAATAGAAGAAAACGGCACCATGAAACTGACCATTATACCGGGAAAGGTGATTACAAGGAGGAAGTGAAAGCCCCACCAAACCTCCCCCGTGGGGAGGCTTTTGTTTCTCGGTAGTTAAAGGAGTTAGAGTAGTTAAAGGAGTTAAAGTCATATGCTTTGTGGATTCTTATCCTGACCTTATAAGCACTACGTTCGCTAATGTGCCGGCTGATTTGCGCTCCGCCGGAATTAAATATAAGAACCGAAGGTCAGCGTAGCTAATTTTTGATCCGATTACTTCCTATTTCTTGTAGTAAAATATTGAATTGACTAACGTCGAACTCCCGTGGGGAGGCTTTTGTTTCTCGGTAGTTAAAGGAGTTAGAGTAGTTAAAGGAGTTAAAGTCATATGCTTTGTGGATTCTTATCCTGACCTTATAAGCACTACGTTCGCTAATGTGCCGGCTGATTTGCGCTCCGCCGGAATTAAATATAAGAACCGAAGGTCAGCGTAGCTAATTTTTGATCCGATTACTTCCTATTTCTTGTAGTAAAATATTGAATTGACTAACGTCGAACTCCCGTGGGGAGGCTTTTGTTTCTCGGTAGTTAAAGGAGTTAGAGTAGTTAAAGGAGTTAAAGTCATATGCTTTGTGGATTCTTATCCTGACCTTATAAGCACTACGTTCGCTAATGTGCCGGCTGATTTGCACGAGTTGTTGAGCACAGCGAAAAATCGGCCGGAAATGAATATCAGGATTTATTAAATCCGATTACTTCCTATTTAGCATCACCTTATATTTTTAATGCAAAATTATCATTAGATTTTCCGCGCATCTCCTTATAGATGTTGCGCTTGCAGATGTCAGCATACTTGCTGACGTTAGCTGCAGTACGCTCGGGCAAAGCGGAACGGAGCTGAGACGAGAATGACAGCAAGACAAAGAATAAGGCAAGGCGCAAGGGCATGCGTGACGGGCGCAAAGATGACATAAGAGACGAAACGGACATGAATGTGCGGCAAGAATAGCTGTAAGCGTTCATAACATTTGATTAAGGTTAATTATTTTTTAAGCAATGCAAATATATAGCTTTTCAGGAAAAAAGCAAAGACATAAGCAAATAAAAAGCGACTGTATACAAACTGACGATTTATGGTCAACGGGAAAATATGCCTATATGTAGACATTTAACATAAATTAAACGACAAAATCATCATTGACGAACAAACAGACATTATCTTTGCAAAAAATGTTTTGTAAGAATTATTAAAGAGAATGATAACCCACGATAAAACGTGGAATATAAGAAAAAAACCATGAAAGAATTTACATCAAAACTTATTACGTACATGATGATGGTGTGCGTGGCATTATGCACAACAGGATGCGGAAGTGACAGCGACGAAGACGGCACTACAGACGGAACACACGAGGACATGGCTTTAGAAAACCTGAACGGACACGAACTGAAGTTCTATTATGAATATGAAGGAAAACTATACAGGGCCATGGCATTGTATGTAGACAAGCAAGGTACGCCAAACGTGCTGAGCTATTCGGCTGTGCAGATGATAGGCGTAACGAAATATGCATACTTAAAGACGAGCCAGAGCAAGGCGACGGTAAGCATGACGGTGATGTATTATCAGGCATCGCCAGACCCTGAAGGATGGAGCGACCCATGGCACCAATATGACATGGAACTTAACTTTGTGTCGGGAAACCAGGGATATGCCAAGGTTACAACGCAATATAAGACGCTTGTTAACGGTCTGCTGACAACGGTAAAGAAAGATGACCTGTGGTATTTCAAAATTGACAGCGATGAACTGCCAGACAAGACTCTGATTGACATCTGCATAGGCAACAGTGAAGGTAACGACGACGGAGATGGCGAAGGCAACTCTGAAAACGTGGTAACATCAAAGGCACTGAAAACAAAAGTAAACTTTGTGCAGGACGGTGAAAGACCATGTATAGCCGTGGGGCTGACAAAAAACAGCACAACAGGACTGCCTGACAAAACAGGATTCTGCATTGGAACATCACCCAAATCCACTATTGAAAACGCAATAATAAAGCTGAATGAGAATGATGAATGTCTGAACGGTTTTTCACGGATTATCGGCAACAGCGGAACAACGCTGAAACGCGGCACAACATATTACATAAGACCGTATCACAAGACGGGCAACAAAATAATATATTATGAAGAGACATCGGTTGAGACACCGGGAAAGAATTATATACTGACCATTACGCCTACGCTGACAAAGTATTACAACCTTGACTATAACTTAAAGAAGGAAGGCACATACACACTGGGCATTACATGTAAAGTGAAAACGGCAAACGGCGACAAATATTATAGAGAAGAACTGAAAACCGTAGGCAAAGGCTCTGGCTCAATGTCTTGGGACTCTTCAAAATCCGGCTACGACCTTGAAGATATCTACTACATAGAATTTAATGCAAGGGACAAAGCTACCGGAATATTGTATATATCAGACATGGCATCAGGAAGAGCCGGCGCAAAGCGCAAACGAAGTTCAGCGTTAGCTAATTAAAAATGAAAAATTAAAAGTGAAAAACGCCTGACGGAAGTGAAGAGTTAAGAGTGAAGAATGAAAAATCCAAATGCTAACGTAGTGCGTGCGAAAAGAACCAAGAAGGCTAATGTGCCGGCGGATTTGCACGAGTTGTTGAGCACAGCGAAAAATCTGCCGGAAATGAATATCAGAACCGAAGGTCAGCGCAGCTAATTTTTTAATCCGATTACTTCCTATTTAGCATCATCTTATACTTTTAATGCAAACATAGCATTAAATTTTTCATTATTCACTTTCGTAATACAGCGGTATTTTTAGCGGATCAGGAGATCCTTATACTCAATTCCGGCGGAGCGCAGATCCGCCGGAACATTACCAAACGTAGTGATTATGAAGTTATGATAAGAATCAACAAGGCATATGACTCTAACTACCGTGCCGCCGGTTATGTAGCAACAAGACTAATGTGCCGGCTGATTTGCAATCTGCCGGAATTGAGTATAAGGATTTATTTAATCCGATTACTTCCTATTTAGCATCATCTTATACTTTTAATGCAAACATAGCATTAAATTTTTCATTATTCACTTTCGTAATACAGCGGTATTTTTAGCGGATCAGGAGATCCTTATACTCAATTCCGGCGGAGCGCAGATCCGCCGGAACATTACCAAACGTAGTGATTATGAAGTTATGATAAGAATCAACAAGGCATATGACTCTAACTACTAGCTCACCTTTGTGAGCGATAACTTCTTTAACTACTTTAACTCCCGCCTCGAAAGCACAGATCAGCCGGAACAATACCAAGCGTAGTGCGTGCGCTTCGTCGATTATTATCAATTGTATTACATTGAAAAGAATCAACAAGGCATTTGACTCTAACTACTAGCTCACCTTTGTGAGCGATAACTTAGCGTAGTGCGTGCGATAAGAACCAATAAAGCTAATGTGCCGGCTGATTTGCAATCGGCCGGAAATGAATATCAGAACCGAAGGTCAGCGTAGCTAATTTTTTAATCCGATTACTTCCTATTTAGCATCATCTTATACTTTTAATGCAAACATAGCATTAAATTTTTCATTATTCACTTTCGTAATACAGCGGTATTTTTAGCGGATCAGGAGATCCTTATACTCAATTCCGGCGGAGCGCAGATCCGCCGGAACATTACCAAACGTAGTGATTATGAAGTTATGATAAGAATCAACAATGCATATGACTCTAACTACTAGCTCACTTTAGTGAGCGATAACTCCTGTAACTACTTTAACTCCCGACTTGAAAGCACAGATCAGCCGGCACAATAGCAACGTAGTGCGTCTTACGAAAGTGAAAAAGTTAAAAGTGAAAAACGAAAAATCCAAATGTATTGTGGTTTTCAGCCCGCCTTATTGTTTACATTGGCACTAAGCGCAAGCATAGTTCAGCATTAGCTAATTATAAATTATGAAACGTAGTTCAGTGAAGCTAATTATAAACAAAAAATATATTATATAATAAAGAAAATAGAGAATTGGGCATGTAAAGAATCCCAATTCTCTATTTTTATCTTATTGATGCTGCTCGCGAAGAAGGTCGTTGACGGTCTTTACGGGGTTGAATGTTGACAGAGGAACTTCTACGAACACGGTGTTCCAGTTGCTCATGGCACCATTCCACAAGCCCGGCAACTCGAGAGCCTTCAGCTCCTTGCCGTTCTTGCTCTTGCTGCTGATAAATCCTGTTGTCTTGTCAACATAGTCAGGCAGATTGAACGGCTCGCCCTTATAATTCTTAACGGCACAAACGAGGTCAACGGGATTGAAGTGTGTGCCCTCGGTGAACATCTTCATGTATTCGGTGTTGCTCTTGTCAATCTGACTGCTCTCAAGTATCTGCAGACTGATGGTGCCGTCCTGATTGTAGGTAAGGAACGGACCTCCGCCCGGCTCGCCTACGTTCTTTACAACTCCGCAGACACGGATAGGACGGTTGAGCTTTGAGCGCAGATAGATAACGAGGTCGGCATCCTCAAGATTCTTGATGTCTGGCTTGCGGCAGCACAGATCGTTCTGAACGAAACGTATGATTTCTTCAATCTGTGAATTGCTATACTCGCCGCTGTCGAGCAGGCGCAGATAGCTGAACACCTTTTCCTGCAACGTTACAAGAATTCCGGCAATGAGCTGCTTGTAGGTTACGGTGTCGTTCTTAAGACGATCGGGTACAACGTTGTCGATGTTCTTTACAAAGATTACGTCAGCGTCGATGTCGTTAAGATTCTGGATGAGAGCGCCATGACCTCCGGGACGGAACAACAGAGAGCCGTCGGCATTGCGGAACGGAGTGTTGTCCGGATTGGCGGCAATAGTGTCGGTGCTGGGCTTCTGCTCAGAGAAAGAGATATTGTAGTTGATGCCGAACTTGGCAACATATTTGTCTTTCTTCTCAGCCACCTTCTTCTCAAACAGAGCCTTATGCTCATGGCTTACGGTGAAGTGAACATTAGCCTCGCCTGCGCTTGACGCATATAATGCCCCCTCAACAAGATGCTCCTCGAGAGGAGTGCGCACGCCGTCTTCATATCTGTGGAAGAGCAGCAGGCCCTTAGGCAGCTGTCCGTAGTTAAGGCCCCTAGACTCGAGCATATTGGCAACAACAGCCTTGTAGTTGCCGGCAGCAACAAGGGCTGCGATGTCCTTGCCCTCATTCTTTACGCAAGCTGCGTTAAGCTCATCATAGAAAGCAAACTTCTCTATGTTGTCGAAGAATTTCTTTTCGAAGTCAGTACGCGGTTCGTCATAGTCAGCGCCGAGAAAAGCGAACATATCCTTGAACATACGGCTGGCAGCTCCACTGGCAGGAACAAACTTTACGATCTTCTTGCCTTCTGCCTTATAGGCTTCCCACTTTGCGATATAGTCGGCACGCTCACTGTCGGCAGGAGCAATGACGCCACGGCCTATGCCTGCTGCTGCCTCGAGCTTCAGGAAAGGAAAGCCTTTTTTAAACTCTTCGAGTTGGGTTGCTACTTGTTCTTCGGTTATGCCTTTTTCGGCAATCTGCTTTAAGTCTTCTGGTGATAACATAAGTATTATAATTTTATAAGGTTTCAGTAAATCAGTTACAAATATATAGTTTTTTTCTTAAAAAACATAACTTTAGATATTAAAAAGTTATTACTTATTGTCAGAAATGCCTTATTATTTAATTTATTTGAAAGAACATCCGAAAATATCAGGAAAAATGTGTAAGTTTGCATAACAATGTACTCCGGCAGACCATGAAAAGTTGCCGTGCAAAGGCATTATTAACCTGTAAGCATACACGCCGGCACGCATGCTGAAACATGGAAGACAAGCCAAAGCCGGACATTTAAAGATAGATTCATCAACGGCAGACGCCAACAGGCGGAAATGCCCTTAACATACAAGAAGGATATGGCTGAAAAACTGTTCTTTACCAAAAAAGAGAGAAACGACATTGTAAACATAATACGCGGACTGCGCGAGAACGCACACGGCATGCTGAAAAGAGAAGACGAGAAAAACGTCTTCAGGCATCTGAAGACCGCTCTCGAAAACGACCTTATACAGCGCGATGTGTTTGGAATGAACCCCATACTGCTGAGTCTGCAGACCGCACAGATTGCCGTAAGCGAGATTGGACTGAAGCGCGACGGCGTGATGGCCATACTTCTATATACAAGCGTGGCTGAAAACGACAACTCGCTTGAGGAAATAGAAAAGAACTTCGGAAAAAACGTATCAACCATAATTCACGGACTCAGAAGCATACAGGAACTGTATAAGAAGAATCCGGTGATAGAGAGCGAAAACTTCAGAAACCTGCTGCTGTCGTTTGCCGAGGACATGAGGGTGATACTGATAATGATTGCCGACAGGGTGAACCTGATGAGGCAGATAAGGGACACCACAAACACGGAGGCAAAGATGAAGGTGAGCGAGGAGGCAAGCTATCTGTATGCCCCGCTGGCACACAAGCTGGGACTGTATAAGCTGAAAAGCGAGCTGGAAGACCTGAGCCTGAAATATCTTGAGCACGACGCCTACTACATGATTAAGGCGAAACTCAACGAGACAAAAAAAAGCCGCGACGCTTATATAGAAAAGTTCATAACGCCTATAGACAAGAAGCTGAAAGAGGCCGGACTGAAGTTTCACATGAAGGGACGCACAAAGAGCATTCACAGCATCTGGCAGAAGATGAAGAAGCAGCAATGCGGCTTTGAAGGCATATATGACCTGTTTGCAATAAGAATAATACTCGACTCGCCGGCTGAACTGGAGAAGATGCAGTGCTGGCAGGTGTTCGCCATAATAACAAACATGTATCAGCCTAACCCGAAACGTATGCGCGACTGGCTGAGCGTGCCTAAGTCGAACGGATACGAGAGTCTGCACATAACCGTGCTCGGACCTGAAAACAAATGGGTGGAGGTGCAGATACGCACAGAGCGCATGGACGAGGTGGCAGAAAGAGGACTGGCTGCCCACTGGAGATACAAGGGCGTGAAGGGCGAAAGCGGACTTGACGAATGGCTCAACAGCATCAGAACGGCGCTGGAGAACAAGGACGACCTGCAGGTGATAGACCAGTTTAAGATGGATCTTTATGAGGACGAGGTGTTTGTGTTTACGCCCAAAGGCGACCTTATGAAGTTTCCGAAAGGAGCCACCGTGCTCGACTTTGCCTACCGCATACACTCTAACATAGGCAACCACTGCACGGGAGCAAGGATAAACAACAAGGCGGTTACATTCAGATACATACTGAAAAACGGCGACCAGGTGGAGATTATGACGTCGAGCACGCAAAAGCCGAAACAGGACTGGGTGAACATCGTGAAGACAAGCCGCGCAAAGTCGAAGATAAGAATGGCCATAAAAGACCTTATGGTGAAAGACGGAGCGTATGCAAAGGAGATGTTTGAACGCCGACTGAAAAACCGAAAGATCGACTTTGACGAGAGTGCCGTATCGCACCTGATAAAGAAACTGGGATATAAGGAGGCAAACGACTTCTACAAAGACATGGCTGACGGAAGCCTCGACGTGAACCAGACAATAGAAACGTATCAGCAGGTGCTGATGTTCGACAACAACACCGCACCAACGGCTCCGGCAAGAAGTGCGAAAGAGTTTAGCTTTGAGAACCCCAACGAGGAGATTGCCTACTCGAACGACGACGTGCTGGTGATTGACCAGAACCTTAAAGGCGTGGACTATACGCTGTCGAAATGCTGCCACCCGATATACGGCGACGACGTGTTCGGATTTGTAACCGTGAACGGCGGAATAAAGATTCACCGCACCGACTGCCCCAATGCACCCGAACTGAGAAAGCGATTCGGCTACAGAGTGGTGAAGGCGATGTGGAGCGGAAAGGGCAAATCGCAATACTCTATCACACTGAAGATTATAGGAAACGACGACATAGGCATCGTGAACAACATAACGAGCATCATATCGAAAGAAGAGAACATCATGATGCGCAGCATAAACATTGACAGCAACGACGGACTGTTCCGCGGTAACCTCGTGGTAAACGTGGAGGACACATCGAAACTGGAACAGCTGATAAAGAAGCTGCGCAACGTGAAGGGCGTGAAACAGATTATAAGACTGTAAGAAGCATGAGGATGCGGCAGCAACGCCGCACACAATGAAGACATACAAAAGGCTATGATGCCTTGACAATAAAAAGGAAACGGACAAATGCACAGGCACAACAGCCGGCATTTGTCCGTTTTTATATAAATCTTTCTTTAACTTAAACCCATATTAGCCCGCACACAGCATTATCTGTTTTGTGCATTCATGCTTTCAGCCGTCTACTTGCTGAAGAATATGCGGAGCAATGACCTGTTTACGGTTAAAGAATCTGCTGCAACATGTCTTTGTTCAGGAGCTTCATGGCGTCCTCCTTGCTTATCTTGCCGGTAACGTCGATAAGGGCACAATCTTCATCATCCGAAAAAGCGATGAAAAGTTCGGTAACATAGTCGCCCTCACACTTGCCGAATACTTTTATTGTGTCTGACTCGTCAACGAACGAAGCCATGGCTTCATAAGCTTCAGAGTCTATCTCTCCCACCCTGTCGTTGAATGTCTTTATCTGCTCGTCGGTGCCCTCAGACAGCAGGACGAGAGTGCCGCCGTCAAGATTAGACAGGAGAGCCTTGACATTTTCAGGCATGGCGGCAGCCTGCGCAGCAATAAGGTCCTTGCTGAGTGTTATGGCCTGCGCACCTGTAGACTTTGTGATCTCGTTGATTACCTCTTGTGTGCTTTTGGCAAAGCCGGCCATGCAGAACATTGCTGCCAGCGCCAGAATAAACAGCTTTTTCATAATAGTGTCGTTTTGTTGTTAATTATGTCATTTGTTTCTATTGTCATAGACGTATGACAAAGCCGTCAGTGACATGAAAGATAAAGTTTTTCACACTTTTTATATTATACACACCTCATTCAGTTAAAGCTGCCAGACATGGCGTTGCCCTGACATGAGACATAAGCCCCTATCAGCAATCAGGATTTGGGGTAAAACGGACGACGGCTCCGATGACATTTCGTTACATCATTGGAGCCGTCATACATAATGTTATATCGCAGGCAGCTGCGCCGTTATTGTCTGTTCTCCTTTATCTTCTGCACGTAAGCGTCGATAACGGCCACGGCAGTGATGTTGACAACATCGCGTACGCTGCACTCAAAGTCGGTGAAGTGTATAGGCTTGTTAAGGCCCATCTGGATAGGACCGATAATCTCAACGTCAGAATTCATTGCACGCAACAGCTTGTATGCGTTGTTGGCACTGCTGAGGTTAGGGAACACTAGCGTGTTGACATCCTTGCCCTTAAGGCGCGAGAACGGATACTTGGCGTCGCGCAGCTTGTTGTCGAGAGCAAAGTTTACCTGCATCTCGCCGTCGATGGCCAGGTCAGGATAACGTGTCTGCATAGCCTCAACGGCAGCATGAACCTGAGCCGGACTGCCTATCTCGTCGGAACCGAAGTTTGAATAGCTTATCATGGCTATCCTCGGCTCTTCGTTGAAGAATCTTACGGTCATTGCGCTCAGACGTGCAATGTCTACGAGCACGTCCTTGTCAGGATGGCGGTTGATAAGCGTGTCGGCCATGTAGAACACACCCTTCTTGGAGTTGATGATATGCATCGTGCCAAAATGGTTGTATCCGGGCTGTATGCCGATAACCTCCTTTGCCACCTTGATGGTGTTTGAATACTTGGTGTAAAGACCTGTGATGAAGGCGTCGGCCTCGCCGGTCTCAACCATCATCATACCGAAATAGTTGCGCTCAAACATCTTGTCGTTGGCTTCCTGGAATGTGTATCCCTGGCGCTTGCGCTTCTCGGCAAGTATGCGTGCATAGCGTTCACGGCGGTCGTTCTGGTTGTCGTGGCGCAGATTTACTATCTCTATGCCGTCGAGATTAAGGTCGAGTTCCTTGGCAAGCTTCATTATGCGCTCGTCGTTGCCCAGCAGGATAGGCTGGCAGATGCCCTCGTTCCTTGCCTGTACGGCAGCCTTGAGCATCGTAGGGTGTATGCCTTCGGCAAAGACAACGCGCTGCGGGTGTTTGCGTGCTGTATCATATAGCTTCTGCGTGAGCTTGGTTTCCTGTCCGAGCATCTCGCGCAGATGGTTCTTGTATTCGTCCCAGTCGGTTATCGTGGTGCGTGCCACCCCACTCTCTATGGCTGCCTTGGCAACGGCTGCCGACACTTCGGTGATGAGGCGCGGGTCGACAGGTTTCGGAATGAAGTAAGACGGACCGAAAGTAAGGTTGTTTACCTGATATGCGTCGTTAACGACATCGGGCACTGGCTGCTTTGCCAGATTGGCAATAGCGTGGACGGCGGCAAGCTTCATCTCCTCGTTTATGGCAGAGGCATGAACGTCGAGAGCGCCTCTGAAGATATACGGGAAGCCGATAACGTTGTTAATCTGGTTAGGATAGTCAGAACGGCCGGTAGACATGAGCACGTCGGGACGGCTGGCCATGGCTTCCTCATAAGAAATCTCGGGCACGGGGTTAGCTAGGGCAAACACAATGGGCTGGTCGGCCATCGACCTTACCATGTCCTGAGTGAGCACGTTGCCCTTGGAAAGACCGACAAACACGTCGGCTCCCTTGACAGCCTCCTCGAGTGTATGCACGTCGCGGCGGTCGGTAGCAAAGAGCTTCTTCTGCTCCGTAAGGTTCTCGCGGTCGCTGGTGATAACGCCCTTAGAGTCGAGCATAACGATGTTCTCGCGCTTTGCGCCGAGAGCCATATACAGCTTTGTGCATGATATGGCTGCCGCACCTGCTCCGTTGACAACAATCTTAACCTTTGATATGTCCTTGCCGTTCACCTCGAGAGCGTTCTTCAGTCCGGCGGCAGATATGATGGCCGTGCCGTGCTGGTCGTCGTGCATCACGGGGATGTCGAGCGTGCGCTTCAGTCGCTCTTCGATGTAGAAACATTCAGGAGCCTTTATGTCTTCAAGGTTGATGCCGCCGAACGTGGGGGCTATCTTCTCTACAGCCTCGCAGAACTTTTCGGGGTCTTTTTCGTCAACCTCAATGTCGAACACGTCGATGCCGCCATAAATCTTAAACAAGAGTCCCTTGCCCTCCATGACGGGCTTGCCGCTCATGGCTCCGATGTCGCCCAGACCGAGCACGGCGGTGCCGTTGCTTATCACGGCAACAAGATTGCCCTTAGCTGTGTATTTATATGCGTCATCGGGAGTTTTCTGTATCTCAAGGCACGGAAACGCAACGCCCGGCGAGTAGGCCAGACTAAGGTCGGTTTGCGTACTGTAGGGCTTTGTCGGTTTAACTTCTATTTTTCCGGGTTTCCCGTTCTTGTGATATGCAAGAGCGGCCTCTTTTGTTATGTTTACCATAGGCGTTTTCTGTTATCTTATTTTGTATTGTCTTTTACCTTATAACCATTTCACTTTATCATGAAAAGTCATGCAAATGTAATAAAAATAAAGGAAAGCAAATAGTTTTTTTAGAAAAATTATTAACTTTGCAAATAAAATAAGAATAGTGTTTATGCGCAAAACAGGCAACATAACAGTTTATCGTGAAAATCTGAAAACAAGGATACTCGAAACGTCGATGCAGCTCTTCAAACAGAAGGGAATCAGGGCTGTGAAGATGGACGATATTGCCACGGAAATGGGAATATCCAAACGCACTCTGTATGAGATTTACAGCAACAAGGAAGACCTGCTTTACGAGTGTGTAAAGCACGACTCGGAAAAGATGACCAAGCAGCTGCAGGAGTATGCCGAAAAGACGGACAACGAGATGGACGTCATAGCCTTCTTCCTTAAAGCCAAGCTGAGAGATCTGGGAACCATCAATCCGCGCTTCTTTCTTGAAACGCAGAAATACTCTAAGATTGTAGCTTTTCTGCAAGAGTATAACGAGAGACAGCGCGCCAACTCGTACCTTTTCATGAAGAAAGGCATAGAGCACGGATTCTTCAGGGGCGACATCAACTATGACATCGTGCACAAGATGAGCGACGCAGCCATGAACTATGTTATGCAGACAAAGATGTACCGCAAGTATTCGCTGAAGGAGATATTCCACACCTTCATAACGGTCTACATGCGCGGGTGCTGCACAAACAAAGGGCTCGACTATCTGGAGAAGTATATGGACGAAAGCAAGATAAACAAATAGGACACCGACAAGAGAATGACGCTGCGCGGACGGCGGCCCAAGGAGCAGGACAACAAAGATAAGATTCAGGACGAAGCGCGACAGGAGGGCTTAAAATCCGAGAACGATCAGTATACTAAAACAATTCAGCCACATACGCAACCGCATCAAGGAAGCAAAGGAAAATCATAACATCGACAGAAAACGGCATACGCAACCGTGACGTCTCTACACACGGAGAGCATCAGCGCACCCATGAAAAGACATTATAGAATGGTGTGCGACAACGGTCTGTGCATGCTGACATATTGCCGGCATGGCGGACACGGTGCTTACATTGTGATTTCAGTCAACGCTCCAGAATCTTGCTATTCTAAAATTTCTTTCCAGCAGGACGTAAAATTCCGCTGTTTTGTGTGCAAGCGTAAACTGCTATACTGCAACATGTTGGCACGGCAAAGAGCATCAGTGTGCATTTTTCTGGCACTAAAACAGCGGCATTTTGCCTCAAAATTCACTCATGATATAAGGTATAACGCATGGCAAAAGGTGGCATATTAGGATACGAAAGACCACAAACGGCAACACGAAAGGCGGCATTTTGCAGACCGGGATGCTGCCGGACGCACAAAAACAGCATATTATCGGGCACATATTTTCTATTTTGTCTGAAAATCCATACAAAGGCAAAATATCATAATGAACTGCATAAGCCTCAATATGCTTACACTTATCAATATTCAAATGTCCCAATCATAAACCAACACTTGCCTGCTAAAGGCATACCGTCAATACACACGGAAACTCAGACGAAAACATGCTCAATATAAAAACAAAAATCCTGCGGATTATAATTGGCCGATTTAGGATAAAAAAGAAACGCCCACACAGAAGCCAAGCCTGCATGAGCGTTTCAGTCACTATGTTTAAACAGAATTAAAATATATAAAAACAAAACACTAAAGTTTGTTCATTCCCGGCTTGCAGACCACGTCTGCACCATTGCTGCGGATGACTATGCCCGAAGCCTTGCTGCCCTTTATGTCCATGTTGAGCGCTCCGTCGGGCACATAGAACGTAACATTGTCGAAGAGCACATTGCGGCTGTCGTCTATCACCATCGTGTTGTCAGTGGCCTGTATCTCCATGTTGCGCAGCGTCAGTCCGTCGGCATCGTTGAGCGTCTTTATTATCCTGTTGGTCCTGACACTGCCGTTCTCAAGTAGCACGCCAGAACACGGAATCTCTGGTATGCCGTTGACTGTCATTAGCCTGTCGGCCGACTCAACTATGAAGTTGCGTATGGTTATGTCCTTAACCGTAGGCGTAAGCGGAGTGATGTCGAGCGGCGGATAGCGGCGCGCAAGCTCACCCATATACATCTTTGAACCGAGCAGATCCCACGTGAAAGCCTCGCGCACGTTCACCAGTCTTATGTTCTCATAGGTGATGTCTTCAACGGTGCCGCCGCGGTTGCGCCTTGTCTTGAAGCGGAAGCCCGTGCGTGTGCCGTAGAACACGCAGTCGTGAAGATACACACGGCGTATGCCTCCTGCCGTCTCGCTGCCGCAGGTGATGCCTCCGTGACCGTCCTTGGCGAGACAGTAGCGTATGAGCACGTTCTCCGTAGGACGGTTGACGCGCAGTCCGTCTTCGCATCGTCCGGCCTTCAGCGTGAAGCAGTCGTCGCCGCAGTTGAGCGTAGAGTATTCTATAAGCACGTTCTTGCATGAAGAGATGTCTATGCCGTCGCCGCTCGGCACGTCTGTAGAATTTACGGTTATGCCTCTTATTATCACGTTCTCACAATAAACGGGATTAACGTTCCACAGAAGGCTGCGCTCGAAGGTTACGCCCTCAACAAGCACGTTCTTGCAGTTGATGGGCGAAAACGACTTGGGACGGTAGAACGTGCGGCCTTCCTTACCGTCGCACAGGCGCTCTTTGACGGGCATACGGTAGTCGATGTCGTTCTCAACTACGCTTTTGCCGTTAGGGAACTTGCGCATAGGAACGTCCATCGGCGGACCCATAATCACGCCTTTGCCCGTAAGGGCTATGTTCTTTGCGCCGTTGGCATATATAAACGCACCGGCACCCATAACCTCGACGCCCTCATGACGCGTGAACACGGCAGGCTGATAGTCGTCCACCTCGCCCGAGAACTCTATCACGGCACCTTCATCCAGGCGAAGCTCCACGTTGCTCTTCAGTTCTATTCTGCCTGAATACCACTTGCCGGCAGGCACAACCACGGTGCCGCCGCCACGCTTAGAGAGGCGTTCTATCTTTTCATTGATTGCAGGAGTTATCTTGCCCGATGCCGAAATGTCGGCCTTGCCCACGGTTTCACGGCGGTCGGGAAATTCGGGGCGCCTTATCTTCTTCAGCTTGAAGGGCGCTTCGTCTACAGGAGCGATGCCGGCAGGCATTGCGGCTGCTCCTACGTTCTCTTTCTCTGGCACTACAATAGTGTTGCCGGCATCAGCCCCGTTGGCGAACACCGGCAACATTAAAATTAATGATAATAAAGATTTTGCGTATCTGTCCATTGTTATGTTTCTTTTAAAGAAAGAACGTAAACAGATTTGATTTGTAACGTTATTTATGCTGACAATTTTCACAGAATGTTTCTATTTTGGTTAATGTTTCGCATATTTTAAGCCAAATCGGTTATTTTAATCCGACCTTATTGTCGTTTTGACATTTAGCTGGCTGCCGTTTGATTCTCCGCAAGCACTGCGGGCAATGTCAAGAAAAGGCAGACGGCAAGACGCCAACAGAAAGCAATAAGACTGCCGGAAGCCTCAATCTGCAGATAGAAGTAAGACAATGACCGATTTTAGACTTGACGCATTTATCTTCAACATGCATCCTTCAGAAACAGTCTGTAAGGCTGTCAATGTGTTGTTTCAGTCTGTAGCCCAGACCATTATTTGTTTAAGGCAGGCAGTGCCCCGGCTGTTTCAACCATGCCAGAATGCATCCGGACTGCACTGCCTTTACCATTATGTATTATCCGCGTGTGGCATACAGGCCGATTGTGGTGCCTGTAAATCCGCCGGCGTTGCGTGTCGACAGGAAGCCGGCGTCTACGTTGTTCTTCAGCAGTTTCCATTCGCCTTTACCCACTGCATAGTAGAAGTCGAACGTCAGACCGCGTGAAACAATCTTCAGGCGTATGTCCTTGTCGGCCTTTGCGAGAGCCGAACTTGCCAATATTTCGTCTTTGCCTCCGTCAGCTGTCTTTCTAAGTTCAACGGCCTTGCCTGCTGACGTCTTGGCAACGCAAAGCAGATACTGATGTGTCTCGTCCTTGAAGAGCAGCATGCCTGCGCGCTCGTTTACAGTCTGAGGCTCGAATACCAGACGTGAAGAGCACTCAAACTTATGATGCTGTATGCGGCGGCCTACGTATGCCGGAACGGCTTTCTCGGCAGTTGTGGTCTCAACGCACTTCATTGACAGATAACCGGGCACGGCATTTGTGCTGCAGATAGAGTCAACAGGACCGCGAAGCGAGAACCAGTCGAGCGGCAGTGTCTTTTCAGAGAAATCGTCGTTGTATGCAAAATTACCGAAGGTTACGTTCTTTCCGCGTACAGCTCCCTTTACATTGCCTGTCATAGGCACGGTTTTTCCCTGTTCAAGTATGAGCGGGAAACCTTCGTCAGTCCAGCTTACAGGCAGGAGGAATGTCTCACGTCCAAGATTCTCAAACTTGCCCTCACACGGACGGCATGCAAGGAACACTGCCCACCAGTCGCCGGAAGGAGTCTGCACGAGATCGGCATGACCTGCACATGTAACAGGGTCTATGCGGTTAGGATCAAGGTCGCGCTGAGTAAGTATAGGATTCTTCTTGGCAGGAACGAAAGGTCCAAACGGGCTGTCGCTTCTGAAAATCACCTCTGAGTGCATGTCGCTGGTGCCGCCTTCGGCCGACATCAGGAAATATTTGCCGTTAATCTTATACATATGAGGACCCTCAATCCATATCGGCTTGTCCTCCGGATGCACGCCCTTGTTCACGAGAATCTTCTCAGGACCAACAGTCTTGTCGGTATTTACGTCAAATTCGCGCACGCGGATAGCCCTGTGGCCGTCGTATTCAGCCTTGCCTTCGGGTTCGTCATTGTTTACGATATAGGCCTTACCGTCGTCGTCAAAGAAGAATGAGGGGTCTATGCCTTTTACGTCAGGCAGACGGATTGGCTCCGACCATGAGCCGAACGGATCTTTTGTCTTAACGAAGAAGTTGCCCCACCCCACATTTGTGGTTATCATATAAAAGGTCTTGTTGTGAGGATTATACGATATTGCAGGAGCAAAGATACCTGCTGAAACCTTCTGACCGGCAAGAGGCAACTGCGACGGACGGTCGAGTATATAGCTGATCTGCTTCCAGTTTACGAGGTCCTTGCTGTGGAACAACGGCACTCCGGGATAATAAGAGAAGCTTGAAGTTACCATAAAGTAGTCGTCGCCGACACGGCAGATGCTCGGATCAGAATACCATCCGGGAAGTATCGGATTGTAGAATCCGCCCTCGCCTTCGAGCTTCACTTTCTTATAGATGTCGTCATCTCCACTATAACTGAAATAATCGAACAATGCCGTATGGGCAACAGTGGCAGGCGCCTTTGCGGCACTTGCAGCTTGAGCGCCGGCTGTCTGTGCCGAAAAGGCAAGCAATGCAGACGCAAGAATGCAGCTAATTTTAGTTTTTTTCATATCTTTATATATCAGAATATTAAAGTTTTTCACAAACGTATTAGGACTTTAGCAACCTAAAAGAACATATCACCAAATGTCAAAAGGTTTATCAGTCTCACAACGAGTACAAAGATAAACACAATAATTCTGAGGCACGACACAATTTGTAACCAATACATTAATATTTGTTGCATTAAGATTTAGACGTACATAAAATGCTGTTTTTCAAACGAGAAGCAGCGTCTTCAGCTTATTTTTTAACCGAAAAGCATACACGAAAGTTCCGTTGTTTTATACTGATTATGATGGAAAAAATTTATTAAAGACAAAATAATGGATTTAAAATATAATATATAAGCTTGGAATTATTATTTCAAATAATAGTAGATAATTTTAGGTATTATGAACTTAAAACAACATTTCATTGTAAAATAATGCCATTTGAACAAAAAATTATACCGTTTCATTCCTGTTTTGACTGTTATTAAAAGACAAAAATGTACCTTTGCGGTATGAATATGAAACGGTGTGGAAACTACATAATTATCTGGGTTGGGTTTACCATATTGACTTTTTTCCTTTATGATATTATTTGGGTATTTGCAAATAATGATTGGATAAAGGAAGTATCTGTTGACAGCTTTATGCCGTTGTGGATAGACTTGTCATATAGTGCGTTGTTCTCTTTTTTCAGTATATTATTTAGTTCTTTCATCATAAGGAATAACTTATTAGATAGGATTAAGCATAGGCGTACAATGACCTTCGGCCTTATTATGCTTGCATTTAATATGTTGTTGGCAATTTTCTTTGAAAAAGGGATAATGGACTTCTTTTCAGAACCAATCGATGATGGCGATACGTGGGGGAACGCTTATTTTATGGGCCTGACATCAACGGTAGTATCGTTGATTTTCACGGTTGAGCATTATGTAAAAATGTCGGCAAAAAGACAGCAAGAGAATGCTGAACTACGAATGCAACTTTTGAAAATGCAACTTAACCCGCATTTTATATTCAACAGCCTTAGCGCATTGGCGTGCCTCATATCAACCAATCCCAACTTGGCGGAAAAGTATGTGGTAAGATTGTCCAAGATTTACAGGTATATTCTTAGGCACATGGATGCAGATGTTGTAACTATCAGGGAGGCACTTGCATTTGTGAGGGATTATGTATCATTGCTGCAGTTGCGTTATGAAAATATCGAGTTAGAAATGCCCGTGTTTAAATATGATGATAACGAGTATATTCTGTCGTTCAGCCTCCAAGTACTGATAGAGAATGCGGTAAAACACAATGCCCCAAACTCGTACGAAAAACTGTCAATCAGTATCAACAGGGAAGGAAATAACATAGTTGTCAGTAACAACATCTTGCGTCGGCAAGACATGGCCAGCAAGAATGCCGGATATGGAGTTGGGCTGGCAAATCTAATGGCACGGAATAGAATGAAACTTCATCGAGATATAATTGTCGAGAAGAGTCCGGATAAATTTAAGGTGTATATTCCAATAACAAAAGCAAAACTGTGAAAAAGGTCGTAATTATAGAAGACGAGTTGCTTAGTGCAACAAGGTTGAAGAAAAAGATACTTGATATAGACGATACATTGCAGGTTGATGGTCCGTTGAGGAGTGTCAAGGAGGTTGTAGATTACTTTCAATCGCATGACGACTACGATCTCGTTTTTTCCGATATCCGTCTTCTTGACGGTACTGTATTCATGGCCTTCAGTAAGGTCATGCCGTCGTCGTTTGTCATATTCACTACCGCTTACGATGAATATGCCATGCAGGCCATTAAGAGCAACGGAATAGATTATTTGTTGAAACCTATTGATGAGGAAGAGCTTTGCGAGGCAATAAACAAGGTCAAGTTGCGCCCGTCGCTTCAGGCTCGGACTGGCTCTATCACTGATAGCGGTGGCAAATATAAAGAGCGTTTGCTCGTTTATAAGGGAGAAGACATGATTTCACTTTCAGTACGCGACATCTTTTATATTTGCAAGAATGAAGGTTGCACAACGGTTACGGCAAGTACCGGCAATACATACAAATTATCTTCTACCATTCAAGAAATGGAGGAGCAACTGAATCCTAACGCTTTTTTCCGCCTAAACCGTAAATATCTAATCAATATAAAAGCATTGAAGAAAGTCAGCCCGTTTTTTAACTCCAAACTTATTGTACAGCTATACCACTGCCAGGATGAACATATTATTGTCAGCAAGGAGAAAAGTTCGCGGTTGAAAGAATGGTTGAATTTGTAAACATTTAAATAAAAATGGCATTATATAAATACTTGTTTTTGGCTTCCATTTTTATGTCCGCTCATTTTAGGGCAGATGCGCAGGATAAAAGGGACCTGCGTGATATGAATTCAGTAGGGATAAGTGCGGCAATAACATCAAGCGATACTTGGCAACTTGAGGCTGCTTACCATTGGTTTCCGATACGATATGTCGGTATTGGCGGCGGCATCGGCTTTTGGAAACAGTTCAGCACTGACGCCGTTCCTCAAGGTAAGTATTGGAAGGTGAACGAGAAATACAAATTACCGTCAGGTTTATATTTCCGTCCGTCATTGTTGTTCGTTTCTCCTGCGATAATGGCTGGAAACGATTTCTCTCTTCGGTTGTTTGCCGAGCCAGGACTAATATTTGGAATTCCATACGACAAAGTCTGCATAGACGTGTGCTCGGATGAATTCCTCATTCCTTACGCCTATCAGTACATCAGCAGCACCAAAGGCAATTGGTGCTTTTTTGATGCGCGAATTGGTATCTCGGCAAGGATAGAACCACTAAATATCTCTATTGGTTATTTGTTCTCGACGTTGGACGTTTATTCAATGCGCAGGAACATGTCGTATGAAAATATTGCCTTCGGAAGTTTTTATCCGGAAGCAAAAAACGTTCATGGCGCATATATGACAATCTCTTTTGATTTTTAGTGGGTGCCAATAATTAATGAATTTGGCCACATCTGCAAAGAATACCATTCCATTAATCGTTTAATCACCTATAGTAAAAAAATAAGGTGCTAACTGATAAATAGACGACTGGTAATTTATTCCAATTACAAGAATGTCAGTTTTATATCTAAATATTTCCGTTTCACTTTAATTATATGTTCAATTCTATTTGCCTTATTATATATTTGCATCGTCTTTATAGAATCGCGATATAAAAAGACAATTAAAAAAGTAAATTAAAAACAAAAGAAATGGAAAATTTTTTCAAAGTAAAAGTTGTAGCCTTATGTTTATTCGTAGGCTCATTGGTTTTAATTTCATGCAACGAAGACGAAGAGTCGATTTCACAAGAATCTTTGGACTCTGTAGAACACATAAACAAGAATGCAATATTGGCCTTTTCTAGCAAAGAGGATATAAAAGAGGCTAGAATCAGGAATCGATATTACGACACGAGCTTTGACTCAAAACAGTCAATCAGGAAATATCCTGTCATTAACTGACAAAGTACAAGCAAATGACCCTATTTTACAAGAAGTTTCAGAGGAAGAAAAACAAATAATCTTGAATGAGGGTATGACTTATTATGATATGTTTGGGTGTGAAGATTATATTCCGAGTCTTAGCTTTGCTAAATTATTAAATTCAAATCGTGAAATACAGCTCAACGACTCTGTGTATAAGATTACTGAATTTGGAACGCTAAGAGCTAATTTAAAAAATCGTCTTCAGCTTGAAACAGCGTATAAGGTATTAAAAGCAGATACAGCTTTGGCTTTAAAAGATGAGAATTTCATTCCTGTTACTGCAGGCGTTGTTCTTCATCCGTACAAGGAAAATATTTATTTGAAAGATTGTAGTCAACCTTTAACACGTACGACTGTATCTGAAATACCAACAAGCAGTTTCAAACATTATTCAGCAGAAAGTAGCACTTTCTTTGGTAAAATTCTAGGAGCGATATTTGGTGATCGATCAGTTAAGCATCATGAATTTTCAAAAGGATATCGTGTCAATGGGTCTTTGTACTCCTATAATTATTTGGTATATTACGAGACAGGATGCTTTGTTTCAATGAGTAAAAAAAGAGGCGGATTTTTTAAATTTATAAATGGATGGAAAGACATAACTGCTGATGAATTGTTCATGCAATATAATGGTGTAGTTATGGAATTGAATATTGACATACCTAGAGGTAGTCTTCCTGCAGTTCCATCTAATAAAAAGCCAGAGATGGCATCGTATTCAGATATGCGTGTTCAGGGATTTGATAATGTTTTCCATAACACAGTTGATATATTGGGTTACAATGTTAAAGAAAAGGATTTATACCAATTTATAGGACAAAGCTCGAAACAAATGTATAATATTTTAAGAAGTTGGTTGGGTAATCGCAATACATTAGAACAGCATTATGGAGCAACAGGCCAAGTCCCAGCAATTAGAATTTTAACTCCAAATAAAGTTTATGTCGTTATTGCTAATGATACTCATAATCCTAAAAACACAAAAAAATTTCGAAAGGTATTTAATGCGGGAACAAAGTTATGCATTACATATACTCCAGGTTCTTCTTTCTGGTCAACAGTACTTGCATCTGTAAAAAGCACTTATAAGATGCCTATAAAAAAACTTATTGGCGGTGAAGTTCTATTGGCAGGGAAACTAGGAAGTCATTGGGGCGGAATGTATATCAAGAAAAATTAAACAATTAGAATTTATATCTATGGTACGAACAAAAAGAATATTTGCATCAATAATAGTGTCAATTTTTATTTCTGTAACTGCTTTAGCACAATCCAAATTACACTTTGACTTAGACTACCAATACAGCCTTGGCATGTCTGAAAAATTCGCAGGATACACTTATAACAGAGGCTCATATAAGATGGGTGGCAACTTACTGCAAGTTTCAGCACGTTATGATGTTGCGGCAAGATGGTCTGTGGGCATTGGCATGGGATTAGCCCGTTATACCGAACAGGACTTTAATACCTACCCTGTGTTTGCGACATTGCGCTATAAGCCAATAAGAAAACTGCCACAGGCATATCTGTTTACTGATTTAGGTTATGGCCTGAAATTAACTGATGACAGCAATCCCGGCTTTTCTGGAAAATTAGGTGTTGGTTATACTTGGATGATAATGCGGCATTTCGGGCTGAATTTTCAAATTGCTTATGACCTGAAAAACTTTCGTGATATTACAACTGCTTATTATAATGAGACAACAGATAAAACTGAATTTTTCAAGAGTAATAGTACACGTCACTCCATTTCCTTTGGAATTGGCCTAACATTCTGATATTGCTCAAAGTAGAATTATAGACAGGCGGAAGTTTAATGTTTCCTCCGCCTGTTTTACTATTATCAGTTTTTCGTTTTAGAACGCGTCCACGTTAATTATAATAATGCGCTATTCTAAAAAAAATAATAGTACCCAACTTTACATTTTAGGGTGTAAAATTGGGCACTATTGTTGTAAGTTATTGATAATCTATACAGTGGAGCTGGAGGGATTCGAACCCTCGTCCAAACAGGGAAACCATACGCTTTCTACACGCTTATTCCGGCCTTCGTTTTTCGAGCTGCAGCAAGACCCGGACCACCAACTGCAACCTTATCCCCTAAAACTTCATCTTGAGTGCGGGGCCGCACAAGACTATTTCCGATTTAACCGCACCGCTTTACCGAAACGCTTCGGAACAACAGCTTTCGAGCAGTGTCTCGTCCTGTCACCTTGTGACTGGATTAAGCCGATAATCTACTATGCTTCGATTAGGCAGCGAGAGCGTATTTGTTTTCGCCAGATAAATTTTTGACCGCTGAGATTTAGGAGCCAACAGACGACGCTCCGCGTGCTTACGTACCATTCCAACCCGCTGTCAAATCCGGTCAACCCCAATCTGCCAAACGTGCCGGAGCTACGTTTTATCCGTGCAAAGATAACTCTTTCTGTAAGAATACGCAAATTTATGGCTATTTTTTCAATAATCAGAGAGCAACTAACATTTTTTTCAAATTATTTGTGTTACCTTTGCAACAAATTTGAATATTTGGGGTTATTATAGAGAAACAATATTTTTTAGAAGGTGAACAACGTCTATACGAAAGAGGCGGACTGCATAAACTGCAGCCATGATGCTATGAATGCTACACAAAGGGCAATAAAAAGGGCTTTCGACTTTATATCAGCCTTTTTAGGACTGATTATATTATCACCATTGTTCCTCATTATATATATAATGCTCAAAAGACAAAAGAACGGACCTGCAATATTCTCGCAAGAACGCATAGGATACAGAGGCAAGCCGTTTACCATATATAAATTCAGAACTCTCAGCAAGGCTGAGGACAAACCACAGTTGGTGGCTAAATGTGATGACAGCAACTCGACCAAAACCGAAAGGTTTTTAAGAGAGCATCATCTTGACGAGCTGCCGCAGCTCTGGAACGTGCTTATCGGCGACATGTCGCTCGTAGGACCGCGCCCTGAACGCAAGTACTATATCGACCAGATAATGGAAATAGACAATTCGTATGTGCTAATATATGAAATGAGGCCCGGACTGACATCCGAGGCTACATTATATAATGGCTATACCGACAGCATGGAAAAGATGCTGAAACGTCTGCAGATGGATATTCATTATCTCGAGAACCGCTCGCTGGCGCTCGACTTCAGCATAATAATGCGTACAGCCGCAAGTATAATTAGTGGCAAGAAATTTTAAGTGGAAATTAATTTAATATGAAAAAATATATCATTCTTTTCTTATTCGCACTGCTGTTGCCTTGTTATGCAACAGCACAATCGTCAATGACAGACGAACAGATACTGAAATTTGTAATGAAAGAAAACGCCGAAGGCACATCGCAGGCACAGATTGTAACAAAACTGATGCAGAAAGGCGTAACTATAGAACAAATCAGGCGCGTAAAAGACAAATATGAACGCCAGGCAAAAAACAAAGGCCTTGGCACCGTAAGCAGCAAAGACTCGGAAGAAGATAACGGACGCCAGAGAAAGAATAACGGAAAGAAAGGATCAAGCAAAAACGACGATGACGAAGAATCACCGCAATACAGACTAAAAGATACAAGAGAAAAGAAAAAGAGCAAATCAAAAGAAGTTGTCTATGACGAGACAAACGAAGACTGGCTGATGATGCAGGATGAGCTGAACACATTCATCCCCGACACAACTGCCATGCTGGAAAAGCTCCTTGCAGAAAAAAGAAAGAAAAAAGTGTTCGGACGTGATATCTTCAACAACAAGGACCTTACGTTCGAGCCCAACATGAACATCGCCACCCCGCAGAATTACATCTTAGGCCCGGGCGACGCTGTTTATATCGACATATATGGCGCATCACAAAAGACTATAGAAAGCACCGTTTCACCCGACGGAGAAGTAACAATAGAAGGTTTCGGCCCCGTACAGGTAAGCGGTCTGACCGTGGCACAGGCAAATGCACGCCTGCGCTCTACGTTAGGAGCAAGATACAGCAGTTCGAAGATAAAGCTAACTGTTGGTCAGACACGCTCGATAATGATTAACGTGATGGGTGAGGTGAAAAACCCTGGAACCTACACTCTTCCTGCGTTTGCAACAGTATTCCATGCCTTGTATATGGCGGGCGGTACAAACGATATAGGTACGATGCGTAACATCAAGGTATACAGAAATAACCGACTGGTGTCTGTCGTGGATATCTATGACTATATCCTGAACGGAAAACTCACAGGCAACGTCAGACTTGCCGACAACGACGTCATTTCCGTTGGTCCTTACGACTGCTTGGTAAATATTACCGGAAAGGTGAAAAGGCCGATGTACTATGAAATGAAACGAAACGAAAGCGTTGGCACCTTGCTGAAATACGCCGGAGGATTTACAGGAGATGCATATAAGAAATCTGTACGCATTGTCAGAAAGACAGGAAGAGAATATTCTGTCTACAACGTTGATGAATTTGACATGAGTGCATTCCATCTTGCAGACGAGGACTCTGTAAGCGTTGACTCTATCCTGCCCCGCTTCTCTAACATGGTTGAGGTCAAGGGTGCCGTGTTCCGTCCCGGAATGTATCAGGTAGGAGGCGACATCAACAGCGTAAAAACACTTATTGAACACGCCGACGGTCTCCGTGAAGAAGCCTTCACTGCACGTGCCGTAATGCACAGGATGAAGAAAGACCGTACACTCGAAGTCGTTCCTGTTGACGTTGAAGGCATATTGGACGGCACCGTTCCTGACATACCTATACAAAACAACGACGTGCTGTTCATCCCGACTAAACAGGAGATGATGGAGGAACAGACAATCACAATACACGGAGAGGTACAATACCCGGGTATTTACAGATATGCCGACAACGAAACTCTTGAGGACTTCGTCTTGCAGGCAGGAGGCTTAAAGCAGACAGCCTCAACAGTAAAAGTGGATGTGTCAAGACGAATTGTAAACCCGAAGGCACTGACAACCGACTCAGTCATTGCCCGCACTTACACATTCGCCCTGAAAGACGGTTTTGTGATTGACGGTACACCCGGCTTCAAGCTCATGCCGTTCGACGAAGTGTATGTCCGCAAGAGCCCCGGCTACTACAAGCAGCAGAATGTTGTCGTTGAAGGCGAAGTAATGTTCAGCGGTACATATACGCTCTCTAAGAAGAATCAGCGTCTGAGCGACCTTATAAAGAGTGCCGGCGGCGTTAACGACCGTGGCTATGTTGCAGGTGCACGCCTCGAAAGAAAGGTGAACGAGAGCGAACGCGCACGTATGGAAGCCGTGCTCAAAAAAGCCAAGGAAGAGGCAGAACAGATGGAAATAGAAGCTGCTAAGGAAAACAAGAAAATAGATCTTAAAGACAGCGAGAAAATCAAGAAATTTGAAATACCTGAGTTCTATTCTGTCGGAATAGAGCTTGACAAGGCCCTAGCCAACCCTGGATGCGATGCAGACATCGTTTTGCGTGAAGGCGACAAAATCATCGTACCGCAATATAACGGAACAGTAAAGATAAACGGTGCTGTGATGTATCCTAACACCGTAGGTTTCCAGAAGGGCAAGAAGGCTAAATATTACATTAACCAGGCCGGCGGATTCAGCGAAAAGGCAAAGAAGAGCCAGACATACATTGTTTACATGAACGGCACTATTGCAAAGGTTAGCCAAAATGCCAAGCCAAAGCCCGGATGTGAGATTGTTGTACCTGAAAAGGAAATCAACAAGATGACTATTGCTGAAAAGATGACTATCGGAACATCTGTTGCATCAATAGCAACAATGATTGCGACACTGGCAAATATATTATAAAAGTCAACAATTTGCTATATTAATATCAAAAAATTATGAAAAAAGAAATAACACCTATTGACTTCAATTTTATATTAAAAGCCATAATAAAAAATAAAAAAGCATTTTTTTATACAATGCCAATTGTCTTTATTTTGTCATCCCTAATCATTATAAGTATACCAAGAAGCTATACTTGTGAAGTAAAACTTGCTCCTGAAAGCACATCTTCTGGTATTGGTTCAATTGGTGCTTTAGCTTCATCTTTCGGAGTAAATTTAGCAAACAAACTAGATAATGAGGATGCCATTTCTCCTGAACTTTATCCAGACCTCATGAATTCTATTGACTTTAAAGTAAGTCTTTTCCCTATAAAAATTCAAACAAAAGACAAAAAAATAGAAACAACATACTATAATTATTTGGAAAAGCACCAAAAATACGCATGGTGGCTTATTCCTATAAACTATATAAAAAAATTGTTTGAAAAAAAAGAAGACAAGCCATTTGATAGTTCAAAAAAAATTGATCCATTCATACTAACAAAAAAACAAAAAGATATAACATCGTTAATTGAACAAAAAATAGATTGCGAAGTTGACAAAAAAACAAATGTCATATCTATTGTCGTCACAGACCAAGATCCGTTAGTTTGTGCAACAATGGCAGACTCCATTAAATCACGACTGCAATTATTTATTACAGACTATAGAACAAATAAAGCAAAAATAGACTTGGAATATACAAAAAAACTTTATGTTGAAGCCAAAAGCTCATACGATAAGGCTAGGCAGCTTTACGCAACATTCTCTGACGGAAACCAAGAGCTAATATTGGAAAGCTATAAAGCGAAGCAAGAAGACCTTGAAAACGAAATGCAACTAAAATATAACAACTATAATAGTATTTGCCAACAACTATTAGCCGCAAAAGCAAAAGTTCAAGAACGAACTCCTGCATTTACAACACTTCAAAGTGCATCCGTACCAAATAAGCCTTCTAAGCCCAAAAGAATGCTTTTTGTATTGGCAATGCTATTTTTAACATTTATAATTACATCCATATATTCTATAAATAAAATGCAAAAACAAGAATAAATCAGCTCAATGATTATTGCAATATCCATCCTATTCTTTCTTTCTTGTCTCGTTGCACTTTTTGAAGAAGAATTAGCCAATATAAAATGGAATATATATATTGGTATAGGGGTTTTATTGGTGCTTTTTGCAGCAATACGTCCTATAGGAATGGATAATGACTCAGAAAACTATGAATTATATTTTGTCAGATATGATCATCCCTTATTAGTCATAACTGTAGAATATTCTTTTAGAGTAATCAGTAAATGGTTCTATTTATGGTTTCATGATGTTCATAGCATTTTCCTTTTATATGCTGCATTAGGATTATCATTAAAGTTTATTGCTTTTAAGAGATTAACAGCTCTACCTTTACTTGCCGTTGCCGTATATATTGGCAACTACTACATTTTGCATGAATTTACTCAAATTAGAGTTGGAGTCGCTTCAGGCTTATTACTATTGGCCATTAAACCTCTAAGTGAAAAGAATTACAAAAAAACATTTGTATTGTTTCTACTTGCAATTGTTTTTCACTATTCTTCTATAATTCTACTGCCATTAATGCTGTTAAGCAACAAAGAACTAACAAGGAAGAATAAAATTATTTGGGCATCATTGATACCCTTAGGATATATTTTCTATTTTCTAAATATAAATATCACCTCTCTTCCCATACCTTACATCAGTGAAAAACTGGATGCTTATCAAGGACTTAAAGATCAAGGATATATTGACGAGGTAAATGTTTTCAATTTAGTATTTTTTGTTAGGATTATCATCTTCTTTTATATCTTATACATGTATGATTTAATAAGAGAGCATAACTTATATCTTTCTTTGATGATAAAGCTTATGGCGTTATCTTTGTTTTCATTTACCGCATTTTCTTCACTTCCAGTATTAGCATTCCGCATAAGTGAACTTTACGGTATTACAGAAATCATACTTTTTACAAATATTTTTTATACGATAAGACCAAAGCCATTAGCAAAAATAATTGTAATAACAATCAGTATAACATTATTCTGCATCAGTGTTTTCTATAACAACATCATACAAATAATGTAAATATGAAATTAAATTTTTCATCATACATATTAAAAGGGAACCAGCGTACAATATTATTAAAGAAAAATATTATTGGTTCTTTTATAATTAAAATGTGGACATGCATTGTACAACTTTTGCTTGTACCTGTTACACTTGGATGCCTAAATCAATATGAATATGGAATATGGCTTACCATCAATAGTATCTTATTATGGATTGACTCTTTTGATATAGGTTTAGGAAATGGGCTGCGTAACAGATTAGCCCTGTCAATTGCAACAGGAGACAAGATATTGAGCAAACAACAGATTAGTACAACATTCGTAATGCTGTCTGCTATTGTAATACCATTAATAATCATTTTGTGTTTTGTAACTAACAACATTGACTGCTACGCACTATTAAACGTAAAAAAAACTTACGTTTCAAATCTAAGCAATATAATAATACTTTCATTTTCCTTAGTAGGAGCTACATTTATATTTAAATTCATCGGGAATGTTTATTTAGCACTACAACTTCCTGCAATTAACAATCTATTGGTAGCTTTAGGGCATACTTTGTCATTATTAGGCATATTCTGCTTGTCACAAACATTCAAAACAATAAATCTGATGCACGTGGCTTTAATTTATACTGCATCACCTCTAATTGTTTATATATTATCATATCCCATTACTTTTACAAAATACAAACACCTTCGTCCATCCATTTTCTATTTTAATAAAAAAGAACTACATAATTTATTTGGTTTAGGAATAAAGTTTTTCTTTATACAGATTGGCGCATTAATTCTTTTCGCATCGTCTAATTTCATTATATCTCATGTATTCTCTCCAAAAGAAGTTACTCCATATCAGGTTTCATTCAGATATTTTTCATTGGTAAATATTTTATTTACAATAATTTCTGCTCCTTTGTGGACTGCAACCACAGATGCATATGCTAAAAATGATTGGGATTGGATTTCAACTATGACAAAAAAAATGAATTACATTCTTAAAATATTTGTTATAGTCCTTATTATAATGTTGGCATTAGCAAATCCCATATACAGTTTATGGGTAGGTAAGAGTGTCCATATACCTTTCAGCATGTCTGCAATGATGGCGTTATACACAAGTGTTTTAATCTACGGCACTTGCTATTCAAATATTTTATGTGGAATAGGAAAAATCAGACTTATTACCATAATTACGATAATTGAAGCAATAATATACATTCCGTTGGCACTAATTACAAGCAAATATCTGGGGTTAGTTGGCATTATAGTCGCACTTACTTTAGTAAATATGCTAAGTGCCATAACAAATAAAATACAATATACCAAAATAAGCCAAGGAAAGGCAAACGGTATTTGGAATAAATAATAAATCACAAGAGCCATGAATATTACCCACTTTTTAAGAATAAAATTGGAACCAATAGCCCGCATAATGTGTACTATAATTCATTTTATATATAGTTATAAATTCAATAACTATTTTGGACTTTTAGTTTCATATCTTTATACTTTCTGGATAATCCCTAATTTTAAGAAGGTCGGACGAGGTTCAATATTTTATCGTCCGTTAAAACTTATTGGAGGCAAACATATTGCAATTGGGGATGGTACTGCTTTCGGTAAACATTGTGTTCTTTGTGCCTGGGACAAATACAACAAGATAAAATTAAATCCATATATTGAAATAGGAAACGGCTGTGATTTCGGAGAATATAACCACATAACTTGTACAAATAAAATCATCATAGGACATAATGTTCTTACAGGCCGTTGGGTAACTATTTCTGATAATTCTCATGGTACTTCAACTCATGAAATGATGGAAATTCCACCAACACAACGTCCTGTATACTCTAAAGGTCCTGTGATAATAGGTAACAATGTATGGATTGGAGACAAAGCAACCATTTTGCCAAATGTTTCAATAGGAAACGGAGCTATAATAGCAGCAAATAGTGTTGTCACCAAAGATGTTCCTGAATATTGCATCGTTGCCGGAAATCCTGCAAAAATAATTAAACAGAAATAAATACCCATCAGATATGAAAAAATGCTCATTTACAATAGTTGCTAAGAATTATATAGGATTGGGTCTTATCCTAGAACAGTCCTTGCAAAAATTTCATAAATCAGATATTGATTTTTACATATTTGTTGCCGATGAGATTGATGCTTCCCAAATAACCATACCGGAAAATGTCATTTCTGTAAAGAAAATATCAGATTACACTGATGCAGAATGGACTGATATGACATTCAAATATGATTTAACTGAATTTTGTACATCTATAAAGCCATTTTGTTTCCAATATATTTTTTCAAAGGGATATGACAGTGCATTGTATTTTGATCCAGACATTTGCATTTTTTCTCCCATAACAGAAATTCTCGAAAAGCTCGAGACATACGATGTTGTACTTACACCACAAGTTTCAGGAATACATATAAACTATACAGGAGAGCATCCTGAATGGGCGATGAATGTAAATGGCATATTCAACCTAGGCTTTTGTGGAATGAGAAAAACACCTATATCTCAAAAAATTCTTTCATGGTGGAGAGAAAGACTCAAGAATGAATGTTTTGTAGACAGAAGTGTCGGGGATTTTACTGACCAGAAATGGATGGATTGGCTTCCGGCTTTATTGGGAAACGAACATCTTTATGTAATAAAAAATCTCGGTATGAATATGGCTCCATGGAACTATTTTGAGCGAGAACTGTTTCTAAAAGATGGAAATATCATGGTCAGATTCCGCACAAATGACAATGAAACAAAAGAAGATCAACTTGTGTTTCTACATTTTGCCGGATATGATTACGGCAAAATGAAACAGGGCATTATTTCAAGAAAAAGAATAGAAAATTTAGGCGAATATGAAGATCTGAAAATTGCTACAGACATATACATGAATCTAATAATAAAAAATGCAGAAAAGTTCGACAAATTTCTGCCAATGAAATATACTTATGCTACATATGATAATGGAGACAATATTTCATCATTTCACAGACGATTGTATCATGGATTAACTTTATCTGGTAAAAACATCACCAATCCTTTTTCTTCCAAAGAAGGCACTTTTTACAATACGATAAAGAAATATAATATGATAAACAATGAAAATATTGATAAACTTACACAACGCAACATCGATAATATTGGGAAAAAAAGAAAAATGATAGGCATAATGTTCAAATGTTTATACAGGTTTGTTGGATACAAGCGCTATGTACTTTTTGTAAAAAGTCTATATAATTATTGCCGTCCTGAACTTCATACATTTTTAATTGACAAAAAATGAAAAGAATTATATATATCAGACAGTCTCCTAAAGGAGGATGCGATGGAACAGCCACATACTGTCAGTCATTATTTGACTTTTTTCATGATGATAAAGACTGCATGGCAGAAGAAATAAAAGATTATCCAGAAATAAAGTCACGGATATTTCATTATTACTATAAGCCTAAAGCCTTATCAGCAGCTATAAAAAAAGCCGATATCATACACATCAATGGATATACTGCAATGGGGACAGTTCAAGCACTAATAACAGCTAAACTGCTTCATAAAAGCATTGTATATACAGCGCATTGGCATCCTTTTAACAGATTGAGACATCCATTGTTTGGAAAATTGTTTTTCAATCTTTTTCTTAAAAATACCATTAAGCATTGCGCCACTGCTGTAACAGCTATCAACAACGAGGATTTCGCATATTTTAAATCTTTCCATAATAATGTAGTTAAAATACCACATTGGTATAAACCACAAAATATAGAAACAAATGTAAAAAAGAAAAAGAATATGATATTATTCGTTGGACGAACTGACGACCCAGTAAAAGGATTTCAACACCTATATTCACTCCCTGAAGGTAAGTTTGAAATTCATTGTGTTGGAAAAGGTAAAATTAAACATCGCAGCGACATCACACAACATATAAACATCCCAAACGAAGAACTCACCCTACTTTATGCACAAGCTTCTTTGGTTGTGGTTCCTTCAAAATATGAAGCGTTCTCATATGTAACATTAGAAAGTCTTTGTTATGGAACACCTGTTGTCATGTCAGAAAACGTCAGAATTGCCGACCATTTAAAAGACGCTAAAGGTTATAGTATTTTTAAATATGGTGACAATAATGATTTTTTAAGAAAAATCAATGAAACAATAGGCAAAGATGTTGAGATTACAAAAATAATGAGTATCTTTAACCCTGAAAAAATACGACTTGCCTATAAAGAACTATACTTGTCACTATGATTTCATATTACGGAACATTAATACGGACTTGACGTAAAGTCAATAAAAACTTAAATCATTATGGAAGACATGCATTTCTCAGTTTTAATGTCTGTTTATATAAAAGAAAAGTCTCAATTTCTTAAAGAATCCCTTAACAGTGTTTTCAATCAGACATTACCTCCTGATGAGGTTATATTAGTAGAAGACGGTCCATTAACAGATGAACTATATTCTACAATTAATGACTTTACCAAAAAACATAAGGAACTCAAAATAATTCCTCTTAAAGAGAATCATGGACTCGGATATGCCTTGAACATCGGACTTAAACATTGCAAATACAATTTGGTTGCAAGAATGGACAGTGACGATATCTGTAAGCCATACAGATTTGAAAAAGAGATAACGTTCATGCATGACCACAAAGACATTGACATCTGCAGTTCTTGGATAGATGAATTTGAAAACGACAAAAAGAATGTCGTATCACAAAGAAGAATTCCAGAAACCCATGAAGAAATAATAAGATATGCAAAATTCAGGTGTCCTGTTAATCATCCTACCGTTGTTTATAAACGTGATAAAATAATACAACTTGGGGGATATCAAGATTTTCCTGAAGATTATTATTTATGGATAAAAATGATAATGAACGGTTGCAAATTCTACAATATACAAGAAAGTCTTCTGTTTTTTAGATTTTCCTCAGATTTATACAAAAGACGCGGAGGTTGGAAATACGCCAAAGATGATATTCGCGCACAAATAAACTTCTATAAAGTTGGATTCTTAAATAAAAGAGAGCTCTTATATAATGCTTCCATCAGGAGTACCGTCAGATTGATTCCTGTGCATATTAGGGCTTTCATTTATAAATATATGTTACGTAAGAGAAAAATATTCAAATAATACAAGTTGTATTAAATTAAAAATTTGAATGCCCTACAAATTATAGTCATCTACATATAAAATAGTCGTCCTTTAAAAACCCTTTTTTGCGAGATATTGTTCTGACACAGTATCTCGCATATTTTTTGAAGCATGTAACAAAGAGCTTTCATGGTTCTTTTGAAGTTATAAGCCGCTGCCGCCAGGGTAGTGTTGGTTCTATACCTGCACGCTTGCAGAAGAGTTTGTGTTTTTTCCGTTTCTGATAACGGCTGTCTGACTTCTTGGGTACATCGGAAATCATAATCTTTGTCCCGTTAATTTTCTTCTTGCCTCTGTATCCTCTGTCACCTGCCATCACTTTGATTTTTAGCCCGGTTAACCATTCTACCTGTTCCCAGGAAGACCCGATAGTATGACCATCATATCCATTGCGGAAGGACATGGCACCAAGAATAATGCCTGTGACTGAACGTATGATGGATACCTTGTTGCCGAATTCGTATTTCTTATGTTCTTTGCCATTGCAGATACATTGTACTTCCGGCTCATGAATGGAATAGATCTTTTTCCGGCTGTTACGTCTTTGTGAAAGAATGTTTTCAAAGATTCCGAGCAATTTATCATAGTCGTAATTTCCCTTAAGATTACGCTTCAGCTCTCTGACAAGTATTCCGGCTATTGTACGTAAACGCCTGTCTGCCTTGAGGGCTTTCTTCCTGTTATTGGGATGATTTCGGAAACGTTGTCACGATAGATTCCCTTCATAGCTTTGGCGCAGAAGAAGGCCAAGCTTTTTCACAATGCCAAGAACCTTTTTCACGATCTTCTTATGCAACTTTGCATCCGTGTTATAAGTGATATTCTTTTCCTGAACAGTAGAATCAATAAAGGCTGTATCATGATGATGGTCTTCAGCATCCTCCTCGTTATTCACACGAATGCTTTCCTGAAAAATAAGTTCAATTCCCTCTTTACCGATACGCTTGCGGAAATGAATAAGTTCTGAAGAGGCACATGGGGCAGACGGAGTGAACTCCTGCATACCACAAAAATACTGATAATAATTCGCTCCATTATTCTACCAAAGAGTCATCTGACAGATTACGAAGGTGCTTCAGGATGAGCATAGCACACATTAAACGGATTGGCTTGACGGGACGGCCGTTGGACTGACTATACAATAGCAGAAAAGCTGTTTCAAATTTTCCCCAATCCATTTTGTCCGCCAACCGGTAAAGTGGGTGCGATTGGTTCAGCATGTCAGACAGGTTGCAGAATAAAGAAGAGCTGTTATTCGCCTTTTCAATCATAAACTCTGCAAGTATATTACCCTAAATGTAAGAGAACTTGCAGATTTGTCAAAGATTTTTATTGTTTAAATAACTGAATACCAGTAGATAATGATGTTTTAAGAGGCAACTAAATAAAGATTTTTTAATGGGCGACTATTCTAAATTAGTCGAACTCACGTTAAAATAACTCGGCTGCATGAATTTATAAACGGCAATTTATAATACAGAATATATAAGTCAGCCCAACTGCTCTTTTTGAGTTCAACTCAATATCCACTTATTTTGTTTTTACGGGCAACAAAAGTTTAATTGCATTTAAACTAAAAAAAATCTGAAAGTAATAGGCGCATTTTCATTAAAAGTTACACAAAAAACACGATTAATTTCGATAAAGACTATAAGCAAAATCATATCCATAAGTTTCAAATCATTAACCTATTGTTTATGAGTCAAAACTCGGCCACTTTTGATGCAAAAGTGGCCGAGTTTTCTGTTGCAAACAAGTGGTTATTTTTGAGCAAACCAGATATTTCGGACTCGCCGATTTATTTTCTATATTCGGATTACCGCCATTTTGTCAGAATAAAGCCTGCATATACCGAATAACACAAGCTTTGAAAAGACTTATCTACTAATATCCGGCACAATACAAAAAAGAGTATGAACGACATGAGAAATCATACGCGCCCATACTCCACTTTATTTCTAATTCAAGCCAGCAAACGTCTATCAGTGAGACGGATGCTCCTGAAGATAGTTCTTAGCCTCTATTGCCGCACGGCAACCGCTTGCAGCTGCTGTGATTGCCTGACGATAGTGAGGATCGGCAACGTCGCCGGCAGCAAATACGCCAGGCACATTGGTGCAAGGAGTATTGCCTATGGTCTTGATATATCCTATCTCATCGAGGTCGAGCCACTCTTTGAACACATCGCTGTTAGGCTTGTGACCGATAGCAAGGAAGAAGCCGTCGATAGGCAAATCGTATTTCTCCTCGTCGGGTTCGCCCTTGCGCTTAACGAGGTGAGCACCCTCAACACCATTCTCACCATAAAGGCCGAGCGTGTTGTGCTCAAACAGAATCTCGATGTTCTCAGCCTCCTTTACACGGCGCTGCATAACTTCTGATGCACGGAGGAACGGCTTGCGCACAATCATGTAAACCTTCTTTGCAAGACTTGCAAGATAAAGAGCCTCCTCGCATGCTGTGTCGCCGCCGCCTACAACGGCAACAACCTTCTTGCGATAGAAGAAACCGTCGCATGTGGCACATGCAGACACGCCTTCGCCCTTATATTTCTCCTCGTCAGCCAGTCCGAGATATTTTGCCGAAGCACCTGTGGCAATGATTACAGTGTCGGCAGCAATAACATGTCCGTCGTCTGTTGTAAGCTTGTAAGGAGCCTCGCTCAGGTCAGCCTTAACGATAACGCCGTCGCGCATGTCTGTACCGAAGCGCTCTGCCTGCTGCCTCAAATCCAACATCATCTGATTGCCGTCAACACCCTCGGGATAGCCGGGGAAATTCTCTATCACTGTAGTCTGTGTCAGCTGTCCGCCAACCTGCAGACCGCAATACTCTACCGGATTCAGGTTAGCACGTGCTGCATATATCGCAGCCGTATATCCTGCCGGACCGCTGCCTATGATAAGGCAGCTCACTCTCTCTGCGTTTTCCATATTAATTTATAGTTTTTTTAAAAGACAAAGAAAAGCCAACAATACACCACCATGCCCCATAAGGTTGCACCGCGCTATATCATTGGCTTTTCATTTCATCTTATACAAATATGAATGTATATGTTTTTATTTCTTCAACAGTTCTTCAATCTGCTTCTCTATGTTCTCTATCTTCTCTGTAGGCTCGAAACGTGCCACAACTACACCGTTCTTGGCAACAAGGAACTTTGTGAAGTTCCACTTTATGTCTGCCTTGCTCTTATAGTCGGGATCTGCCTTTGACAGCATATCGTCAAGAATCGGAGCTATAGGATGACTCATGTCCCATCCGGCAAAGCCCTTCTGGCTTGTAAGATATTTGTACAAAGGATCTGCGTCTTCGCCGTTAACCTTCAGTTTCTTGAAACGTGGAAACTCTGTGCCATAGTTCAGCTTGCAGAACTCATGTATAGATTCGTCAGTGCCCGGAGCCTGCTGTCCGAACTGGTTGCATGGGAAATCAAGAATCTCGAATCCCTGAGTGTGATATTTTTCATAAAGTTTCTCCAACTCCTCATACTGCGGTGTGAATCCGCACTTTGTTGCTGTGTTTACAATCAGCAGCACCTCGTTGGAATACTCCTTTAACGATACGTCTTTTCCTTTTCTGTCCTTGACAGTGAAATCATAAACTGTTTTCATCTTTTGTTTTTATCGGTTTATATATAAAATCTTCTACAAACTTTATGCCAAACGCTGCGACAACTGTTTATCAGTAAACTTTTGGCATGATATTTTTATCTTCTGCAAACTTACACAAAAGTTTTGAATATCCCACATCCTTTGAAGAAGTTTTTTGAAATATTTATGTAATTGCACAAAGTCAAAAATACCTTTATATCTGTTTCCGTAATACAGGAATATTTACAAACGACGGCAGGCATACCCAAAATAAGGCGGCGCAGCTAAAACAAAATTCAAAAAACTGCGCTTTTTATTTGACTTTGCTCTCGCCTTTCACTATCTTTAAATAAGATAGGAGGCGGCTCGGCCAAGACAAAATTCAAAAAACTGCGTCTTTTATTTGACTTTGCTCTCGCCTTTCACTATCTTTAAATAAGATAGGAGACGGCTCGGCTAAGACAAAATTCAAAAAACTACGTCTTTTATTTGACTTTGCTCTCGCCTTTCACTATCTTTAAATAAGATAGGAGGCGGCTCGGCTAAGACAAAATTCAAAAAACTACGTCTTTTATTTGACTTTGCTCTCGCCTTTCACTATCTTTGTATGTCATTAAAAAAACTATATGTGCCAAAAGCCTGATATGAAACAATATGCTAAACACGACGGCTCTGCCGTTACAAAAGACATAAGACCGCAGATAAAACTGTGCCGCAAAGAGGAATTTGAAAATCTGTGGCCACAGATAAACGATATATTCGACAAGGCGCGGCAATATATGCGCCGCAACGGCAACAACGTGCAGTGGACTAACGGCTATCCGCAGAAACAGACCGTGGCGAGTGATGTTGCCGACGGGTGTTTCTATCTGATATGCCTAAACGGCCGCATTGTGGCATGCTTCTGCATGCGCCCGTCGCCCGAGCCTACTTATGCCAAGATATACAACGGACAATGGCCCGACGACGAGCCTTATAACGTGATACACCGCCTTGCGTCTGACGGCAGCGTAGGCGGCATAGCACTGCTTGCCATAAGGTTTGCCCTTGACAAAGGCAACCTGAGAGTGGACACTCACGAACTTAACTCCACGATGATCAGTATCCTGGAGAAAGAAGGATTCATAAGATGCGGCACTATTTACGTTGCCGACGGCACCCCGCGCATAGCATTCCAAAAACAAGGAACAAGACATACAAACCAAATAAACATAATGCCATGAACGAAAATGAATATAATCTGCAAAGATTCGTCGATGCACAGGAAACCGAATATGCAACAGCACTTAGCGAAATACGCAGCGGAGGCAAACGTAGCCACTGGATATGGTACATATTTCCGCAGCAGAAAGGTCTTGGGCACAGCTACAACTCTGAATATTACGGACTCGACGGCACCGGCGAAGCACGCGCATATCTGGCACACCCGCTGCTCGGAGCGCGACTGCGCGAAATATCAGCCGCACTGCTCGAGCACAAAGGCCGCGCCACAATACGAAGACTTATGGGCTCACAAATCGACGTACTGAAGCTGCGCACATGCATGCAGCTGTTTGACAGCATATCGCCAGGCGACATATTTGCCGAAGTGCTCGACGCCTTCTTCAATAACAAAGAGGAATAACCTGTGGCCAGCAATGCGGCAACCGGGTTTTACCCTAACTCATTATATACCAAAACATATTTAAAATAACCATAAGACCAAGCAAAACAATGTTAGCATACACATATATAGAGCGCGGACGGTTTGAACTTAAAGAAAAGCCCGTGCCGCAAATTAAAGACGCGCGCGACGCCATTGTGCGCGTAACCCTCGGAAGCATCTGCACAAGCGACTTGCACATAAAGCACGGCAGCGTGCCGAGGGCCGTGCCAGGCATAACCGTTGGCCACGAGATGGTGGGCATAGTTGAGCAGGTGGGAGCTGAAGTAAGAAACGTTAAGCCGGGCGACCGCGTTACGGTGAACGTTGAAACGTTCTGCGGCGAATGTTTCTTCTGCAAGCACGGCTACGTGAACAACTGCGAAGACCCCGACGGAGGCTGGGCGTTAGGTTGCCGAATAGACGGCGGACAGGCCGAATATGTAAGAGTGCCGCACGCCGACAACGGACTCAACCGCATACCCGACAACGTAACAGACGAGCAGGCACTCTTCACAGGAGACATACTTGCCACAGGATTCTGGGCAGCACGCATATCCGAAATTACATCAGACGACACAGTAATGATAATAGGTGCCGGTCCGACAGGCATATGCACCCTGCTGTGCGCCATGCTCCATAAGCCACGGCGCATAATCGTCTGCGAGAAGTCGGACGAGCGCATCCGTTTTGTACGCAGTCATTATCCCGATGTACTCGTAACCAAGCCAGAAGACGCCGAAGCCTTTGTAAGAGCCAACAGCTGCCGCGGCGGTGCCGACAGAGTGATTGAAGTGGCAGGAGCCGACGACACTTTCGAACTGGCATGGCGATGCGCACGTCCCAATGCAATAGTTACCGTTGTGGCTCTTTACGACAAGCCACAGACACTGCCCCTGCCCGACATGTACGGCAAGAACCTTACGTTCAAGACAGGCGGCGTTGACGGTTGCGACTGCGACGAAATTCTGCGTCTGATATCCGAAGGCCGCATCGACACCACCCCGCTGATAACCCACAGCTATCCGCTAAACGAAATTGAAGAGGCTTACCGCACGTTTGAAAACAGGCTTGACGGAGTGATAAAGGTGGCTATAACTGAGAGGCAAAGGCCATAGGCAGCGCATGCCTTCACGCTGCCGGCAGGTACAGCTGAAACATATTATCATGTTTACTTGCCTGCCGCCATCATTCTGATTTTTCCGTTTTCTTATTGATAGGTTAAAATTAAGACTTTCTAAGACACCATAAACAATCAAAGGGGGCGTTTTTTGATTCGCTCAAAAAACGCCCCCTTTGATTTTCTTAATTCACAAAAATATTATTTTTCTGCAAGTTTCTCCTTAAACCATCTAACCACGCGGTCGATGACAGGCTGCTGAAACCAGTACATGTCGCCATGCCCGGCGTCTTCAACCTCTACATAGCTTACGTCGTTGTCTGCTTTCTTCAGCGCGTCATACAGCTGCCTGCTCTGCACAGGCGACACCAGTGCATCTGCCGTGCCGTGCATTATCAGGAACGGAGGAAGTCCCTTGCGTATATGCCCCATCGGACTTGCCTTCATTGCCTTTGCCGTATCGCTAAGAATGCTTGCGCCAGGATAAGAGGCAAACGCCGTTCCGTGAACGAGCAGCGCCTCGGTAACGGCCTTCGATGCGTGTATGTCCTGTATCTCCTTTGAATACCCCTCGCCTATGTTCATCAGGTTGCTTATGCCATAAATTGTCGCTGCGGCCTGCACATCCGAACTCTGGTCGAGATAGTCGCCCTGGTCATATTCCTTGTCGTCGCCCGTAACACCTACCATCTGCGCAAGATAGCCTCCTGCCGAATCGCCTATCACGCCTATGCGCTGAGGGTCGATGCCAAACTGACGGGCATGGGCACGAAGATAGCGGACGGCCGACTTGCCGTCGACCAGCAAAGCCGGAAACATGTCGGGCACGGTGCGATACTCTACTGATGCCACCACAAAGCCGGCCTCAGCCAGAGCCATGCGCATCTCTACATATCTGTCGTGTGCTGCCGAAAGAAATCCGCCGCCGGGATAATATATTATGGCCGGTTTGGGCTTGTCCGTACACGGCACGAGCAGAGTCATCTGCAGCGTGCGGTTGTCTGATGCCGATGTAATCTGCGAATATACTATGCCCGTAACGGCATCAATGCGCCCGCGCTCAATGTTCACCTTCATTGTTTCGTGTACGGCCTGCGCCTGTGCGCACACCGGGGCGGCCATAAGGGCTGCTGCCATAATCAAGTGTTTCTTGTTTTTCATCCTTCAGTCTGTTTATTATTCTGCACGAATGCAAAGATACTAAATTAAACGGAGCTTTAAAAACTTACTCCCCACTATCTCGCGCTACACCGGACAATAAAGCCTTCTGCCGTTATCGCGCCCCCACTTCTGCGCGTCTCTCACGGCACGATTCATCTATGAAAGTAGGCTTTTGGTAACATAAAAATAGGGAAATTCCTAAAAACAATATGGATTTATGCTTGCACAGGCAGACACAATGAATTATATTTGCAACAGAATATTTAAAACAGCGAAACAGAATATTAATAATTTAAAGCGATATATTATGAAAAAGTTTACATCTATCCTTGCTATGATAATGATGGCAGCCATGTCATTGACATTCGTAAGCTGCGACGACGACGAATACATAGCCGACACACTGTGGGGCGTTTGGGAAGGCGACATGTACGTAACGAGCGAGTGGAACGGACACACCTACTACTCTTCTTACTCAATCCTGGCCTTCGACAAGGATCCTTACGAGTATGCTTCGGGCACAGGCTACTGGATTGACTATTACAGCGATGCTCCGTGGGACTATTTCGCAAGCCACATAGAATGGAGAGTGAACAACCGCAACATAGAAATTTACTCACGCGAGGACGACACCTACTTCACAATATACGACTACTCGCTATCTGAAAGCTGGTTCAGCGGAACTATCATAGGCGAATATGGCGACCCAATGCAGTTCAGGCTGCGCAAGACGTCATCACCTAACTGGGGTGACTTCGAATGGGGCTGGGACAGCTGGTATGGCTACTCTTATCCTGACTACTCGCCTTCAACACGTGCTGACGGCAGCAACAACGCCGACAGACCTGTAAGAAAGTTTATGAAGAAGACGGCTGAATAACAAAATCTTTATTATCATATTCTATTCCCCGTAAGCACAGCAGGGTGCTTACGGGGAGTTTTTTATCATAAGACAGCTGTGGCTAAAAGCTTAAACACAAACCGCCTTATGCATATAATTTAATTATAAATTCTCAGTTTTATCATAACCTTATGGATAGCATAAAAAAGTCATAGGATTACGACTAAAAACTCGGCCACTTTTGATGTAAAAGTGACCGAGTTACGATGCATAAACGATAGGTTAATGATTTAAAACATTTACGCATGACTTTGCTTACAGTCCACATTAACAATATCACATTTTCAGGCATACGTTAAGATAAACAATGTGATTTGGTTACGATTTTCAGTGCCTTTTTCAATAACCGGTCTTTTAGCATCTTAAGCAAACCTAAATTCCGAAGCCCAATATGAAGTTGGCACCATTATAATTGTCTATGCCGGCTGTGCGCGAACTGATATGGCGGAATCCCACACCGACGTTCATGTGTATTTTTCCGCGCCCTAACTTCATCATCAGCGCAGCGTCGTATATAACATTTTTCCATTCAGAACTAAGTCCTGCTGCCACCGTGCCACGCACTTCGAGAGCCACGGCATCTGCTTGATATAATGTATAGCCTGCTCCACCTCCAAGAGTTTGTGTCCTTGCATAGCTTTTCTGTTCGTCATAATGCCCATACAGCGTTTCCGTATGCAGGAACAAAGACATACGCGGAAGGAGTTTATAGCCTAAATTTACACTTGGCGAAAGCAGCGTGACGCCATTACACTTAGTTCCGCCACCAATTTCAAAATCTACTAATAACCTGTCAAAAAACTTTTCCGCATTTGATGCGTTCTGCGCCCCGGCTGATGTCATTACAGCCAAAAGCATAAATAACATGATGATTTTTTTCATAATACTTTTTTTAATTTTGCTACTTCCAAAATTAGTGTTATCCAAAAATACATCCAAACTTTTTCGGCTTATCTTTTCGGGTGTGTTACATTTTTTATTTAAGTATAAAGCATTATGCATCAACACTTTAGCGCCCATATTACAGCATTTGTCAAACTAAAAATGTAACACGATGCAATGATAAAACGTTCATTTTTCTTGCTCGATTGGTATTATTTTCATACCTTTAATCAAAATTCTGAAGCAATGACAAAAATTATACTCTGCCTTATTTTATCCGTTTTAATATTAACAAATTGCAGTAACGACAACGACACACATGAAAAGCTGTCGGAAATAGAAAGACTGCTTGAAAAGGAGAAATATGAACTTGCCATGAATAACCTGTCGGACATAAATGTCAAAAGGCTAAACGAAGAAAACAAAGCATATTACGACTTGCTGATGACGCAAGCAAATTTTTGTCTCGACAAGCAAACCGATTCAGACTCCTTGATTAATGAAAGCATAAGGTTCTATGAAGAAAACAACAACAAGATTTTGCTGGCCAAGGCATATTATTATAAAGGCATAACATGCTATCAGAGGGGAAACAAAAGCGAAGGCATAAACTTAATAAAAAAAGCGGAACACTTGGCCAAAGGAACAAGCGACCTTAACTTCATTACGAAAATATACATCAACTTATCTTTTATAAATATCGACACCGGCAATTATCAAACCGGACTAAGCTATGCAAAAAAGGCTCTTCAAACAGCCCGAAAAGCTAACAACAAAATTCTTGTCGCCTTGTCAATGAATAAGATTAATTTAGCTTTTAATCGTATTGAAGAAGTTGACAGCAGCATAGTATATTCAAAAAAAATAATTCCTTATTTAAAATATTTGAATAACAATGAACATATTGCAGAAATATTGACAAATATAAGTATAAGTTTCATCAACAAAAACATGTATGACGAAGCTATCCTTTATGCGAAAAAGTCTTTGGAAATTAAGCCAAATGCGCACGCATATTATATCATAGGCTCAATTTATTTTGAAAGAGGAGAAAACCAAAAGGCATGGCAACTGCTGAACGACGCACTAAACACTAACGAACTTGAAATTAAGGCAGAAGTGCTGTTATGGATGGCTGACCTTAAAAAAGAAGAGGGAAAATATAAAGAGGCGTCTGAACTTGAAGAAAGGGCTTTGGCCACAAAAGACAGCATAAAGACTAAACAGCAGACAGAACACATGCTCAGTCTGCAAAACAATGCCGAAAGAAAGGCGGCTGATGCGCAAGCCCAAAACAGACTCGTGATTGCCATATCAGCCGTAATGGTTTTTGCAGCGGCTGTAATGATATCCATGCTTGCATATAACCGCCGAAGAAGAAATGCGACAAAACGACAAATTGAGGACATAAGCAGAACGACGGAACAATACAGACAGAAGATAAGCGAACTCGACAAGGAGAAAGACAAGAACGAAAAGGAAATAGAGAAACTGAACAAGAAAATTGAGAGTCTGAAAGAAAGGAGAATGACTATTCTCGGCCACGGACGCACGCTTTACGATGAACTGGAAAAAGGAGGTAAGACCATAACATGGAAAAAGGACGACTATGAGGCCGTGATTGAATATTACAGGACTATAGACCCTAAAACCATAGAAAGCATAGAGCATAACTACAAAAAGCTGACTCCATATAACACATTCATCCTGATAATGGCTGACAAAGGCAAAACCAACGACGAAATTATGCAAACCACCGGCATATCATACAGCGCACTGAGAACAATGAAACACAGAATAAATAAAGTGAAGAACGAAGAGTGAAGAACAAAGAAACAGTGCTCGACGTTAGTCAATTCAATGGCTTTACTTTGTATCTCTTAGCAATTGCTAAGCTATTGAATTCTTCGTTCTTCACTCTTAGTTCTCCACTTAAACCCTTCTATCTCACGCAGTTTTTTTACGGCTTCGCCAACGGTATTAATGCCCGTAACCATCATCATGCGCTTGCCGGCCACTTCCTTCAGATTGCATGTCCGCGGATTATGACCGATATAGTTCAAGACGGTGTCGAACACGTTGCTGCGATAATATGCGCTCATGGGGTTGCTCACAAACTGCATGCGCATCTGTCCCTGACGCAAGATGATCTTCTCGCAGCCAAGACGCTTGCCTATACGGCGCAGCGGAACAACATGCATAAGTTCTTCGCCCTCGTGAGGCACAGGACCGAAACGGTCGACAAGACGAGAACGGTAAGCGTCGAGGTCGGCATCAGTCTGAATGTTGTCAAGCTCACGGTAAAGGAGCATACGTTCGCTGCTGCTGGGCACATACTGGTCGGGCAGATACATCTCAAGGTTGCTCTCAATGGCGCAGTCCTCAACAAAGTCGTCGCCCGTAAATGTCTTGCCCTCGGCCATCTCGTCCTCATACATATCGCTGAACTCATCGTTCTTCAGCTCGGTTACGGCCTGATTCAATATCTTCTGATAAGTCTCATATCCAAGGTCTTCCATAAATCCGCTCTGCTCGGCTCCAAGCAGATTGCCGGCTCCGCGGATGTCGAGGTCCTGCATAGACAGGTTAAATCCGCTGCCAAGTTCTGAGAACGTCTCGAGAGCCTCAAGTCGGCGACGGGCCTCCTGCGTAAGCACCGACTTAGGCGGAGCAAGCAGATAACAGAATGCCTTGCGGTTGCCTCGTCCTACACGGCCTCGCATCTGATGAAGGTCAGACAGTCCGAAGCGGTGAGCATCGTTGATAATTATGGTATTGGCGTTGCTTATGTCAATGCCGTTCTCAACGATGGTGGTCGACAGCAGCACGTCGTATTCATAGTTCATGAAGTCCATGATGATCTTCTCAAGTTCCTCGGGCTTCATCTGTCCATGACCTATTGCCACACGTGCGTCGGGCACATACTTACGTATCATGGCGGCAAGCTCAGGCAGGTTACTTATGCGGTCGTTAACGAAATACACCTGTCCGTTGCGGCTCATCTCAAAGTTTATTGCATCGGCTATCACTTCCTTGTCAAAGGTGTGCAGCTCGGTGCATATAGGATAGCGGTTAGGCGGCGGAGTCTGCATTATACTCATGTCGCGCGCACCCATCAGCGAGAACTGCAGCGTGCGCGGTATCGGCGTTGCCGACATGGTCAGCGTGTCTACGTTCACTTTCATCTTGCGCAGTTTCTCCTTTGTTGCCACACCAAACTTCTGTTCCTCGTCTATTATGAGCAGTCCTAGGTCTTTAAACTTCACGCTCTTGCCTATCAGCTTGTGCGTGCCCACAATGATGTCAATCTTGCCGTCGGCAAGGTCGGCCAGCACCTCACGGGTCTTCTTTGCGCTGCGTGCGCGCGACAGATAATCAACACGCACTGGAAAATCCTTCAGTCGCTTTGAGAACGTCTGATAGTGCTGATAAGCCAAAACAGTTGTAGGCACAAGCACTGCCACCTGCTTAGAATCGCAAGCTGCCTTAAATGCAGCACGCACTGCCACCTCGGTCTTGCCAAAGCCTACGTCGCCGCAAACAAGCCTGTCCATAGGCCTGCGGCTCTCCATGTCGGCCTTAACATCGTTAGTGGCCTTAAGCTGGTCTGGCGTGTCCTCATATATAAAACTGGCTTCAAGCTCATGCTGCATAAACGAGTCGGCACTGAAGGCATAGCCCTGTTCGTGTCGGCGCGCCGCATATAGCTTTATAAGGTCGCGCGCAATGTCCTTTATCTTCTTCTTGGTGCGCTCCTTCAGCCTGTCCCATGCCCCAGTGCCGAGTGTACTCAGGCGTGGTGGAGTTTCGCTGTCGCGACGCTTGTATTTTGATATCTTGTAGAGCGAGTGGATGCTCACGTCCACCTTGTCGTTGTTCTGATAAATGATGCGTATCACCTCCTGATAGCTGTTGCCTGCCGGCACACGCACCAGTCCGGCAAAGCGTCCAATGCCAAAATCCACATGCACGATATAGTCGCCCGGTTCCATCTCCTGCAACTCTTTCATGGTGAGCGCCATCTTGCCGCTGCGTGCGGCGTCAGAGCGCAGACTGTATTTGTGGAAGCGGTCGAATATCTGATGGTCGGTAAAGAAACATGCCGGCATACTGTTGTCGGCAAATCCTTCATGCAGAGTCTTGTCAACAGGCAAGAACTCTATCCTTCCGGCTTTGCCTTCGTCTGCCAGCGTGGTGAAGATGTCTTTTAGGCGTTCGTTCTGCTTGACGCTGTCGGCAAGGATATAGAGTTTATATCCCCGCAGCATATAGTCCTCAAGAGCCTTTGTCAGCAGGTCGAAGTTCTTATGGAACAGCGGCTGAGGCGTCATGTCAAACTTCAGCGTTGCCGCCGGTGTGCCCGTCGGCTTGGTGCCCATCTCCATACGTCTGAAACCAGAAGCATCGGTCATAAAGCGTGCTCCGCTTATCAGCATGGAGTCGGCCCTAAGCTCCTTCATCACGGCCTGCTGCTCCATCTCGGTCAGTCCCTCGAGACGTTCTTTCTTAGCCTGCTGCGAAAAGCCGTCATGATAGGTGCGGTCTATAACGTCGCGCACATACAGAATGTCTTTAGCCACAATGATGGTGTCTTCAGGCAGAAAGCGCATGAACGACACTTTCTCGTCGGTCAGCGTTGCCAGTTCGGGCACTATCTCTATGCGCTCGCGCTTGTCGCGCGACAACTGGCTCTGCACTTCAAAGGTGCGTATAGAGTCTATTTCATCGCCGAAAAAGTCGATACGGAAAGGATATTCGCTGCTATAGGAGAACACGTCGAGAATGCTTCCGCGCAGGGCAAACTGGCCCGGCTCGTAAACATAGTCAACCTCTGTGAAGCCAAAGTCGCGCAGCGTTCTTTCCAGTTGTATAACATCGTGTGTGTCGCCTGTGCGCAGCAGCAATGTGCGTTCGTCAAGTTTTTTGCGCGACACAACAAGCTCGCTCAACGACTCAGGACATGTAACCACATAAAGAGGATGGCCCTCAAGCGGCGCCGACAAGCGGCTGAGCACCTCGGTGCGCAATATCTCGCTGGCCGGATCACGCTGTCCGTACTTCACCTGACGCCGATAAGACGATGGGAAGAACAACACGTCTGTGTTGCCCATAATCTGAGTAAGGTCGTGATAAAAATAGCCGGCCTCCTCGGCATCGTTAAGAACAAAAAGACACATAGGACTGACACGGCGTGCGGCCGACGCAAACATCATTGGAGCGGCCGACGCAACAAGTCCCTGCAGGAAAACGGTCGGAACAGACTTGTCTTCCAGCAACTTGACCAGTGCCGCAACCTGCGGCGACTTGGCATATAAATCAGATATTTCCTGTATATTCATCGCGAATCCGCTGACAAAGATACAACATTAAAACGAAACGTGAATACAAATCGAAAGAAGAATGCAAAAGAACAATTCACAATTAGCTGCGCTGAACTTCGTTTCATAATTTATAATTGGCTGCACAGAACTGCGTTTCACAATTTAATTAAAACGAGCCATATTTCTTAGCTATTCATCCTTAATAAAAAAGCTTCCGCCATGTCAGAGATTCATCACCTCATTTTATTGCGGACAAAAAATTATGAAATGAAGTTCGGCGTTAGCTAATTATGAAACGTAGTTCAGCGTTGTCAATTATGAATTACCATCGTATCTTCCGGCCATCCTGCGTATCACCTCAGCAACTTTTTTACGGAAACTTTCGGGCGATACCACCTCTACATCCGAGCCGCGCGACAATATCTCCTGTATCAGGTCGCACGTAGGGCGCATATAATACTCAAACACCGAGTAACCTTCGGCAGTCTCAACTTCCTGCTGCGAATGATGCAAAGGTTGAGAGCGCATATACGACGCGTGCATTCCATACACCTTCAGGCGGATTTTTACCGGATTGTCGTCACTTATAACTATGCCGAAGCTGTCTTCAAAAAACTTCTCCGGGTTAAAGTCCTTGGGATAGACAAACTCCTTGTCGGTGATGTGCATATCTATTATATGGTCTAACGCAAATGTGCGTATAGAACCACATTCGACACACTGCCCCACTGCATACCAATGCTGCTTGAACAACTTTACGCAATAAGGTCTAAAAGTATAACATCCTGTCTCTTCACACCAGTTACATCTATATTCAAACTGTGCCTCATGGCCGTCGCGCATGGCTTCAAGAATCTTTTCGAGATGCACTTTGTCCGAAGGCATATATTCAAACAAGATGCGCTTGTTGAGGTTATGCCCGTCTACAAGCAGATTATTAACCGAAAAGGTGTTCAGCAGCCAGTTTCGCAGCCCGTTGTTTTCCAGGTCGTCTACATTCTCGATGTAATAATAGTAGCCTCCTTTTCTGTTGCATTCAATGTTTATGTCGAAAATCTGTTCTATGGCCGCGCGCCAGTTATGGAATGTCCTTAAAGGTATGTCCTGCCCGTCGCTCAGGCTCGACCTGAGCCACCGCTCATTGATTTCCTCAAACGTTATTTTTCGCGAGCGGTAAATTACATCAACAAGCCATATATACTTGTCGAATAGGTCTTTTGTCATAATTAATTGTCTATTTATTTTTTGGTTCTAATATCAATACACAACCGACATCAGCCGTAACAATAACGGCTGACACCGGCAACACAGCATCAACAACAGCCAGCTATTTATTATTTCAAGCCGCAACGTACAAAAAATGTAAACCTCAACATGCCCGTGCCCACAACCATGCAGACAATACTGCAGCCTGTGTACGCCAAACATGCTTATTCATAAGAAACAAAAACCCACAGCCCACCCATTTCTTTCGATTGCAAACAATATCTTACCCCAAAACAAAACCTATCGCTTCTTCTCAGCATAAGCTTATCATTATGCAAATAACAAAGCTCCGCAACATACGGATATAATCACAGAAACTGCCTCAACGGCATCATTATCCTGCCAATATTGTCTGAAATCAAGAAATTACACCATGACATCACCTAACCAAAAGTCCAATTAAGTCTTATATTTCCTAAAAAATATTTTCTTAATGCTGACTCATTTTTTATATATGTGTTTGAAAGTATCATACGAAGTTATTTAATTTTTGTGCAAAAATAAATGCCACTTATGCCAAACCGCAGCATAAGCAGCAAAAATTTTTCGATGAATTATATGTTTTTAATCCATGTCAAGTGAGAAATTCAGGCTGTACCCATACTGTATACACTATACAGCCTGTCTGTATAGGCATGAAAACCGCCTCATACGGCCTACAGCCTCATTCCTCATAATAATATTTGCCGTTGCGCAGACAGTCGCAGAAGATTATCTTGTTGTCATTATATCCGCAGCGCTCCGTAATGTCGTCAACGCGGTTGTGGCCAACGATCTGCGTATATCCATGCAGCGGGTCGGTCAGTTCGCTTATGTCTGCCCAGAATATTCCTCCGATTTTGCCTATGCGTCCTCCCCTGGCATGCCCAAGGCGCAACATGGCGTTAAACTGGACTGACTCGGGATTATTCAGCTGATGCGCTATAGGCTGAGTAAGGTCGCCCTTAAAGTCGTCTACAAACCAGCTGTGCTGTATGCCGGCATGCGTAAATATCCGGTTGCCCTGCTGATAGGCATACTGAAACAGCTCTATGTTGGCGTTGAACATAGCCTCGGCAAACCTCTCTATCTGAAAGTCGTAGCGCGAACCGGGCAGGGCCCTGTCGCAGAAATAATGCAGGTCATGGTTGCCAAGAAGCAGCACCACGTCGTCCATGCGCCGCTTCTTAAGTTCTATGATGTCACGCAGGTTGTCCAGCTGTTGCCTGCGCGTAATGTATTCATACGGATCAAGATAGTCACCCAGAAACACGATTGTGCAGTCTTCGTGCTCATCAACTATGCTTCTCCATTTTTCAAGACCGTGAACATCTCCTATGGCTACAATAGGTTTCATTTTTCTTCTTTGTTTAGCAATTACACACTCGACTTGTTTTCTTACTCAGTCTTTTTTTCATTCTCAGTATATGTGCCACAACATTGCAGCATCACAATATCTCTCTTGCAATCCATGCACAGGCCTCGGCATCAGCAAGGGCATTGTGGTGCATCGTGAGGTCGTAGCCGCAAAGGGCAGCAACTGTATGCAGCTGATGATTCTCTGCACAGGGAAAAGCCTTGCGGGCAGCGGCAAGGGTATCGTAAAAGCAGTAGTCGGGATAATCCATCTGATAAACCTTGAACGCGGCTTTAAGGCAGCCCTCGTCAAAGCCTTTGTTATGGGCCACCAGCGGCAGCCCCTCAATGAGCGGCTCCACCTGCTTCCACACCTCGCTGAACACCGGTGCCTCCTCGGTATCTTCGCGCGTCAGGCCATGCACTCTGCTGCACCAATAGGTGTAATAGTTTGGCTCGGGCTGTATAAGCGAGTAGAACGTGTCGGCAATCTCACCGTCACGCACAACCACCACGCCCACGCTGCACACCGAACTGCGCTCGCCGTTGGCCGTCTCAAAATCTATAGCCGCAAAATCTTTCATCTACACAATACTTGTTTCTGCCGCAAATTTAGCAAATTCTACACTTAAAACGTAAGCTATTTAGTTTTTTAACTCATACAGTTGTAAAGATTTATTTTCTTGTTTCCGGTTTAGCTGTTAATTCTATGCGTTATATCATCGCCCCGTCGTCATCATCCGCCGCCCCATATTCAGGGCCGGCCTCTGCCGCCATCATGCCGCAGTCGTCTTCCGGCAGAGAGTATCTCACGGTGCGGTCGCCCAGATATATATGGTTCAAGGTGTATTCGAGCGACGTCAGCGTCTGTTCACGCCTGTCTGTCTTCAGCTCACACTCCCACACAGTCATGCAGTGCCATCCCATGGCGGCCAGCTCCTGCTGCACCCTTTTGTCGCGCTGCCTGTTGCGGTTTATCTTGGCTGCCCAGAAGTCAACGTTGCTCTTTGGCATCTTGAAATACTTGCACCCTTCATGTCCATGCCAGAAGCAGCCGTTCACAAAGATGCACGTGCGATACTTGCGCAGCACTATGTCTGGATGTCCCGGCAGGCGTGGATGATTCAGCCTGTATCTGAATCCGCGTGAAAACAGATACTTCCTGACTATCATCTCCGGCTTTGTGTTTGCCGAATGTATGGCGGCCATGTTTTTGTGCCGCTGCTCCTTAGTACATCTGTCCATCCCCCGCCCCTTTTCGTCAACTGCATGCTGCCGTTTTTGTCCGGCATAATGCCGTAAGCCTTTCAGTACGCCGTTATGACATGTACGGGTTCTCTGCCCTTACTTGTCTAACTGCAAAGATAATATTTTTTTATTCTTCATCAAAAACATCCGTACTTATTTTCTGACGGCAATAAAACAAAACTGCCACAAATGTTCTCATCCATATAAGCCTGCATAAAAAGCCTCATAGAATTTAAAGACAAAAAAACTGAAAGGAAAACACACATTCTTCATTAAGAAACAATCAGAGAAAGAATCTCCATAAAGAAAACTGTAAGCAAAACAACGAGTATATGTTTCAAATCATTAACCTATCGTTTACGGTCTAAAAACAGGCCACTTTTGATGCAGAAACGGCACAGTTTTTATTGGCAAACAGGCCGGTATTTATGGCTGTCAGCATTCCAGCCTGTACATTTATGCCGCTGACACATTTTTCTTATGCCGAGTTTAGGTTTACATTAAATCCAAATCGTTATAAAAATTCGGTCTGCATTTTTTTACATTGAGCGGTTCTTCGTCAATTTTTTGCAGACACTTTTATAATTGGCTAACGCCGAACAGCGTTTCATAATTAGCTGCGCTAAAAACGAAGTTCGACGTTAGTCAAGTCAATGTTTTACTACAAGAAATAGGAAGTAATCGGATTAAAAAATTAGCTGCGCTGACCTTCGGTTCTGATACTCAATTCCGGCAGATTGCAAATCAGCCGGCACAATACCAAACGTAGTGCTTGCGAATGGAAAACACATGGCGCTTTGGCTTTACATTAAGCTGATTTTCATCAGACTCTTCTTGATATAGCGGGCTATGTCAAGAAAAAGCAAACAATAAGACGGGCTGAAAACGTTAATGCACAAAATTGAAAAAAGATGTGCGATCTGACAATCGATTGTTTTTAAGCAGCTTCTTGCTTTTTTACTATTGGGTTATTATGGAATGAGTTCGGCTGTTTTGCCTGCTATTCCAAATCCATAGTTTTAGACAAAGAACAAAATAAAGCCAATAGACATAATTGGGTATTGGAGCGATAAATCTCCAATTTTACTATTCGACATGTCGCAAAAAACACGAAAAGGTTGTATATATATAACCATATCCAAAGTTTTTTTTATATATTTGCAGTCATGATAATAAATTTTGAGGCGTATGAAATACCTAAATATCAAGAAAGCATTGGCTGCATGGCAAGAGCTGCAACCATTGTCTGATAAGGACAGGGAGAGGCTTAGCCGTCGTTTTACAGTTGACTTCAACTACAACAGCAACCACATTGAGGGGAATACACTGACCTATGGTCAGACGGAAATTTTGTTGCTCTTTGGTAAAGTGATTGGCGAGGCTGATGTGCGTGACGTACAAGAGATGGCAGCAAGCAACGTTGGACTTCGTATGATGACAGAGGAAGCAAGAGTGAAAGAAACTCCATTGACTCAGAATTTTATCAGAACATTACACAAAACTCTACTTCGTGAAGATTACACGGTATTTCGTAATCTTCCTGGTGGCGTGCAGACAAGTTATGTAATACACGCCGGTCAGTATAAGACTAGGCCAAATAGTGTCATTACAAGATACGGCGACAGGTTTGAGTATGCTTCGCCGGAAGAGACTCCCTACCTAATGGCAGACCTGGTAGATTGGTATAACAAGGCTGAGCAAGAAGGAAAACTCTCACCTGTAGAGTTGGCAGCGTTATTCCATTACCGTTATATACGCATTCATCCCTTTGAAGATGGAAATGGCCGTATTGCCCGACTGATGACAAACTTTATCCTAACTCGCCATAATTACCCGATGGTCGTTGTTCGCAGCCGCAAGAAGAGTGAGTATCTGGAGGCTCTGCATCAAACAGATCTCGAAGTTGGGCCTGTCCCTAGTGATGGTGCTCACGCAGAAATTAAGGATATCCGTCCTTTTTTGAAATATTTTAGAGATTTGGTTGCAACAGAGGTTTATAACGATGTATTGTTTATTAGCGAAAGAAATGAAAATGTGTGGTGGTATGATGGTGAACGCATTACATTCCGAACCCCAAATTACACAAAGATTCTGAATGCTATGCAAACTGAACCGACACTTACCTTGGCTGACATGAAAGAAATTACAGGCATCAGCATCACAGCCATTCAGAAACTGCTCGATCAACTCATACAGAAAAAATACGTTGAACGAGGCGATAAGGATGGCAGCTGGAGAGTGTTTATAACACAGTAACACTACATGTTAAAATGCGAGAATCGGGGGCCAATTAACAGATGTCATCTCTGCCGCAAAATCTTTGGCTTTCATACTTCTGGTAGGCAATAAATCTGCTGATGGTGCCTTGCGTCAATAGAAACAAAATGGGCGGGCCGAAAGCATTAATACACAAAATCTACGTTACGTAAGCACTACGTTGCTATCATTCCGACTGATCTGTGCTTTCGTGTCAGGAGTTAAAGTAGTTATCGCTCACTAAGGTGGCTAGGAGTTAAAGTCAAATGCCTTGTTGATTCTTTTCAATGTAATACAATTGACAAGAATCGACAAAGCGCACGCACTACGTTTGGTAATGTGCCGGCGGATTTGTGCTCCGCCGGAATTGAATATAAGAACCTAAGGTCAGCATAGATAGTCGTCCCTTAAAAAGATTATTATCTACTAGTATTCAGTAATTTAATCAATAAAAGTCTTTGATAAATCTGCAAGTTTTCTTATCT
>OOCV01000145.1_pt1 | contig 63217 bp, 62 predicted proteins | sample 1671061 | NCBI WGS metagenome assembly OOCV01 (sample SAMN06348118, study PRJEB24527) | human gut metagenome | biome: human gut; feature: ankylosing spondylitis patient; material: feces | host: Homo sapiens | place: China | collected 2015-10
TTCCGGCAAAGATATAAATTTATCGGATTTACCCCTCAGATTATTACGTTGACCCAAAACAACAAAATCCACCTACATAAACTCACAAACCGACTAGCACATTCTACGTTTCCCGAAGCGGAACCATACGTTTCCCATGCGGAAAACGTACAGCTCGGCCTTGAGAAACGTAGGTTTCGCACAAGGGAAACATAAAAATCACCTTTACACCTTTCCATTTACACCTCTAAGTTTTACTGAATTGTAATTGAAATCGTTTTTTTGCCTGACATAAAGACAAAAATTTTCTTCTATTTGCATAGCGAAAGAAAAATTACCATCTTTGTAAAAAGCAAAAACACAACACACGTACGTTCCCATGAAAAGTATATATATTTTAGACGATCATCCCATCATTACCGAAGGGATTGCACAATTGCTGGCAAACAACCAGCAATACCAAATAACTACCGGGCATCATTATTCTGAATTATATAATTACCTGAACGATCATACTCCTGACCTGCTAATTATAGATTATGAGATTCAGGATAAAACAGCCTTGGATGTCATAACCTACCTGCAAAAGAAAGGTGTGAATATTCCTCAACTCATCTATACCATGCATACGGAGTTCTGGATTATCAAACTGCTGATCAAAGCGGAAGTAGCAGGTATCGTGACCAAAAATGACAAAATAGAAGAAATAGAAAAGGCCATACACAATATCTTGCACGAGGGAAATAAATATTATTCGCCTACTGCGCTGAATGTCGTACTGTCTATCATGGGCGACCATTCTACGGAAAAGTCCATTACTTATACACCAAGCCCGCGTGAAAACGAAATCATTCAGATGCTGTCATGTGGCCTTACTTCCGATGAGATTGCCCACAAACTTAATCTCAGCAAAAATACTATTGATACGATGAGAAAGAACATCTTACTGAAAAGTGGGGCTACCAACGTATCACATCTTATGCGAATTGCTTTTTTAAAAGGTTGGATTACAGAATGAAAAAGATTCTTTTTTTCCTATTTCTCAGTCTGAGTGCGTTCCTGAATGCCAATGAAAAAAATAACAAACTGGCTGATTTGCTGCATTCATTCGGCAATAACGGTGAGTATGCACAGATGGATTCAGTGTACAATCTTATTATTCACGAAGACCATTACAAGCAGGATAAGCTCTATGCGCTGAATATTACCCTGGACTATGCCCGATTTCTCAACCAGAAGGGAGACAGTGAGAGGGCAAATACGCTACTGACCCAAATCCGGGACAACGCAATGGCACTGGAAAAATTTCCAGAAAACACCATAGCACACCAGCTCCAGGAAATTGCGGCAATTGCTACGTATGAAATAGCCTACGGGCAATGGCAGAATAACCAGTTGCCGGCTGCAAGAGAAACGGCTGAAGAGGCTGTCAGCCAACTGGAACAGGTAAAAGATTCTGTGAACTTAGCAGAGGCCTACAATCTTTCAGGAGTCATACACCGCAGGTTGTTCATGCTCGACAATGCCATCTCACTTTATCAGAAGGCGCTCGCCATTACTGAAGACTTGCAGAATTACAACCTGGCAGCCATTATCGTATCCAACATTTCCATTCTGTACAATGAAACGGGCAAGAACAATGAAGCCATACAGATTTCTCGTAAAATGTTTACTTATCCACAAACCGACACACTTACCATTGACTATCGCATCGGGGAAGTAAACAGACTATGCAACCATGCCATTTTGTTAGCTAACAACCAGCAGCCTGTCCAGGCAATGGATACGCTAAAACTGGCCATCCAGAAACTCCGTCCGGAAATGCCCGACGGCCTCAAGCTATTGGCCTACACGCAATATGCCAGAGTATCGAGGGATGCAGGAAAGCCCCGGCAGGCGTTGCAATACTACCGGAAAGCCATGAGCTATCAAAACACGACACACAATAAGGCTAATATTGCGAATTTAGAGTACTTATATGGTTACATGTTATTCCATGATACGGACTCCTTGCTTCAGGCACGTAACTACGTCATGAAAGCAGCCGACTTTGCCCGAAAGAATCCTTCCGGCCTGTTACCCAAAATCCTGCTTACACTGGCCGAAATAGAAGGCAGAAGGAACAACGGACAATTAGCTTATCAGCTCATGCTGGAGGCATATCAGGCCAATGAGAAACTAAACGATCAATATTATCAGAACCGTCTGTCCGGATTTGAGGCTGAACTGGACCTGAAGGAAAAAGACTTGCAGATTGCCGGACTCAACGGAAAACGTGCCGAGGAAAAAGCTGCTTACCTGATACGCACTTACACCATCGGAGGCATACTTATCTTGGCCCTGCTGCTGCTCATTATTCTGGTCATAAGCATGCATAAACGAAAGATTGCATTCAACCTGAAGCAACTGAAACTGGAAAAAGAAATCAAGGAGAAGGAGATGCAAAGACAACTCTTGCTTACCGACATGCACAAGAAAATGACCGAACGATACATCTGTGGACTGGAAGACAGCCACAATCGTATTTCCAAGGAACTGCACGACGGGGTATGCAATGATCTGTTGTCTGTAGAAATGGAGATGAAACAGTCGGACAACTCAGCTATAACGACTCAACTCAAACAAATCAGGGAAAATCTGCGCAACCTTTCGCATCAGCTGGCAACTCCTGCCCTCAGCAACTTTAGCCTGTACCAGGTACTCACACTTTACACGGATAAGCTGAAATCGCTGAAAACACCTCATATCCAGTGCTACATAGAAGAAAGCATTCAGCAGATAGACATTCCGGCCGACCAAACTCAGGAAGTGTACCGCATTCTTCAGGAAATCATATCCAACATGCTGAAACACGCCAATGCCCAACAGGCTTACATCACTGCCAGCTATGAGGACGGGCAGGTTAATCTTATCGTTGAAGACGACGGGAAAGGTTTCTCCGCCGATAAGCTTTCCAATGATTTCCTTCAAACAGGACTGGGACTAAGAAGCGTCAAAGAACGTTGTGACAAGCTGCAAGGCGGTTGCGACATCACCTCGAAAGAAGGACAAGGAACGGTAATACATTTCTGGTTTCCGGCATAACGGACGTCACTATACAGAAAAAAGAATCCGCATTGCAACTTCCCCGATATTGCAATACGGATTCTTCAGCGCGATGACAAAATGAAGTCTTTTTATTCCCCGTTACATTCTTCAAAAGTCACGCTTGCATAAGTCCCCGACCCCATTCGCATTATGAGTAACATTCCTTGACGAATACAAGGACTTAGCAGTTCTTCATAGCCTTAATTTCCTATTATTCTGTCTTCAAAACTTATTTTTAACAAAAATACACGATAATATTAAAAAATATATTCCCATAAATAACCGATTTCATACTCCTATTTATTGGGTATAAATAGGGACATTCAGTAAATAGTATAAAATTAGCCAACTAATTCATACACAAAGTATTGCGAATTAGTTGGCTTTTTTGTATCTTTAGGTATTCCCCCGAAAATAAGGTTTGGCAGCCAAAACGGGGGAAATATTCCAACAAAGATATGGCTAAGATACAAAATATTTCAGAAATTCACCCTACTTTGGGCTTTACAGAATTTGATGTTCAGGAAAAATATCGCAAGAGTTTTAATGAGAGTGAACTTGGCAGGCTTCACTCGGTGTTTCCGTTTGAACGTATGGCAAAAGCCATAGGCCTGTGTGAACAGCGTCTTGGACGCAGGAATATTTTCTGTCCTTCGGCAAAGATTGCTCTTATGGTCCTGAAAGCCTACACCGGATTCTCCGACAGACAACTGGTGGAGCATCTGAATGGCAACATACACTATCAGATGTTCTGCGGAATCATGATAGACCCGTCCTTCCCCATAACCAACTACAAGATAATCAGTGCTATCCGTAATGAGATGGCATCCCGTCTTGACATTGATTCCCTCCAGGAAGTACTGTCCTCACACTGGAAACCTTATCTTGAGAACCTTCACGTGTGCATGACCGATGCCACGTGCTATGAAAGCCACATGCGTTTCCCCACGGATATGAAACTTCTCTGGGAAAGTCTCGAAGGCTCTACAGGCATATCTGCAAGCATTGCGGGGAACTTGGCATAAGGCGTCCGCGTAACAAATACAAGGATGTGGCGGAATCCTATCTTTCCTATTGCAAGAAAAGAAAAAGGAAGGCTTCAAGAACACGGATGCTCAAGCGTCGTATGATCAGGCTTCTTGAAAAACTAATCAGTCAAAGAGACGGGATTCACTGCCGGTACGGTACTTCACTCCGCTATACACAGGATTACCGAAAGCGGCTTTCCATCATCAGAAAGATTCTTGTACAGGAAAAGGAAATGTTTGAAGGGAAGAAAGTTAGTGACCGTATCGTCAGCATTGACCGTCATTATGTACGTCCAATAGTAAGAGGAAAGGAAACAAAATCCGTTGAATTCGGTGCAAAGGTTAACAACATACAGATAGACGGTATATCGTTCATCGAACACCTCTCGTTCAAGGCTTTTAACGAAGGTATACGCCTGAAGGACTGCATCCGCATGCAGCAGAAGCTCATGAATGTGAGGGTAAGATGCGTGGCTGCCGATTCCATATATGCCAATAATGCCAACAGAAAGTTCTGCACGAAATATGGTATATCCACTTCCTTCGTACGCAAGGGAAGGGCGGCAAAGGATGAGCCCTTGAGGAAGGTGCTCAGAAGTGAACTCTCCAAAGAAAGGGCCACCCGGCTTGAAGGAAGCTTCGGCACTCAAAAGCAGCATTACTCGCTCTCCAGAGTAAAGGCACGGAACAGGAAGACGGAAATCCTGTGGATTTTCTTCGGAATACATACGGCAAATGCCGTACTGATGATAGACAAGGTCACGAGCAGAACAGCTAAAGCGGCATGACATGAATTTACAGACAGGAGCAGAAGAGGTCATCAGACTTCTTCCGAAACGTCATGTCCAACAGATAGGATTATGTGAAAAAACACAGAAAAAGAGCAATAATAATGGCATATAAAGTGATTATACTCTATCGACTTTATATGCCATCTTATTTTTTAGGGACATTTACTGAATATCCCTACTTATTCATACACAAAGCGGTATTCATCATTGTAATAAGATGTAGACTCTGAAACATGATTTCCATGTTCATCCTCCTGGTATGAATACAAAGTACACTTGCCAGTAATTACATCCAGATAATTATCTTCCGTAAAGCTATATGCAAAAGGAGCCCATGTATCTTCATGTATCACTTCCGGTTCTCCCGGTTCCGGCATACGATATCCCCAGTCCACAACATCTTTCGTTACCAGATTCTTACTACCTTTACCCATCATACGCAACATATAAAGCATGGACACCATGTCATCATATTCATAAGTATGACTGCCGAACAACGGACGAACCACTACATTAAAATCAAAGTAAGGCGTTGCATTCGGATATTCAGTATATGCATAACTCATATAGCTTTCATCCGAAAATTCTCCCTCCGTCGACATCAGGTTGCCATTCTGCCAGTTCAATTGCAGAATAGACCTATCCGAAGCACGTCCCATCCTGCCAGAAGATACTCCCGGATCGATTGCCACATTGCCATCTTCCTCATCCCCATCTTCATGGTCACCTGGATAATAGTCATAATCTTCTTGTATCTGCTGAAGATAACCGTCGGAATAAATAAACATCCACAATGTATGCTGCTCAGAAGAAGATTCCTTTTTCTTATACAACTGTGATACATAACCCTCTGAGTTCAATGTAATCACATACGATTCATCCGATTCATATCCGGAAAGTGTTTTCAGGTCAATCCACATCTGGTTTTCCTGATAGGTAAACTGATAGATTCTCTCTGTGAAATATCCCTGTGTATCGCCTTGGTAACTAATGGTTTTCAAGGCTGCCAACTTTCCGCTCTCATTATAAGTGAGTTTCCCAATAGACTTAGTATAGCTGTCCGGATACAAGCTGCTTGAATTTGTAATCTCATAACGAACCAGACGCTTTTCTTTCGGGGCAGGAGTTTCTCCTGCTTCTGTGGTAGCTTTCTGCTCTACGGTAATGGTTATCACATCGTTACCACAACGAATTTCGATGGTAGCCTTCCGGTCCTTTCCGGTCAGGTTCTCTATCAATGTCAAGGTCAAGGTATATTCACCAGGACCTCCGCTATAGGCACTCAATTCCAGCCATTCCACTTTTCCCGAAGCAGCCTTGGTTGCAGCTTCTGTCACAACTTCTGTTACTGTGGCTGTCCAGTCGGACAAAGCTGTAAAACTGATTCCACCCTGATTCGTTACCTCATCGGCATAAACCACCTGAGTAGTTTGTGTGCCTTCTTTCAAAGTCAGATTTGTGGGAGTCTCATCCTTTTCACTACATCCTGAAACTAAGATTACTCCCCACAGACAAACAACTGACAATAAAAAACTTAACTTGTTTTTCATAATTCCCATTTTTGAATGTTTTCTTTTACAAAGAAAAGTTTTTCATTTAAGGTATACATCACCGGAAACCGTGAATTCCTCCCTCGCAAACCACAAATTTGCCTTATCCATTCTTCCAAACTTCAGGACAAATTCTCTGTTTCACACTGTGAAATACAAAAACCACAGTGTGGGATATATATTTCACAGTGTGGGATACAAATTTCACTGTGTGAAACAGAGAATAAACAAGGGCGTTTGAAAGAATATTTCAGGAGAAAAGAAAGAACAGTCCACCTACCCCGTAGATTCTCCATCTTAAGAACAAAAAAGGGGTATATGAACCTTGCAACAGTTCATATACCCCCATTTATAGAGATTGTGAATTATCGTCTGTAGTTTACCACACGTTCACACGGTTTTCAGGAGCTACATACAACGGATCAGACGGTGTGATGTGGAAGGCATCGTACCAAGCCTGAATGTGAGGCAACGCTCCGTTTACACGCCATTTACCCAATGAGTGAGGGTCTGACTTAGTGTACACACGAATCTGTTCGTCGCGGATATTACCAGCCCACAAAGTAGCATAAGCCAGGAAGAAACGCTGTTCCGGAGTGAAACCGTCGACTACGCCAAGCGGAGCATCCTTAGTTGCATTCTGGAAAGCCAGATAAGCTACGTTCAAACCTCCGTGGTCGGCCAGGTTTTCGCCCAGTGTCAGTTCACCGTTAGCCTGCAGGCCCGGCAATACTTCAATCTTGTTGAAGAAATCCACCATTACCTGTGCACGTTCCTTGAAACGGTCAGCATCACCCGGAGCCCACCAGTCGGTCAGGTTTCCGTCTTTGTCGAACTGACGGCCCTGGTCATCGAATCCATGCGTCATTTCGTGACCGATTACTACACCGATGGCACCATAGTTGGCAGCATCGTCAGCTTCCATGTTGAAGAACGGCGGCTGAAGAATAGCAGCAGGGAAACAGATTTCGTTAGTTGACGGATTATAGTAGGCATTGACAGTCTGCGGAGTCATCAGCCATTCATCTTTGTCAACCGGCTTACCAATGCGGCTGTACATATCATTGAATCCCCATTCTGAAGCACGGCATACGTTAGCCCAGTAAGAATCGTTTTTGATTTCCAGTTTAGAATAGTCTTTCCACTTGTCAGGATAACCTACTTTTACATGGAAGGTAGCCAACTTTTCGTGTGCTCTGATCTTAGTGCTGTCGCTCATCCATTCCTGTGCATCAATACGTTCACCCAAGGCAGTCTGCAAGTTCTTCACCAACTTCACCATACGTTCTTTGGCAGCAGCAGGGAAGTATTTTTCCACATACATCTCGCCTACCAGCTCACCCAGCATACCGTTCACTGAGTTTACAGCACGTTTCCAGCGCGGCTGATTTACCTGGCGTCCTGACAAGACCTTGCCATAGAAATCGAAACGGGCAGCTACAAAGTCATCGCTCAGACAAGAAGCTGCTGCATCCAGCAGGTTGTATTCCAGATAAGATACATGTTTAGACAACGGAAGTGTATTCATCAGGCGAGCTACTTCCTGAATCGGCTCTACCTGTTCTACGTTCAGTTCTGCCGGAGCCTGAATACCCAAACCTTTCATATAGGCATCCCAGTCAATTCCGGCAATGGTCTTCTTCAGTTCATCGAAAGACATTTTGTGGTAGTTAGCTTCCGGGTCACGAAGTTCTGTTGCACTGCGTGAAACTTTAGCAATGGCAGTTTCGATTTCCATCACATCAGCCACTTTCTGCTGTGCATCTGCTTCAGAGAAGCCAGCCAGCTGGAACAACTTGCCGATGTAAAGTTTATACTGTTCACGAATATTCTGAGTGATGCTGTCGGTATCCAGATAATATTCCTTTTCACCCAAGTTGATACCACCCTGTCCCATCTGGAAGATGTTGAGTGAGCTGTTCTTAGGGTCAGCATATACATAGCTGTGGAAATAGGTACCGATACCGATATGAGCCATTTCAGTCATCATCGGCACGATTTCACTCTTGTCTTTCATGCCGGCAATCTTGTCGAGCATAGCCTTCACCGGTTCTGCACCCTGCTTGTTCAAGGTTACGCTGTCCATAGCCATGTTATACAAGTCACCGATTTTCTGTGCGGCAGAACCAGCCTGATTATTTTTCTGCGCAGCCAGTCCTTCAATCAGTTCACGCAACTGCTTCTGGCTGTTTTCAAACAGTTCATCAAACGTGCCGTAACGAGAATATTCGGCAGTCAGCGGATGTGCATCGTTCCATCCTCCACATGCGTAACGGAAAAAGTCCGTACCGGCAGACACGGTAGTATCCATGTTTGCCAAATCAATGCCAGAAGTGCTTTTCGCTTCCTTCTGTCCAGCGCAGCTTGTCAGCATAGCAAATGCCAACGTAGCTACGGCTACATAATTCTTCTTGTTCATAAATGCGTTATTTTAATCAAGTCTCTCTTATTTATTTCATTTCTTCCAGTTCCGACAGCAGCAGTGTCCATTCCTCTTCTGCCTCCGCAATCTGTTTTTTCAGCTGCTGGTGCTGCTCGTACAGCTTCATATCGGAAGCACCTTCAGGAGTAGCCATCTGTTCCTCTAGTTGTGCCACCTGCTCTTCCAGTTTCTCAATCTTTGCCTCGCAGTCGGCCACCTGCTTCTCCAGCTTGCGGATTTTCTTGTTCAGCTCCTTCTGCGCTTCATACGAAAGTTTGCTTTCACTCTCTGCAGGCTCTTCTTTCTTGGGCGAAGCGGTCTGCGGAGATTGAGACAACTGAAGTTCATTCAGATTCTCCATTTTCTTCTTTTGCAGGAAATCGTAGATTCCGCCGATATGTTCCTTCACCAGTCCGCCACCAAATTCGTACACCTTGGTCACCAGTCCGTCAAGGAACTCACGGTCGTGAGATACCACGATGACCGTACCGTCGAACTCTTTCAGGGCTTCCTTCAGCACATCCTTCGAACGCATATCGAGGTGGTTGGTCGGCTCGTCCAGAATCAGGAAGTTCACCGGCTCCAGCAGCAACTTAATCATAGCCAGACGACTGCGTTCACCTCCTGAAAGCACCTTTACTTTCTTTTCGGAAGCCTCTCCTCCAAACATGAAGGCACCTAAGATGTCTCTAATCTTCAGACGGATATCTCCTTTTGCCACACGGTCGATAGTATCAAAGACAGTCACGTTTTCATCGAGCAGCTGTGCCTGATTCTGTGCAAAATAGCCAATCTGTACATTGTGTCCGATGGTCAGTTTTCCTTCATAGGGAATCTCGTCCATGATACACTTCACCAGTGTAGACTTACCTTCACCGTTCTTACCCACAAAGGCCACCTTTTCACCCCGATGGATGGTCAGGTTCACATCGTGAAAAACCACGTGGTCGCCATACGCCTTTTTCACATTCTCACAAATCACCGGATAGTTACCGGAGCGCATGGAAGGAGGGAACTTCAGACGAAGTGTAGAAGTATCTTCTTCGTCAATTTCAATAGGTACGATTTTCTCCAGCTGCTTGATGCGGCTCTGCACTTGTACAGCCTTCGTAGCCTTGTAACGGAAACGTTCGATAAAATCTTCCGTGTCTTTTATTTCTTTCTGCTGATTCTCGTAAGCACGCAACTGCTGTTCACGGCGTTCCTTACGCAGCACGACAAACTCATCGTAAGCTACCTTGTAATCGTATATCCGTCCGCAGGAAATTTCAATGGTACGGTTGGTCACGTTGTTAATGAATGCCCGGTCGTGACTTACCAGTACTACCGCACCGGAACTCATCTTCAGAAAATTCTCCAGCCACTGGATACTCTCAATGTCCAGATGGTTGGTCGGCTCGTCGAGCAACAGCACATCGGGACGACGCAACAGAAGTTTCGCTAACTCAATACGCATACGCCATCCCCCGCTGAATTCAGAAGTAGGACGGTCAAAGTCTGTACGGTTGAATCCCAATCCCGTAAGCGTACGTTCTATCTCTGCACGGTAGTTGGTTCCTCCCATCATCAGGAAACGTTCGTTCTCATGGGTAAACCGCTCTATCAGCTCATGATAGCTTTCAGAATCATAATCCGTACGGTCAGCCAGTTCCTGGTTCATTTTCTCCAGTTTTTCCTGCATCTCAAAAATATGCTCAAAGGCCATCTCGGCCTCAGCCATTACCGTACGTGTATCGCTCAGTATCATGACCTGTGGCAAATAACCGATGGTAATGCCTCTTTGTACGGCTACCACTCCCTCTGTAGGCTGCTGCAATCCGGCCAGGATTTTCAGCATAGTCGATTTTCCGGCACCGTTCTTTCCTACCAGTGCAATACGGTCTTTTTTGTTGATAACAAACGATACATCTTCAAACAGCGGAGTAGTTCCGAACTCCACTTTCAGTCCTTCTATTGAAATCATGCGAATTTATTCTTCTACATTACAAAGTGACGGCAAAGTTACAACTTTCCGAGCACAGCAATGACAGACAAGCTGTTAATTTTTCAAAGCGTCGGACTCTCCCTCCGATTTACGCTGCAAATACAACTGGTAGGAATTGACTACATTATGCCACACACTGTAGAATCCTGCCGCAACGGCCGTCACAGGAGTGAAGAAAGTGTAGCCCATCCAGATGGCAAATACCGTATTTTTCTGCCCCAAGGCCTGTCCGGAGCTGATGGAATCAGCGTAACGACGTCCTATCTTTTTCCCGAAATAGAACTGCAGGGCACAGCAGACCAAAGAAACGCCTCCTAATCCTGCCTGGTACCAGAAAGACACGTCACTGTGTACGATACTCTTCACCGTTACTCCAATAGCCAATGTCAACGCCACAGCCCACAGATAAAAAGAAAGTTCATGATACTGTCCTAACTTGGCATGTACTTTCGGAAGCAAAGCCCGCAGTAAAATGGCTGCCAGGAACGGACAAAGCAATAAGGGGAACACCTTTCCCAAAATCAGCGCAAACGAACTGCCAAAATTCAGTTCCGGATGCGGGTGTACCAACGGAAGTACCAGCGGCACCAAAATGGCAGCCAGCAAATTGACTAAAATGGTATAGGTGGTCAGATGGGCTGCATCTCCTCCTAACTTGCGTGTAACCACCGCAGCTGCTGTAGCCGTAGGACAAATCAGGCAAATCATAGCTCCTTCCACCAATATACGGGCCGAGAAATCCGGAAAAATCACCAGGAGCAATCCCAAAAGCAAGAAACTTGCTCCCTGAATCAGCAGCAAACGCCAATGCCAGGCACACAACTTCAAATCGTGTACATTAATTTTACAGAATGTCAGAAAAAGCATCAGGAAAATCAATACCGGCTGTACAATATCGATGGCATGAGCCACAAAGGGCTTGGTAGGTGCAAGAAAAGGGATATTGACATACACAAAGTACAGAATGACTCCCATTGCCATGGCTATGGGCAATGTCCAATTTTTACAAAAACGTAGAATATTCATTGTTAATTCACTATGGTGAAACAAACCTGCCAGCGCAGAGTGAAAGAAAAAGGATTTGCAACTCCGGCCATCGACAGGCTACGGTTTGCAAATCCTTTGTATGGTCTTATACCTCTCCCCTCTTACAGAAAGAAGCATATCAGATGTATCAATTACTTACAGTTTCCAGTGCAACGAGGTTTGATTTGTTTGAAGAAATCATTACCCTTGTTGTCTACCAGGATGAATGCCGGGAAGTCTTCTACTTCAATCTTCCAGATAGCTTCCATACCCAGTTCCGGATATTCTACACATTCAATGCTCTTGATGTTGTTCTGAGCCAAGATGGCAGCCGGACCACCGATAGAACCCAAATAGAAACCACCGTGTTTCTTGCAGGCATCTGTTACAGCCTGGCTACGGTTACCTTTAGCCAACATAATCATAGAACCACCGTGACTCTGGAACAAGTCTACGTACGGGTCCATACGACCAGCAGTAGTCGGGCCCATAGAACCACAAGCCATACCCTGCGGAGTCTTAGCCGGACCAGCATAATAAATAGGATGATCCTTGATATACTGAGGCAGGTCTTCACCACGATCCAGACGTTCTTTCAGTTTGGCATGTGCAATATCACGACCTACGATGATAGTACCGTTCAAAGACAGACGAGTAGCTACCGGATATTTATCCAGTTCAGCCAGGATTTCCGGCATCGGACGGTTCAAGTCAATCTTCACAGCATTGCCTTCACCAGCCTGACGCAATTCTTCCGGAATCAGTTCGCCCGGATTTGAATCCAGTTTTTCAATCCAAATACCGTCTTTGTTGATTTTACAACGGATGTTACGGTCAGCAGAGCAAGATACGCCCAAACCTACCGGACAAGAAGCACCGTGACGCGGCAAACGGATGATACGTACGTCGTGTGCATAGTATTTACCACCAAACTGAGCACCCAGACCGATGCGGTGTGCTTCTTCCAATACCTGTTTTTCCAGTTCTATATCGCGGAATGCACGTCCGTATTCGTTACCGGTAGTCGGCAGGTTATCATAGAAACGAGTAGAAGCCAATTTCACAGTCAACAGGTTCTTTTCAGCTGATGTACCACCAATTACAAATGCAATGTGATAGGGAGGACAAGCTGCAGTTCCCAAAGTCTTCATCTTTTCAACCAGGAACGGAACCAGTGTAGCCGGATTCAAGATGGCTTTTGTTTCCTGATACAAGTAAGTCTTGTTAGCAGAACCACCACCCTTTGTTACGCAAAGGAATTCATACTCCATACCCTGAGTAGCTTCGATGTCAATCTGAGCCGGCAAGTTGCAGCGAGTATTCACCTCTTCGTACATAGTAAGCGGAGCGTTCTGAGAGTAACGAAGGTTTTCTTCTGTATAAGTCTTGTACACACCCAGAGAAAGCGCTTCTTCATCACAATAGCCAGTCCAAACCTGCTGTCCTTTTTCACCGTGGATAATTGCTGTACCGGTATCCTGACAGAAAGGAAGTACGCCTTTGGCAGCTACTTCTGCATTGCGCAGGAAAGTCAAAGCTACATACTTGTCGTTGTCGCTTGCTTCCGGGTCAGTCAGAATTTTTGCCACCTGTTCGTTGTGAGAGCGGCGCAACATGAAAGAAACATCGCGGAAAGCCGCATTGGCCATCGCAGTCAAACCTTCTTTTTCGATTTTCAGGATGGGTTTTCCTTCAAACTCGCTTACAGACACATAGTCTTTCGTAAGCAAATAGTATTCAGTTGTATCCTTGCCATGTTCAAACATTGGCTGATACTTGAATTCGGGTGTTGCCATAATACATTAAATTAATTGTGAGTTATTAGTGGACACAAAGTTACAAAGTATTATTGAAATTTTTCCTTAATTCCTACAAAAAGTTATCTGTAATTCTTCTTACTCTTCTATTGCACGAATCAGGTCCTTTTGCAGTACATCTACCCCGGGAAATCCCACATAACGTCCCTGCAATTTTCCGTCATGGCTGATAATCAGATAAGCCGGAATTCCAGTTACTCCATAGGAAGTACACAAGTACTTCCACTGTGAGTCAGTAAGCCGATAGTGCACTCCCGTCATCTTGGACAGATTTGATTTCCAGATATTTTCGGGGGAAGAAGGTCCCGTCAGATAAATATATACGATGTCTTTCGATGACAGATTTTTCTTCAACGGTACCATAGACTGCATACTTTTTTTACAAGGACCGCACCACGTAGCCCAGAAGTCTATCAAGATGGCACGCCCTTTATGAGGAGCAATAATCTTAGGAAGAATATCTGCTCCTTCTACCTGCGCATCCAGCGAAGCAATCACCGCTTCTTTCACCGACTCCATCCGTTCGGCATTCTGTTGAAGTGCTTCTGCCACAGCTTCCACATACATACGAATTTCCGGAAAATTCACCGTTTTCAGCACTTTCCGGTCATCTGAAGACAGAATAGAGGAAGCAGTAAGCCGACTACAGATGGGAATCACCTGCTCATAGTCAGACTGCAACCTGGAAGCGACCTCCGGACTCTCCATCAAGCCTTTTTCTACGGCACGATAGGCATTCAGTGCAGCAGAAGAAGGGGAACTGGCCAGCTCCCGGTTAATAGTCTCAGCTGCTCCGTCAAACCAGGCCTTCTGTTTTTTCTCGTAACGTTTACCCAGCAAACTGGAAGCGGACATGCTCAGGCGAGGAAGATTGATATATACCGTCACCTCTTCGTCGGGCACAAGGAACAGCTTCAAAACCGCTTCGTTCAACCGCAATGCCGTCAAAGTTGGTTGCAACAACTCTGCTTCCAGATGAAACGAGCCATCCTGACGGACTTTAATGCTTTGCTTCCACTCCTTAGGAAAAAGACCGTCTTCATATTCCAGTTCCGTGAACAATGACATTCTCGGATCATAACCTAAAATATAACCGTTTACTACAGCCTTTCCTACCGCCAATCCCGGCTCTGGAATTTCATTGCTCCGCTCTGGTTTGTCTGTTGTAAGATAATTAGGCACATACACATAAGGTTCTTCCCGACTCAACTGAATGCCAAAGATGTTCCATCCCATCTCTGGCTCAATAAAATCTACTTCATGCACATCCGAAGGAACCGGCGAAAAAGAAAGAGTTACTTCCAAAGTCCCATTCTCTTCAATTACTTCCGGCTCAGTCACTCCATCAATGGAAATACGTTCTGCCTCACGAAGCTGTGCCATTCCTCCATCGGCCCATTTCAATGCCGCTTTTGAAGATATGACGACCGGGGTTCCCGGCTTACCATACATCACCGCATCGACCTGAGTCTGTTCACTGGTCTGGATAATCCGCTTGAATTCTATCTCCGCCGTATTCGACAAGACGAAACCCGGACATTCCATCACCTTTCTTCTATTGGCCTGCATCTGCAAAGCCATGAAGCAAACGCAAAGCAAACATATATATCTGCATATTCTTTCCATACGCAGTACCTCCCATTTTACAATAAATTCTTTACACGTTCTATCAGTTCGTTTCCAAGCTCCGTTTTTACCTTTATATGTTCCAGTACCGCTGTCACAAACGGATTGCTTTCGAACACACCACGCACTTCTTCAAAGTCACGCATCTTTTCCTCACTGCTTCCATCTGCCCCGAATCCGGTCATGGAAGTCAACGAAAATTCCTTCTTGGCATCTTCGTACACCATTTTATCCAGTCCCACTACAGCTTCCTGCCACTGGCGTACGATAGCTGCGATGTCTGCCGCTGTAATCATATCAGCCTGCAAGCCATAGAATTCAAGCATTTTTTCATACGCCCACGTCCATTCATACGTATAATAATTGGCGTGCATCTCTGCAAAACGGTCGTGTATCTCATCCACACTGTTCAAACGGTCGCACTCAATATCCTCCATCAGGCGTTCTATCTCACTCTTCGGGGCAATCAGTCCGGAAATATCCACCCATTCTCCTGTTCCAATCGGCGTATCCGGAAGCAGACGAGCACGAATTTCTTCATCTGAAGCAAAATGAATGGCTTCCAGACGCTTGATGACAGAGTTTCCCAGAAATTTATGGATAGCAGTCTCATAAAACTTGATTCCCTTATTCAGTGCCGAATTTTTGATTTTCGCACTTTGATAAGAGTAAATCTCGGAAGTTTCCCCCGACACACGAGCCAGTTCCTTCAAAATCTGTCGGCCAGTCATCATCTTCTGAATAGTGTACGGACTCAACAAGTTATAATTAATCTGGTCCAAACGGTTCGGGTCTTTCCGCTGGTCACGTTTAGGCCACTTCTGCGCATCACGAATTGTACCTACACTCCGCAAATTGACACCCGGCACCAGATAAGTTGTATTCTTTTCCTCTATCAAATAAGAAAAAGGCAGATTCGAAGTATCCGGATGAGTGACATGACGTCCCATCACCAGTGAGAAGGCACCAATACGGGCGGGCCACAGGATATAAGAATCAGAAGTGGTCTTAGCACCTCGCTCCAATGCCCCCTGATGAATCGGCCCTAACTTATACATGTGATTACTCTGGTTAGAGCCTGAACCTGCATTCATGAACGAGAACATGCCGGCAATAAGCAACGTAGACTTATGGTGCGTCACGGTAAAAGGTCCAGCAAAAATGGCACAAGCCTCTCCATTTTCCTCCTGACAGTTACTGAAGAACAATGAATCAGAAGCCGAATAGGTATGCCCCAAATGACAAGCCTGGCCCACGAAACAACGTGTAAGCATCGTGCCATCTTCTACGTGTGAGCCACTTGAGATGATAAAATCATCACAAATCACCCCGTAACCGATATGCACCGGTGCATGCTCATTACTATTGATGCTTCCATTCTTCAAACGGCCGGCACCCTCAATCTGACAATAATCTCCAATCCGTACATTCTTGATGTAACCGGCATTCACTATCATTACATGACTCCCGATAGTACCTGTATCTGACGCATGTGACTCTGCATAAGACTCAATAATCTTCCGCATTTTCTCAATCAGTACCGGGCGATGACGATAAAGAGCCATGATATAAGCCTGATGAGCAGAAAGACGGTCATGAATAATCACCTCACGCCCGCCAGTCTCATTCAAAACTGAGACTTCTACTCCATTCCCAAAACGGCTATGGCAATCCACCAGGATGATATCTACATTCTCGATAAAGGTATCATGCCCTATTTCATAGTTGGCAATGTAATTCTTTACATTCTCAATGTAGCAGTTGTCACCCACCGTTACATTGTGCAAGGTTGCATAATATACACCAGAATGTTTGGCCATTCCACCAGCCAAAGTAAACTCTTTTTCAAAAACGCCCAGTCGCACTTTTCCCGAAAAACGGGTGTGATGAATATAATCCGTATGAAAATCATCGGCCACTTCTACACCACTCCAATCGGAAGCTATACAGTGCTGCGCCTCCAGTCGTGCGATTTCTTCTTTTGTCAGTAAACGATAGTGTTGTGTCATATTTTCTTGTAGTTATTCTTCGTCGTATGTCTGATATAGAAAATCATTGTAAGGATACTTCTGCACATGCAGTTCCTTTACCTTTTTATATAATAAATCACGGAACTGATCAATGTTGGTCTTCTCACGTGCGGAAATAAAGATACAATTATCATTTAGTTTCGCCATCCAGGTATGCATCAGTTCCTCCAGCGTGATATTTTCTTTCGTCTTCGGAGTAAGGTCATCCTCGGCCTTTTCTACATACGTATAGGCATCTACCTTATTAAATACAATCATACTCGGCTTTCCACCTGCACCCAAATCGGCAATTGTTTTCTCTACCACCTGAATCTGTTCCTCAAAATCCGGATGTGAAATATCTACCACGTGTACCAGCAAATCCGCTTCACGTACCTCATCCAGCGTAGATTTAAACGAATCGACCAAGTCAGTCGGCAATTTCCGGATAAATCCTACCGTATCCGAAAGCAAGAAAGGCAAGTTTTCGATAATGACTTTACGCACGGTGGTATCGAGCGTAGCAAACAATTTGTTTTCCGCAAAGACCTCACTCTTGGCCAGCAGGTTCATCAACGTCGATTTACCCACGTTGGTATATCCCACCAATGCCACACGAATCATGCGTCCACGGTTCTTGCGCTGAGTAGACTTCTGCGTATCAATTTCTGCCAGACGCTGTTTCAGCAGAGCCATACGATTCAAGATGATACGACGGTCCATTTCCAACTGAGTTTCACCCGGACCACGCAAACCTACAGAGCCTTTACCACCTCCGGCACCGGAACCACCACCCTGACGTTCCAAGTGCGTCCATAAACGCTGCAAACGCGGAAGCATATACTTATACTGCGCCAGTTCCACCTGCGTCTTGGCATTGGCTGTCTGTGCACGCATCGCAAAAATATCAAGAATCAGTGAAGTACGGTCCAGAATCTTCACTTTCAGTTCATTCTCAATGTTACGGATTTGCTTGGCCGAAAGTTCATCATCGAAAATCACCATCCCGATTTCCGTCTCTTCACTCTCGTTCTGCAACTCCAGGTATTCTTTCACCTCCTGCAACTTACCTTTACCCACGTAAGTCACCGAGTTCGGCGTATCCAGTTTCTGTGTAAAACGTTTTACTACCTCTGCCCCAGCCGTCTCAGCGAGGAAAGCCAGCTCAACCAAATATTCATTGGTCTTACGTTCATTCTGAGTCTGAGTTATCAAACCTACCAGCACAGCTTTTTCTGTCTGTGCTTCTGATATTACAAATTCTTTCATTCAGTATAAATCTAAATTCTATAGAGCGCAAATATAAATAAAAAAAGCGCATCTCATTACAGATACGCTCTTTTTACTTCTTCCTTATTTATTCAAATCCGGATTCATCAATTCTTCGCTTTGTGGAATCGGCCAAACATATCCGCTACTTTGCGGAGTAATCTGTGTTTTCCGTTCAAAGTTAGCTCCGCGACGCAACACATCAATGCCTCGCATCGCCTCACCGATAAACTCCAGACGACGTTCGTTATAAACCGCCATCTTCAAATCTTCACCAGACAAATGATCAATATCCAACTGATTGCTTGTCTCCGGTAATGAACGGAATCTCACCTGTTTCAGACATTCTCTGGCAAGTTTCTCATTTTCAGTTCCACCCAGATTTACATAACACTCAGCCAAGTTCAACAACGTTTCCGCATAACGGAAAATCGGTGCCCAATCCAGTTTCTGTGCAGCATCCGTAAACTTCAGCAACTGATTTTTTTCGTTCTTCATCTGCACACGGGCATCATCAGCTGAATTGTAATTCGGCTTGCCCATGATACCGTTCTCCACGTCTACCCACAAAATTGTATTCTTAGCGTAATAATATTCTGCCAATCCTTGCTGGGTATTCGGGCGGTTTGTTTCCTTCATTGGCAAAGAGAATATGGTTTCATCCGTATAATAAGGAGCCTTGAACATATCTCCAAACTTCGGAGTCAGTTCGTAGCCTGTCACCAGCTTACCTGCTTTTACCGCCTCTGTCCAGTTATTCATGGACATATACGCGCGCATCTTCAACATATTGGCAGCCGCCTGTGTAGCACGAGTTACAGTCGGTTCATCTGCTTTTGCTTTTACCGGCAACGCACTGATATTTTCCAAATCCGAAAGAATCTGTTCGTAAACCTCCTTCACTGTAGCACGTTTCAACGCATTGTGTTCACCGTTCTTTTCCGGAGTCAAACGTAAAGGCACAGATTTCGCATCCGGATTAATTACGTAGGGCGTAGCATACAGATTATTCAAATAGTAATAAGCAAATGCACGCACAAACTTTGCCTCCGCTTTATACTGCTCATACTTTTCTCCAGCAGTAGCTTTAGCACCTTCCAACTCATCCAAGAAAATATTGACACGGTTAATGGCAGCGTATGCCATGCTCCAGGTCACCGTATTTTCTGCATCTGTTTTGCCCACATTAAACTTATAAGTATTGGCCAAAGTAATCAAGTTCGGGTCAGAATTTACAATATCTTCTCCACGGTTATCAAACACCAGATAGGTTTTTCCTCCCATGAAGGAATCCGACGCATCATTTTTTATCGAACCATACAAGCCTAATACAGCTGCTTCCAAACGATTTGCATCATTATAAATATCTCCCGGCTCAATGTACAAAGGTGGTTCCTGATCCAAGAAACTGCTACTGCAACTACTCAACGTGGTTCCAGCCATCAATATAGCATATACAATATATTTTTTCATTCGAATCTGCTTTTAAAAATTCAACAATTAAAACGCCAAGTTTACACCAAATGTGTATGTACGTGCCTGTGGCAAAGTATTTTTATCCGTACCCGGAGCCAGAGTAGCATTGGTCGTATTCGACATCACCTCCGGATCCATACCCGAATAGCCCGTAATTACGAACAAGTTCTGCACCTGTGCATATACGCGCAACTTGCTGATACCGATGGCACTCGCCCAGTTCTTCGTATTGAAGGTATAACCCAATGAGATATTCTTCAAACGCAAATAGTCACCTTTTTCCACCCACTCGCTGATAGGCATGGCCGAACCATTAGAATAGTTATCGCCATACACTGGTTTCGGGAACATGGCATTCTTTCTTTCCGGAGTCCAGTAATTCTGAAGTACCTCCTTCGAGTTATTCCAGTAACGCATGTCACTTACCGTCGCCTTCGTACCATTATAAATATAGTTTCCACCTGAGAACTGGAAGAACAAAGACAAGTCAAAATTCTTGTAAGAGAAGTTATTACTCCATCCACCATACCATGTCGGCAGTGTATTTCCGCAAATCACCGGTTTCAAGCTGCCCTCATAAGGCGTACCATCTTCAAGCATCCATTTTGCTTTCGAGGCATGATTATACAGCACACGTTCTCCATTCTCTCCATAGAACACACGGAACCCGGTTTCCGGATCTACACCACCTGTCGGTGTCAGATACAACTGACCGATAGACTTGCCAGGTACTGTGATATTTGTAATTTCCAATCCAGTGGCATCACCTTTGATAATATTATCCAAACCATTAGCCAGAGATACAACCTTATTACGAGTAGTCGTAATATTAAAACTTGTATTCCATTTGAATGCACCGTCACGTAAAATATCCGCAGAAATCGTCAACTCAATACCTGAGTTTGTCATCTTTCCAGCATTGGTTGTCAGGATATTTCCTGGAAGACCTTTCGAAGGAGCCTGTGGCACATCCAGAATCAAGTCTGAAGATTTCGTATAGAAATAATCAAAATCAATATCGATACGATCAAGCACACGTGCACTGAAACCTACGTCATACTTTTCTGAAGATTCCCATTTCAAATTCGGGTCGGCAATCTTACTTAAACGATAACTTCCCTGAGAACCGTAATAGTAAGGAGAATAATACGAACGTGAGGCATAGTCATCGATATTCGTATTACCTACCACACCATAGCTACCCTTGATCTTAAAGTCTTCAATCACATGCTTGAGCGGTTCAAAGAAAGCTTCTTCCGACACACGCCATGCCGCTGAAACACCTCCAAAGTTACCCCAGCGATTATCCTTGCTCAATGCAGAAAGGCCATCACGACGGAAATTGATAGAGAACATGTATTTCGATGCAAAGTCATAGTTGATACGTCCAAAATACGAAACCATAGAGCTCTTGGAAATACTACCCGAAGCTGTGGCATTGGCAAAAGTTCCCTGGAAGTTCGTAAACTTATCATCCTGCAATTCTGTACGAGAAGCATCCCATTCATTGTAGCTGCTTTCAGTAGCTTCCATACCCACCAGGAAATTGAAATGATGACGATTAGCCGTAAAATCATACGTTGCCGTATTCGTCCAGGTCCAGATACTGCTATGCACTGCCGCATTGAACGCATACCCGCCTTTATTTACTCCATCTCCATGATTAGGTGACCAGAAACGAGAGTTTTCGATACGTGCATCGTCAATATTATACTGGGTTTTCAATGTAAGACCTTTCACAGGAGTAACTTCTGCAAAGAAACTGCTCAAAATACGGTTTACATCCACGTTGGTCTTATTACCCAATTCCACCAATGCCACCGGATTCGAAAATGTATTCATTACCGCATTAGGTCCATAACCCAACACACCTAACGAATGTTCATAATAACCTTTGCCATTTTCATCATAGATAGGTATATTCGGAGAGTTAGCCAGCGCCATACGCGGGAAACCACCTACTGCAAAGTTTGAACCGTTACGTGCCGCATCCACCTGCGATGTAGAACTTACGTTCACGCTCGAGTTCATACCAATCTTCAGCCAGTCTGTTACGTTAGCCACAATGTTAGCCTTACCGCCCAGACGTTTATAGTTATCGCCCACTACAATACCTTTCTGCGTATTGTAATTAGCCGACATATAATATTTCACTTTTTCCGTTCCACCACTTACGGCTACAGTCTGGTCTTGTGTAAACCCATTCTGAAAAATAGCATCTGCCCAGTTAGAGTCTACTCCCGGCATCAAGTTAAATGCCTTATCACCATAAGCAGGATTAGCGATGAATGTCTTATCCATAGCAGCCAGTTCAGCTGCTACATCTGTTCCGTATGCATTACGAACCGCCATATTCTTGAAGTCTACATACTCCTGTGCATTCATCATATCAATGAACTTCGTCCGGTTGGAGAAACCGACAGAAGCATCATACGTTACTTTTGCTTTTCCGCTGCTTCCCTGCTTGGTAGTAATCAGCACGACCCCGTTTGCCGCACGTGAACCATACAAAGCTGCTGCCGCCGCATCCTTCAACACGTCAATAGAAAGAATATCAGCCGGATTAATGTCAGCCAACGCATTGGCATTACCCAATCCTCCGCCCAAATCACCCGACTGAATCGGCATTCCATCCACTACGTACAAAGGAGAAGTACCCGAAGTAATCGAGTTTACACCACGAATATGTACCACAGGAGCCTGACCTACTCCTCCTGAAGGAGTCGTTACATTCAAACCAGAGGCACGTCCCTGCATCATCTGGTCCAAGCTTGTATTAGGCACGTCCTTTAACACATCGTTGCGGATTGAAGCTACTGAAGCTGTCACCGTACGTGCGCTCTGCGTACCATACGCCACAACCACCACTTCTTCCAAAGCCTGTGCATCCGATTTCAACACTACATTCACCACCGGTTTTACAGCCACTTCCTGGCTCTGCAAACCGATAAAAGAAACCACTAAAGTTTTTGCCGAAGCCGGCACACCAGAAATTGTAAAGTTTCCATCAATGTCGGTCACTGTCCCTACAGTAGTACCTTTTACCAACACCGATGCGCCCACTACCGGCAATCCGTCTTCTTCCGACATCACATTACCGGTCACTTGAGAAACTTGGGCGTTTGACAGACCAATCCCTATCAGAAGAATGGCCATGAACAACGTCATTCTTTGTTTCATAAAATCTCTCTTTTAATTTAGTTAAGTTAGTCTAATACATTTATCACAAACGGGGCGCGAATGTAAGAAAATAAAGAGAAATTATAAAACAGCGGGCAATTTTACACTAAAATTTATTTATAAGGAGTAAAACGATATCAAAATAGATAAACAGATGGTTTTTAAGAACTTGCTTTCACTTCTTCAACCGCATAAAAAGTGAATACAAATAGAATAAAATTGCAATTATTTTGTATTATTAAGAAGTTCATTCTAACAAAAAGACCAGTTTTTAAGTGAATAAGACGAAAAAAGAGGTACATCCACACAGGACATACCTCTTTTATTATTTCAGCTATAATAACGATTATTCAGCAGAAGCTTTTACGAATTTCACTTCAAATTTAGCTTTATATTGAGTATTACCTTCTACTGGTACAGTATCATCTTCTGTTGAAAGCAGATATTTTTTATCAGCTTTCTCATCAAATGCATAAAGTTCATATGTTACCTGATAAGTCACGTTGTCCGTTTTAGCCTCAGCAGTTGCTGCTTCCACGTTAATACCTACCAAGTCCATACAGATAGGATACTCCTTCTCTTCAGCAAATTTCTGAGTCATTCCTGTAGCCAATTTTGTTGTATTGACTTTCAGAGAAATTTCATTATTAGCCAGGTAGTCAGTTGTTAAGAATTGAGGATTTTTATGATCCTTATCTACCACAAACTGAATGTGGTCTTCTCCAGCTGCCTTCGACTTACCAATAGTAGCAAAGAAACTAGAGATACGCACCAAAGAATTCTTAGTATAATCAGGTGATGGTTTTTCTTCGTCTACCTCAAAATCTTTTGCAATTTCTACTGCAGCTAAAGCTCCTTCTTTATCAAATGTACCAGCATATTCATCCTTCACCATTGTAGATGCCAATGAGTCACTCTTCCAGGCATAATCAATCACCATAGAATAGGTTGCATCTGTATAACCTGCACCATACAAATGATCTTTCACTCCGTCTGCAACCTGCAACTTCAAAGAATATGTCTTCTGAAGCTCTACTACGCTTTGATTGAAAGTAACAGTTATCGGACTACTAACCTGTTTCTCAGCATCAAACACAAACTGATTATCTGACAAAGAGAAAAAGTTATCTGGATCTGTTGCCTTAACCGGTACATTTACAGCTTCAGAAAAAGAAGCTCTATTCAACACAATCTTAAAAGATGTTTGCCCCGGTGACAACTGTTCAGAAACTGCACTGCTTTCAAAATAAGCACCAATTGCATCCGCATCTGCTTCCGGGCTTGCCACTTCCGTATCTTCATAATCGCTGCATCCTACCATCATTACGGCCGGAGTCATCAATAATCCGAAAAAGAATTTATTTAATTTCATAATACTCTTAGTTTTTAACTTTAATCTAACTTATTATTCATCTGCAACTGGTTTCGGTAAAGTCCATGCCGGACTATCTTCTGCAGTTAATGCCTTATTAGCCTGAAGTTCAGCTTCCGGTATACGCCACAACAAGATATCGTCTGTTTTTGCAATATTAAATACACATTCTGCATTCGGGAAACCAGCTCCACGACGGTCTACTCCCTTGTTAAGACGCATTACATCGAACCAAATTACTCCTTCACCCCAAAGTTCAATACGACGCTGGAAATAAACAGCTTCCTGAGGATTAGAAGCATAGTCAGTTAAATAAGCTTGTGATCCGCTTGACAAACGGTTGTTAAGCAATTCCTTGAAATATTTTTCACCTTCAGCCCGATTTCCAGCTTCAGCGTATGCTTCTGCAGCAATCAGATACATTTCTTCAATACGCATCAATACAATATCATTGGCATTGATAGTAGTACCTACCACATCATTATAGGGACCGAATTTTACCTGAGTATAAGGCTTGTAACCCTGTTTTGCCACAAAAGCAGCTTGTTCGTCACTTAAGAAACCATCAGATTCTGCAGCGGCATCCAACCACCATTGTTTACGGATGTCAGCATCATCAATCTCCTTATATAATTTCAAACTAATCTGACGACCACCTGAATAGTTTGCATATCCATAGCTCAGTGATCCCATGTGAGAAGGCCAGTTACAGATACCTGTATCTACCACGTCATCTGTTTCGCTGACAATGATACCCCACATCCAGTTCACCTCATCTACACTCCAAAATGTCGGTTTACCTACCGCAGTACGAGAAGCGATAGCAATACCTTCACTTGTTGCCGCCTTGATAGCATTTGCCGCATCATCAGCTGCTTTAGCGTATTCATGCATTGACAGATACATACGTGCACGAAGTCCGTATGCTACTGACAGACTGATATAACGCTTGTCAGCACGTTTTACCTTTCCTTTTTCTGCATTAGTCAGCAAATCAATAGCATTGTTCAAGTCTGATTCAATCTGTGTATACACGTCTTTTACAGACGAACGTTTACAACCATTCACAGAAGCATCTGCCGAATTCTTTTCTGTAATCAGCGGTACACAAGGTTTGTCCTCATTACCTTTATAGTTAAACTGATACAGTTGTGCCATTACCCAATAAGAGAATGCGCGTGCAGCCAGTCCTTGTCCCAGATAGAATTGTTCATTGGCGTCTTCTGTTTTTTCATCAATGCTTCCTACTACATTGTTGGCAGCAAAAACGATAGAATACAAGTCATTCCATACCATCTGTCCTTCCAAGGAAGTATTTTCACGGTCTTCAAATGTCAAGTCATATCCAGTCCAGTTATAACCGTTGTTATCACTTATTACGTCTTCTGTATTAGAGTCCAGACACAACATGACAGTAGGATAACCAATATCATTATGACGTTCAGCTCCCAATGCACTTGAGTTAGGGAAAGCCTGGTTGAAAGTAGAGAAAATCGCATTTACCTTTGCCACTCCACGTTCAGGATTCAGTGTAGAAACGGTCTCCTTCTGAGAGTCTGTCACGATTCCTCCATCGGGCAATGTATCCATATCCTGGCAACCAGTCACAGCCAGTGAAGATACAAGCAATGAAGCAAAAATATATTTTGTTTTCATATCTGTTTCTTATTTATATTTTAATTAAAATGTAAGGCTGATACCTCCAGAAATTGTACGGATGGCAGTATAAAGTGATGTAGTAGCACTTGTATAGCTCTGACGTGGGTCAAGACCTTTACGTGCAGAAAGCAATCCTACATTATCGGCAGTGAAATATACACGCAGTTTTTCCAGCATCATCTTGCGAACCAAGTTAGACGGAAGTGTATAACCAATAGTGATATTATTTACACTCAGATAGTTAGAACTTGCAAGCCAGCGAGTTGAAGTAGAGTTTGTATACTTATCCTGTGCATTCAGACGAGGTACATCCGTATATTTATTTTCCGGAGTCCATGCATTGTAAATATCCTTGTGCCAGTTCTGTCCGTCACCTTTTCCAGCCATCATGAAACGATAACCTGAGTCATAAATCTGACCACCCAACTGATAAGACAACTGAATAGAAGCATCAAAACCGTAAAGCTGTACAGAAGTTCCCAAACCACCGTATACCTTCGGCATCAAGTTGTCTGTGGCCACCTTGTTTGTAGTCTGAGCTAATGCATAATTGTCTGTTTTATACAACTCACCCTTGTCATCTTTTGCCCAATACTGAGCCAAACCTGTTTCTGGATCTACGCCAGCATAATCTACCAAATACATACGGTACATTGATTCACCTTCTTCGTAAATGTAGTTTCCATCAATCAACTGACCATCCAAGTCCGGATGCAACTTGTTGATTTTATTTTTGATGAAAGTGGCATTCAAATTCACATCCCAAGTAAAGTTCTTCTGGTTGAAAATCAAATAAGTCAAATCCAATTCAAAACCAGAGTTGGTCATAGAACCTACGTTCATCGGAATAGAAGTATAACCCACACTTCCGGCAACCGGTTTGTTGTAAAGCATATCACTTGACTTACGACCGAAGTATTCAGCCGATCCGTTCAAACGGTTATTGAACAAGGCAAAATCAATACCTACGTTATAAGAAGTTGAAGTTTCCCAAGTCAAATCGCGATTACCCTTTGCAATCATCGTACCGTCAGAGAACACACCGTCTGCACCAGTCATGTTATACTGGTCCATCCATGGATAATAGTTTTTAGCTGTCTCCATCACTCCTACAGTATATCCACCTGGGAACAAGATATCATCGTTACCCTGCTGACCGAAAGAAGCCTTCAGTTTCAACATGTTAATCCAAGTGATATCCTTCATGAAATCTTCACGTGTAATCATCCAAGCCACACTTGCAGCCCAGAAGTCACCCCAACGATTTTCAGGAGCAAAACGAGAAGAAGCATCACGACGGTAAGAAACGTTACCAAAGTATTTATCGTCATAAGAGTAGTTGACACGACCAAAGAAACCTTCAGTAGCATAAGTCAATTTCATACCGCTGGCAGTCTTCTTATCAATTGTATTGCTAATATAGAAGCTTTCAGGGTCATACAGATTCTGACCAGAACCTGTCAATTCTGTATATTGGTATGAATAACCATCATAACCGGCAGTAATATCAAAATGATGTACATCTTTCACTGCAAACTGATAGTTAGCTACATACTGCTGGTCGAAACCGAAAGTACGCATTGCAGCCTGATAAGCATTACCTCCATAAGAAGCACTCTGACCCATATATGCGTTACCCAAATCATTGTAACGTGTATTGTCGATATTCATACCAAAGCGTGCGCTGATGGTAAGACCTTTAATCGGAGTCAATTCAGCAAACCAGTTTGCATTCAGCACGTCAGCCAAAAATTCAGTCTTATTATAAATAAGGTCACCTGCCGGGTTGGCAATAGACATAAATGCACGTGATGAAGGACTGCTTACACCATCACCGTAATCATACACCTTACGACCGTTCAGTGTCATAATCTGTTTGTCAGCTCCACGTACATACATCGGATAAACCGGAGCAATGTTATTGGAAATAAATTTAATTCCTCAAAAATACTACATGCAATAGTCTGAAAATCAAATTATTGAAAATTTTGTGATTTTAATTAAGGAACAAATAAGAAACAAAATTGCTAATTAAAGTCATTTCCCGATTTTTTGTTTTCACTCTGTTTCTTTCCTTGCACTTGCTTATAATCGGGACTTCTTGAACAGCTTCCTTCCAGATTTTTTTTCCTCGTTCGACAGTTATATTTGAGCTTCCAAGAACCATTGCAGCCAAAAGAAAAACAAGTCTTCTTTAGTTCATACAAAGGTAAGGAAAAACTTATAGGCAGGCAAATTTGTCTGCCTAAATATAGTTTACTTTGATTTAGCATATATATAGGCTAACGGACTAAACTAAACCTTCTCCCAGACTTCATTAAAACACTCCGTTCCCCATTGTACAGCGAAAAGAGAAAACATTCTACGGCATATTTTTCTTTTCGCTGCAACCCCTTTTTATAAGCCATCAACCTTTTATACGAGATCTTCCCTTCCCTGTGTTCGCACATCCGCTTTCGGGCTGCCTGATATGAATTGTGTCGCAAAGGTACTTGTCATGTCTTTCTTGTATGCAAGGTCAAAGCCTGACGGTTCACGACAAAATCTCCACCCTCCGCTTCGCGCGGGTAGTATTTAATCGTGAAACCTTGCATAAAGAGCCATGACACCTTTCGAGGCGACATAATTAAATCAAACCCGAAAGTAGCTGATGCTACAAGAGGGAAAAAAGAAAACTTAAAATTTAAAGTTATGGCAAACTATGCAACAAACATTTTCCACGCAAGTACGGAAAACAAACAGGACCTCGATAAGATAGAGGCATTTCTGGACGATAATTTCAACGGCCTTGTCAACCGGTATGGCGACACGGTAGATGCCGAATTTGATTCCCGCTGGGAATACCCGGAAAAGGCAATCAACGAACTAATAGCCTTATTGGCAGCCAAAGACAAAATCTATATCCGCATACTGACATACGAGTTAGAGGACGAATACGTGAGCTTTCGGATATTCTCGCAAGGCAAATGGAACATCAAGCTGTAACCTAAAACACATTCACTATGTACGAATACGAAGAAGACAGCGATATTATCGGCTTATCCTGCACGCTACTCGATCCATATAAAGGTTACACGGAAGGCACAATCGTGGGCGACTATGGCAATACCATAGTTGTCCGCCTTGAAAGCGGCAAGGAAATTTCAGAATACCGTGATGAAGTGATTATCCATGATTAAACGATAGCAAACGTATGATACAGATAGCGACAAAATTCGTCAAATGGGACATTCCCGAACTGGCGACATTACAGGACAGCAAGGTTTACAAATTGCGGGTACACCTGAATAACGGAGGCAAGTTAAACCGGGAAGAAAAAAACTGGATTACCCGTAACGTGCGAGAGAGCATTTATTTCAAACGTGGAATCGCCTTGAGCGGTTATCACTTTGACTTTTCCGACGTTCTCAAACGGTATTTCGTCAAACAGTACGGAAGTATTCACGAGTATTATGCTACTGACAAAACAGCGTTACGCTCGATACTGTATGGCAGAATCGAAGATATTGTAGAAGTAAACAGTTAAAAAACAAGGATATGGGAAAATACAAATTTTATCAAGACCGTAAAGTTGCAAGTTGGGAACGGGATTATTTCAGTGTAGAAGCAGACAGTTATGAGGAAGCTGTGGCTATTGTCCGCTCATGGAATTTTGAGGACGTATCGAATATCACCGACAAACGCCTGCATTATGACGAATGGAGTGATACATTAACCGACAGCTCGGAATACATGTCCCCCGAAGAAAACAACGGATATCCGACAATGGAAATTTTCAACGAGGACGGAGAATCAATAATGAGCAATGCACCTCAAATATCCCAATTAGATTAAAAAAGACACGAACTATGAACGTAACAATCGAACACGTCTTTTGCCGCTATAGCGATGAAGCGGAAGAAATCTATTTCCGAATCATGAACACGATTCTTCTTTCAGTCGATGAAACCGAACTTCGTGCAAGTATGGAACGCTTGAAGAACGAAACCCCGCTCGATGAGTATTTCATATTCGGATACGGAGCACACCATATCTGGATAAACCAACGGCGACCGAGCGATAAAAACAGAATTTTCAAACATCGGATTATGGTAGCCCATTTCTGACGGGAACAGGCAAGAGACCTCCGATGTACTTTGGCGGGCTGAACCGGAACTGCCAGTTTCAGCCCGTTTCTTTTCTCACGACAAACATGCTGGCGCAATACCTTTTTTATCCTCACGATTAAAATTCTTATACAGCCCGGAATATCCATTTATATTTTTCTTTTCGCTGCAACCCTTTTATATAAACTATCGGACCTTTTGCAAGAGACCTTCTCTTCCCTGTATTCGCACATCGCTTTCGGGCTGCCTGATATGAATTGTGTCGCAAAGGTACTTGTCATGTCTTTCTTGTATGCAAGGTCAAGCCTGACGGTTCACGACAAAATCTCCACCCTCCGCTTCGCACAGGTAGTATTTAATCGTAAAACCTTGCATAAAGAGCCATGACACCTTTCGAGGCGACATAATTAAATCAGGCCCGAAAGTAGCTGGTGCTACAAGAGGGAAAAAAAGAAAACTTAAAATTTTATAGGTTATGGCAAACGATGTAACAAATTCAAATGGAAGAGTAACGGTAGACGAAGTAATACACAGAGATTCAGTTTTCAGATACCAGTTATTAGGACGCTTACAGTCAGATTGTGAGTATTACCTTAATTACGGTAACAGACACCCCAAATCCTTATGGGCTGGTGACGAAAAATTGCAAATTGAGTTTATGATAAAACTGCATGAGAGTTTCAAAGAGGACGAAAAACCGGAGTGGCTTACGATGGATAAAATTTTGGAATACAGCAAGAGAATGATAACACAAGAAGAATAAAATTATCACAAAGAAACAGATTAAAAATGTAATATTATGGCATGGTTGGCAGTAAATAAAGACGGAACAGAATGGATTACGCCCGAAAAGCCCGTTCGGGGCTGGTGTGGGCATTGGGAGTATTTGGAAGAAGTGTACAACATACCAATCGAGATAGAACTCCCCAAAGGGACTGTTTACAAACTTCTCGGCAAAGAACTGACATGGGATGACGAGCCGGTAGAATTACAGACCGAAACAGAAAAAAGGTAAATACAGTAACGGGCTGTAGTATCAGTTTCAGCCCGTTTACACCGGCTAAGACAGATATGCCGGTGCGATACCCTCTTTTATTTTCGAACATACACTCATACCGTTTCCTTCGGAAATACCCCTTTATACCTTCTGGCTACGCCATATCCTTTTATATCAACGTTCACTCGCACGAACGCTACCTCGCCGCTTTACACACAAGGCAGCGTCCTGCCTTTTTCCCTTTGCCGTTTCTCCATTCCTTCGACCGGGAACAGACAAGACAGCCCCACACTGATACACCGTACACGCCGATTGTCGGATCTCCGTCCGTTGAAATCCACCGCAAAAGCAGCCCTATGGGTTGGTCGGACGGCATACCCGCTTGTGCCGTTTCCTTCTTGCCAGCGAATGGCATGTTTCCTATCCCTGATGTTCTTCCCGGCTTCATGCCGGAATAAGCCGTCCCCTGTGTTGTCAGGCGGACAAGTACTTTCGAACCAAAATCCGCCACGATCTGTCTTGTCTCGTCTTTTTCGCGACCGTTTTCTATCGAAGTCATCATCATTATTCCGTTGCAAAGTTAGTGTGCAGACGGGAACGGCCATGCGGCCTTGACCAATGGCGTACCGCATAAATCTTCCTTTATCGGGCCTTCGGTTTGGGGCTGCGCTCCAAAATAAAGAGTATTTATGCGCTATCCTTGGTGCATCCCCTTGACTGCACCTACTTTTTCCGCACCGTAAAAATGATTTATTAACTTCAAAAAACAATCGCAATGAAAAAGATCGAGAACAGTTTCGTAGTAACCGGATTCGTAGCAAAGGACGCTGAAATCCGCCAGTTCACCAACACCAGTGTAGCACGTTTTCCATTGGCAATCAGCCGTCAGGAGAAGAACGGCGATGAAACCAGCCGCATATCAGCTCTAATGAGCATGGAAGCATGGCGCAAAAAAGAGAATGCCGGTTCGTTCGACCAACTGACCAAAGGTACGCTCCTGACCGTGGAGGGTTATTTCAAACCCGAAGAGTGGTCCGACAAGGACGGCGTAAAGCACAGCCGTATTGTGATGGTCGCCACCAAGTTCTATCCGGCCGTCGAAAAGGAGGAAACTCCCGCCGAGCCGGAAAAGAAACCGGAAAAAGGCAAGAAATAACCTCTGCCTTATCCGGACAAAGCGGCTTCCAAGCCGCTTTTGTTTTGCTCGTTACCGTTCCGGAACGTCCCCACTTTTATACTCCTTCATACTCCACACGAAGAGTCCGCCGTCGTCCATTGATTTTCCCGTGCAAAGTTAAGGCGGTCGGGAATCGGCAAGGCGCGGATTCATTTGTGGTTAACAACCATCAACTCGCAAGCTCGTCAATACTTGTTCAACACAAATGAAACCGTCCACGGGACTATCCGCTTCCTCCTTGCCTTATTTCCCTTCTGTCCGCCTTGTGGTTCGCACGTAAAATCAAATCCCGCCGGACGAGGGAAACCCTCCGAAGGCAGGGATAAAAAACGAAAGTCAAACTTAAAATTCAAAGCGTATGAAACAGATAATTTGGTCAAGCTATGACCTGTTGGACGAAAAGGCAAAAGAATACTATCAAAATTCCCAGCGGGAAATATTGGACGATGACAGTTACGAGGTCAGCGATGAAGAATGGGCTGAAGAAGTATATCGCTGGTTGGACGATGAACGGAGCAACCTAAATAAAGAAGTGGACGGCATTATTGTCGTGTTCGGCAACTTGGGATTATGGAAAGGCCGGAGACAAGGCTATCAAATATTGGGCAGCACCATTGCCGATATTTTGAAATCCCAGTGCGACGATGCAGAATGGTACGGCGACGGCTACAACATTCGCGGACGGATGGGCCATCATGACGGTACGAACTACGCCTTATATCGTATCGCCAAAGACCGTGACGAAGCGGAACGTATCGCCGATAAGATTTACAACCGTGAAATCGACGAAGAAGGTTTCCGCCGGAGAACACGTTCCCTCTATCCGTATGTAGCCGCCGTGTACGGCTGGAAAACAAGGCAGCGCAAGCCGGACAAAGCAGCATAAAATGCTGTCCACAAATACCGCAACGCACCCGCCAGAGGTGGTTGCGGTATCCTTTATCGAATGGCCGACACACAGAACCGTCACCTTTTATAATCAGCCCCATTCCTTTTTTATAATCACTCACGGAGCAATATCCACCCTTTATACCGACCCCGGTCTTTCGCATATCTCCCGTCTTTTCTTCTTTCCATCACCGGTTTGGTTTTACCAGATGCAAAGGTAGGCCGTCGCACTTGATCCGGTGGCTTGAAGTGCATTTCTTGCAAAATTCTTCCTTACCGTGGTAAGAGTAATTTGGCAAGAAAAGCCACCGTATGAAGTTTTCCCGACAGCCATGTATCGCATCCGTAAAACCCAAAAGCGGTTCAGGAAGAAAGAGCCGACAAGAGGGAAAATAAGTATTAACAATTTCAAAAAACTAAGATTATGCCTAATCATGTGACAAACCGTTTAGAAATAAACGCAGACCGGGAAACAGTACAAAAAGTAATGAATTTCTTAAAAGGTAAAACCGATGATGACAATACGCCTTGTTACATCGACTTCAACAACATCATTCCTATGCCCGAAGAACTGTTGATAGAAAAAAGCAGCAGTGGAGATTTCGGTATGAGATGTCTCGAAGCAATGCAGCGGCAGCCATTCTATTTTTTATTGGACGATGACGATTTGAGAGCCGTTCAATGGATGAGAGGATTGGCGGAAAAAGACAGACAAGAAGCGCTGCAACTTGGAGAAACGTATCTGGAAAACCGGAAAAAGTACGGTTATCCCACTTGGTTTGAGTGGTCTATCGCCACATGGGGTACAAAATGGAATGCCTATAACCAGAGTTTTGAAGAACCGAACATACTTTGGTTCGATACGGCATGGAACGGCGTGCCACAGCTTATCCAAAAACTTTCCGAAATATTTCCGGATGTGGAATTTCATTACGCCTATGCAGACGAAGACTTAGGTTTCAATACGGGAAGAGGAACAGCCCGCAATGGAGAAATCGACATGACGATACCCGAAGGTGGAAGCAACGAAGCTTTTGAAATCATGTTTCTTGTGAAACCGGGAATGGACGAATATTTTGAACTGACGGACGAAGGTTACAAATGGGTTTCCTAAACATTCGGTACAGATAATGACCGGTACGGGTTCGGGATACATTGGCAATAGATGTATCCTGAATCCTTTTGCCGGAATTACCCCTTTATATCTTCATAACCTTTTCCCTTTTATCGAGGTGCGGTCCGTACCCCTTTATACTCCGGCTATCCAGCCGGGAAGCAATCCTCTTATAACATCTTAGCCTCTCCGTTTTACTCTTTACAGCCGTTTCCCAGACACACTCCATGCCGAAAGCCCGGTTATTGTTTCTGCAAAGTTCGATTGCCGGCTGCCAGTCCCGACAAGGACCGCTGACGCTTGCAGCCGGAAAATCTTCCTCTCCGCCTTCGTTGGAGAGCGTATTTACCGTTGCCTCCTTGCCCGCACTTGCCGCCAATCCCGTGGGCAGAAAAATAATCAGCCTTTCGGTACGGGATTGTACCAAAGGGAAAAACAAAAAACAGTTCAAACTTAAAATTTAAAGCGTATGACATTTAGAGAATTTATGCGAGAAAACGGTTACGAGTTACAGACAACTTTTTGGGAAGATTTCTCAATAGCGGACCGATTCGGTCTGTCAGCTATAAAAGACACTTTCAAACGTGCTTTCGAGGGATGGAAAGATAACTATAAATACCTCACAGAACTGATATTGGTACTCAATCATAAAATCTGGCAGTATTATGAAACGAAACCGGAATTTGCGACACTTTACAATACCCTTTGGGAGCAGGCAGGTCAATACGCCGTAGAGAACCTGAAAGATGACGAGTTAAGTTATTATTACGAGGTGACGGATTAAGCAAGGAAACACAAAGAGCCGCCGATGAAATCCGGCTCTTTGTGCAGCTCCTTTTTTATAGCATACGGCAAAATAAAATACCGCAACCGTCCACAAAAGAGAGTCGCGGCATCCTGTTATCCTGTGTAACCATTGCACAACGGTCTCCCGACACACTTATGAAGAAAACCGTTTATACTTTCTTTATTTTCCCTCTTTTACCGCATCCAAGAATGTCTTTGCGGGCTTGAACGCAGGAACATGGTGAGACGGAATCACGATGGTCGTGTTCTTTGAAAAGTTACGAGCCTTTTTCTCCGCCTTCTGTTTGAGGATGAAACTTCCGAACCCTCGCAGGAACACCTCGTTCCCGGCGATCATCGACTCCCTGACACTCTCCATGAATGCCTCTACTACAGTTGTCGCTACCGACTTTTCTATTCCGGTATCCTGTGCGATCCGGGCAATAATATCCGCTTTTGTCATACTGTTTTATTATAAAATCCGTCGCAAAGATAATAACATATCTCTTTGTCGCCTGAATTGCCGGCCTGATAATATTACGGAAACAATAACCCCCTTTAACCTCACGATGTTCCTTCGGCACGAACCGTTCTATTCCCGCAGACAAGCGGAAAGCCGCCGATAAGAGGAAAGGGACATCAAAAGCATACAAGTCCGTATCCTGCAGTCAGGACAGACAAGCCCCCGGTCCCGTTTACCGGTCATGATGGTAATCACTCTTGCTGAAACCAGCGAAAATAGCTTTCAGAATCTTTCCGATAACATAGAAAACCACTATAAAAACGATAAGTTCTCCCATATTCTACAATGTTTAAAGTTAATATAAAGATACTAAAAATCAGCGAGAATAGAAAGCATATAGCCCTAATTCTCAAAAAATATTTCATTTTAATCCGGCGAGAATAAAGGCTTATTGCCCGTCTTTCGGTTTACGTTTGCCCAACGGCCCTTTGAATTTTCCCCGGTTCAGTTCGACACCATGCTTGTTGAGCACGCTGAACACCGAACTCCGGCTGTTGTACCCGCTTACCGCCATGATGTCCTCGAAAGAATGGCCGTTGACATACATATCAACGATGGTATTCTCCCGGTCGGCCTTATCCATCGCCTTCATCGTTTTTTTCGGGACTTTCGCTTTCTGTTGCAGGTTCATGACATGCGCGGACGAATACCGCAATACCGCCACCTCTTCGGGAAGCGCCCCGAACATCTCCAGCACATCGGCAGCCGTCGTTTCGGGGAACAGTTTTCCCCGCGAGTCAATCCGGTCGTGTATGGATATGATACGCACCACCTTGATTCGGCACAACTCGATGAACGCGGACAATTCGCGCGACCCACGGAGAGCGTTGCTGAATTTGGCCACCACGATTTCGTCGCCTCTTTCGAGATTCGCTACAAGCTGTTTCCATTTGGGACGCAGTGCTTCGTTATCGACCGATTCCTCTATCACTTGTACACAACCGTACCTCTCCATCCACTCTTTGTCAGCCTCGAGTCCGTCGTAACGGTCCGCCTTGAATATGTAACCTACTTTTGCCATATCACTGTGCACTTCTATGATAATAAGTACAAATGTAAGAGTTTTATTTTAAACTAAACCATACTTTGAGCAAAAATAGTATGAGAAACCCTCTGAATATCCCGTTATCTTCACTTATTTTCATTGAAAATCAAACTATTAAGTACAATGTTAAAAATAGCTTATAAAATAAATTTCGGCGGTTGACATCTTGAAATTTATACTTAGATTTGCGCTGGTAAATACAAAATCAAACTACAAATTGTATGAAATCATACTTAAAAATCATACTCTCCATTGCTGGACTTTCTGCCGTTTCTACTGCCGTTTTCACGCTCACATCATGCGACAGTACGAACGGCAAATCACTGGTCGAAGCCCAGTCCACTCCAGTCAATCTGTACCGGAAGTATCTGTCCGAAGTACGCGGGCAAAAAGAACTTTCCTTTGGGGACTTGACCGCTTATATCGGAAAGTGGCGGACCTTGAAAGACTCCGTGACCGCAGCCATGCACCGGGATACGGTCTATCGGGCACATTCCGGCATACGAGAGGAGTGCATTCTGCTGCACGATTCCGTCCGTTCAGAACTTTCCCGGCTGGCGATGTCGAAACCTCGCACCTACAAAGAAGTGCTGGTTCTGAAAGAACGCTTCTCACCTTATGCCGGGGACGTGGAATTGTGCCGTTCCGCCGAAGAAATCCGTCCGTTTTTCGCAGAATTGGATAAACGTTCGGCCTGTCGGGGTAGCAAGGAGCAAATTCTGTCAGCATATCGTAACGTGCTTACCGAAACCCTGAACAGCGGAATACACGGGAACGGAGACCTCAAAAGATTCATCGAAAAAGAGGATGCCGCTTTTCGGGCTTTCCTGTCCGGGTTGCACGAGCTTGGCGAGGCGAATATGGCCGACATCACCCGTGATACGGAGAAATGCTGCTCCGAGGTATTTTTCGCCGCCGGACGCAAGGAAATCACTTACAAGGACGCCACGATATACATGGCCTTACGTACCGACCGTCGGCTGATTCAGAACGTGCGTGCCTGTCTTGACAACATACGCCGTGGGAAGGTCACAACGCCCGAACAGGCACAAGCCTATGTCTGGATGATTCTACAACCTTATGCTTCCTTGGACGGCCTCTGCATGACACTATTGTCCCCGGAAGATAAGGAAACCCTTTACAGTATGGCCGCAGAAACGCCTGCCGCGTTCGAGAAACTGCGCAGAATCCTGCCGTCGGAAGGAGACCGGTTGGACGAGCTGCCCGGTATGCTCATGGAAATATTCATCGCCTCATTGTAAAAGCCTATTCACAAAATAAACGATATATGATTATGTTACGACACTTTCTGGATGACTTCATGTCGTTCGTGCCCCTGCAAATGCCGCAGCTTCTCAATGTGGCAACGATGGAAGAGCCGCAGTTTTACGGTGACTACGTTCTGCTCACGTTCCCGCTACGGGACTCCTATGATCTGGAGGAAGTCATGGACATATTCGAGGACGACATGGAACTGATTACGCTCTACCACCATGTGCCGGTCGGACTGGAGAAATCCGGCCATAGCACCTGTGCCTACTCCAATCCCGCTTTCGGACAGATGTTCAAGATGAACGCCCGGACAGACGCGGACGGCAAGGTGAACCGTATCATCGCAACGATCTACGATTCGCTGGAGCTGATGTACGGCGACCTGTGTCTCGACCTGAAACTCCACGCCGGGAACGGCAGCTTCAAGTACAAAAAGAATCAGGAGGACGTGCTGTTGGACTTCATGTAAAACAGGCCCTATGCGAAACACGATATACCGCCAAATGGTTTTCTGCATCAACACGTACCGCACGTGGATAGAGGTGGCCGATGACAACCTCTACAAGGAGCACGTCATTCCGAGAAACAACCGGACTGACTTTCTGGTGTCCCGCACACTGGTACTGCGTGCCTGCAAACCGCACGGCACATACGACCGGGGCATGACGTGGACGATTCCGGAGCATGATCTGGACACGGCACTGGCTACATATCGTAAGCAGAACGGCACATTCAAGTCCCGGATGAAGAAAGGTGCGTCGTCCCTGACAGCCGAAGACGCCGAGACCATTATCCGCTTGGCCACCCACGGGGTTGTCCGCTTGGAACTCGTGGTACGGCCCGTTCACATACCTTCAAAACCCTATTATCTGTTATGACCTGGATTATATTACAATTTGTATTTCTTGCAATGCCTGTCGTCCTTCCGGCACTGTTGTACAGAAGCAGGCGTTGTTTCATGGCAAGATTCTACGATAAGATGGTGTGGAGCGAAAAAGCCCGCAGGCTGTACGCCCATGTGTTGCTTATCGTACTGCTCCTCTTTCATTATGTCTATACGAGCGGACACCCCGGCGAGTTCGGTGTCGTGCCATCAACCATCGTGTGTGCCGCATGGGTCTCTTTCCGGCGGGCGGACCGATGGATGCGTGGTCTGCTCGACCGGCCGAAACGTTTCGTCTGGTTTGCGCTCTTGGCATTGGTCATCGGCTTCGTGCCGCATCTGTACACGATGTCCGTAACCATCTCCTTTGTTCTTTTGGCTGCCCTGTTCTACCCGTCTGCAAGAGTCATGTCCGAAAGGACAGACATGCGCAAATTCTTCGAATGGCTGGAATATCCCGGAGCATTAGCCGACAGTTATCATAATATCATCACGCGAGGCTGCCACGATAATGCGGATAATGGCAACCTGAAACTATCCGCACATTATGAATCATCAAAAACAGAACGAAAATGAGAAATAGAAATGAAGCGCCCGCCGCCATACTGGCGAACGTGGAAGTGTTCGACTACCTGAAAGAAAAAGTCGGCGAGCGGAAAACGAGGACGGAAGCCTACTGCGATTTGTTGGATAAATCACTGGCAGGTTTCGTCTCCCCGTTTTTAAGAAGGCAGGACTACGACCTCTCTCCCTGCCAGTGCCATGTAACCGTTTCCGACCTTGCCTCGGAGTGGCATTGGCATCGGGCTACTGTCCGCTCGTTTCTGGATACGCTCGAAGCGCTCGGACAGTTGGAACGCACCCGGTTGGCAAAAAGCGTCATCATTACCATGCCCCTGCGGACCGGCACGCCTGCCATGCCGGACAGCGGACAAGAAGAAGCGGACTTTGCCACAAGGATACAGGAAACACTGTACGACTGGATTATCGGCAGGGCAACCTCTTTCGATGTAGGCAAATCATGCGGACAAATCATTCACCAGACCTTGACGGAGATAGCCGGACGAGACAGCCGTATCTATCCGGACAATCCTTCCGGCACGACATCGGCACAGACTGTCCGGTCAGAAGAACGACTGCGCGAGACCGTCTTGGAATGTATCGCCCATGCCGCCCTGCGACGGGTACTGCGTAAATCGAGGTTCGACGACGGCTCGCCGCTCGTGCAGTTCTTCCGGCTCGACCTCGGCGGAGAATGGGCGGCGTTCATCGAAGCCTCGAAAGAGCTTGCAGAGCTTGTTATCGGCGGAAAGCCGGACGGGACAGAGTTCGGTACGGACGAAGAGACAAAACGCCTTGAATCGCTTCGCAAACCCTTTTTATCGCTTCTGGCGAAGGCACAAGAGGAAAGCTGAACGGAGATTCGCGGACAGAGATTGTATAACCACGGGCAATTCTCCCCGGTTCAGGTTCAAATATCCTTCCAGTTATAGCAGGCATCCGGGCTTGCCCGTCTGCCACTGAACAAAGGGAAGGGGGAGCCTAATACCCCTGATGACTGACGTCACAGGGAGAGGTGTCCATGCAAGCAGCAAGCTGGGACACGGGGAATTGTCCGAAACAACACGGAAACAGTATGGCAAATGCAAAACAGGTTCTTGATGTTCAGGTGTCGAAAGGAATCACCGCCGCCCAAGGCAACGAACACCTGCGCAATCGCAGCGAAGAGGCGGAGAAGTACGCCATGAGCAAGGGAAACTACGACCCCACCCGCAAACATCTGAACTTCGAAATTGTGCCCGGGGGCAAGGTTCGCCCCATCGACACGAGCCGCAATATCCCGGAACGGATAGCGGACATATTGAGCCGTCGCGGCATCAAGGACCCCAACGAGGGATTGATTGAACCGAAGTATCGCACGGTGGTAAACATCATCTTCGGCGGTTCGCGGGAGCGGATGCACGAACTCGCTTTCGGCACGCAGAAGGTGGATTTTGAAAAAGGTGCGGACAATACCCGCATCAAAAGGAAGAGCGACATCGAACGTTGGGCGAAGGATGTCTATTCATTCGTTTGTGGCAGATACGGCGAACAGAATGTCGCTGCCTTCATTGTACACCTCGATGAGTTGAACCCGCATGTGCATTGCACGCTTCTGCCAATCAAAGACGGGAAGTTTGCATACAAGGAGATATTCGCCGGAAAGGACAAGTTCGAATATAGCGCGAGGATGAAACAGCTCCATACGGACTTTTTCGCCGAGGTCAACACGAAGTGGGGAATGGAGAGAGGCAGGAGTATCGCCGAGACCGGCGCACGGCACAGGACGACGGAAGAATACCGCCGTATGCTGTCGGAAGAGTGTACCACCATTGAGCAACAGATTGACCGACATCAGGAAGTCCTGTCCGCCCTCCATTCGGACATCCGGTTGGCAGAGCGCAGGGTCAAAGGCTTGACCTCAATGGTGGAAAACCTGAAAAGGGAAAAGGACGAGAAGAAGGCTCAACTGTCGGCACTCGAAAACGATATGGACGCCCGGAAAGGCGATGCGCTGGCCCTATCAGCCGAGAAAGAAAAACTTGAAAAAGAACTGGCCGCTATCCAAGGGAAACTGGCAGACAAACAGGAGAAGTTACAGACCGCCGACCGACAGCTTTCCGACCTCAAGGCAAACATGGATGCCATTGAGGAACGCACGGAACAACTCAAGGAGGAAGCCTACGAATACTCCCGTGATGTCCACTCCAAAGTGGACAGCCTGCTCAAGGATGCCATGTTGGAAAATATGGTCGATGAATGGCGGGAACTGTCGGCACGGATGAAGCCTTCCGAACGGCAACTGTTCGATGGCACGCTCGTGCGCTCCGTGGCGGAACAAGGCACGGAAGTCATGCACTGCGCCACGCTCTTGTTTCTCGGCATGGTCGATGATGCCACCACCTTTGCCGAAACACATGGTGGAGGAGGTGGTGGCAGCGACCTCAAATGGGGACGTGATGATGACGAGGACAACCGGGCATGGGCGCTCCGCTGCATGAGAATGGCAAGCCGCATGATGCGTCCGGCCATCGGCAAAAAGCCCAAACGATAAACGGCAAAGAATGTTTGGAAACCAAATAGATTATAATTAAAAACATTGGAATTATGACAAAGAATATCATCTTTATCTTCGCAGCGTTCTGTACGCTGCAAGCCCGTGCGGATGTACAACCCACGGAGAAGGATACTGTACGCTGCACGTTCCGTTACGATGACACAGAACTGTTGCAGCCGTTACAGTCCTCATACCTTGACGGAGTGGTCGTTTCGGCACGGGGAAACGGCAACTGGTTCGTCAGTATCACCGGAGGCACGACGGCCTTTCTCGGCACCCCGCTCGGCTGCGAAGACCTGTTCGGGAGGTTGAAACCCTCGTATAGCTTTGCCCTCGGCAAATGGTTTACCCCGTGGGTCGGCGCACGGATAAATTACAGCGGATTGCAGTTCAAGGACGGTATGCTGGTCGTGCAGGAGTATCATCACCTCCATGCGGATTTGCTGTGGAATGTGCTCGGCGGTAGCTATGCCCGGCAGGAACAGGTGCGCTGGCATCTGGCTCCCTTTGCCGGTATCGGATTGCTGCATCATGCGACCAACGGCCATAACCCGCTTGCCATCTCTTACGGCATACAGGGGCAGTACCGGATTTCCAAAAGGGTTAGCGCCCTTGTGGAAATTTCCGGCATGACTACCTTCCAAGATTTCGACGGATACGGCAAGGCGAACCGTCCCGGCGATCACATGCTTTCGCTCACTGCCGGGTTCTCTTTCCATATTGGCAAAGTCGGCTGGAAACGGGCCATAGACCCAAGTCCCTACGTTCGCCGCGACCAGTGGCTCGTTGATTATGTCAATGTCCTGTCGGAACAAAACAGCCGTTATGCAGGACAGCATGACAAGGACCGCCGGACGCTGGCCGAGCTGAAGAAGATACTGGAAATCGAAGGGTTGCTTGACACGTATTGTCATCTTTTTGACGATGACGATACCATCGGGCACAACGGCTATCCGAGGAACAATTACAGCGGACTGAACTCCCTGCGGGCAAGGTTGAAGAACAGGCATTGGAACGGAAAATCGCCCTTGGAAGGACAAGCCCTGAACGGGAATGGCCGGGCAGACAGCCTACAGCATAGGCAGGACAGCGTGTCTGGCCTCGGAACAGGACAGTTCGAGAATCTTCCCGACAGCACCTTGGCAGACTATGCCGTGCGGATGCAGTCCGGACGGGAATGTATCGGTGCTCCCATCTTCTTTTTCTTTGAACTCGGCACGTCGCACCTGACAGACACCTCCCAGTTGGTCAATCTCGACGAACTGGCACGGGTGGCAAAGAAATACGGTCTGAAGGTCAAAGTCACGGGAGCTGCCGATAGTGCGACCGGAACAGTCGGTATCAACAATGCCTTGAGTGTTTCGAGAGCCGACTATATCGCCTCGGAACTGAACAAGCGGGGATTACCGTCAGACAGGTTGACCAAGACCGGCGAAGGCGGTATCTCCGATTACGCCCCTACGGCGGCCAACCGGCATACCAGAGTGGAACTGTTTTTCCCTGAATCGAAGGGAAATAAGTGAGCTTCCGGTCGGGCTGTGCTGAGTATGTCTTAGGTCAAAGGCTCGGCCGCAGGTAAAGTTAAACGAGAGGAATCCCTTCCCGGACTCCTCTCGTTTCTGTGTTGTTATATGAATGCCGCCTCCCTACCGGTACGGATTGCGACAGGTGGAATAGCGGATATGTCCTTTCCCGAAAATACCTTTCAATTCGATGTGAAAACGAAACTGTATAGAATACGATTTTTATGATTTCAAGGAGAAAATAACTATAAAAAGGTATATTTTAAGACTAAATACTGTATTTGTTATTAATATATACCTAAAAATTGTGATTGATGATATTTTTATATAAATATAATTTTGCAGCGATTTAATTTATGCCATAAACAAAATGAGTAGAATCAAAATAAAATCAATTTTAACCATATTGTTATCAATATTTTGTGTAAACATAAATGCGCAGGTTATCAAGGGAAGAGTGTCCGATAGTACCACTCGTGAACCACTGAGTTATGCGGCAGTGGAAATACGTTCTTTCGGGGACGATACTTACATCACCGGAAAACACGGTAAAATTGACCCAGTAGGGACGGATGAAATTGACCCGGTAAAAACGGCTTAAATTGACCACCTTAAAACGGTCGAAAGTGATCCATCTAAAACGGAGCAAGCTGCCCCAGTCAGTAATTTGAGTAAAAAGTAGTTGTTCAGAGGTTTAAAAGGAGTTGGATTTTGTTAGCTTGACTATCAAAAGCAAACCAAAATCCAGAGACTATGCCTAACAGACCTTTGAAAATGAATAAATTACGCACGATCATTCGATTGTACACCGATCGCGTTGGTTTAAGGGCTATCGCCGAGATGGCCCGCACTTCGCGCAACACGGTAAAAAAGTATGTCAACAAGTGGAACACCCTCAGCCTTACCTATAAGGAGTTCCTTTCCAAGAGCGATGCCGAGCTTTACGCTCTGTTCTGCATCGAGGAGACTCCGGTGGAGTCCAATCCCCGTATAGACGCCCTTGAGGCTTTTCTTCCTTCTGCCAGCAAAGAGATGGGGCGTAAGGGTATGACCAGCCACAAGCAATGGGAGCGTTATCGCGCAGCCCATCCGGACGGTTACAGTCTGACGCAGTTCCGTGTCGCCTTGCGTCGCTACGAACGCATCAGCAACCCGTCGATGCGTATGGAGCATAAGGCAGGGGATAAGTTGTTCGTGGACTATACGGGCAGCAAGCTGTGGATCTACCCTCCGGGTGAACAACCCCGCGAAGTGGAGGTGTTCGTGGCGATCCTGGGATGCAGTCTGCTGACCTATGTGGAAGCTGTCGAGAGTCAGCGCAAGGAAGACTTTATCTCGGCCTGCGAGAACGCCTTTTATTATTATGGCGGCGTACCCAAAGCTATCGTTCCGGATAACCTGAAGAGCGCGGTTACGAAAGCCAGCCGTTATGAAGCGATTCTGAACACGGAGTTCGAGCGGTTCGGCGAACACTATGGCGTGACGGTATATCCTACCCGGGCCCGCAGTCCCAAGGATAAGGCCCATGTCGAGAATGCGGTTAAGCTTACCTACAAGGATATCTTTACTGTCATCGAGCCGTTACACTGTCCCGATCTGCGGTCACTTAACATAGCTATCCATGCGGCTCTTGAGAAACATAACAACCAGAACCGTCCGCGGCGCAACTACTCCCGTCGGGATTACTTCGAGGATGTAGAACAGGAAGCTCTCGGGCCTCTGAACCCGATCCGTTACCAGATGAAGAAGCATATCGTCACTACGGTCGATAAATACGGTTATGCGCGCCTACACGAAGACATCCACTACTACAGCGTTCCACACACCTACATCGGCAAGAAAGTACAGTTGTCCTATACGGTGGCCGACGTGGAGATCCGCTACAACTACGACATCATAGCCCATCATACCCGCGACCGCCATAACTACCGCTACACTACCGTTACCGAACACCTTTGTCCAAAGCATCGCGCGGTGATGGAGTGGTCGCCGGAGCGGTTCCTCCAGCAGGCTGCCGCCATACATGAAGACGTGGAGCATTATATCCGCAGGATACTGGAGAAGACCCGCTATCAGGATCAGGCCAACAAGATATGTTCGGGCATCCTGAACTTCGCCCGTAAAGTGGGGCCCGACCGTCTGGCAGCGGCCTGCCGACTGGCCGACAGTTACGGCAAGTACAGTTTCCGGGAGATACAGGATATACTTCAGAATAAATCCGAGGCGATAGACCTTCCGGAGGAGCCTGCCGATATGCCTGAACACGAGAACATCAGAGGCAAAGAGTACTATAAATAAATACTTAATCCATAAAACTATGAACAATCAGACATTAGAGAAACTGCGCCAGATGCGCCTCTTTGGTATGCACGACGCTTTTAAGACCTCGCTGGAGAACACTATCAAAGAGAAGATGACCCAGGACCAGTTCGTATCGCACCTGGTTCACAGTGAATGGGACAACCGCAAGAACCGAGCTGTTGAACGGGCTGTCAGAGCCGCCCAGTTCCGTTACAACGCCACCCTGGATGATGTCGACTATACCTTCGAGCGGGGTCTCGACCGTAATCAGGTCGAGCGGCTTGCCGCTATGGAGTTCGTGCGCGACCACAAAGACCTTATCATTACCGGATCGACAGGAACGGGCAAGAGTTATCTGGCCACTGCGCTCGGCTATAAGGCCTGCCAGGACGGTTTCCGAGTAATGTATGCAAGCACGGCCAAACTAATGAGCCAGCTCAAAATATCCAAGGCCAAAGGCACGATACTGGCCGACCTGAAGCGTATCGAACGCGTAGACCTGATGATCCTGGACGACTTCTGCATGCAGCCGCTCGACGCCCAATCGCGCGGCATACTGATGGACATCATCGAAGACCGGCATCAAAGGCGCTCGACCATGATAACCTCGCAGATCCCCGTAAAGGACTGGTACGACGTGATCGGCGAGAAAACCATCGCCGACGCCGTACTCGACCGCATCGTACACCACTCGCTGCGCGTTGAACTGTTCGGCGAGTCGATAAGGAAAAGAAAATCTAAATCTGAAAATGCCTATGGATAGACGCCTGCAGCTGCAAAACTACTCTTTTGTTCTTTTAGAACAAATAGTTATATTTGCAGTGTTGGTCGACACAATCCCGACCGTTTTATGGGCGAGAACTAAGTGGGGTTCTCGCATAAAATCGGGACGAAAGACCTACAAAAAAATGTTGTTTAACCCGGGCAAAATCATATCCTTTTAGACCCTAATCCGGACAACAACTTTGAACTCTTTTTACGCTTCAACTTTTGGGGGTCATCTTCCTCCGTTTTTTAGGGGTCACTTTAACCGTTTTTTCCATTTGGAGGCTCATGCCAAGTATGCCCTTGACGGATTCAACCTCGACGCAGTGGATTTCCTGCATAAGCCCATCGCTTACGAACGTTTTGAAAGGGCTGTGGAAAAAGCGATGTTACACATCAAGGCAAATGAGGACGAAACAACTCATGATGTCATACAAGATACGATCGTGGTAAAACAAGATTACAGCAGTGTAAATATACCTATTTCTGATATCTTTTATATTGAAGCTTTGGAGAATTATAGTAAAATATTCCGTTTAAACGGGGGAACGATCATCTCACGCCTTAATATTAAAGCAATTCATAAAATGTTACCCCAAAAACAGTTCATAAGAGTACATCGTTCCTTTGTTGTTCCTGTAAACAAGATACAACAATTTTCTAAACAGGAAATACATCTAATCGGACTTAACAAGCCCATACCCGTAGGAAGAAGTTATGCTAAAGAAGTATCCGAAATCCTTCTACAAAATGATTGACAATAACATTTTTCCCATTATACAATGAATATACAAAATATTTACTTGTCCTCGAAGCCGCACTACGAGATTCTGGACGGACTGCGCGGTGTGGCGGCTGCTATGGTAGTAGCTTTTCATCTGCTGGAAGCACATTCCGGCGGCAATCATCTAAACCAGATCATCAATCATGGCTATCTGGCAGTCGATTTCTTCTTCATGCTTTCGGGTTTCGTCATCGGCTATGCCTATGATGACCGTTGGAACCGGATGAGCATGGGAACCTTCTTCAAGCGCCGTCTTATCCGGCTGCAACCTATGGTGGTCACGGGAAGTATTGTGGGAGCCGCACTCTTTTGGTTTCAGAAAGCCCCTTGTTATCCGGCAATGGAGGGCGTGTCCGTCGGTGCGCTACTGCTGGTCATGCTGTTAGGTTGTACGTTGCTGCCTCTGCCGCTGAAATGGGATATTCGCGGATGGATGGAAATGCACCCGCTGAACGGACCGGCGTGGTCGCTTTATTACGAATACATCGGCAACATACTGTACGCACTATTTATTCGCAAGTTCAGCAAAACGGCACTGACCGTCTTCGTGGCAATAGCAGCGTGCTTTACGGTACACCGCTGCCTTACCGCACCCGCCGGCGACATCGTGGGCGGATGGGCCTTGAACTGGGAACAGCAATACGTGGGCCTCGTCCGGCTGATGTACCCGTTCTTCGGCGGGTTGCTCCTGTCCCGGTTCGGCTGGCTGATACGTACCCGCAAGCACGCCTTCTGGTGGTGCAGCCTGATGATAATCGTCGTGCTTTCCGTGCCCCGTATCGGTGGCGAGGACGGGTATTGGATGAACGGGCTTTACGAGGCGTTCTGCATCATCTGCATTTTCCCGGTCATCGTCTCGATGGGTGCGGGAGGCAGGATAACGGGCAGGCGTTCTGCGGCCGTATGCAAGTTTTTGGGAGACATATCCTATCCCGTCTATATCACCCACTATCCGTTGGTCTATATATATACGGCATGGGTCTGCAACCATCAGGCGACGCTTGCCGAAGGGCTTCCTTACATGCTGCTCACTTTCGTCGGGGCCTTCGCGCTTGCCTATGCCTGTCTGAAATTCTACGACCTCCCGGTGCGCAAATGGCTCACGGAGCATTTTTTGAAAAAGAGATAAAAGCGGTAAAGGAAACGTACCTTTATCATCGTATTTCTGTCAGATGACAGACAAAGTTCCCTAATTTTATGCTATTTACTGAATATCTCTAATAAAAAACGCCCTATTGATTTGAGTTTCAAATGGATCTACGTTTGGGGCATATAATTCAAACCCGTATGATAGACAACAGTTTATCATACGGGTTTTCTATTTTAGGGTCAGTCATTAGTCCCCGGAGTCCAGTCGCGTACCGCACGCACAAGAAACCTCTTGTCGCCTTGGATAAGGTACAGGTTGTACCCTCGTAAGTAAAGCCGAAGCGGTTATTGGAGTATGGAGGGATATCGTTGTAGCCGAACGAGGTCTTGCACATGTATGCCTTACCATATTTCTTGATTTCGACATATCCGCTCCATGTAGTGTAGAGTAGCATCAGCTCACGATGGTTGGGTATGCGGTACCCACGAGGGCAGGGGTAATTGGTCGTTTCGTAATTAAACGCACCCGCCAATTCTTTGCCTTATAGATACCGGGTTTATTGGATGCCTTTATCAAGAGTGCCTGTCCGTTGTACGGGCGGTTGTTGAAATTGCGTTCGCCGGTACTCAACAACTCCTCCGAGGTATGGCGCAACGAGCAATGGCATTACCTACGCCTTCCTCGTTCTAATAAGTCTGCGCTGTGTCTATCAGGCGGTAGCCCGTTTCGAGGGCATCGTTCACGGCCCGTTCAGTCTCGTTTCGGGGGATTGGGAACACACCTAAACCGATGGTCGGCATCATCACCCCGTTGTTCAGTCTTACTTCTTTCATTATCCGTATCTGTTAGTCAATTCTCTATCTTTTTCCAGTTGTTCCCAAAATTGCCTTGCACGGTTTCCACATGTCCGCGATGACCGTGCACCGGACAGGCATCCAATGCCTTCTCCAGCATCCGGAACTCCTTTCCGGTCAGTTTCACATTTGTCGCACCGAGGTTTTCAAGGATGCGTTCCCGGTTTTTCGAGCCGGGGATAGGCACGACGTTGGGATATTTGTGGAGCATCCATGCCAGTGAAATCTGGGCAAGTGTAGCGCCTTTCTTGTCTGCATATCTTTGAAGGATGTCCAATATGGGACGGTTGGCCTCGATGTTCTCTTTTTTCAGTTGGGGAACGAACTTCCTTACATCGTCCACTGCTTCAAACTGTGTATCTGCATGGATCTTTCCCGAAAGGAAACCGCTGGCTATCGGTGAGAACGGTACGACGCCGATGCCGTGTTCCATGCAATAAGGGAATATCTCCTTCTCACAGTCGCGCTCCAGCGGAGTTATAGGAGCTGGTGTAAAAATTCCAATCCATTTAAATGACCGCAAACGCTTACAACTGGCATTCGAAGCAAATTATCAATACGGTTTTACAGACACTTACAGTAACATGGAGAAAGACGGTGATGCGATTGCACTAAACCGCCCGGTTTATCATATTAACGGCAATCGTAAATTACAAGGGTTGGAAATAACAGCTACACTTTCTGTTCCTTTGAGCATTTTTAAACGAGCTCCCAAAAAGAAAGTTCAGCCAACACCGACATATGTTCCACAGCCTGTTATTGTTGAAGAAAAACCGAAAGAAGTAAAGAAAGAAGAAAAGCCTTGTTATACTTTAGAGGAAATCATGGAAATGATTGCTAAAGGAGAATCTGTTACAGGCAAGACTATTTGTGCAATAGATATTATAAACTTTGAGTTTGATAAAAGTATTATCAAAAAAGAATCATATCCCTACTTGGATAAGATTGTTCGTTTAATGAAAAATACCCCTATCCGCATTATCATAAAAGGACATACAGATAATGTTGGTAACGAGGAGTATAACCTGAATTTATCTAAAAAGCGTGCCGAAGCCGTTTATAATTACTTGATAAAGGCTGGTGTGGAAGCCAGTCGTCTGAAGTATGAGTACTATGGTATGTCCAGCCCCATTACTACTAATGACACACCGGAGGGAAGACTTACAAACCGTCGCGTAGAGTTTGAAATCGCTAAATAATAAACAAGGAGAACATAATTATGAATAAGTTATACATGAATATAAAATATTTCATTCTTCTATTATTTGTTGCATTAGTATCTGCATGTAACGAAGAAGGCATTGCGACTTTAGTCATAGAAGACGGACAACCCAGCGTAGCAAAAATGATTGTCGGACAATGGAAACCCAACCATGCAGAAAAAGCAGATGAAGATGGAAATGTGATAGAAGACCTGGATATTACAGATATACCTGATTTAAATTTTGGAGAAAACGGTTCAGGGCATTTTGGGAACAGTGACACCGGAACAGGAGGCAGTGGCTCCGGGAATTTTGACTGGAATGTTGATGAAGGTGAAAACACTGGCGGTGGCGCTGGATATGATGAAAAAGGTCCTTCTGTTACTTTTAACGGTGAACGTTGGTATATATTCCAATTGACAAAATCCATGCTGATTATTTATCGTGTGACGGATAAATATATCCTTATTTATTACTATTATCGTATAGGTGATTACAATACGGGAAATGAATCGGAGCCAACACCTATAGAGAAAAAAATCTATCGGATTACAGAAACCACTTCGTATGGAAATGAAATAGGATACTCTGCCGTTCATGTTTTTGAATATGACACACAAGGACGCATAAAAACGTACAGTTTCGATGACGGTAAATCTGCATTTAATTCCGATTATACCTATAAGGGAGTAGAGGAAATTCATGTAAGTGGCGGTGGCGAATCTTATACAGGTTACTTGAATAATAATCAATTAGAAAAGTTATTCAGTACAACAAGTTCTGCTCAAAAATTGGTGGCTACACCTCAATATAATAGTGAAGGATATATTTCATCCATAAATAACATTCAGTTTATTTATGAATCTAATAACTTAATAAAAAACGGTACTTATACTTACGAATATACTGATGAGAAAAATAATGCTAACATTGATTTAAACTGTATAATTTCTAATTACAGCAAAGACTACGAAAATCAATACAGCCATTATTCGTTGTTTGCACCTTTTGGATTCTACGGAAAGTTTTCTGCTAATTTAATTTCAAAAGAATCTTTTACAGACGGATATGCAGACTTTTTCTATGAATATTCCTATGAGATAGATCAAGAAGGTAAAGTCCAGTCTGTTATTCGTAAGTGTGTTGATATAAGAAACGCAGACAATATATTGAATACCACAACTTTTACAATATTTTGGGAAAAGCAATAACGGATAGTTAAAAACAAGAGGTTGTGTCAAATGTGAAGTGACACAACCTTTTTTCATTTACTCGCAGTTGGTTCTATCAGTGCTATACTTTTAAATTTATTTTAATAGTTTGCGTTCATTATTGCCACTCTCCAATATTCCCATTTGATGAATCGCTATTTGATTGAGCTTGATAAGTCGTTCTCCCTGCGGTATGCCTTGCTCGATGAATACGGCATTCAAGTTCTCCATGTTCGACAAGCAAATAAGCTCATTGATTGTGGCATAGTCCCGGATATTCCCTTTCAGTTCGGGGTGTTGCTCACGCCACATCTTGGCGGTCATACCGAACATCGCCACATTCAGCATATCGGCTTCATCGGCATAAATAATACTGGCTTGTTTGGCGGTTACTTCTGCCGGGATAAGGTTCTGTTTTATGGCATCGGTATGTATGCGGTAGTTGATTTTCGACAGTTCCCGTTTGGCTGACCAACCGAGTTGCTGTTGTTCCTCGGTCTTCAGTCGTTGGAACTCCTTTATAATATACAGTTCAAATTCAACGGAAATCCAGCTTGCAAACTTAAATGCTATATCCTTGTGAGCGTAAGTGCCGCCGTAGCGTCCTGACTTGGATAGTATTCCTATTGCGTTTGTCGTACTTATCCATTTTGTCGGTGATAAGGTAAAGGCGTTCAGCCCGGCTTCCTTTTTAAACCCCTCGAATTCGAGGGGTTTAAAATTAGGGTTATATAGACTCTCCCAAATACCCAGATATTCTATTGTATTCCGGTTACGCAGCCAGTTCCCGATAACCGCAGTCGGATCATCGCTTTTGTATCTTGCTATGTCTGTCAGGCTGATATAATCATTCTCGTTGACTGATATAATTGTGACACTCGTATCTTTTACTGTAATCTTTGCCATTTTATATTTGATTCTTTGGGTTTTAAGTACAAAAGTAATTATAATCTATGAGACTTTCTCCTTTTCAATGAACAATATGACTTTTCCTTTCGGATATAAACAAAGGTATTTCGCTACCTCCGGTAATACCTGCTTTTCCCTTATTTCAATCATGTAAAATCACCACAAATAGGTATTGTCCAGTCAATTCAAACCCCGTACTTTTGCAAAATATAAATGGAAACATCGTTCATTATTTATGCAGGTACTCAAAGAAGACATACGTGGCCGCATATTGGCAGTCGCCGAACAGCGATTCGGGCAGCAGGGGTATTCCAAGACCTCCATGCGCGAGATTGCCGGAGCCGTCGGTGTCGGCGTGGGAAACATATACAATTATTTCCGGAACAAGGACGAATTGTTCTGTGAAGTGGTCCGTCCCGTCCTGCACGCTATGGAGGCCATGTTACAAGAGCATCACGGAATACGCGGCGAGGACGTGATGGTGATGCGGTCCGAAAAATACCTGAAAGCCTGCATTGACGAATACGTTTCGCTCATCGAAACGCATCGCAGCTTGCTGGAGATCCTGTTGTTCCGTGCCCAAGGTTCTTCGCTGGAACATTTTCGCGAAAGCTACACCGACCGCTCGACCGGGCTGGTCAAGGCATGGTTCGCCGCCATGAAGAAAAAGTATCCGGATATAAATACGGCCGTGTCCGACTTCATCATTCACCTGCATACGGTGTGGATGTTCACGCTGTTCGAGGAACTGTTGATGCACGCGGTGCCCAAGCAGGAAATGGAATCCATTCTGCACGACTATATTCTGTTTGAAATTCAAGGTTGGAGGGCCATTATCAAGGTATGACGGATAGAAAAGACACATACGGACGAGCTGCCGTGACGGGGCAGCGGGAAAAGAGGAAATCTTCACGAAGGTTTCCTCTTTTTTTATTCGTGAACAAATCTGAATATCGTTCATTAATAAATATCATAACAAATGAAACAGAAACATAAATTCGAGAGCATTGTCGCCGAGACATTGCTCATTCCGCTCTACTACAGGGCGAAAGAGAGCCGCCGAAAGAACCCGATTCTGAACGACAAGGTTGCGGAGGGTCTGGTGGACAGTCTGGAATACGACTATTCCCGTTTCGACGGGGCGAAGCTGAGCGAGGTCGGCTGCGTGGTGCGCGGGTGGTTTTTCGACCGTGCCGTGCGCCGCTTCATCGGGAAACACGCTAATGCGGTGGTGGTGAACGTGGGGTGCGGTCTGGACACCCGTTTCCAGCGTATCGGCGACGGGAAGGCTGTATTCTACGACATGGACCTGCCGGAAGTCATTGCGCTACGCCGCGAGCTGATTCCGGAGCAGCCGGGCAATCCCTATATCGCGGCCTCCCTGCTGGAAACCGACTGGCTGGACGACCTGCGCCGTCGGCATTCCGATGCGCATTTTATTTTCGTGGTCGAAGGCGTACTGATGTATTTCTACGAAAAGCAGGTAAAGGCATTCCTGCATCATGTAGCGGAGCGTTTCGGGGGCGGCGAACTGTGGTTCGATGTCTGCGGCACAATAATGAGCCGTCACGGGGTGAAACCCGATTCGCTTCGTGAACACGAGGCGCAAATCCGCTCCGGCCTAAGCGACGGGCATCTGGTAGAACAGTGGGAACCTCGCCTGCGCCTTCTGGAACAGGCCAACTACATGAAGTTCTTCCGTCCGCGCTGGGGCTTCTTCTTCGGGCAGATATTGGGACGGATGACGCAGTTGTGCTACAAGTTCAGCTCAATGTTGGGATATGAAATCGTATCGAAATGACAAGGTATAAAATCGGAAAAGACAATGGATAAGACAAAGAAGAAAGGAGGTCTGTCCCGCCTGTTCGAGATTGCGGGACAGAAGAAAGGACTGCTCTTTCTGGCAGGTCTGCTGTCGGCAGGCAGCGCCGTGTGTATGCTCGTACCCTACTGGGCGGTGTACGAGGTGTTGAAAGAGCTGCTGACGCACGGTGCAAGCCCGGCTTCGGTGGACGGAGCCGGCATGATTCGCTGGGGCTGGATCGCTTTCTGCGGGCTTATCGGCGGACTGGTGCTGTTGTACGCTGCCCTGATGTCCTCGCACGTGGCGGCATTCCGCATTCTGTACGGGTTGCGCGTCCGGCTGTCCGAACACATCGGCAAGCTGTCGCTGGGTTATCTCAACAACACCTCTACCGGAGCCATCAAGAAGACGATGGAGCAGAACATCGAGAAAATCGAGGGATTCATCGCCCACACGATTCCCGATTTGGTGAACGTAGTGGCGACGGTCGTGGTGATGCTCGTCATCTTTTTCTCGCTGGATACATGGCTGACAGTGGTCTGTCTGGCCGTGGTTTTGGTGAGTTTCGCCCTGCAATTCTCCAATTTCATGGGAAAGAAGGCACGGGAGTTCATGAGTATCTATTATGACGCGCAGGAAAAGATGAGCGCCTCCGCTGTGCAGTACGTCAGGGGAATGCCCGTAGTGAAGATATTCGGACAGAGCGTCCGCTCGTTCCGGCAGTTCAATGCCGAGATACAGGCGTATAAGACGTTCGCCCTAAAATGCTGCGACACCTACCAGAACGGAATGATTGCGTTCACCGTCCTGCTTAACTCGATGGTGACGTTCATTCTACCTGTGGGTATCCTGTTAATACAAGGAAATCCCCAGTCGCTTGCATTGGCCGCCGTATGGCTGTTTTTCATCATCATGGGGCCGGGTGTGGCTTCGCCCATCTACAAACTGACGTTTCTGGGCGGAAACACCAAGGAGATCGACGAAGGCGTGGCGCGGATCGACCGCATTCTGGAGAAAAAGCCCGTTCCCGAACCGGAACGCCCCGAAGTGCCACAGTCGTATGAGGTGGAGTTCCGCCACGTGTCGTTCTCCTACGAAAATACGGAACAGGGCACACGTACCGAGGCGCTGCGCGATGTCTGCTTTACGGCGCCGCAAGGCCGGATTACAGCGCTCGTGGGGCCTTCGGGAAGCGGCAAGTCCACCGTCGCGAATCTGATTCCCCGTTTCTGGGACGTGGAGCAGGGCGAGGTGCTCATCGGCGGCGTGAACATCAGGAACATTGCTACGCCGCAGTTGATGGATACCGTTTCATTCGTCTTTCAGGATACTTTCCTGTTCTATGACACGCTGTACGAGAACATCGCCGTCGGTTCCCCCGCCGCCACGAAAGAAACGGTAGTGGCAGCGGCCAAAGCCGCCCAGTGCCACGAGTTCATTGAGCGGCTGCCGCAAGGCTACGAGACGAGGATAGGCGACGAGGGCGTGTATCTGTCAGGCGGCGAGGCGCAGCGGGTATGCGTGGCCCGTGCCATTCTGAAGAATGCGCCGATACTGGTGCTGGACGAAGCCACGGCCTTCGCCGACCCGGAGAACGAATACAAGATGCAGCAGGCCCTTCAATCCCTGATAAAGGGCAAGACCGTGATTATTATCGCCCACCGGCTGTCGTCCATCGTCTCGGCGGACAACATCGTGGTCTTGCAGCAGGGCCGGATCGTACAGCAGGGCCGGCACGACGACTTATCCGTCGTCGAGGGTCTCTACAAGAACATGTGGGATGCCTATACGAGCGCTTATCATTGGAAGTTGAACAAAAATTGAATACGGAGATATGAAAAAGAATAGTTTCTTGAACGATATTTTACAGAATACGAGTTGCCCGCAGGGATTCTGGGGACGGATGATTTTGCGGGGAATGAACTGTTTCCACGCTTCGCTGGCCCGTCGCGGCATGAAACAGGTGGACTGGCGGCCGGAATGGAATGTGCTGGACATCGGATGCGGGGGTGGCGCCAACGTGAAGCGTCTGCTGAAGCTGTGTCCGCAGGGAAAAGTTTACGGCATGGACCTGTCGGAGGAGAGCGTCGCCTTCGCCCGCAGGCACAATGTGGGAGAACTGGACCGCCGATGTTTCATACGGCAGGGCGATGTCTGCTCCCTGCCTTACGGGGACGGGGCCTTCGATGCCGTTACGGCCTTCGAGACCGTCTATTTCTGGTCTCCCGTCGGCAAGGCGCTGGCCGAAGTCTTCCGCGTGCTCCGGAAAGGGGGATGCTTTCTCATCAGTCTGGAAGCGAGCGACCCCGAACTTGGAAAGGCGTGGACGGACAGGATAAAGGGAATGACGGTGTATGGAGCCGAAGACCTGAAACGGTTGCTGTCCAAAGCCGGATTTTCCGACATTCGGATGATTCAGAAAAAAGAAGAATTGCATATCATCGCACATAAATGAAAGGAGTGGAATATGAATGCGATTAAAAACATTACGATAGGCCATACGGAGCGTCTTTATAAGCCCGTGGGCTATACCATGCTCGTCAATCTGGTCAATATCATACCTTTCTGTCTCTCCATCGAGGCGGTGCGCATCATCTTCGCCGCATTCGACGGCAGCGGACGACCGCTCGACACGGCAAGGCTGTGGTGTATTTTCGGCATATTGGCCGTCTATATGCTGGTGATGGCTCTGGCTGAACGGACCTCCTACCGGGCCAATTTCAGAGGAGCCTACGAGATGAGTGCGTCGGGGCGTATCGCACTGGCGGAACATCTGCGGAAACTCTCTCTCGGATTTCTTTCCCGGCGCGACCCCGGCGATCTTTCATCCATGCTCGTTACCGATTTCACGATGGCCGAGACGGGCATTTCCCACCATTTGCCCCAACTGATGGGAGCCGTCGTCATGCCCGTACTGGCGTTCCTCTCGCTGGTATGGATCGACTGGCGGATGGCCGTTGCCATGTTCGCCGCCTTGCCGGTCGCCATACTTGTCCTATGGATGAGCACGAGTGTGCAGAAAAGGTTGAGCGGCAAGCAGATACAAGCCAAAATCAATGCCGGGAATCGCTTGGAGGAATACTTGCAGGGCATTCGGGTGATGAAAGCCTACAACCTGCTGGGCGACCGCTTTGTCCGGCTGCGCGACGCTTTTGCGGAACTGCGCCGTGCCTGCATCCGTCAGGAGGCTTTGCTGGGTCCTTTCGTGCTGCTGTGCATTACATTGGTGCGGGCCGGACTGACCCTGATGGTGCTGTGCGGAACCTACCTGCTGCTGGGAGGCGAACTCTCGCTGCTCGTGTTCGTATTGTTCCTCGTGGTCGGCTCGCGCGTGTTCGACCCGCTGACTTCGGCGCTGACCAACTTTGCGGAGTTCCGCTACTTCTCCATTGCCGGAGGGCGCATTCTCACGCTGATGAACGAGCCGGAGATGGAAGGCGAACGGCAGGCTCCGGCCACCGGCGACATCCGTTTCGAGCATGTGTCGTTCGCCTATCAGGACAAGACGGTGCTGCAGGACGTTTCCATTGCGTTTTCGAAGAACACGCTGACGGCTCTCGTCGGTCCTTCGGGCAGCGGGAAAAGTACGGTGATGAAACTTTGCGCCCGATTCTACGACCCACAGCAGGGGCGTGTCCTTTTCGATAGCGTCCCGATGAAAGATATAGAACCCGAAAGTCTGATGAGCCGCATCTCGATGGTGTTCCAGGACGTCTATCTGTTTCAGGACACGATACGCGACAATATCCGCTTCGGAAAGCCCGGTGCGACGGACGAGGAGGTCATCGCAGCAGCCGAGAAAGCCTGCTGCCACGATTTCATCATGCGCCTGCCGCAGGGATACGACACGATGGTGGGCGAAGGCGGCTGCACGCTGTCCGGCGGCGAGAAGCAGCGCATATCCATCGCCCGCGCCATCCTGAAGGATGCGCCGATCATCCTGCTGGACGAAGCGACCGCATCGCTCGACCCGGAAAACGAGGTGGAGGTGCAGAAAGCCATCGACACGCTTATCGAGGGACGCACCGTCATCGTCATCGCCCACAAGCTCAAGACGATTATGAATGCGGACCGGATCGTCGTTCTGGAAGACGGACGGGTAAAGGAGCAGGGCACGCACGACGAGCTGATGCGGCACGAGGGGCTTTATGCCCGTCTGTGGACGATTCAGGAGAAATCCGCAGGCTGGACCGTATAGAATAACGGAAAGCCCGGATAATAGGACTTTCACGAAAAGCCGGAAAGAAGGCAATCCCCTCTTTCGGCTTTTCCTTATCTTATCGGCATTGTCGTAAATCAGTACGACGGCATAGTTACTGTTTCTGACTGCTGAACGATGTTGCGTTATTCATTGTTCGCTGGACCTTTCGGTTATGACAGACACAAGACCGCTACCCGGCCTCGTGTCCGGAAACACCTTATTATAATTATACCGAAAAATTTCCTTTTCAAGCCCATATTCTATACCCGTTATATCCCGTTCGCCTTTCCTTTTTATTTATTCTCGTTCTTATCGCTCCCTGCCACACTCCCTTGTCGGTGTGATTTTCCCATGCGAAGGTACAGCGTCATTCGGTCGTCAAGTACCGCTCCGCTAACCGGCTCGCAGATGGAACGGCAGCCTTCCCAAATCGAAGATGACCTTTCGGTCCCCGCCGTGCTACGCTATCGGGTTGGGTATTCCGTTCAATCCCCGGCGGTTTCCTTGCCTTTTCCTCATTTTCCCGCTGTCTGGCCTGCATGTAAAATCTATCCCGACAAGGAAGCCGGAACAGCTTCCGAAAAAAGGGAAGAAAAAGTTTAACGAATAAAAATTAACGATTATGCCAAACTGGTGTACAACAGCGTATGTGATAGAGGGCGACGCTCAGGAAATCAAAAGCCTCTATGAGTTGATGAAAGATTTGCAGGACAGAAAAACGCCTGCTGTGAAAAACGGCTTCGGGACATCGTGGCTGGGGTGTCTTGTGGACGCTTTGGGCAAGGACTGGGACAAGGTGAGTTGTCGGGGAGATTGGGCAAACCTCGAAATGGTGGGCGAAACCCTCCGCTTTACGACGGAGACGGCATGGGGGCCATGCAACGAGACATTCGACCTCGTGTGCGAGAAATTCCCATCGTTCCGTTATTATTACCAGACCGAAGAGCCAGGAATGGGTTTCTACGAGACCAACGACAGCGAAGGCAAGTATTTTACCGACAAATACATAGTCGATTTATGTACTGTCGAAGGCAAATACTTCTGCGAATATTTTGCCGACAGGGAGAGCCTGTTTGCGTGGCTTGGCGAGGTCGCAGGCAAAACCGTCCGCTCGGAACAGGATGCCAAGGCGCTGTTTGAGGAATGGGCGCAGGAGAACCCCGATTCTTGCTGCAGTATCAATGAATATGTGGTCGTGGATTAAATCGGACAGACAGCCATGAAAACCTATCATTGGAAAGAGTACGGCTTTATCGGGACTGTACCCGACTTCGCCCGGCATTTGGGGATATGCAAAAGCCCGACTTTCGTCAATGTGGTGCGGAGAGTGTCCCGACACGTTTATAACTGCATGAACGCACGGGAACAGGCGGAATATGAAGAGAAGCGGGAGCGGGTGAAACCCGCTTACCGCCTCTATCTGGACGAGGAACGCACGCGTTTCATCGAAATGACGAAAGAGGAGTACGAAGCTGTCGGCCTGCCCGTGGTGCAGGAAGAGGTCGGCATGTTCAAACTGTCTTACAGGAACAGAATCCTGCCCGCATCGTTTGTCGGAAACGGTCGGGACGAAAGCCCCGTGGCTTCGGCCATGAAAAAATATCGGGCGGAAGCCGTGCGTTTCACCGGACAGGTCATGCTGGCTACGGGTTATTTCAATACCCGTTTGCCGACCGAACAGCCCAAAACCGAGATAAACTATACGGAATTGCGATTGTCGTACAGCAACGGTATCGTGTTCCATTTTGTCGCAGACCGTAGCCGTGACGGAGTATGCGGCTGTTACCTGCAACGGATAACGCTTGACGGCAAGCAGATATATAACGGCTGTTTTAGCCGATATTCCAGCGTCGATGGCGTTTTGCAAAAGACACAATCGAACGGAGAATGCCAAAATGCCCATTACCATTTTATAGAGTAGGCGATAAGCCCTCTCGGACAGTAAAAGTTCGAGGGGGCTTTCTCTGTTCACCGTTTTCACGAGACAGCTTTCTTTTATAACCATCGTCCGTACCCTTTATATCATCGGGGCTTCCCCTTTTACTCTACTATCATATCTCCTTCTTCCCCTTATCTCGTTTTCGCCACTTTCTCGCCGGTTGGATTTTCCCATGCAAAGGTACAGCGGTCGTCCGGTGTCAAGCACCGCCATGCTAACGGCTCGCGGATTTGCACGGCAGCCTTCCCAAATCGAAGATGGCCTTTCAGCCCCCGCCTCGTACCTCGGCGGGTTGGGTATTCCGTGAAATTCCCCAGCCGTTTGCTTGCCTCTCCGTCCTTTCCCCCGCTGTCTGGCTTGCATGTAAAATCTCTCCCGCCAAGGAAAGCCGAAAGGCTTCCGAGGGGAGGGAAAAAGAAAAAAAAATAACCTGACAAGATATGAGTATAATATGTACACGATGTGGCGGTACGCATGTAGTATGCGAAGCCACGGTAAACCCCAACACCCAAGTGATAACGGAAATTGCCGACGATGCTTTACAATTCGGTTGGTGCGAAACCTGTAAGGCACGAAGCGTCCTGACGGATGTAGAGAAAACAAAGGCCGCCATCAAGAGCGGATTTGCCGGATTTGTCGAGGCGAACGGCAGGAAGCCTCATTATGCAAGCTGTCGGATAGTATGGAAGTACACCAACGATTCCGAAGACGTAAAAATCCGACTGCTGGGAAGCGGTGAAAGTATCGGAAACGACATGTTCTTCTCCTGTGGCAGTATCCATGCCCTCGAATCTCTGGCAGAGTTTGGAAAAGAACCGTTCATCGTAACGGAATGTTACGCGTTCAAAACCTTTACGGAAGAAGAAATATCCGATGAAAAGACGTATGAATATGAGTTCGGAGGAGAGAAAATCGCTGTTACAGGCAAAGAAGTACGTGCATTCTATCCGGGGCTGACGGCACAGGACATCGAACAGTTCGCAGCCTATAATACGGCAAAACGCAAGTATTACCGGAAAAATGATTGTCAGCTTACCCCGGAGTTTGTCCGGCGGTTGCTCGATGAAGAACATTTGATGAAAGCGGGTGAATCCGACAGTTTCACGATTCAGTTGTTCTTCCTGTGGCATGTGCGGATTCGGAGAGAGCCTGAAAACCTTGCACCGTTCAAATACGCTCTGGAAGCCTGTTGCTTGGATAATATACAGACTTTCAGCCGCCGGTACATCACGCTCGAAAAAGCATTACTCCATTGCCTGAACGGTTTCAATGAAAACGCGAATATTCAAAACCGTTACCAATCCCTGCAAGACTATTTTTACAGGCATACGCATGGCAAATATTAATCCCCGGCAGAGATATGCACATAAAAAAACGGTCCCGGAATAATCGTCCGAGACCGTTTCTATCGAACGTCAAGTTATATCAGTCCTTTTTCAAGTCAAAATACAGCAAACGCGTTTTCAAGGGTGCGTCTTGTGGAATGTCATAATACTGCTTTTCTATCTCTTCGGTCTTGTACAGGGGTACAAAGCCGTTTTTGTCGTAATACTTAAGCACTTTGTCCTCGTTGTACGCATCCACTACGAGAAAGCGGCATCCCGTTTTATTGTCCTCGTGGCGGAACCAGTCTTTTATAAAGACCATCAGTTGCTGCCCGACATGGCTCGGTGTGCCCTGATATTCCCGATTTACCCCCAGTCTTCCTATCAATACAGCCGGATAGCTACGCCCACGTTTAGGGTTTACGATGTTACGTTGCAAACGATTTTTGTCATTGGAAGAGATTAATTTGGTTTTGATGCTGTCATTAGCCAAGGTAAACAACGCTACAATACGGTGCGGAAATTCAGTCGTCACCCAGCAGTAAGTTTTCCCTAAAAGTTCATCCGCATATAAATCGGCATCATGAAGGAAAAAATCATCAAGATCATCCTCGCCGCAAGTGAAAGGGAGGCACTTTTCCCGCACTTCCTTGTTATAGGCAAGCATGACGCAATCATCGTATAAAGAAATCCCGTCCATTGTCAATTGAATCGGAATGAACGGGATTTTTCCAATACCTTTTGTAGCCGTTTCTTGGCCGCCACGGACAACCGTGGAGTTACCTTTACAGCATTCTTGTCGGCACTACGCACGAAATCTTCTGCCGTAGCACCTTCCAAAACTGGAATATTCTTAATCGTTATAGCCATAGTCATTAATTTTATGCAAAAATACTACTTTATTGCCATACAACAAAATGCTACGTTGAATTTAACCGTAACAGGTTTATGTCAATTCACAAACAATCTGCCACTTTTTAAGTGGTTATTCTAACCATATTACATATCTCTCATCATCCTGTCGTCACATCCTCGCCGGTTGGATTTTCCCATGCAAAGGTACAGCGGTCGTCCGGCATCAAGCACCACTGTGCTAACGGCTCGCGGATTTGCCCGGCAGCCTTCCGCAAATCGAAGATGGCCTTT
>OOCV01000151.1_pt1 | contig 60033 bp, 66 predicted proteins | sample 1671061 | NCBI WGS metagenome assembly OOCV01 (sample SAMN06348118, study PRJEB24527) | human gut metagenome | biome: human gut; feature: ankylosing spondylitis patient; material: feces | host: Homo sapiens | place: China | collected 2015-10
CCAAACGGGTCAGCTTTCGGACAGATTATAAATATGCGATATGGGAAGATTATGTGATTATCTACAAGGTCGGTAACGAATATGTAGAGATTTATCGTGTGGTCAACCGATATCAGGATATTACAAGGATATTTAACTAATTAAAGAGGAACTGGAATGAAATCAAATATTAAGTATGCAAATATTTTAATTATTGCTTTGGCAGTGGCATATTTTATTATTGGTGGAATGAATTTTTTTGGGTATGTAGGTGGAAAAGTAATCTTGTTGTGTTCTATTGTATCTTTAGCAGTTGCTATAGTACAAATTATGGATGTTGTTATTTCTGCGTTACAGCTGCTTGAAACTAGAATAATAAAGGTATCCATTGTATTTTTGCATGCATGGGGCGTTGAAAATGAAGACAAATCTAATAGCGAAAAAGTATTAAAGCTTGAAGAGTATAAAAGCGATCAGAAAAATATACATAAAAAATATGAAAATATAATTGAAAAAACTTCTTTGATAGCTAATGGAATTCTAATAGGTGTTTTGATTGTATTTATTTTGGGATTATCAACGGAATTTATTAAAGAAAATGCAAAGTTAGCAGATACATTATCATTATTTTCTTTTGCTCTTATATTTGTAAGTTTGACCATACAAAGTTATTTGGATAATTATATTACACGTATTAATATAGAACTGGAACGGCTATTTAATACTATAGAGGAAGAAAAAGATGAATGAAAATTTTTCAAATGGATTACAAAAATTATATAATTGTGTATCTAAAGGATTAGGTTCTATTATGATTCCTCAAGAAGTGAGAAACATAATAGATAAGGAAGCAAAACAAATTGATATGCTTGAAATGGATGGTGGAATTACAGATAAAGCAATTTCCTTATGTAATGATATGGAGCAACCTTTAGGAGAAGTAAAAGAATTATATAGAAGAACATGTTCAAGAATGCTCTATCAGGAAATGCGAAAACAGAAAAATATAGAGGATGTTGTTAGTGAGGCTAAAGTGATTCTTCAGGATGAGAACGAAGTTTCAGAAGATGCAGTAAATGAAGATTGGTTAATGAGATTTTTTAATTCTATACAGGATATTAGTAATACGGATATGCAGAAATTGTGGGGTAAAGTATTGGCTGGTGAAATAAAAAATCCGAATTCTTTTACTTTACGCAGTTTAGACACTTTAAGCAAAATAACAAAGCAAGAGGCAATTTTGTTTGAAGAATTAAGACCATATATAATTAATTATGGAGGAACATTAGCAATTTTAAAAGATGCTACAATTAATAAAAAATACAATATATCGTATGGAAAAATAGTACAGATGTCAGAATGTGGATTAATTGATTCATCGGTGATGATGCAGTTGACATTGGTTGTAACACCACAAGATTCGTTAGACGTAGTATATGATATGAAATTACTAAAAAGCAATAATGTGGGAGAGAAGAAAATAGAAATTCCAATATATAAATTAACTCAAACTGGAAAAGATATTTTAGGTGTTGTTGCTGATAATTATGACGAAAATTATTTTCGAGATGTAATAAATTATTTAGCAAAAAACAACCATGAGGTTACTTTTACCATACATGATATTGTGAAGAAAGATGGTGATGGTATACAGTATGTTGTAGAAGGAGAAACTATTTCAATTTCTGATTGATAACACAATCATGATAACAATTTGATAACACCGTTCAGTACAGCCTATGGACTTAGGACAGTTGAACACATATAAAACCAAATAGAACCATAATGCCAATACTAAAAAGTATAGTAATAAAATTTTATTTGCGAGTTTGAATAACGGACTAAAATGCCGAAAGCCTGTATTTATGCGGGATTCCGGCATTTGTTTTATCAAATGGCTCTGGTTTGGCTCTATTTGTGGGCGGAGTAATGATTAGGGAATATGTAATAGTATGTAATGATTGGAGGCGATTATATGGATATTCTATTTAAAACTGATGATTTTGTGTTTTCATACAGAGTTGGCGGTATATTGATACATGAAGGGAAAATTCTGTTACAACGTCCGAAAAATGACAATTATGCAATTATCGGCGGACATGTTGCAGCGATGGAAACAAGTATGGAAACGCTAAAAAGAGAATTTGAAGAAGAGCTTCATGCTAAGATAGAGGTAGATAATCTGTTAGCAATCGGAGAAATTTATTTTCCATGGGGAAAAAGACCCTGTCATCAGATATGCTTATATTATAATGTACATCTGGTCGATGATAATATTCCATTAGATGGAGTGTTTCATGGATATGATGAGCTGGATAATGAGAGAATTGATTTGGATTTCTGCTGGGTTCCGCTAGAGGATTTAAAGAAAGGTACTAAGGTATATCCTTTGGAGTTGATACCATATATTCTTGAGCCGGGGAAAGAAATTGTACATTTTGTTTCAAAGCAGATTTAATTGGATTTATGTGGAGAAGGGAAAAGAGATATGCTAGAAGTCAAGTTTTATGATTCAGTGGATGATTCATTATTAAAATTTGCAGTAATCATCTCACAGAGCAATGGCAAGTGGGTGTTTTGCAAACATAAAGAAAGAGACACATACGAAGTGCCAGGAGGACACAGAGAAGCTGGAGAAAATATTGTTGAAACAGCAAAAAGAGAATTACAGGAAGAAACAGGAGCTGTCAAATTTGAGATAAAACCAATATGTGTATATTCAGTAACGGGTAAGACAAGAGTAAATAATACTGGTGAGGAAACATTTGGACTGCTTTGTTTTGCAGAGATAACGGAATTTGCGAAAGAATTACATAGCGAAATGGAGAAGGTTGTTCTTATGGATAAGTTGCCTGAGAATTGGACATACCCTTTGATACAGCCGAAATTGATAGAAAAGTATTTACAGATGAAAAATTTTGTTGATGATACATTATAAGAAGAGAGGAGATTGAGATTTGGTAAATATAGGAGAAATGATGAATAAAGCGATTATGGATGGAATGTTGCAAGCAATTATTATATTTATGCCATATATTATACCGTTTTTGACAACAGCTCTTGTTGTGTGGGTAATTAAGAAAATTATTGAAAAATTCACATATAATTTTTCAAACATATCAGGAGACTCTAGAAGAATAGCAAGGAAAAAAGCACGAAAGATGGGCAACGTAGTAGATATGATTTCTTCTTTCAAAGATATAACTGAAAGTATAAAAAAATAGATGGACATAGAGATATCTATTAACAGATATGTGAATTTTAGAGGAATAAAAAATGAGAACTGATATCATAGAATATTTACAGAAAGAAGTATATCACAGGTGCAAGCAACCAACTAACAAATTTGGAATGGGGTGCTATTATCACATTGAAGCAGTGGTGAAAAATGCAGAGATACTGGTAGAAAAATATGGTGCTGACAAAGAAACTGTGATTATAGCAGCATGGTTACATGATATAGCTTCAATAACTGATTATGCAATGTATGAGGAACATCATAAATATGGGGCAGATATTGCTAAAGAGATTTTAAATGAAATGAATTATGATAAAGAAAAAACGGCGTTAGTACAAAAGTGTATTTTAAATCATAGAGGGAGTGTAAAGCTGGGGAGAACCAGCATTGAAGAATTGTGTGTTGCAGATGCCGATGCAATTTCACATTTCGATAGTGTGCCAAGTTTACTTTATTTAGCTTATGTTGAAAGAAAGATGGATATAGAGCAGGGGGCGCAATTTGTGAGGAAAAAGCTTGAACGGAGCTATAACAAGCTATCAGACGAAAGTAAAGAGATTTACAAGGTGAAATATGAGCATGTGATGGCTGTATTTGGGTGATTGAAACTATTATGAAAAGTATTTATAGCAGTTTGGAGAAAACATGGATATTTCAATAAAGTGTGATAGCTTAAAGGCTATATATAGTGTAAAAAATGGCATGTTAAGATGTGTTGCACCATATGAATTTACAATATCTCTAATGCCAATGATAAAGGTTTGCATAGAAGAAGTGGGGAATAGGATCATAACTTTTACTTGCAAAGAAGAAATTGAAGCTAAAAAGTTATATTCGTTACTGCAAGAATTAGAAAGATTATTGCAGATATTTGATGGAGTTTTTCTTGATTTGGAGGCTATAGAAATACATGGAAGAGAAAGCACTAATTCATATAATGCCCTAGTAGAACACTTTAAAATACAAAGATTACATTACTTTTCGTCTGCAAACTTTATTTCAATATTCAGTGATAGACTCTTAAAATATGAAGATATTTTGTCATCTGAATTATTTGATAAATGGAGAATTTTATTGGATGAATTAGGAGTTGTTAATCAGATGTATTTATATGCAACAAGTTCTGCTGGATTCACGAATGATGTGAAGTGTGCATTTCTTGTAGAACTTTCTGAGTCGTTAATGGAGATAATTCAAAGTGAAGATATAAAATTGCAAAGATATCCTAATGAAAATGGAAAATTAAAACCATGTCTTAGGACAATTATCAATTGCTATGGAAAAACTCTTTTTAGAAATGAAATAGAGTTTGACCTGGAAAAAATTCTTTCTTGTCTGGTAAATACTCGTGTCAATATTATGCATATAAAAATTAATCAAAGAAAGCCTGCATTGGATGGTAGAGAATCAGTTTTATATGCTATTAAAATGAGTTATTTGTATCGGCTTGTGATTTTAGAAAAGTTGGAAATAAATGCTATTTTATATGAGGACAATTTAATAAAAAGAGTAGGTTATATCGATGGTTGGAATGGAATTCAAGAACAATTATTTAATAGATTAAAACAATTGTTATAAAAAGAAATGGAGAATTGCAAATGAAAATATTAGTAATAGGCAGAACAAGATATTTTGGTATACATATGGTTAATAAGCTTTTAGAACAAGGACATGAGGTAACAATAGCAACAAGAGGTAAAACACCAGATTCATATGGAGACAAAGTAGAGCGCATTACCATTCAAAGGACAAATGAAGAAAGTATGCGAGAGGCATTACAAGGAAAGCATTTTGATGTAGTTATTGATAAAATTGCGTATTGTTCTAATGATATAAGGTATGTTATGGACTATGTTGATTGCGACAAATACATATATATGTCTAGTACATCAGTTTATAATCCAAAACATATGAATACTGTGGAATCTGATTTTGATGGATATTCTAAGGATTTTGTGTGGTGTGACAGAAAAGAATTTCCATATGAGCAGATAAAAAGACAGGCTGAGTACGCATTATGGCAGAAATATCCGGGAAAAAACTGGATTGCTGTCAGATATCCATTTGCAATAGGTAAAGATGATTATACGAAAAGACTTTTATTCTATGTAGAACATGTCATTAAATCAGAGCCGATGTATATAGATAATATAGATTATCAAATGAGCTATATCCGTTCAGATGAAGCGGGAGAGTTTATTGCATATTTAGTAGATAAAGATGTTAAAGGTGCAATTAACGGAAGTGCTTCAGAAACTATCTCGCTTCGAGAAGTGATTAATTATATCGAAGAAAAGACAGGAAAATGTGCGGCTTTAAGTGAACAAGGGGAGGCTGCACCTTATAATGGAGAACCGGAATATAGTATAAATACAGACAAGGCTGAGAAGACAGGATATCGTTTTTCTAATTTAAAAGATTGGATATATGAATTACTTGATTATTATATAGAACAGGTAAAGAAGGAGAATTAAGACTTGGTGGTTATGAGAATGTCAGTGATTCTGTTAAGGCTGATGTATTCGGATTTGATATTGCTGATGTAGGCGGCAGCATAAGGTTGTTCCCGGAAGTAATGAAAAGGCTGGAGATAAAGCTGGATGGAGATGAGCTTTATGAGGAGTTTCAGAGGATTTATGATGAGAGTGTTGATAGAGATACTGGTAAAGAGAAGGTAGAAGATAAAATGTGGAATAGGGGCAGAGGAAGATGATTCCTCTGTTTATTCTATAAGTATGGGTTCGATATAGTCAGATGTATAACAGATTGAAAAAATCAATTTAAGATTGAATTAAAATAATTCAAATGATATACTAAAGAAGTAATAAATAGTTGTGATGATACGAAAGGGATTAGCAATGGCAATCAGATACAACAGATTATGGAAAAAATTAATAGATGAAAACATGATGAAGATAGACCTTAGAGAGAAGGCTGGAATTACAACAAATGCTTTGGCTAAATTAGGAAAGAATGAGCATGTAAATACACAGGTTCTGGAAAAAATATGTAATGTATTGCATTGCAATATACAGGATATTATGGAATTTGTTCCAGACGAGGAAAGGGAAGAAAAATAATATGGCGAAGAAGAAAACAGTTGAAAAGGCATTAAACATAGATAGTATTTTATTTAATTGTAGAGATTATTTACGTGCAGCGCGTAACTCTGGCTCATTTTTTGAGAAAAGGGATATGATGCTTACACTTGTATTCTTAAGATTTATTGGTGAAAAGTATGAGGATGGCGTTGAAAAACTAAAGCAGACGCTTAAAGAACAGGGATTGGATCCAGAGGATGAAAATATCAGAGCAGCATTCTTTGATGATGCTACTTTTGCAGATGGTACATATAATTTACCGTCAGAAGCCAGATGGTCAACAATTATCAATACACCTGCTCCTAAGTTAAATGTTGCATTAGATACAGCATTACAAAGACTTGAGGAAGAGGATCCACAATTAAAAGGATGTTTTGTAAAAGGTACATTTACAGCACGTAATCTGGCTGCGAATGATATAAAGAAGATTGTTGATGAAGTAAATAAAATTAGTCATAAAGCGTTTGGGGAGGAAAAGGATCTTATCGGACGTGTGTATGAATATTTTCTTAAAGAGTTTGCGGTAAATGCTACAAAAGAGGAGGGAGAATTCTATACACCTCATGATGTAGTACAGCTTATTGCAACAATGATTGAGCCATATGATGGAACTTTATATGATCCTTGCTGTGGTTCAGGAGGAATGTTTATTCAGAGTGCTGAGTTGGTAAAATCAAAGCAGGGAAATCTAAATGGAATAAATGTGTATGGACAGGAAAAAGAACCGGCTACATATCGCCTTGCGAAAATGAATTTAGCACTGCGTGGAATTAGTCATAATCTTGGAGAGGAAGCAGATTCATCATTTACCCATGACTTGCACAAGGGGCTGTACTTTAATTATATTATGGCAAATCCACCTTTCAATCTTAAAGGTTGGTATAACGATAATTTAAAAAATGACCCTCGTTGGAATAATTATCAGACACCACCAGAAAGTAATGCAAATTATGCTTGGATTCTTCATATGCTTTCACATTTAAAACCGGCAGATGGAGTAGCAGGATTTCTTCTTGCAAATGGAGCATTAAATGATAGCGATACATTGGAAATCCGTAAGAAACTGATTCAGAATGACAAAGTGGAGGCAATTATAGTTCTTCCAAGAGAACTATTTATCACTACAGATATCAGTGTAACGCTTTGGATATTAAATCAGAATAAAAAAGGTGGAAACTATCACGACAGAAAACTTCGTAGTCGTGAGCACGAAATCTTGTTTATGGATTTGCGCCAATGGACAGAAAATCCTGTAAAGGGTGAGAGTAAAAAGAAAGTTCGTTTGGTTACAGAGCAGATTGAGAAGGCTGCTGCTATATATCATACGTGGCAATCTGAAGGTACCGATGGCGTAAATTATGAAATACAGGAACTTTATCGTAGTGTAGGTATTGACGAAATAGAAAGTAAAGGTTGGGCACTTACACCAAGCAAATATATTGAGTTTATTGACCATGATTTAGATATTGATTATGAAAAGGAAATGGCTCGTATTCAATCTGAGATGAAAGATATATTAAAGCAGGAAAAGAAATCCCAGCAGATGCTGGAAGAAGCATTTAGGGGGATTGGTTATGGGATTGACTAAAATTAAAATAGGGAAGTATATAGAGTTATTTTCAGAAAAATGCAATATACCAAATCTTAGCAATGAAGATGTATCTGGGGTAAATAAGGATAAAGAATTTTTTGAACCATCAAATCAAGTGGGTATTGATACAAGTAAATATAAGATAGTTCCTCCTAGATATTTTGCCTGCAATCTTATGCATGTTGGTCGTGATGTTGTGTTACCAATAGCTTATAACCATACTACTAATAATAAGATAGTAAGTCCAGCATACCAAGTATTCAAATTTTTAGATAATAAAGAACTTCTTAGTGAATATTTCTTTTTGTATCTGAAATCATCTGAAAGGGATAGATACTTTTGGTTTAATACAGATAGTTCTGTTCGTGATGGAATGACTTGGGACGATTTTATTGGAGTTGATATTGAACTTCCATCTGTTCAAATTCAGAAAAAATATGTTGATGTTTACAATGCTATGCTTGAAAATCAAAAAAGCTATGAGCGAGGATTAGATGATTTAAAACTTGTTTGTGATGCATATATTGAAAATTTGATGAAAAATACACCTATAGAAGTTATAGAACCGTATATTGAAAGAGTAGATATAAGAAATGTTGAAAATAAAATAAAAAATGTTATGGGAGTAAGTACAGCTAAAGAATTTAGACAACCTACTTCTAAAGTAAATAGAAATGAATTATCAAACTATAAAATAGTAAAATCACGTCAGATTACTTTTGTGCAAACTACACATAATGAAAAAGTGTTTGCATATGCATTCAATAATACGGATAAGGATATAGTAGTTACGTCAGTAAATGAGGTGTTTTCAGTAAATGAGGAAAAACTTTTGCCAGAATACTTATGTATGTTTTTTAATAGAACAGAATTTGATAGGTATGCAAGATTTCATTCCTGGGGTTCAGCAAGAGAAACATTTACATGGGATGATTTGGTTAAAGTTGAAATTCCAATAGCAGATATAAAAACGCAAAATGCAATAGCAAATATATACAAGGCATATAAAGAGCGTAAAGTAATAAATGAAAAATTAAAATCACAAATAAAAGATATTTGTCCAATTCTTATTAAAGGTTCTATTGAAGAGGGAAGAAAAGCAAAGGAGGCATAAGCCTATGGCTAGATTAAAAGAATACAATGGTCATTATTGTGAATCAGAATATGAATATGCCTTTATTGGCTTTTTAGAAACAGAGGGATGGAAATATACTTCTGGAAATAAGCTTTCTCGTGTTACCAAAAGAGATGTGTTGATAGAGGATGATTTCAAGAAATTTATAGCAGATGGAAATCCTGATTTGACAGAAGATGAAGTGACACAGATTTATGATACTGTTCGTCTTGTGGGTGCAGAGAGTGATTTTGCAACATTGCATAAGGTATACAACTGGTTGGTGGATGGTATCCAATTTACTCCGAAAGATGGTATTGCAAGAATGATACCGCTGATTAACTTTGAAAAGGATGGTGTTAAGAATGTCTTTCGAGTGGTGAATCAGTTTACAGTAGAATATACAAATAATGGTCAAAAAGAGAACCGCAGACCGGATGTAATTCTTTTTGTGAATGGTATGCCATTATGTATTATGGAATTGAAGAACCCTGCTGATGCAAATGCGACTATTTATGATGCTTGGGAGCAGATTAATATTCGTTATTGGAGAGATATACCTCATTTGTTGCATTACTGTCCTTTAGCTTGTATTTCTGATGGAGTTAAAACCAGATTAGGAACAGTTCGCACACCATATGAACATTTTTATGCCTGGAGACGTGTTAATGATGGAGATGCTGTATCAACACTTCCATTTGCTGAAACAGAAACTATGATTAAGGGTGTTTATTCTCCTGAGCGTTTTTTGGAAATCTTTAGAGATTACATTTATTTTCAGGATAGTATTTATGATAGTGATGAAGTGGAAATTGTATGCCGTTATCCACAGTTTTTTGCTGCGAGGCTTCTGAAGCAAAGCATTGTAGATTCTGTTGTTACCAAGAGTGGAAGAGGCGGTACATATTTTGGGGCTACGGGATGTGGTAAGACTTATACGATGGCATTTTTGGCACGTCAGTTGGCATTACGCTGTACAGATATCTCAGAGATAGGTTCTCCAACGATTATATTGATTGTCGATAGAGATGAATTGCAAAAACAGGGGGCGAAGCTTTTTACAAAGAGTACAGAATTCCTTAATCTTGGAGAGGTTTCTGTTGTTAAGAATAGAACACAACTAAGACAGGAACTTGGAGCAAGACAAAGTGGTGGATTCTACATATGCACTATTCAGAAGTTTTGTGATAGGGAAGATGACAAAATAGGTCTTATCAATGACAGACAGAATATTATATGCTTCTCTGATGAAGCACATAGAACTCAGCTTGAACATTCTAAAAAAATTCAATTCAGTAAAGATGCGGATGCGAATATGAAAGCTATGGTATCAAAGCCATATGCAAAGGTGTTAAAAGAGGCATTTCCACAGGCTACATTTGTAGGATTTACAGGAACACCTATTGCAGAAACATATCAGACTTTTGGTGATGAAATTGATAGATATACGATGGATCAGGCTGTTGCAGATGGACTTACTGTTTCTATTAAATATCATCCTCGTATTGCAAAAGTATTACTTGATAAAAACAAGGTAAAAGAGATTGAGGACTACTATAAAAAGTGTGCTGATGATGGTGCTACTTTTGAAGATGTCGAAGCAAGTAAGAAGGCAATGAGTTCTATGGAAATAATTCTTGGGGAACCTTCCAGATTAGAGCGTCTTGCTACAGATATTCATAATCATTATGTTTCAGCCTGTGATGCAGATCCGAATAGAATACAGAAAGCAATGGTGGTTTGTTCTAATAGAAAGATTGCTTACGCTTTATTGTCGAAATTTAAAGATAAGTATCCTGAATGGTTTGAAGAAAAGAAAGTGCCGGATGGTACTGATGTAACAGATGAAGAATTAAATGAATTGAAACCTATGCCACGTATTGCAATGGTATCTAGTGTTGGAAAAAATGATGAGCAGGATATGTATAACTATCTTGGTGGCGTTAAGAATGATAAACGTTCCGAAGAGTTAGATGCTGCTTTTAAGCAGGAAAAGTCAAATTTCCGTATAGTCATTGTTGTAGATATGTGGATTACTGGGTTTGATGTTCCGTGTCTCACATATTTATACAATGATAAACCATTAAAAAAGCATTTGTTAATACAGACCATAAGCCGTGTAAACAGAAAGTATCCGAGAAAAGAATATGGTATGGTGATTGATTATATTGGAATCCGTGATAATATGCGTGAAGCCATGAAATTATATGGTGGAAATACATCGGTTGCACCAACTTCTGATGATGTTGAGCAGGCTACATCGGTATTTAGGGAAGAATTGGAAGTGCTAAAAAATATGTTTATAGGCTATGATTTAACACCATTTATAAATATGGAATGCAATCCGATTGACCGATACAGGCTTCTTGCCAAAGCAGCAGAATATGTTTTTGTATCAATTCAGGAGTTGCAGTCAGAAGGGAAAAAAGGTCCTCAGACAGTATCTTTTAAAACATATTTTCTGAAGACTGTTAAACGTATGAGAATGGCATTTGATATATGTCAGCCTTCAGGATATTTGGGAGAAGAAGAATCTGCTTTGGCACAATGCTTTATGGCAATAGCAGGTTTTGTCCGTAAAATGAGTGGGACAAGTGAAGTAGATACCGACAGTATGAATCGTGCAGTTTCTAAGATGGTGGAGGAAGCGTTAAAATATAATCAGGTTGAGAGTGTCCTTGAAAGTGGTGAGGAAGAAGATATCTTTTCACCAGAATATTTTGAAAAGCTATCCGATGTTAAGATGCCGGCGACTAAGCTCGAACTTCTTGTCAAAATGCTTCGTAAACAGATTAAGGAATATGGGAAGGTTAACAGATTAGCTGCAAAGACATATCAGGAAATGTTGGAAAAGACTATTGCAGAATACCATGAGAGACGTAAACATCTTTCTGCGGAAGAAGCAGGTGAGGCGCAGGAACAGGTTTCGGAAGACATTATTAAAATTGCAACAGAGCAGGCGTTAGCTATACTTAGAGCAATGAATGAAAATAGAGAAAGCTTCCGAAAAATGGGACTTACTTTTGAGGAAAAGGCATTTTATGATATTTTGGTTTCTATGCGTGACCAATATAATTTTGAGTATGGAACGGATAAAGAGGTTGACGGTATTGTAATCAATGATAAGTGCAAAAACTTGGCAATAAAGGTAAAGGAAATCATTGATACAAAATCTTCCTTTGCTGATTGGCTTAACAATCAAAATGTAAGAGACCAGCTGAAATTGGAAATAAAGATTTGTCTAGTTAAGAATGGTTATCCACCACAATATAGCCCGGAAGTATTTAAGAAAGTTATGGAGCAGGTGGAGAATTTTGAGGAGCATTCCATAACAGAAGATGTAGGAAATGAAATAGATAATTCTGCAAAGATTTATCAATATGAGCCAGAGCATAATGTGATGAAGGTTGCGGAAGATTCGATACATTATGGTGATTCAAAAAATAATCAGTAGGGAGGTGTTGAAGATGAAGTACATTTTTTTCTATGATGAAACAGAGCATAGTAGAAAGATTAATTATGAAACTGTTACCGCGAATAATTACTATGATAATTTCATAACAGGAATTGTAGGGTGGAAAGCAGAAGATGATGAAAGTATTTCTGACAGATACCTTGCTTTTGAATCGAAGTATGATTATAGAAAAAAAGACGGAGAATTAAAGAGTCAGACTATGAAAGTAAAAGATTTTAGGCTTGGGTTTGCTTCTCTTAATAATCATACGATTGAGTTATATGAAGACCTTGTATCACTATTTGACGAGAAAATAATTATTTATTTCTCTGTGTTTAGCAAAATAGAGTATGTTATTAGCCAGATGTTTGTAAATTATCATAATTCTATGTTTGTTGATGTTGATTACATGAAATACTCAATAATTAAGGCTATCAATGTATATCGACCACAAAATGTGATAGAAGCAATTTATAAAGAGCCACAAATATTTGTTAAAGAACTACGGTCTTTTTTAGAAGATAGGATTATTAAAAATCAAGCGAATACTGCTTTGAAAGAGCATGAGAATCAAGCATTTCAGGAAATACTTTTACTGCTTGAGGACACAGAGGTACCCGAAACATTAGATTGGTCCTATTTTGCACCTTTTGATGGATTTAAGAAATTGTTGACAGAGATGAATGTTAATGAATATCAGTTGATGATTGACCGAGAAGGAAAAGAATCGCATACATTGAATTCTGCAAAGAATGTAGGACTTAAAAATGTCATCGAAGAAGATTCTAAGGATTATATTGGAATCAGAATGGCTGATATGCTTGCTGGATTGATATCTCGATTGATGCAATCATTGAAGATATCGTTAACTGGAGATTATAAAGATGGGAAAATGAAGAAGACACTTTTAGATTCGGGCTGGTTTGCATTGAATCAAAGACAGCTTGAGTTGTATAAAAAATTATATTGGGTAATTTGTGAGATTAATGACTATTGGTACAAATCTTTTTCTGGAATTTATTCGGATGATTTAGTGGCTTTTGTAGCACTTCTTCAATTTATGAATCATTTTTCAGATGCAGATGAGATTCGTAATAGTAATATAGAAATGCAACCAGAATATTATAATGCTTTTGTCTGCGAGAACTTGAACGAACGTTATAAAATAATGAGAAACAAATTACCGATTGATCCTATAGTAGAAGATGACAAAAATTATTTTTATAATCAAAGAGGTGCAATGGTTTATAAGAATATTAATAAGCAACCCATGTTGCCATTACATAGTGGACAAAATGAGTTTTATGTTCTTTCTGTTGGATTTTCACAGAATGGAACTCCATTAGTAACAATCTCTGAAAATGATAAGCCTATATGTTATAGGTTGCCGAATGAGTACAGTGATTGGACTATTACTGTCGTAGGGGCTGCCAACATGGGCGAAAGATTATTTCCATCAAAAGTGTTATTTTCATTAATTGGTGGAAGGTATTTGGTTGATATTTTATAGATTTTAGGCATTTTAGAAATTTAAATATATAGTTTTGAAAAGTAGGTGAATGATGGAAAAGATTTTTCGTATAATGTAGATATAGACAAAACAGCATATATGAATTGGAGAACCAGACAGCATCAACCCATTCATGATATGATGATTATTGCTGATGGATACATGAAGGCAGCGATAATGCTCGCACAGGACTGTTTGCAGGACAATATGGACAAGAAGGCTGATAGTGTGGTTTTCCCAATGTTGTTTTCGGCAAACCATGCAATAGAGTTGTATCTAAAATCTATAAACTGGTCTTTGAATATGTTGCTTAATGCGAAAGAGTCCTTTTGTGGAGGGCACGATATCAGGCAGATATGGAATACAGTAAAGAAACGTATGATAGGTTTTGAAACCGATAAAGAACAACGAAAACAATTTAAGGAAATGACCAAAGAGCTGGACGATTATATTTCAGAATTATATGATAAAATCGATAAAGATCATAATGCTAATGCAAAGATGAAAAATATGGATTTTTCACGTTACCCGTTTAATGCCGATGACGAATATCATTTTTATATCGAAAATTATGGAAATGAAGTTGTTGATTTAGAGATGTTTGTGGAGATATTCAAAAAGATAGGTGATAACTTAAATTGTATTGCTGGATATTATGAAGAAATGGCAACATTTGTTCCTGATTATGATTGAGAGAAAGCATGGTAATAAGTTAGGGTACATATCTGTATAAAAGAGTGTTCACTATGTGAAGTAAGGATAGGAGGAAAGCATGAAAGTAATAGACGCTAACACATTTGTAAATAGTTTTAAAATTAAGCCGGATAAAAGTATGTCTTTCCTCTTGGGAGCGGGAGCATCTGTATCATCTAATATTCCATCAGGTGGGCAAATGGTATGGGATTTTAAAAGAACGTTGTATTGTACAGACAATAACATTCGGACAAGTTTGTATGGTGATTTGTCTAAGGAGAATGTACAGAAGGAGATACAATCATACTTTGACGGGCGAGGGGGATACCCGGAATTATGGTCGCCAGAAGAATATTCATTTTATTTTGAAAAGTGTTATCCGTCAAGAAGTGATCGAGAGTATTATATTCGAAATAAAGTACGAGATATAAAACCGTCATTGGGATATTTATGTATGGGGGAATTGATAGTCAATGGAAAAATAGATTTAGTTTCAACGACTAATTTTGATGATTTAGTACAAGCTGGTGTTCATTCAATTAATCCAGGGTTTTCAATTAAAACAATATCATCTGCGGTTAGCAATAGTGTCGGATTTGCGTTGAATGAGGGATTTCCTAATATAATAAAGTTACATGGAGATTATTTATTTGATAAACTAAAAAACACAGAGTCAGAATTGCAAAAGCTAGAGGATAAAATTGCAGATATCTGGAAGACCTCTATAAAACAAAATGGATTAATAGTTATAGGATATGCTGGCAATGATAATTCTGTTATGTCTGTATTGGAAGAATTAATCAATGAAGGCGGTATAAAGAAAGGGGTATATTGGTGTAAACCAAGAGGCAGTAAACTTAGTATAAGAGCATGCAAATTTATGGAGAACGCATGTAATGTTAATGAACAGTCAGCTGTGGTTGAAATTGATGGTTTTGATGATCTCATGTATAGTCTATATTTGGCTATGAATTTGGAAAATACCAATATTGATGAATTATGGAAGGGGCATGATAAAAAACAAGAGATTTTATATGATGCGATAGGAAGGCATACAGCATCAGCAATTACTAATGCATTACCAGCAATACAGTTTCCAAGAAAATGTTATGTATTTAGTTCAAACATTACCACTTGGAAAGAATTACGGGTAATAACAAATAATTCTTGTGTTGCTATTTTACATAAAGGAAAAGTATGGGCATTAGGTAGCAAAAACGGAATTTTAGAGGCTTTTGCAGATAAAAACATTAGTGATATTGAGGAAATAGATATTCCAATATATATGATGAAATTGGAACATTCGGATGTTATTGGTATGTTTTATGAGATTATAGAAAATAATTTGTTAAGCAAAGGCTTGTCTTCATTTGGAAAAAATAAGTACTTTGATAGAAATAGCAGGCGATTAAGAAACGGTTATTTTGTTTATGATGCAATTAAAATAGCGATGACATTTGTTAAAGATAATGTAGTTATGAATTTATTGCCTACAGTATATGTATTAAAAAGTGACGGATCTCAATTAGATAGATTTGCGTATCAGAATATTGTAAACAATGAAATGTCAACACTATATAATAAGCAGATGAATGAAAAGGTAGAAATATGGGTACAGAAATTATCAACGAACAGGAAATTAATCTTTGAATTAGGAAATGCTATATTGGAGTTTAGTACACAACGAATTCGATTTGCAGGAACAGGCAGCATTGATAAATGTTATCAAGCAAAGGAAACTGAACTTGCTTTTGACTATGAAAATGACAGTTGCATTGCAGTCAATCAATTAAAAGGTTTAATTAATTATGGACCATTAGAATCATATGCTAATCGAAGTGTACGATTAGCAGTGCTGTCGCCTAGAGAATGCGCAGCAGATATATGGAGGCACTTAAATGAACTAAATAAGCACCATGCAACAACTTTAAAGCAGGATAAGGCATTTTTACCAGAATATATAGGATTTCAAGATGTTTTTAGATGTGGATTGAATATTCCAAATGGAAATGATACCAAAAGATTTAAGGGTTATTCTTTAAGCGATGCTTTAAAGGCATCTGCTGAAGAGTTTTTTAATGGAATTTGTCGATATATTGATGTGATGGAAAGAGAAAAGCATGAATTTGATGTTTTGGTAATCTATATTCCAAATCGGTTAAGTAAAATGCGAGAACTGAAAAATGAAAATGTTTATTTTGATTTGCATGACTCACTAAAAATATATTGTGCAGGAAAAGGTATTGTTACACAGATAATAGAAGAAAGATCAGTCCATACTAATAGTGATATGGCAAAGATTATGTGGGGGCTTTCCACGGCTATATATACAAAGGCTGTTGGAAAATTGTGGAAACCAAAGATGACAAGATATGACACGGCGTATATTGGATTAAGTTATGTACAATCAATAAAGAATAATGAAAAAATATCAATTGGTTGTAGTCAGTTGTTTGACTCAGAAGGAAATGGGATGGAATTGTACTTACGTCCGTTAAAAGATCCACAGATTATACAGAAAAATCCGTATATGAGAAGTGGAGATGCTTGCCGCCTTATGAACAATTTGAAAAGAATTTATGACGAGTCGGTTCCTTTGCATAAACTAAATCGAATTGTAATACATAAGACAACACATTTCACAAAGGAAGAAATGGAAGGAATAACAAAAGGACTTGCAGGTGTGGATAATATTGAGCTACTGCAAATTCAAGAATTTTCTGCGTGGCGGGCTATAAGATTTCAGAATGATGTTGCAACACTATTTCCGATTCAAAGAGGAACGGTTATTCCACTTGATAAAGATACATTTTTAATCTGGACACATGGAAGTGTTCAGCATGATGAATTGGCTGGAAAAAATTTGAATTATTACAAAAATGGTAGAGGAATACCTGCACCATTATTGGTAAAAAGATTTATGGGAAAATCATCGGCTCTGGAATTGGTCAATGAAATTCTAATGCTTACTAAAATGAATTGGAATAGTGGGGACGGATTATATAAAATATTGCCTGTAACGCTGGATTTTGCTAAGGCATTGTCCCGTGTTGCTAAGCAAGACTTAGTGGTCTATGATAGACCGTATAATTTTAGATATTTTATGTAAGGATTATCAATAATCAAGAATGAAATCTGTTTAAAGGAGTGGCATCGAATGATTAATATATATACAGAAAAAAAAGAGTCAAAAGATTGGATTCTTCAAAATGACTTGTATTTCAATTTGAATACATGTAATGAAGAAATGTCTGAAAATGAAATAAACCTCATTCGGCAAGTGGATGAGGCAAAACTGACACCAGATAAGCACATTGAAACAAAATATGGATTGGGCACAATACGTAATTTGTCATCTGGATGTAAGACATTACTCAATATAGTAAAGCATCCTGATAAGGTGGTGTGCGTAGAGGAATGTGGTCCAAATGTATTAAAATTTATATTTGCGATGGATGATATAAAGATATATATGTCACGCCCTACACTTGCAGAGATTCCGGATAATGTAGAAATCAGGTTTAATGATAAAGATATAGTAACCGGTAATTCAGGATACAATGCTTGGTGGAGTAAAGAGTATGAAAGGAGAGAAGCGGATGATCTATAAGAATATTACATTTAAAGCGGATCCATTTTCATACGATTTGATGTTTGATGACAGAATAACTCTCGTTGGTGGAGATAGTGGCACAGGTAAAACTGTTCTGTATGAAATGTTAGAAGATTTAAGACTTACCGACCAATATAAAGCAATTAAACTGTTCAATTACAAATCAGATAATCTTTTAGAGGCAGTTAAACAGTGTAAGGACAATTTTATCGTGATTGATAATGCGGATATTTTGATTAATGATGAAATTAGAAGATTCATTAATTTTGAATTTTCCAATCAATATATGCTTTTTTTGAGAAATTGTGATGGGCTCAATGTATCGGATAAGAGCTTTAAAGTGTTGAAACTTGAAGATAACAGGATAACACTAGAAGAGGAGTTGTGATATGAAATATTTATGGACAGAAGATATAGGTGCAGGACTTCACTTCTGGAAACTGATTAATCAACTTTTCTTTGAAAATGCATTTGTAGTTGAAAGTAAAGAAAGCAATCAGGGAATCTTGGATGCCCTTACAGTTTTGAAACTAGAAAATGATGACGAGTATTATATTGCATTTGATTATGTAGTTGACAATCAGGATATTCGTAATAAGTATCGCTTGTTGAAATCAATAGCAGAAAAATCAAAAGGAAAGATTATACTTCTAGATATGATTTGTTTTGAACACTTAATTCTTGCATTTGACAAGCTGGTTACTTGGACGGGCACCGGTAAGGCAGACAAAATCAAGATTCGAGAAGATGTTTTGTCGGCAATTGAGGATCATAGAATCAACTTGTCAAAGATTAATGACGAGAAGTCGTTACAGTATTTAGCAGGGTTTAAAAGATATTTTACAGAGCGAGTGATGAAATCATTGGTAGGCGAATTTACACAAAATGAGAAGTGGTCTGTTAAAGGTCTGCTTATGGGTGAATGCTGGTATAAAGATTGTTGCGTATCTGAACATCCGGATAGTCTTAGGTGTGGAAAACCAGAGGTTGAAGGTGGAAGTGAAAAGATGAAATTATTGATAAAGACTAAAGCGGTTCAAAAACTATTAAATATATTACTTCATGAATGAAAATATGCGATATGAGGTTGACAGATAAAATGTAATTAATACGGAGGAACATAAAGGAATAAATGCTTATAAATAAACATATTTTAGATGACAAATATATTTTTGAACTTGCTTCTATTTTTAAAGAAAAAGGATGGACGATCGAACAAAGCACAGACGATGAATATTCAATATTTGATCTTTTTTGTGATCGACTTCAGTCTTTAGAATCAGATTCAGATAGAGATTTGATAATAGAATTGACTAAGAACTATTTAGTTGTAGATGTGGATGAATATTGTAAATATCTATCGAAAACTCTTAAGATTTTTTTTGAAGAAAAAAAGTATTTGTTAGATAATTTAGATACAATTCACGTTTTTCCAGTGCAAGATAAAGATTATATTGATAAAACAAAGAGCGGAAATATAATTTGTTATTTTTTACAGGGTATTGTATTTCGAAAGTTCTCTGTATTCCGTGATAAAAGAGTGAGAATTATTGAAACATTTAACGGCTTAGAAAAACACAAGGATGAAATTGAAATTTTAATGCTAGTAGATGATTATGTTGGATCGGGAGATACTGTATTAGGGTGTATTAATATAGTAGAGGAAAAAGGGATTTCAAAAGATAAAATTAATGTATTAGCTTTGGTATTACAAGAATGTGGAAAAAATGCTGTTGAAGGATATGGAGTACCTATATATGCATCTGTGATTAAGAATAAAGCTATTTCCGATAATTATGAACATGAAGAAGCTGAGAAGAAAGTTGAACAGATGAAAAAAATTAGTAAACAAATAAGGGTGAAAGATCATAATTTGTATTTGGGATATAAGGAATCAGAAGCTCTAGTTACAATGATTAAAACACCAAATAATACTTTGCCATTTTATTGGTATGAGGGAAAAAAGGATGGGAACATTATGCTGGCACCTTTTTCAAGGCGAAATAACGTAGGAGTGGATACATAAATATGAGTGAATATTTAATCTTTTTAATTTTAGATATTATTAATAAGAGTGCGTCGATAGGAACAATCCTCAAGTTGGGATATTCATATTCAGAAGCTTTAAAGATGTTTAATGAGTTGGAAAATATGGGATATGTATATACTGATGATGAAATTAAACAAGGAATTACACAGCGGGGAAAGAATAAGCTGTTAGAACTAGAGGAAAAATATCGATACAAGGAGATTGCAAAATTGGAACAATATAAAGTAGAAAAAATGTCACTTGAAGATATATATTTACCTTGATATAATATAGTAATCTTGGAACTGCTAGACTTATGCACTTTGTGCAGGGTTGTCGAGTCTGTCAACCTAAGAAGAACTTATTTTCAAGCCTGTGTAAGAGCAATCTTTATTTTGCAGGAGCAAAATCAAGATTGTTCTTACGTATTCGAGAATTCGGAGAATTCTCTCATCATATAACTGCATCAAATGAGTAAGCTCATTTGCCGCAGTTATATGACAGATACTATTTAGTAGCTGTTCCAAGATTTTTTGGAGGATATTGTGGACTGGGAAGATTATAAAAACGAGTTTATTAGAGTTGCGAAAAAAAATGAGAAAAATGAAGATTATTGTGACAAATGGTTGAAGTATGCAAAAAAATTGTATGATAAGCGTTTGCCAATAATTTTTAATCAAGAACACTTATGCTTGTTATTAGGCTATAAAAAACAGTATGTTTATAGTGTAAGTAATTCCCCGGCTGATTTTTATAGATATTATAAAATTCCTAAAAAGAATGGGAATTTTAGACAAATATCTGAGCCACTGCCCAGTTTGAAAGAGATACAAAAATGGATTCTTGATAATATTTTGGTAAATGTAGATACGAGTGTATATGCAAAAGCATATATAAAAAAGAAATCAATAAAGGACAATGCGCGATTTCATAGAAAACAAAAAGTGCTTCTTTCATTGGATATCAAAAATTTTTTTGATTCAATAAGTTCAGATAAAATATTTGATTTGTTTTGGAATTTGGGGTATAAAGAGGATGTTGTTGTGATGTTGACAAATTTATGTTGCTTAAACGGTTCATTACCTCAAGGAGCACCAACCAGTCCTATGCTTTCTAATATTGTATTAGAGGATTTTGATAATGAAATTGGTCTATATACAATGGAACAAAAGATTAGATATACAAGATATGCAGACGATATGACTTTCTCTGGAGACTTTCATGCTGGAAAAATTATCTCAAAGGTAAAAAGACAGTTAAATGATTTAGGATTGAAGCTTAACGATGAAAAAACAAGAACTAGAGGACGAGGACAAAGACAAGAAGTTACAGGAATTGTTGTTAATGAAAAAATGCAATTACCTAGACCTGAAAGAAAAAAGATAAGACAAGAAATGCATTATATAATAAAATATGGCATAGAATCTCATCTTGAATATTGTAAAATAGAAAAAGCAAATTATCTTTCACATTTAAAGGGGAAGATAGAATATGGATTATTTGTTAATCCGTATGATTATGAGCTTAAAGAGTATTTAAGTTATTTAAATAATATAAAGGACTGATAAATACTTGTACCATTTTCGATGTTAATGTATAATATCCTTATGGCAACAGTTTGGCAACGTCCATTCATAAGGTCAGAATAAATAATGTAATTGATATAGAAATATGCCCAATATTCAACTAATGCTTAATCAAAATAAGTTAAGTTTAACCTGGGACATAATGAGTTTGAATAACGGACAGAAATGCCGAAAGCCTGTATTTATGCGGGCTTCCGGCATTTGTTTTATCGGATGGCTCTAGTTTGGCTCTATTTGTGGAGAGAGTAGTAGCAAGTTTAAGGTAAACGCTCCAACCCATGTACCTACAAATCCCCCGAAAAATTTGATATAACCATAATAATTCAGTTGCACAAGTTGTACGATTTTAACAAATTGTACAATTCGTACAATTATCACAAATTTTTCAGGAGGTTATAATTATTGAATGCTAGGGAGCTGGAAACACAGCACAATCTTAAAAAGTGGGCAGCTATAATAAAAGAATGCCGCTCAAGCGGCATGAAGATACTTCAGTGGCTTGAGATAAACAACATATCAAAAGACCAGTATTACTACTGGCAGAAAAAGCTTAAAGAAACATGTATTGATACTTTTGAAAGACAGGCAGCTACATTTGTGGAACTTCCTGTAACTAAAGAAGTCCCGGCATCAACAGAATTAACTGTTACACATACTATATGTGAAAACAAAAATGATGGCTGTTCTTTTAAAGATAATACAATAGCTGCTGTAATAAAAATCAATGGAGTTACATTTGAAATCACTAATACTGCTACACCTGATTTTATAAAAAATCTTATAGAGGCATTTAACCATGCTTAATGATGCAGCCGGTTTTAAACGCATATTTATAGCAGCCGGCTACACGGATTTACGAAGAGGAATAGACGGACTTGCAGGAATCGTACAGTATCAGTTTGAACTTGATCCACACGATAAAGATACAATCTTTTTATTCTGCGGAAGAAAGAATGACAGGATAAAAGCACTTCTATGGGAAGGTGATGGATTTCTGCTTATGTATAAAAGGGTTGAAGAAGGCAGTTTCAAATGGCCAAGAAATGTAACAGAAGCATTGGAGATAAATGAGCATCAGTTTGAACAGTTAATGAAAGGCTTTGAGATTATAGCAAAACGCCCGATTAAGCCACAGGATAATCCTGGAACACTGATGTAAACATTGTGCAGAAAGTAGATTTTTTATAATATAAAAAGTTTTCAAAACTATAATCGTGACAGCAAATATATGGATTATCCACTAAATGCAGGACATAAAAGAATTAATACATCCCTGTGTCCTGCCTTATGTGGATAATAGTTCTAAAGAACCAGAAATACCGGCTTTTTAGAAGTGTTATCCACCGTCATAATGACGAATCAGACAAATGCCATGAGTGGCATAATAACACGATTTCTGCTATACTTAATGCCATGAAAAGGAGTATGTGGTTATGGAGATTAAGTATACAGAGCAAGAACTGAATAGCATAGATAAGACACTTCTTATAAAGATGTTTCTTAATCTTCAGAACCAGATGGAAACTCTTACAGTAGAAATGAAAGCACTTAATGATAAGATGCAGAAAATGATGGAACAGCTGGTGCTTGCCAATAATAACAGGTTTGGAAGAAAGACAGAAAAAATGTCTGATACAAACCAGATATGTTTTATGGAAGTAGATGGAAAGATAATATTCTTTAATGAAGCGGAAGCAGTGTCTGATCTTGATGCAAATGAGCCGGAAGAACTGGAAATAAATGCCATACATGGAAAGAAGACAGCCGGCAAACGTGCAATGGATATGGAAGGACTTCCTGTTGAGAGAATAGACCATTACATGACCGAAGAAGAATTAAAAGCGGAATTCGGTGAAAAGGGATGGAAACAGCTTCCGGATACAGTCGTTAAAAGGTACCACTTCACACCTGCTAAGATAACAGTTGACGAGCACCATATAGGTGTATATGCCGGCAAAGAAGATGGACATATGAAGCGTGCACCACATCCAAATGGATTACTGCCATCAAGTCCTGTAACGCCATCACTTGCAGCGATAGTCATGAATGGCAAATATGTAAATGCTGTACCTTTATACAGGCTTGAAAAAGAGTTTGAGAGATACGGACTTGCCATAACACGCCAGAACATGGCTAACTGGATGATACATCTTGTAGATGAATATCTTGGAGTAATGTATGATTATCTTCATACAAAACTTTATGGATTTCATGTAATACAGGCAGACGAGACCCCGGTGCTCGTAAATAAAGATGGCAGACCTGCTGGTTCCAAGAGCTATATGTGGGTATATCGTTCAGGGTATATGTATTCAGACGGACATATAGTCCTGTATGAATACCAGCGGACCAGAAATGTTTCACATCCAAGGCAGTTTCTTAAAGATTATTCCGGGGTATGTGTAACCGATGGTTATCAGGTATACCATACAGTAGAAAAGGAACTGGAAGATCTTAAGATCGCCGGATGCTGGGTACACTGCAGGAGAAAATTTGATGAGGCATTAAAGGCAGTTCCAAAGTCTGCCCAGAAAGAAAGCCTTTCATATCTGGTAATAAAACAGATACAGGCAGTCTACCGTGAAGAGGATAAGCTGAAAGAGCTTAAGCCAAAAGACAGACTTAGACAGCGTCAGGTGGTAATAAAGCCACTGGTTGATGCTTTATTTGCGTACCTTAAATCAAACGAAAGAAAAGCCAGTACAGCTAAACTGAAACAGGCTGTCACTTATGCACTCAATCAGGAAAAATATCTGAGAGTATTTCTTGAAGATGGTGAAGTCCCAATGGATAACAATGCATCGGAACGTGCAATAAGAGGCTTTTGTATAGGCAAGAAGAACTGGGAAATGATAGATACAATAAATGGAGCTACATCCTCAGCAATAATATACAGCATAGCAGAGACAGCTAAAGCTAATAACTTAAAGCCTTATGAGTACTTTGAATATCTGCTGACCCAGATACCGGCACATATGGATGATACAGACCGCTCATTTCTGGAAGATCTTCTTCCATGGTCACCAAAGCTGCCAGAATACACCAGAAAACAAAAAGACCGTGGTTAGCGGTCTTTTAAAAGTCAAGGTACATGGGTTGGAGCGTTTACGTAAAAGTAGATTATATCTGCCATGGATTTCATAGGAGCAATAGGGAAGTATTGCAACTAATTTGCTACTAAAGTTTTTGAAAACGATATGAAAAGAGTAACATTTGATGAAATAGATGTGGTGGAATGTCGCATCAAATCAGCATTTTCGATTTGATGATACTTCCTATGGGAAGAGTTTGAGTAGTAAACAGAGCTTCATAAATGGCGTAAACAAGCCATTTATGGGGCTTTTTCTTTTTTCGTGATACCTATATGATACCTGTTTTGATAGTACCACAGATATTAATGAGTACTAAACAGAAGTGTCATAGGTATTATCTATTATCACATTTCTTTTTATTTTCAAAAATTATCCCAATTATATGAAGCACCAAAAACTGGTGCAAATTAGCGAAAATACACCAGAGGTGTCTCTTCCGTAAAAATATGGTTTGCGGTAGACTTTATAACACAGAAATAAAAAGTCCGTCAGAGAATATGGTTTGACGAAAAAAGTCCACGAGAGAATATTTAGCAAATTCATGCTTTGAATTAGAATGAGTGATGTAATCAAGAGACAGGGATGCTGCTATATTTGTAAAAAAACCGCTATTGTACCCTTATCTGAGAAAAAGGGTCGGGTTTGTCCCTTTTAAAATTTAAGACAAGAAAATACAATAGTTGCAACAAGTTATATAGAAGTTGTAGCTGCCAATATAAGTGTTTGATACATACCGGTAATTGCCGGGGAGAGGAGGTGAATGCACCATGGAGAAGTTATATTACACAGCAAAAGAGGTTGCTGAGATGCTTGGTGTATCGGTATCTCATGCATACAAAGTAATAAGAGAAGCTAACAGGGAATTATCTTCTAAAGGCTTCTATGTCAGAGCCGGCAGAGTCAGCCGTAAGTATCTTGACAGTAAAGTATATGACTTATGTGATAAGACAGCATAAGGGAAAGGAGTAGTTGTATGGCAGCATATAAGGATGAGGCGAGGGGGACATGGTATGTCTCCTTCCACTACAACGATTGGACAGGTAAAAACAAAAGAAAGCTAAAACGTGGCTTTCGGACGAGAAAGGAGGCACTGGAGTATGAGCAGAAGTTTTTGTTGCAGCAGGCAACAAATCTGGACATGAGGTTTGAGGACTTCTATAAACTGTATGAGGAAGATTTAAAGCCTAAGCTGAAGCTTAACACATGGCGTACAAAGGATGTCATTTTTCAGAAGAAGCTGATTCCATATTTCAAGGACAAGAAGATGAATGAAATCAGTCCTGCGGATATTATCAAATGGCAGAATGAGATGATCAAGAAGAGACAGGCAGATGGTAAGCCCTATAAGCCGACTTATCTGAAAACAATGCAGTCAGAGCTGTCAGCCATATTTAATCATGCGGTACGCTTTTACAATCTAAGAGAAAATCCTGTAAAGAAGGCTGGGACGATTGGTAAAGGCAAAGCTGATGAGATGGATTTCTGGACAAAAGAAGAATATCTCAAGTTCATAGAATGTGTAAAAGACAAGCCAATATCTTATTATGCATTCCAGATTCTTTACTGGTGTGGAATAAGGGAAGGTGAACTGCTTGCTCTGACACCGACAGATGTTGATTTTGAGAATAAGAAACTTCATATCACAAAGTCTTATCAGTTTATCAATGGTGAAGATATCATCACAGATCCTAAGACGGAAAAGAGCAGAAGGGATGTTGTAATTCCTGATTTTCTGGTAGAAGAGTTAAGACAGTTTATCGGAATGCTGTATGGATATGGAAGAGACGACAGAATATTTCAGATTACAAAATCTTATCTGCATCACGAGATGAGCAGAGGAGCTAAAGCGGCTGGAGTAAAGAGAATAAGAATTCATGATCTCAGGCATTCGCACATTTCTTTACTTATTCGCCTGGGGTTTTCAGCGGTAGCCATTGGAAATAGGGTTGGACATGAGAGCCAGACAATAACATTTCATTATGCACATATGTTTCCGACAGAGCAGATTGAGATGGCTGATAAGCTTAATGAGGAATTTGTGCCGGGTACAGGGAATGGAGGTGATATTCAGTGAGTGGAGTTCATAAGAATCCGACAATCAGTTTTCGCATATCAGACTATGAAAGGCGTGAAATTGAAGCAAGAATCAAGGCAAGTGGAATGATGAAGAAAACATTTTTTACAAGATGCTGTATCTATGGTCGAATCTGTGTTGTAGGTAAGAAAGAAACAGTATATATGCTTGTGCAGAAGCTTGAGAAGATGCAGGCAGATATTCACAAAATGTATGATGAAATCATACAAACAGGACAGATAAAAGAAAAAGAATCACCGGTTGATGGTGGAATTTATACAGATATTGAGGAACTGCAGCATGACTATCTTGCTATGATAAAAGCGGTTGTGGATATGCTGGATGGTGCCAAATACCTCTGGCAGAAATAGTGGCTTTCCTGACGGCAATCGGGAAAGCCACGGCAGATAACAAAAGCGGGCTTCTGTTACCAAAACACCAATTAAAGTATAACAGCAGCCCACTTTTGAGACAATGATTATTTACGAAAGTGAGGCAGACAGTGGAAACAAATACAGAATTAAAAATGATACACCTCTCTGAGGTTGAATCACAGCAGATTAAATGGCTTTGGTATCCGTTTATTCCTTATGGAAAGCTGTCAATAGTGCAGGGAGACCCAGGTGATGGGAAATCTACGCTGATACTTAATATTGCGGCAAAGCTATCAAGGGGAGAATGTATAGATGAAAATATGAATATTACTGAGCCTGTAAATGTAATATATCAGACAGCAGAAGACGGACTTGCAGATACAGTCAAGCCGAGACTTGAAGCTGCAAATGCAGACTGCAGCAGAGTGTCAATCATAGATGAGTCTGATAAGAGTGTGAGCATGACGGATGACAGGATAGAGGAAGCCATAAAAAGAGAAAATGCGAAGTTGTGCATCTTTGATCCGATACAGGCTTATCTTGGCGGGGATACTGATATGAACCGGGCAAATGAAGCCAGAGAAATGACGAAGAAGCTTGGAGGTATTGCTGAAAGAACAGGCTGTGCCATTGTTCTTATCGGTCATATGAATAAAGGCTCAGGAGCAAAGGCTGCTTACCGGGGAATGGGTTCCATTGATTTCTTTGCTGTGGCAAGGAGTGTAATGCTTGTCGGCAGAATAGAAGGGCAGAGCAATCTCAGGGCAATGATACAGATAAAGAATAATCTTGCAGCATTTGGTCATCCAAAAGCATTTGAACTGGCAGAGGATGGATTTCATTGGTTAGGTGATTATGAAATTACTGCTGATGAAGTACTGGGTGGTATGGTTCCTAAAGCAAGCAAACTTGAGATGGCAAAGCAGTTTTTAAGGGAACAGGCAGAAAAAACACAGAAGATTTTAAGCACAGAGGTTATAGAGCTTGCAGCACAGGAAGGAATATCGAAAAGAACACTTGAGACAGCAAAGAAGGAACTTAAGATAAAGGCTGAGCGTTGCAATAATAACTGGTACTGGAATTTGAAAGCATAAAAATCTAACATCGCAACATTGCAAAGTGTCAGGTTTTGCGATCTTGAAGCTAGCAAGGTTGCAAAATATATAGACCTTGCGATGTTGCGGTCTTGAAAAGAAAGGACAATTACTATGACATTATTTAAAGAACTTGGAGTTGAGTATAAAGAAGTGGATGACATTTTATATCCTCTTTTATCTGTTGATGAAGCAGAATACAATCTTGCGGATATTGGAAAATATGGTCTGATGTGGCTTAGGTATATGGAAGAAAATGAACCTTCTGAGTATCGTCATATGGCAAGAATGGGACAGTTGAAAAAGCAGGCAGAAGCAATAAATGAAGAAGCTTATGAGCGATTGGACAATATTGAAGCGGCGTGGTTGAAAAAGCATATGACAGGTAAAAAGAAAACATTTATGGAGCAGCTGCATTTGCGAAATCAGGCAAGAGCGATGGCAGAGGAAATCGTGATAAATGAGATTGTGTTTAAGTGCAGATGAGGTTTAAAAGGCTGATGCCAAAACCCTCGGAGAGCCCCCGCAGTTTTGTCAGTATGACGAAACTGCTAAGGGGTTATCATCTATGGCAGAGCCAAGATGATAACTGCACTGCTCCGATAGAAATTACGAATAAGAAAGGATAAAATGCCTATGGGAAATGTATCATACTCTGCTCATATAAGCAATGGCAAGAGTGCGATAACAAGTAAAAAAGCACTTGCAGGAGTTGCAAAGCATAACTTGCGTAAATATAAATCCGCAGATTACAGCTTAGATAATATCAGGCTGATTTATGGAACAACGGATTTGTTTCAGGATGTTAAGCGGGTATATCGCAGAGAATTTGATGATGCGGTAAAGGAATATAACAACAGGCAGAAAAGAGAAGACAGAAAGATAAAGGACTACTTTGAACATGTTGCAGGTCTTAATCAGGATATGGCGGTAGAGATTATTTTTCAATGCGGGGACAAGAAATATTGGGACGAGCATTGGAAAAACAAAAATTATATGTCTGAGGTATTTGATTATATTCTTGAATGCCTGCAAAAGCTACTGCCGGAGTTCAAGATTGCAAATGCGGTTATACACTTTGATGAAGCCAACCCGCATATGCAAGTGGTAGGCATTCCGGTATGGGAAGGAGCAAAGCGTGGCTTATCTAAGAAAGTATCAAAAAGAAATGTATTTACACCACAAACATTATCTGTGATTCTTCAAGATAAATTGAGAGCGGAGGCAAGTTATGGATTTGAATGTTATTTCAAGGAACAGCTGGCAGAGAAGAAAAAAGGTCGCAACCATGACTTGTCTGTGACAGAATATAAGGTAGCACAGGAGAGTAGGAAGCTTGCTGATATAAAGCAGCAGAACAATGAAGAGCAGGAGAAAAACACTAAACTGAGAAGCAATAACGCAAGCATATCATATCAGATTGCTACACAGGAACAACGCCATAGCAGAAATCTAGATGTTATAGCTGCTGATGAAGACAGGCTGGAGACAGTCAGGAGTAGTATTAATGTAGCAGAAACGGAATATGCAAAATATGAAGATATGATTACGGATAAAAAGAATAATCTGGAACTTCTTTCTTCTAAAGAAAGTGAACTGATAGAGAAAACGAAAATTGCGGAGAGTGTATATGATCTGTTCCGCCAGGGTGGAACTGATGATGTCAGGGATAAGCTTATTGATGTGATGTATGAGAACCAGAAGCTTAGAGAGGAAAATATAACTTTGAAAGAGTTATTGGAGAAGGCATATGAGTTCATGAAACAGTTTGTAATTGATGGAGTCAATCTACTGGAAAGGTTTCTGGAGAGTGTGGGGAAGGTGATTGGAAAGATAAGATAATCTTTGATATAATATGATATAAATTAAGAGAACTCATAATTAATTAAGAAAAGAGCTTGATAGAAAAAGAAAAGTGTGATAATATTATTATGAAACGCGAAAATATGTTCGAGGAAGAAAACGAAAATGAAAATAAGCTATAAGAAATTATGGAAGTTATTAATTGATCGAGATATGATGAAAAAAGATTTAGCAAAGGAGGCCGGGATAAGCACAGCCTCAATTGCTAAATTAGGAAGAAATGAAAATGTGAATACAGATATTTTACTTCGCATTTGTGTTGCTTTAAAATGTGAAATAAGTGATATATTAGAAATTGTTGTTGATGAATAAAGGAGAATGGTCATGAAAACACCTCATTTAGTACAATATCAGGGAAGTAAGAGAATTATAGCCCCGGAAATAGTTAAATTTTTTCCAACAACATTTGATAGACTCATTGAGCCATTCGCAGGTACATGTGCCATTACAATTTTATCCGCTGCACAAGGACTATGCGATGAATTTTGGATTAATGATATTAATCAACCTCTTGTAAATCTTATGGAAGAATGTATAAACAATCCTTTAAAATTAATTGATGAATATGAAAATATATGGAATGGACAATTTGCTGAAGGAGAAAATAATATAGATTATTTCTATAAAATTAGAGAAGAATTTAATAAAGGTAAGAAAGATTCAGCTAGGATGCTTTTTTTATTAGCAAGGGTAGTAAAGGGTGCGGTGAGATATAATTCAAATGGAGAATTAAATCAGTCATGTGATAAAAGACGCTATGGAACAAAACCGAATGTTATTGCCAATAATGCATTAGCAATATCTGGATTGTTAAAAGATAAGGCATCATTTTCGAATTTAGATTATAAAGATGTATTATCTAGAGCACAAAAAGGAGACTTGGTTTATATGGATCCTCCTTATCAGGGAACTTCAAAAAGAAACAATACTAGAGATAATAGATATATTCAGGGCGTAGAATTTGATGAGTTTGTAGAACAGCTAAGAGAATTGAATGATAGAGATATAGATTATATAGTTAGTTATGATGGTAAAACAGGTGATAAATTTATTGGAAAAACTTTACCTAAATCATTAGAATTAACACATGTTTATATAAATGCTGGGTTATCAACACAGGCAACACTTAATGGCAAAAATGAAATTACATATGAGTCATTATACGCTAGCAAAAATTTAATAAAAAGGCAAGAAAAATATGAACAAATGAAATTGTGTTTTGCATAAGGAGAAAAATATGGACTTACCACAGGATTTTATAAGTGTTTTAAATGCAGTAACAAAAAAGAGGGCAAGGTTTGTAATAGATACGATTCTGGAAAAGGGATATTGTAGTACGGAGGATTTAAAAAATGGAGGATATGAACATGCTCCAAGAGCTGCACGAGATGTAAGAGAATTGGGTATTCCATTGGAAACTTATAAAATAAAAGATTCTACAGGGAAAAGTATTGCAGCTTATAGATTTGGAGATTGGGAAGAAGCAAAGAGAAAAAATCAGTTATCTAAAACATCCGGAAGAACGCAGCTTACAGAAAAGTTAAAAAATGCATTATTGGAATATTATGGTGCTAAGTGTAATTTATATGGTGAAGAATATCCTGCAAGATTACTTCAACCAGATCATCGCATTCCATATGAAATAGGTGGAGATCCAGAGAATATGATGGATTTAGATCGATTTATGTTGTTATCGCCTTCAGCAAATAGAGATAAATCTTGGGCATGTGAGCATTGTGAGAACTGGATTAAGAAAGATATAAGTATGTGTAAGAAGTGTTATTATGCATATCCGGAAAATTACAGTCATATTGCTGGAAAATTAGAGAAAAGAGTTAATGTGATTTTTGATGATAAAGATATGCATTTGTATAACGAATTGCTTAGTCAAGCTAGTGCAAATGGTATTACATGCGAAGAAGAAACAAAAAGAATGATTGCATATTATCAGAAAATGTTAAAAATGCGAGGTGATAAAAAGTAAAATGCAAGAAAAATATTGGAATTATATGGTTCAAATAAAAGCGTGGACTTTTTATTTGGATATATATGCAGAAGATTCGTATAAATGGGATAGAAGAATTAATATATATGGAGCAATTGCGTCATCATCGAGTATAGCGGCATGGACAATATGGCGAAATTGGTCATTTATATGGGCAGCGATTATAGCAATATCGCAAGTGCTTACTGCAATAAAACAATATTTGCCATTTGGAAGAAGGTTAAAATATCTTCAACCATTTATTGAAGATATGAAGTTGCTTTATTTAAAAATGGAGTATGATTGGTATAAGGTTGCAGCAGGTGAATTATCAGAAACTGAAATTAATGGATTGTTATATTCATATAAAAAGGAATATTCAGGCATTGAAAGTAAATATTTAAAAGAAGAAATCTTAGTTGAAAATGTTAAATATAAAAATAAAGCTGACATAAAAACAGAAGGATATTTTAAAAATAATTTTTAGGAGGTAAATAGAATGGCAGATAAAACAAATCAGTCACCAGAAACACAAAAGAGAGGATTTTCATTACCAATAACATCTGTAAAACCACCAATGCCACCAGTTAAGGAACCTAAAAAAGAAAATGATAAGAAGTAAAGGAAGAATAAATGAGAAAAGCATTATGTGTAGGAATTGATAGCTATCAAAATATAGATGATTTGCATGGATGTGTGAACGATGCTAATGCGGTCAAAGCAGCTCTAGAGCGTAATGGTGATGGAACATTAAACTTTGATGTAAAGATTATGTGTTCAACAAGTGAAAATTCATATATTAATAGGGGAGAATTACGTGATGCGGTGGAGGAATTATTTAAGAGCGATTCGGAAATAGCAGTTTTTTATTTTTCAGGACATGGATCTATTGATAGTCTTGGAGGGTATTTATGTACCAGTGAGGTCAATAGACCAGATGATGGACTTTCGTTAAATGACATTATGGGGTTTGTTGCAACTTCGAAGGCTCACAATAAGGTAGTAATTCTTGATAGTTGCTTTAGTGGAGATATTGCTAATAAGACCGAAATGCCAAATTTTTCAGTCATACATAATGGAACGACATTATTGGCTGCCTGTGGAAAGACAGAGTATTCTACGGAGAAAGATGGTCATGGAGTATATACATCATTATTAGTTGAGGCGTTATATGGAGGTGCAATGAATTTGTTGGGAGAAGTCTCTCCGGGAAGTATTTATTCGTATATAGATAGATCCTTGGGAGGATGGGAACCACGACCAGTATTTAAAGCAAATATCAATGGTTTTGTATCATTAAGAAGGAATACACCTCCGATTTCAATATTTGAATTGCAGAAGATAACAGAAATATTTAAATCAAAATATGATGAGTATCATCTTGATCCTACATATGAACCGGATAAACATGAGGCAGATATAAAAGAGGTAAATAAGGATCATGAGGCGATTTTTTCAACATTGCAGAAGTATGTAAAATTAAATTTAGTTGTACCTGTTGGAGAGGAACATATGTATTATGCTGCAATACATCATAAGGCATGTAAGCTGACTACACAGGGACAGCATTATTGGAACCTTGTAAAGAAAAACACTATATAAATAAAGGAGATTATTATGAGAATTAATGTATTTATACCACACAGATGGAATTATAATGATTATGAGGAGATAAGTGCTTTATTAGATAGAACCAAATATAATGTGAGAGATTATTCGGTACCAAGTACATCACCATTTGATAGCATTGATAGTAGGTACAATGTTGATCCACAAATAAAAAGGCAGATACGATATGCTAGTGTAATTGTATGCTCTAATCGACCTGCAAATAGTAATGGTATGTCAATTGAGGAAATTAAATTTGCTATTAAGATAGGAAAACCAGTTGTTGTGGTAAAGATAACAAATAGCACAGCCTCGGATTTGATAAGTTTGAATGTTCCTGTTATTTCAAATAGGAAAGACTCATTAGAAAATTGGATAAGTCAAAATGTATAATATTGTGTTAAGTATGATCCGCATTGCAGATAATATTAAAAACAATAATATAAAGCTTTCGTACTATTAAGAGGAGATAATATGGGAAATAGTTATCTAGACGTATTAGAACGAATAGCAAATGCACTGGAGCAACAGAATGGGATACCAATATGGGAAATATTAATTAATATAATTCCTTGGATAGGGGTTATTATACCAATAGTTGTATTGTTTATAGAGCGTGGGGAAACTAAACGACCATATGTTGAAGTGTCATTTGAACTTGTGCGGAGCACAATGGCATGCTTAGTAATAAGAAATGTAGGTATGGTTCCAGCAGAGTTAAAGTCTATGACTTTTAATGCTTGTTTTATACAACAGTTATCCCCTGAGAAGGCAGAAATATTAAAGAATAAAAATAAAATGAATGTCACAATATTTCCGAATAGATATTGGGTACTCTCTTTAGATAAAAATGTATTTGATGTTATTAAGTTCGAAAATACAAAATTAGAGGTAACATATACTTATTTAAAAATTGGAAAAAGGAAAGAGTATAGTGATTATACAGAAATAGATTTTAAAGAATATAAATCTTTTTTAGTATATTTATCAGAAATAGATGAATTTAAAAATATGGCAGAAAAAAAGCTTAATGATATTACAACCTTATGTGATAATATAAATAAGCAAATGAAGGCATAAAGCATATAAATCTATTTATTTTTGAATTAATATGTGATACCTATATGATACCTAAATTTTTGAAAATATAAAATAATTGTGATAAAAGGTGTAACAATCGCCATTAAAAGCTCTAGAAATTAAGCCTTCACAGGGATGATAAGTTTCACTGCGGGGAGTTTGAATAGTAAACAGAGCTTCATAAATGGTGAAAACAAGCCATTTATGGGGCTTTTTCTTTTATCGTGATACCTATATGCTACCTGTTTTGATAGTACCACAGGTATAATAATTTGGGAAATTATTAAAAGAATATGTTATGATAATAATATAAGTTTAGGTTTCACTCACAATATTATTTGTATGTCTATACATACCAACATTTTTAATGTCACAAAGGATGTCCAAATTAGATTTAAAGCAGATCCATTTTTATACGATCTTGAATTTGATGAGATCAAGATGACAGTCTTTGATGCGGATAATGACGATTTTACATTGACTTTGTATAATGTGAATTACGGACATGATTATGTGATAAATGTTAACGATACTCAAGGTGATACGAGGAATGGCACTCAAGACAGATCGCAGAAACAAATTTTTGATACAGCAGTATGATTTTGGACTAACAGTCCAATGAAATTATAGTTTTCATAAGGTATTATAAAATAAAAAGCTTGGAGGATATCTTATGGGAACTAATTTTTATCTTATGAGTAGAAATAAAAAGCTGATAAGGGAGCATTTTGCTGTCGAAACAGAATATGACATAAAGGATATTGAATATGCAATAGTTGATGAACCCTATCTTGGATATGAGATTCATCTGAATAAATTAAGTTGTGGATGGCGTCCGCTATTTCAAAGACATAAGACAATCAAGACATTTAAGGAACTGGAAGAGTTTTGCCTAAAAAATAAAAGCGTTATAAGCATTTATGATGAATATGGAAGAAGATATACATGGAAGCAATATTTTGAAAAAGTATATGAGCATAGTCAGCAAAAGAAACAGCCACGTAAATGGATATATGATATCGATTCAGTTTTTCCAAATTGTGGACCACGTTTACAAAATGTATCGTGTACAGAACAGGAGGCAGAAATATATATTCCATTCTGCCATAGAGAATATAACGAAAAGGAAAAGCTGGCGAAGGAACGCTTTCATGTGAATGAAAGATTATGGTGTAAGGAAAAGTATTGGGAAGATCCGGATTATCCATTTGATTGGACAAAAGGTGAGTTTTGCTAGAAGGAGCATATGCTTATGTATGAGAATATTGATATGGAAAAAACTGGAATTTTATTGAAGGAGATGTTTGATAAATGTGGTTATACAGTCAAAGATATTCAGAAAATATTGCATTTATCATGCCCACAGCCTATATATCGATGGTTTAAGGGCAGCATTTTACCATCAGTAGGTCATTTGTATGTATTGAGCAGGTTGCTTAAGGTTCATATGGAAGATTTGCTTGTTCCTAAATGTGAATATAGTATCGTTACGGAAAAGTATGTAGAAAAGCCATTAGGTAAAAAAAGACTATATGAATATTGGAAACGCTTATGTATAAAGAAATGTGTATAGATTTTGGTGGGGGAGATAACATGGCGCAATCTATGGATGAAGATATTAAGAAAATTGCATGTATGATAACAGAACTTGATGGATTAGCATATAGTACATATAAACCAATAGTTGAAGATATATGTACCAGAAAGGCATCCGAATCAGAGGTTGAACATATTTTAGATTATATGGTCGGAATGTGTAATAGCGATAGAATGCTTGAACTATTTAAGCGGGTATGCAGGAAGTATATATATTTGTATCCTGAAATGATTACATCAGAAATATATACATATAAAGATATGTATGAAGAAACGGAAAAGGATTGATCTCGTGTATATATTGCACATATTGGTGAAAGTAAATGAGTAGAAGATTATCGTTACATAGGTATGTTTTATATTATTATCTGTAGTCAAATGAAATATTTTGGAATAGACGATGAATATTGACACCATATATGACACCATATATAATATAAATAGGAGGTATAACAGATGTCAAAATGGGATAAACTGATAACACGTATATGCAATTTATCGAAAGACCTCCGGTTTGATGAGTTGTGGAAGGTATTGGAAAGCTACGGATACGAAATGAATGCACCAAGAAGTGGAAGCAGTCATTACACTTTCAGAAAACAAGGGTGTATGCCAATTACCATACCAAAGCACGAACCAATCAAGAAAGTATATGTAGAAATGGTAAGGCAGATAGTAGAAAGCGAGGCGAAGGATGATGAAGACGCTGAATGATTATATGGCAATGTCCTATCGTATGGAAATTGTGGAAGACAAAGATGAAGGCGGATTTGTGGTTTCTTATCCAGATTTGCCAGGTTGCATTACTTGTGGTGAGACAGTGGAGAGTGCGGTAGCAAATGCACTGGATGCAAAAAAAGCATGGATTGAAGCTGCATTAGAAGATGGTGTAGAGATTCATGAACCGGACAGTTTGGAAGACTATTCTGGACAGTTTAAATTAAGAATTCCACGAAGCCTGCACAGATCATTGGTAGAACATTCTCAGAGAGAAGGAATCAGTATGAATCAGTATTGCGTATACCTTCTTTCCAGAAATGATGCAGTGCTCTCAAAATAAATGTTGTCAAACTTATTTACACCATTTACAATAAGCTGGCAACAAATTGGAAACAGAAAATCAGTGAGTTCCAATAATATATGCAACAGAAATAAAAGAACGGCAAAAAATATATAAAACTTAAACAAATATATTTAAGAATATCTTTGGACTTGTCAAGTTTGAATAGTAAACAGAGCTTCATAAATGGCGTAAACAAGCCATTTATGGAGCTTTTTCTTTTATCGTGATACCTATATGATACCCATTGAATGTCATGTGGGGAAGAGTTGATGTAGATATTATGATTAATTATCTGGCTTTGCAGGATGAAAGTTATCAGAACATGTTGAGGATACTTCAGAAAAATTAGCTAATGACTATGAAAATGTGAACTGATATAATTAAATGTAACAATAAATATATGTGGGGATTCTAAGCATGCAAAATATGGAAAATAATAAAACATATAATATACCAGTTCCAATTGTTGATAAGAAAGAATTAAAATTATTAGATGATTTGACTGAACAGTATAATAAATTGATTCAACCAGGCAAAATAAGTAAAATATGGCAGAAAATAGGAGAGGCATTACCTGAAAAATTAAAGGAAAAGGGGCAGGAATTAACCGATAGTATAGTAACACAGGAAATATATAAGCAGACCATGAAGTTGATTGCGAGTGGCTTTAAAGTTGTTGAGGAGCAAGCTGCAAAATATACAATCAGTGAAAATAAGATTGTAAATAGAATCAATAATGTAGTCGTTTCAAATGATGTAAAGGCAATAGATGAGATATGTCTTGTTCGCAGTTATGACATTGCAAAAATTATAAACTCAGCAAGGGATAGGCAGAAATTAGCAGCGATTATTGAAGGTGGATGTACAGGAGCTGCTGGGTTTGCTGGAATACCGTTTAATCTTGTTTTAAGCACATTGGTTTATTTCCGGGCAGTACAGTCAATTGCTATGCATTATGGGTTTGATGTGAAAAATGATGCCGCAGAATTAGTAATAGCTAGTCAGGTTTTTACAAACGCATTAAGCCCAATGCAAGATAATGTTAACAATGAAGTGGGGAGCGTTATTGGAAAAGTAATGGTTATGACCCAAGCTACAGTTGTAAAACAAACTGCAAAGAAAACGTGGACAGACATGGCAGCGCATGGAGGAATTCCGTTATTGCTGACCCAAATGCGGGCATTAGCAAATAAGGCAGCACAAAAAGCTTTAGAGAACGCAGGAAAAAAAGGACTAGAAAACAGTATTTTTAAGGAAGTTTTTGAACAAATAGGACGCAAATTAACTCTGAAAACGATTCAAAAATCAGTTCCTGCAGTTTCCGCAATATGTGGAGCATTTATTGATACAGCTCAAATAAGTAAGATAATGGAATACGCTGACATTTTTTACCAAAAGCGATTTATCATGGAGAAAGAGGAACGAATATATTGTCTTATAAAAAAAGACGGTGGTATAGTTGATGTCGAGCTGCAAGAGGGTATTTGAAAACGTTTAGTAAGAATACAATTAATGAAGAAAGCATCAGTCGAGAAAAATTTCGATGATGCTTTTTTTAGTTTGCGCGCACTGTGGTACGCCAGATTTTTGAACTGGCAGCAGAAGGCATGACACTTCGTGAAATTGGCAAGGCACTTCAAAGCTACCGCGTGGCTTTGTCTGGAGAATATTTGAAGACCGGAAGGTTGTATGTGGAAGAAGGGAAGGAAGCAAAAGCCTGGTATCCCGGAATCATTTCCAATATTTTAAAGAATCAGGCCTATATCGGAAATATGGTGCAGGGCAAACGAAATGGTAGTTTGTATGAGAATGAAGTAAGACATTTTACGGATGAAGAGGAATGGATTGTAGTGGAGAATATCCATGAGGTAATCGTGGATAAGGAGCTGTTTGATAGGGTTAGAGCGGTCATGGGACAGAAGGTGGAAGACAGCGCCTTTTCTTCGGAGAGAGGTAAGAATTTGCCTATAAAAGATGATATTTTCGTAGGAATTTTATTCTGTGGGAACTGTAAAAGAAGGCTTCCGCAGTTATCCAGAATCCTTGAAAAGGATGGAAGGCTAGAACGACAGTATTTTTATTCCTGTAAATACAATTATGATTTCGGCGGGGATATGTGCGGCTGTACCATTCTTGAGGAGGAACAGGTTAAGGCGGTGCATAAGGTTCTTGAAGTGAATATTGATACGCTTTCGGAATGTGAGAAAACAGAGGCTGTGGTAAAGGGTGTCATGGATAAGAATCTGAAGTAGTGCGACGGGCAGATTCGGAAGCTGGAAAAGCTCATTGAGAAAAAGAATTACGAGGAAAGCAAGGCTTATCAGGGATATGTGACCGGAGAGATTACCAGAGATGAGTTAAAAGTCATGCAGGAGAAATTTGCTGATGCAGTTATGAGACTGAAAGGACAGATTTCCGATGAGCAGGCAAAGTATAAGCGTTTTAAGAGATTTTTTGAGAGGAAGATGCAGTGGCTGAGGGCGATTTATCGTTTTCAGAGTGAGCCCTATCTGGACAGAAATATATTGGAGATTTTGGTGCACAGTATTTATCTGTATCCGGATAACAGGATGGAGATTAACCTGAATTTCAAGGATGAGCATGCAGAGATGATGAAGGAGGAAGCTTAGATGGAGCAGATTGCGATGTATTTGAGATTGTAAAAGGAAGATGAGTTTATTAAGGATGAGAGCAATAGTATCACTAATCAGCGCACTTTTATCCGTGGTTTTATCAATAAGGATAAGGATCTACGCAAAATGAATGTGGTGGAATTTGTGGATGATGGCTATACCGGTAAAAATATGGACCGTCCCGATATGCAGCACATGCTGGACCTTATAAAGAGAAAGCAGATTAGTTGTGTTATCGTGAAGGATTTCTCCAGATTTTCCAGAGACCACATTGAGCAGGGAAAATATATCGAGCAGATATTTCCTTTTATGGGTGTGCGATTTATTGCTATTAACGATCATTACGACAGCAATGATTATGTAGGCGGTATCGGTGAGATTGATGTTGCTTTCAAATGGATTTTATATGATTTCTTCAGTGAAGAGCAGTCTCAGAAGGTTTCTTTCACATTGGATGCCAAGCGTAGCAACGGAAAATATATTGCTACCTTTGCTCCTTACGGATATGCAAAAAGTCCGGAGGATAAGCACAAGTTGGTAGTGGATGAAGTTGCAAGCAGGATTGTGAAAAGTATTTTTAGAGAGTTTTTGTCCGGTAAGTCCATGTACAAAATTGCAGAGGGTTTGAACCAGGATGGGATTGATTCACCGGGAGTGTATATTGCCACCCAGGAAAACAATGAAAAGCAGCTTGCAAAATATCGTGAGAAAAAGGCTCTTTGGAACAATGTGGCGGTGGGCAGAATCCTTGCAAATGAGCAGTATACCGGAACGATGGTATATAACCGATTTAAGAGTGAAAATGTTGGCGACAAGCACGCCAAGGCTTTGCCAGAGGAAGCATGGAAGCGCGTGGAGAATTGTCATGTTGCTATTATCTGTAGAGAGGATTTTGAAAGAGTGGCTGCCATGAGAAAAGGTAATAAGTGCGCTAGTGCTGAGAGAAAACATGAAACACACTGTCTGACTGGTAAAATGATATGCGGAAACTGCGGGTACCGATTGTCCCATTCCTATTCGGGACATCCGAAGTATTACTGTGCCAAGCATTACCTTGATAAGACAGATGGCAAGTGCAATATCAGTGTCCTCGATTCGACTATGGAAGAGGTAGTAATGAAGTCACTACAGATGTTTATTGATATGTGGGTGGATTCTAGAAAGATTGTGGATATGCAGCGTGAAAAACAGGTACAGCGCTTAAAAATGGCAGAAAAGCATCTGCTTGATATGGAGAATAGCTATGAGCGTATCAATAAGGATTTGCGTGATGCATATGAAAGCTACAAGCTTGGCATGACTGACAGAGAGACCTATCTCGAGCAGAGAAAGACCTACGAGAAGTTGCTTGTGCACATGCAGGAAAATATCGAAAAGCAGAAGGCAACAGTCAGCAAGATGGCTGCTGTGGATTTGCCGGAAGTAGCCGGTTTTGAAATACTGGAAGGACAGATGAAACCGCAGAAACTGAACAAGGAAATTGTGGATGCTTTCGTGGCGAAGATTATCGTGTACGATAGGGAGAGGATTGAGATAAAGTGGAAGTTCAGGGATGAGTTATTGCCTTGATTTTAGATGAAAAACATCGATAAAAATGATATAATTAATTATTATGCCTAGGGAGGGTTTGTAATGAAGTTGACAAGATTAATTATTGAAAACTATCGAAACTTTGAAGAGCTTGATTTGGAAATAAGTAATATGAATGTTGTGTTTGGAGCTAATGATATTGGCAAAACTAATTTGTTGTCAGCTATCAGGATGTTATTAGACCCTCAATGTAGAAGGAATGGCTTTGTTGATTCTGATTATCATTTAAAGGATACCTCAAAGAAAATTAGAATAGTTTTAGGTATTAATGTGTCTGATGAAGATGATGAGGATACAAAGAAAATTTTTGCCAAGGCTAAAGTGATTGGAACGGGAAAGGATACGTTGTATATTTCATTGGAAACTCAGTATAATGCAGAAAATCTATTCTCAGAAATTCATATGTCATGGGGAGATGATTTGGATGATTTGGAGCCAATGATATTGACACAGCAGTTTAGATGTGATGTTGACAATATTTTTAATGTCATTTATATAGACTCTTCTATACAATTGGATGCAGTTTTTAAAAGGTATGCAAGAACATTGTTTCAAAATCCTAAAAGTATAGAGGAGTCTGAAAAAGCAGATTTACGAGAATGTATAGATAATTTGAATTCGACTATATCGGGAATTAAATTAATAGATGAATTTCAAAATAATTTGAGTAAAGAATATGAGCATTATCGAGAAGAGGGACTTGAGATAAAGATAAAATCTGAAGTTGAAATGGATAATATATATTCAAAATTAATTCCATATATCTCCTATGAAGATGGTAAGACCTATCCTACGGCAGGAGATGGAAGAAAAAAGATAGTTGAATATTCCATTTTAGGAATGGAAAGTCGAGAAAGTGAGAAGAAGAAAATAAATATTTTTCTGGTTGAAGAATTAGAAAATCACTTGCACAGATCTTTGCAGATTTCATTATCGTTTCAGCTTTTTGAAGATAGGCTGTTTAGGCATATGTTTATTACAACGCATTCTTCTTTAATAGTTAGCAGGATGGATAATGTTACATTGGTCAAATTATATAACCCAGAAAAGGCTGATGGAAAATCTGTTGAGTACATAGTTCCTAAAGAGTATAAAAAGAATAAAGCTAAGCTTAACACGGAACTAAGTGAGGCAATATTTGCTGAAAAGGTGTTATTAGTCGAAGGTCCATCTGAAAAAATTCTGTTTGAGAGAGTATTGACAGATCTTGCACCTAAGTATGAATGTAAAGGGAGATATATCTTACAAGTTGATGGTGTTGCATTTAAAACTTATTATGAAATTTTAAATAAGTTAGGGATAAAATGCTTGATTAAGACCGACAATGATTTGAAATACTATGAAACAGACGGAAAGATTGAGTTTGCTGGAATTAATAGAGGTGCGGAGATTGCTGGTATAAGTAAGAAGAATAAGAGAGCATTGAATACTATTATTTCTAAGACTCAATTTGATTCAGAAAGAAAACAGTATCAACTGCACTATTTCAACGAGTTTTCACGAACCATTGAAGAATTGAAGGACAAGGGGATTTTCTTGTCTCAAATCGATTTAGAAAATGATTTATATGAAGTGATTCCAAGTACGATGGAACGGTACGTTTCATCAACCGGTGGGAGATTAGATGCCGTTGATTATTTGCAAAAAGCAAAGCAGAATAGAATGGTGGCTTTGTGTGAGAAAATAACAAAAACAGATTCTCGAGCGATATTTGAGGATGACAAATTTTTGTGTATTAAGGAGTTGGTTCAATGAGTGAAATAAGGGATAGTAAAATTCGAGAATTAATACTTACGACAGATGGTAATATTGTTATTGCAGCTGATGCTGGAACTGGAAAGACATATATGACAGTTGAAAGAATAAAGCATGATGTAATGAAGGTTGATAATTATCAGACTTATGCTGCTATAACATTTACTAATAAAGCTGCCAAAGAACTTATGGATAGGTTAGGAGAAATACAGCAAGGATTTGTCGGGACAAATGATAAATTTATACTCAATGAAGTGATTATACCATTTTCGAAAGATGTATATCCGCAGGTTAAGGGAAAAATTATTAAAACGGATTATTCTGCAGCAGAAAAGCGCGACAAAGGGAATGATTTGTTAGCACGATTTGTAGAAGATGGTATAATTGGAACATATACTAATTCGCATCATAATTTTGCATTTAAGTTAGCATTGCATATATTAAAGAAATCGCACGCAGCGAAAAGATATTTGAGTAATAGATATTTTAGAATATATGTTGATGAGTATCAGGATTCTGATAAAGATATGCATAATTTTTTTATGTATCTTAATGAGGAATTGTGTATTCCCTTCTTTATAGTGGGAGATCTTAAACAATCTATATATGAGTGGCGCGGAGGTTATCCGGATGGATTTAAGAACTTGTTACAAAGTCAAAAATATACAGATTTTAAATTATTGCATAATTTTAGATCTAATCAACAAATCCAAAACTACGCTTCAATTTTTATAGATGATATAAGAGAGAATTATCATAAATGTGTTTTAAATGGAGAAGTAAAAGGATGCATTTATAGTGGAGATAGTGTGCTTATACAATATATCGAAAAATGGTTAATGCAAAAAGGAAATTGTGCTTTTTTAGTCTATAGTAATAGAGAGGCAAAAGAATGGGCTGAAAAATTAGCTGGGTTGCAGTTTGTGTATATACCAAGAGCACCTATAGATGAGCCGGAGTTAGATAATGAACAAGTGTGGGTAGCAAGATGTGTTGCTAATTATTTTTATAAGAAAAGGTATAGTGAGTATTCTTTTTATGATGAAATACCAAATCAAGATGCATACGATATTGTTTTTATAAAAAATACATTACAAACTCTGAAAAAAGAATACTATAAAAATGGGTGGACCAATTTGGCAACGGAATGTGTTGAGAAACTTTATCAATATATATTAGTAGCTTATGATGAAGACAAGATGAAGTGTGAAATACAAAAGTTGAAGGAAACAATTGAAGATACTCAGTATGAAAAGAGCTTTAATATAGAGTTGTATGACAGAATAGTAACGACAATTCATTCTTCAAAAGGATTGCAATATAATCAGGTTATAATTAATTCTGATAATTTTATTTATAATAATCAACTTAGTAACTCAGAAGTTCATTATGTTGCAATAACAAGGCCAGAGGAACGCTTGTTAGTGCTCTTTAAGCAAGGTGGAAGGAAAGCGGAAATGTATTATAGGGCTATAAGTGAAAGAGCAAGACAAATAGAGGTTGAGGGAATTCAACAAAGTGCTAAGGATATAATACAGATAGAAAATATTTAAGCAGATAGGGTATAATTTTTGATAGGAGATCTTTTATATATGATGAATTTGCTTGCTGATTTAGAGATTCAGTGCGAAAAGTGTGGACAAGTCCATGTAGTGTCCAAAGACTTTTAGAACCCAATGCAAGTTCGTATGAACGTAGTATGGGAGACGAAATTGAATATATTATTGAAGATTTTATTATATGTGATGAATGCCAAAATGAGATTAGATTTGTGATCAGAGGATACGAGTATCCCGTAGGGGCTTATAATTACGATGATTATGAAATTTTTGGTGGTGATTTTATACAAGAACCTAACATGGGAATTATATATTTTCAAGAAGAGTTTGATTTGGAAGTGGCATATGGAGAATATGATAGGGTACGTGACTTGATTTTACAAATAATAGAAGATAGGGATATGCTTTATAATATAACTCCAAGAGAATTTGAAGAGGTGGTAGAGCGCGTTTTTATTTCAGAAGGATTTGAGACGCAATTGACAAAAGCCACACGTGATGGGGGAAAAGATATAATTGCAATAAAATACAATATGGGAAAACCTATTGTTTTTTATGTCGAGTGTAAGCAGTATGGCAGACATAGAACAGTAGACGTTAATATTGTTATATCTTTATATGGTGTGCAAATGAGCAATCAAATAAATAAATCAGTGTTGGTTACAACCGCTCATTTTTCAAGAGATGCCAAAGAATATACTGAAAAGCAAAATACATTAATAGATTTATTTGATGTAGATGAATTTTATGAATTGTTAAAATGTAGTGCAAAAAGAATGGAAAGAATCTTACATAGCGGTGTAACCCAGGTGATTGCAAAGCGGGAGTCATAACCCGCCACCGCATTTGATTCCATCCAGAATCCCAAAACTGAATAAAGAACCTATCCAAAAAGGATTTTTAAGAAAATCAAAATTTCCTAAAAAGTTTCATTCACATCCTTGACACGAGCGGGAACAGGTAAAACTTATGCCTCTGCATTTGCAATGAGAGAACTTGGATTTAAAAAAGTTTTATTTTTAGTTCATAGAGGACAGCTTGCAAGACAGACTAAGAAATCTTATGAGAAGGTGTTTGCAAAATCTGTTTCTATGGGTTTGGTTGGTGCAGGTTATCATGAATATGAAGCGAATTATGTATTTGCTACTGTTCAGACGTTAAATAGGGATGAACATTTGCTTCAATATGATAAAAATGCATTTGACTGTATTATTTTTGATGAAGCACATCATGTAACTGCTGATACATATCAGAAGATTATGAAACATTTTACACCTAAGTTGTGGCTTGGAATGACAGCAACTCCTGATAAGAGGGATGATAATATTGCAGGTAGAAATGTTTACGAGTTGTTCAATTATAAGATTGCATATGAGATACGTTTACAACAGGCCATGGAAGAAAACTTGTTGTGTCCATTTCATTATTTCGGAATTACTGAATTGTCTATAGTTGGAGATGTTAAAGAAAATCATGATTTTAGTATGCTTACAAGCGATGAACGTATAAGGCATATAATCCAGCAGGCAAATTATTATGGATATAGTGGAATTAAATAGATACAATTGAATATGATTATCCTAATTTTCATCTTTTAATGGATTGTTTTTGGTGTGAGATAGTAAGCGGAGAATTGAAGTTAAAGGAACATGAAAATGCAAAATGGCTGACTAAGGAGCATCTTGATGAGGTTGAATGGCTGCCGGCAGATGTTATTTTGATTGATAAGATAAGAATGGATATGTAGGAGAATTTATAAGGAAAATTTAATAAGAATGATATTAAAATAAATTTTGGATTTAATATCCAGTAAAAAGGAGGAGAATATGATACCAGTAATTAGTAAAAGAGAAACAGGATGGAATATCCGAATACTTATGGATAAATACAATCTAACAGTAAAGGATGTACAGGAATATCTTGGATTAGGAAGTCAGCAGAGTATATATCATTGGCTTAACGGAATAAGCATGCCGACTATAGATAATCTTTATGCTTTAAGTAGTTTGTTTGGCGTTTCAATGGATGATATTGTGCGTGGAAATAAATCTGATATAAAAGATTACAGTTATAGAAGACTTTTTAGATATTATAATATTTTAAAGAAATATGTTGCATAATATTTTTATACTACAAGTTCAATGACAAATGTATCAGTATATCTTAATATATTATATATAAATTATATATTTAGGAGGCTGATATTTATGAATGAAGGGATTTTGATAGCATATGATGATACATACTATAGTATAGGAGATACGTTAGTCATACAGAAAAGATTGACTGATATTTTAAAACAGTGTGGTATGCGATACTTTACTGGACGTAGTTTGTATAAGCCAGAGGATCCATATAGAAGGGATGATATCATGTATGATGCAATGAAACTACTGTCTCAATGTGAATGGATTGATAATAAGAATGTAGGTATATTTGTGATTGATGACATAATAAGTATTTCATTAAGTGATATTGACTGTTCTGGAATGGTAGAACCTAAATCCGAAAAATATAAGTATTATGAGGATTATTTCAAGAAAACAGGCAGGATGGCTCATAATATATTAATAGATGAGAACAATCAGATTGTAGATGGATATGTATCATTGCTTATTGCAGATAAACACAAGGATAATATGAAAAAGTGGCAGAATCCAGAGATATATAAAGTAAATGCATTGGTTCCTCATGCAAAGGTTGTTATTGGACGCCATGTTGATATGTCAGGAACTGATATAATAATAAAAGGACCACAGTATTTTGCATGGATATATAATAAAAAAGAACCTGTTGTGCCTGGAGATGTATTGAAAGTTAATACGAGAAAAGGAGAGGCATATATGGTAGTAGAGAAGATTAAATATATAGCGGGAAAGAAAAAGTGTGCAGAATATAAAAAAGTTATTGAGCATATGGGAATGAGAATAGAGATATAATTATTTTAATAATTCAAAATTCACCAAAATCAACTTGTGTTTTAACAACACCATATATATACTAAATTTATATTGATATTAAAAGAAGTAATTGATAGTGTCAAATGACAAAAACACTTTAGAATAGTGAAGGGGATAGTGTATGTATGTTTCAGATAAGTTAACAAAACCATTAACAGAAGCAAAGTATTTGAATGCGGATAATGTCAGCAGATATCGCTGCATTATGCGCATTTTTTTGCGACATATAATTTAATCAGTTTTTAAACGATATTTATTGTGAAAAAAAGTTGCATAAAAAATAATGGATGATATAATAATTATAAGTAAAGATGAAAAGTGACTTGGAGGAATGAGCCATGATTATAGAGGTAAGAGCAAAAAACTGTTATGCATTTGAGGATGACATTACATTTTCGATGAAAGCAGATATGCGAAATAAAAAATTTGGAGCAAATGTTCATAAAGAGAATAACTTTAATGTGCTTAAAACAGTAGGAATATATGGACCAAACAATGCTGGAAAAACATGTCTAATCAAGTGTATTAGGGCAATAAGAAATGTACTTTTAAATAAGAAAAATGGTCTGATGTCTAATATATTTACTGAGAGTGATGTATGTGAGTTGGGCGTTACGTTTATGGCATCTGGAAGAAAGTTCTCGTATGATTTTAAGTATGATGCAGAAAAAGAAGAATATATATATGAATCATTTTCTGAGATATTCAAAGATCAATATAACAATGAAAAAGAAGTTTGTTGGTTGAAAAAGGATACCATTAGTGAAATATATGAATGCATTGATGAATCTGTGCAGACTATGATTCCGGTAGTATCTAAGAATAATTTGCTATGCTATGTAGTAGATACAAGTAAATTTGAACATGTCAACGAGATGAAGCAGATTCTTGTCGGATTTGCAGAAAAAATTGATATCATCAATATGAATAACATACCTATGCAACACACAATTGAACTCATGAAAAATAAGAATCAGTTACAGCAAAAGGTTGTTGAGTTTATAAAAAATGCAGATCTGTATATGGATAACTTTGAATATGTGGATATGGATAAGATACAACTGAAAACTGGTGAAGGTGATGAAAAGCCAGATGAGAAAGTGCTTGATATTCCGGAAAATATTATGGATCAGATTAGGTTAGTTTCCACATATAAAGGCGTTCATGTACCAAGTATGATGTTTGATTCCACAGGAACAAAGAAGATTGCAGCTATTGCCAGTTATGTGATTGAGGCGCTTGAACAGGGCAGAATTTTAGTTGTAGATGAGTTAGATAGCAGTATTCATTTTAAGCTTACCAGGGCGATTGTTGCGATGTTTAATAATGAATTAAATACAAGTGCACAGATGATATTTACAGTTCATGATATAAATCTTATGGATTGCAAGAGAATGTTCCGGAAGGAGCAGATTTGGTTTGTGCATAAAGATGAGGAAGGTGTATATGTATATTCACTTGCTGATTTTACTGCACAGCAGGGGGTGAGGGATACGACGGATGTTATGGAAAAATATAGAAAAGGTGCACTTGGTGCTTTACCTGATCCTGAATTGATTAACTCTTTGCTTAGTATTAAAGGTGATGTAAAGAATACTTGAGACAGCAAAGAAGGAACTTAAGATAAAGGCTGAGCGTTGCAATAATAACTGGTACTGGAATTTGAAAGCATAAAAATTAACATCGCAACATTGCAAAGTGTCAGGTTTTGCAATCTTGAAAGATAACAAGTAAAAAAGCACTTGCAGGAGTTGCAAAGCATAACTTGCGTAAATATAAATCCGCAGATTACAGCTTAGATAATATCAGGCTGATTTATGGAACAACGGATTTGTTTCAGGATGTTAAGCGGGTATATCGCAGAGAATTTGATGATGCGGTAAAGGAATATAACAACAGGCAGAAAAGAGAAGACAGAAAGATAAAGGACTACTTTGAACATGTTGCAGGTCTTAATCAGGATATGGCGGTAGAGATTATTTTTCAATGCGGGGACAAGAAATATTGGGACGAGCATTGGAAAAACAAAAATTATATGTCTGAGGTATTTGATTATATTCTTGAATGCCTGCAAAAGCTACTGCCGGAGTTCAAGATTGCAAATGCGGTTATACACTTTGATGAAGCCAACCCGCATATGCAAGTGGTAGGCATTCCGGTATGGGAAGGAGCAAAGCGTGGCTTATCTAAGAAAGTATCAAAAAGAAATGTATTTACACCACAAACATTATCTGTGATTCTTCAAGATAAATTGAGAGCGGAGGCAAGTTATGGATTTGAATGTTATTTCAAGGAACAGCTGGCAGAGAAGAAAAAAGGTCGCAACCATGACTTGTCTGTGACAGAATATAAGGTAGCACAGGAGAGTAGGAAGCTTGCTGATATAAAGCAGCAGAACAATGAAGAGCAGGAGAAAAACACTAAACTGAGAAGCAATAACGCAAGCATATCATATCAGATTGCTACACAGGAACAACGCCATAGCAGAAATCTAGATGTTATAGCTGCTGATGAAGACAGGCTGGAGACAGTCAGGAGTAGTATTAATGTAGCAGAAACGGAATATGCAAAATATGAAGATATGATTACGGATAAAAAGAATAATCTGGAACTTCTTTCTTCTAAAGAAAGTGAACTGATAGAGAAAACGAAAATTGCGGAGAGTGTATATGATCTGTTCCGCCAGGGTGGAACTGATGATGTCAGGGATAAGCTTATTGATGTGATGTATGAGAACCAGAAGCTTAAAGAGGAAAATATAACTTTGAAAAAGCTGTTGGAGAAGGCGTATGGGTTTATGAAACAGTTTGTAATTGATGGGGTTAATTTGTTAGAAAGATATTGGGAGAGTGTGGGGAAAGTGATTGGAAAGATAAGGTGATCTTTAATATAATATGATACAAATTAAGAGAACTCATAATTAATTAAGAAAAGAGCTTGCTGAATTATTAAAAGAATGATAAAATAAATATTGAACACGAATATATGTTCTGGAGGGCAAAATGAAAATAAGCTACAAAAAGCTCTGGAAATTATTAATTGATAGAGAAATGATGAAAAAAGAGTTAGCAGAACAGGCTGGCATAAGTACAGCCTCTATTGCTAAACTTGGAAAAAATGAAAATGTAAATACAGAAATTTTATTGAAGATATGTACTGCTTTAAAGTGTGATGTATCGGATATTATGGAAGTTGTTCCAGATAAAGAGTAAAGGATTGGTGTTTCATGTTAGAGAAGATTATTGAGAACACAAGTGAATATATAGATTCTATGCCAAAAATGGAACGGAAAAAATATGGACAATTTTTCACAAGTATTGAAACGGCAAGGTATATGGCTGAATTATTTGAGATTCCAGAGGATCAAGATAAAATAAGTATTTTGGATGCCGGAGCAGGCTCAGGAATATTGTCATGTGCTATGATTGAAAGGTTAGAAGATATAGATACTGTTAAAAATATAGAAGTATTATGTTATGAGACAGATATAAATGTTATACCATTATTACAGAAGAATCTGAATATTGCAAAGGAATTCTCAAGTAAAGAAGTTGATTTTGTAATAAAAGAGGATAATTATATTTTGAGTCAGTATCTTGATTTCAATCATATGATAGGAGGTAATTTCAATCCGCCCAAATATGATGTTGTTATAGGTAATCCTCCATACATGAAAATTCCCAAGGACGCTCCTGAAGCAACAGCAATGCCAGAGATATGTTATGGAGCACCTAATATGTATTTTATATTTGCAGCAATGGGACTGTTTAATTTAAAAGAAAATGGTGAGATGGTATACATTATTCCAAGATCGTGGACTTCAGGGGCATATTTTAAGAGATTTAGAGACTATTTTTTGACAGAAGGAAAATTGTTTCATATTCATCTTTTTGGAAGTAGAAATAAAGTATTTGATAAGGAAAATGTGTTACAGGAAACCATTATAATTAAGGTGAAGAAAACGAAAGATACGCCTGAAAGTGTAACGATTTCGTCTACGAATACAAATAAGGACTTTGATAATTGTAGAGAGATTAAAGTTCCATATGAGTTAATCGTGTCAGGAGAAGATAAATATGTTTATCTGGTAACAAGTGAGAAAGAGGTTGAGGTTTTAAGAAAATTAAATAAATACAACAAGACGCTTCCTGATTTGGGATTGCGAATGAAAACCGGATTAACAGTTGACTTCCGAAATAGAGATATTTTAAGAGATGAGGAAGAAGAAGGAACCATACCATTATTTTATTCACAGCATATAAAACAGGGACAGATAAAGTTCCCAATACAGAAGGAGCATGAATATATCTTAACAGACCAAAAAGGGCTGATGCAGGAAAATAAGAACTACCTTTTTGTTAAGAGATTTACTGCAAAGGAGGAACCTAGAAGACTACAATGTGGGGTTTATCTATCTAGAAAATTTCCACAGTATAAAAAAATCAGTACGCAGAATAAAATTAACTTTATTGATGGTGTATTGACAGAAATGTCTGAATGCTTGGTGTATGGCTTGTATGTATTGTTTAATTCAACAATATATGATGAATATTACAGGATACTTAATGGCTCAACACAGGTTAATTCTACAGAGATAAACAATATGCCGGTACCTGAGCTTGAAACGATTCAGGAAATGGGAAGAAAACTGATAAAGACTAGAGATTTTTCAGAGAAAGGCTGTGACTTGATTTTGGAGGGATATTATGGATAAGATTTCAGAAACAAGAGAATTTTTAAAGAATATAGGTATGCCTAAACAGCAACAGGCAGATATATGCTGTTATGTTATTTTGGCGATGGCAGGGATAAAGCCAGAAATGCCATGGAATGAAGCCACAAATGAGTGGATTCGTATCCATGATATAATTCAGTTTGCTAATACTTATTATGGGACTTCTTACGCTGAAAACAGCCGGGAAACATTTAGAAAACAGGCACTTCACAGATTTCGCACAGCTGCACTTGTTGAAGATAATGGAAAAGCAACAAATAGTCCTAATTACAGATATAGACTTACAGATGAGACTTTGCAGCTTATTAGAAATTTGGATACCAATGAATGGAATAAGCACCTAAAGTTATTCTTAACTTATCATGAAAAATTAGTTGATATATATGCTTCAAAGAAGAAAATGACAATGATGCCTGTAAAAATTAATGGAGACGATTTTAGCTTTTCAGCTGGCAAGCATAATGAACTGCAAAAGGCAATTATTGAAGATTTTGCACCAAGATTTGCTCCTAACGCAGAATGTTTATATGTTGGAGATACAATAGAGAAAGACCTTGTGAAGAATGTTGAAAAACTTTTAGAACTTGGTTTTGAAATTACATTGCACGACAAAATGCCAGATGTTGTGTTATATCGAGAGGATAAGAATTGGATATATTTTGTTGAGTCTGTTACATCAGTTGGTCCGATGGATCCTAAAAGAATACTGGAGATAGAGGAGCTTACAAAGAATGTAAGTGCAGGCAAGATATATGTTACGGCATTCTTAGATTTTAAAACATATAAGAAGTTTGCAGAAGAACTAGCATGGGAAACCGAAGTGTGGATTGCTGAAATGCCAGAGCATATGATTCATCTTAATGGAGATAGGTTTATGGGACCGAGATAGATACAAATGTTATATTTTGTTATTAAAGTATAGGAGAAGTTAAATGGTAATACAAGTTGGTAATAAGAGTATATGTTTAAATAGATTTATTGAAGATATTTTATATCATGAGGGGTTTCAAATATCTAACACAGTTAAAGATAATTGGGTTGTAGCAACAAAAAAGATATATGGGTTACCCAATGCATCATATATAGTACAAGGTAAATATCCCACCAGAGTGATAACTAAAAAGCAATATAATGGCTGAATGGAAATATATATGAATAATGGATGGCAGGTTAATATACATATTGACTTATCAAATTCAAATTATATAACAGATGCAAGATTAGTGGGGGTTCCTACTATATAAATAAGAATTATAATGTTAATAGCATTTCGTTGGAAATATAAAAATTTGTAACATATTAATTGGTAATTCAAGGAGAAAAGATGGCATTCAGTGAAGAAATTAAAATTAAGGCAATGGTTGCATGTGGAAGATGTTGCTGTATATGTCACAAATTTTGCGGAAACAATATGGAAGTTCATCATATTAAGGCTCGATCAGATGGAGGACAAGATACTTATGACAATGCAATTCCATTGTGCTTTGATTGCCACGCAGAAGTTAGACAGTATGATCCAAGACATCCTAAGGGAACAAAATTTACTGAAAAAGAACTGCATAATCATAGGGACAATTGGTATGATAAGGTAAAACAAGGAATAGATAAGGAAAAAAATAAAAACGAAAAAGTAGAGCCGGTTAGAATATATCATCAAAAAGACTATCAAAAGATTATGTTACATAAAATAGATGAAGGAAGACAATTGATATCATATATAGATGGGATTTGTGGATTTAGCTATGATGAAGAAACTCAGACATTAGAAGATGTAAAATTAGTAGCGGAGTTTGTACAATATATAAAAGAAATAATAGATTTTGACGATTTAATAGCTGATCCATATGATAGAATTATGGCAGGATTTAATCTAACTCAAAGTATAAAGGAACTTGATGAAGCTGGTTTTTGGGTTTTTGTAGGAAGAAAAAATCAAAAAATTGTAGGGGGATTAGGGAATCCTACAGCTTTTCCTGTTCTTATTATGCGGATTGTGCGGAAGGATAACAAGCAAATAGTGAGGGTTGATATGTGATTTTTATTCATCATGTTAAACTAATGTTTTAGTATGATTTATATTTTGTTAAAGGAGATTGTGTATGGAATATTATATTTTAAAACTATATCAAAAAGAAAAAAAAGAGTGTTCAGATTTGGAACAAGGATTTAGCAGATTTGGTACAAAAAAGAAATATATTGTTATTTGTTTAATAATTATGATGATATCAATGATTGAGATTATAGTAACAATATTATTGTATCCAAAACGATTATACTATTTGGAAGGTACAGTTTTACTGATGATTGCTGGAAGTATACTGACATTAATAAATAATAAAGATCAAAAGGATAATGTGAGTAAATATGCGAATTCTCATAAGAAAAAAATAGAAATTTTAAATAATGTATTAAAGAATAAATTTGGCATAGAAGGAAAAGATAAAATACAAGAATTGATTGATATTTATCAAGATTATGTAAACAAAGAAGTTGAAAAAGAGAAGAAATATAATCGTGTCATAGTAGCTATTTGTTCTGCACTTGCAGGTGTGCTTACAATTTCATTTGAAAACATGGAACAAATAGGGATAAGTTTTAATAGTTGGATATATTTAGCAGTTCTATTGATTTCATTTGCAGCACTAGCGACATTGATAATTTATTCAAATACCTTCCTGGATACATTGAAAGTAAAATATGAGATGCTAATAAAGGATTTGAAAGAATTATTGTTAATAAAATATTAGTATAATTTCAATGTACATATAAGCAAATTATCAATATAAATGTAGTGTATTAGAAACATAGAATTTATAAATAATAGGTCAGTATCATTAGAATATAGAAGATGTTTTATGATACCCATATGATACCTAAATTTTTGAAAACATAAAATAATTGTGATAAAAGGTGGAATAATCGCCATTAAAAGCTCTAGAAATCAAGCCTTCACAGGGATAATAAGTTTATCTGCGGGGAGTTTGAATAACGGACTAAAATGCCGAAGCCTGTATTCATGCAGGTTTCTGGCATTTGTTTTATCAAATGGCTCTGGCTTGGCTCTATTTGTTGGGAGAGTAATGGAGTTATCAGTTTTGAAAAGGTAAATAAAAAAGGAAGAAGGTACATGTTATGTTGCCAACAAGAGAAGAAGCACAGAAGTTAATTCGTGATGGTTTATTATCTAATCCGGGACCTTGGGGAAAACATTGTTTAACAGCAGCACACTGTGCAGAAAAAATAGCAAGTGCATGTGGTGATATGGATGTTGAGAAAGCATATATATTAGGTTTACTACATGATATAGGAAGAAAATTTGGTGTAAGACATCTTGGACATGTTTATGATGGATACGTATATATGAAATCATTGGGATATGATGAAGTAGCAAAGATATGTTTAACCCATTCTTTTAATAATCATACGATAGATGAATACATCGGAAAATTTGATGTTACAGATGAAGAATTGATAATTATAAAAACTGAATTAGCAAAGACCATATATGATGAATATGACCGGTTAATTCAATTGTGCGATTGTTTGGCAGGAGCAGAAGGAGTTCTTGATATAGAAAATAGGATGAATGACGTAAAGAAAAGGTATGGCTTTTATCCGCAGGACAAGTGGAATTCCAATATGAAATTGAAGCAATACTTTGAGGGGAAAATGAATAAAGACATTTACCTTATATGTGAGAAAGATAGATTTGTACCAGGAGATTTATGATCTTATAAATATATTTTTGCTACAGGTTTTATGAACAGGTTTGAGGTGATTAAGTGGATATTTTATTTAAAAATGATGATTTTGTATTTTCATACAGAGTTGGCGGTATATTGAAACATAATGGTAAAATTTTGTTACAGCGTCCGAAGAATGATGATTATGCAATTATTGGCGGACACGTTGCGGCTATGGAGACAAGCATGGAAACTCTTAAACGGGAATTTGAAGAAGAGCTTCATGCTAAGATAGATGTAGATAATCTGTTGGCAATCGGAGAAATTTATTTTCCATGGGGAAAAAGACCCTGTCATCAGATATGCTTATATTATAATGTACATCTGGTCGATGATAATATTCCATTAGATGGAGTGTTTCATGGATATGATGAGCTGGATAATGAGAGAATTGATTTGGATTTCTGCTGGGTTCCGCTAGAGGATTTAAAGAAAGGTACTAAGGTATATCCTTTGGAGTTGATATCATATATTCTTGAGCCGGGGAAAGAAATTGTACATTTTGTTTCAAAGCAGATTTGAATTATGCGAGAAGGGAAAAGCGATTGTTAGAAGTTAAATTTTATGACTCAGTCGATAGAACATTAGGAAGTTATCATCCCGAATATAAGGATATGTATTATCCAATTAATTATGGTTACATTGAAGGGGTTATGGCACTAGAGAAAGAAGAACAGGAGAATAACGTATGAGTAAATTAATCATTCTCAGAGGAAATTCTGGAAGTGGGAAAACAACTGTGGCTAAAGCGTTACAGGAAAAGCTTGGATATAATACAATGCGTATATCACAGGATGAAGTCCGAAGGAATATGTTATGGGTTAAAGATGGCAAAGATACAAAGGCATTACCTCTTATGGCGGAACTATTGAAATATGGAAAGGTTCATAGCGAGCTTACGATTTTAGAAGGAATTATGTATGAGGAGTGGTATAGTCCGTTATTTAAACTGGCAAACGAATTATATGAATCAAATATATACGCATATTATTTTGACATATCATTTGAAGAGACATTACGACGTCATAGTATGAGAAATAAAAGTCAGGAATTTGGTGAAGAAGCTATGCGCGATTGGTGGAGAGAAAAAGATTTTTCTTCTGTTCTTGATGAACAGGTCATTACTTGTGAAATGCAGGCTGATGATATTGTTGAAAGAATATATCAGGATTTATTTAAAAGCCTGCAACAGCGATGATAACACTACGTGATTATGAAAGCAAAGGTAAATAAGTTTAATAACTATTATGTATTATAGTTATATGTATTATAGTTAGAAGATGTGACCTTTGTATGTATAGAAATATAGGGGTACTGCACTATTAGATTAGTACAGTACCCCTATATTATGATGATACATATCTGTTTAATCAATAACAAAGTTATTAACATTCTTACGAAGCTCAGCAGCAGAGGCTTCTGCGGTTTTAGCTCCATTCATAACAGCTTCTGAGCCTTTTACGATTACGACTGTCTTCTGGGCAATGTTGGTTGTTCCAGTTGCGCTGTCATTAGAAGCGGAAGTAATTCCATCTATTGCCTGAGTGATATTGCTTATAGATGCAACAAGCTCTTCTGATGTTGCACTGAAATCAGATACAAGATCGTTGATGTTGGAAGCATCCATATTATAGTCATCAGCCATTTTCTCAAATCCGTTAAGACATTCAACAATATCAGTATCAACGAAATCAAGCAGGCGGTTAGAATCGCTGGTCAGGTTGCCTACAGCTTTATTTACATTTTCTGTAACAGCCTGAATATTGGCTACAGCATCTTTAGACTGTTCAGCTAATACACGGATTTCTTCGGCAACAACTGCAAAGCCTTTACCGGCTTCGCCAGCTCTTGCAGCTTCAATAGAAGCGTTAAGGGCAAGCAGATTGGTCTGTGCAGTAATATTCAAGATAGAGTCAGCAAGTACACCAATCTGGTCAACTACCTTGGCATCTTCAAGAGCCTGCTCAAGATTTACTCTGATATCGGACATTATCTGTTTAATCTTCTGACGGTTTTCTACAGTATCATCCTTAGTCTTTACAGCACGTTTATGGATGTCCTGGGATTCGGTTGCACCATCCTGTGCCCTTATGGCAATTTCCCTTGCAGCCTCTTCAATCTGCTGTGTCATTCCATTAATCTGTTCAGCAGAGGCGGCAGTTTCTTGTGAACTTGCAGCAAGCTCCTCTGTTGTTGCTGATACGTCTTCAATTTCTGCGTTAAGATTGTATACATTAGTATCAATTGTTTCTACAACCTTATCAATATTGGCAGCCTCGCTTTTTACCTGAGCTAACAGGCTTCGTACAGATTCGCGCATGGTTTCAAGTGCATTGGCTAGCTGTCCGAAATCATCCTTACGCTTAAGCATAGGCTGTTGCATTTTTGTGGCAAAATTACCGCCAGCAATGACTTCGAATTGTTCTTTTATCTTTCTTAATGATTTAGTAATATCAATTGCGATGAGGGCAACGAGTATAGCAACAACAATAAGCATGCATACGCTACATATAATAAGTGAAAAAGCTTTGCTTGAAGCATAGCTTGTGAATTCATCATCCTGCTGTGCAATAGCAGTGTCTATGTAATCAGTATAGTTGCCAGTACCAACAACCCAGTCAAAGGGCTTGAAGTATTCGCTGTAAGAACGCTTTGGTGAAGACTCAGTTTCTCCCTCTTTAGGAAATACATAGTCTGTGTAACCACCACCATCCTGGACTGCAACACGGATTATTTCCTTGACCATCTGGTAGCCATCAGCATCTTTGGTGTTCATACGGTTAGTACCCTCAGTTGAACTTCCAAGCAGAACAACATTTTTACCATCTGACTGGTCAACCCAGAAATATCCACCATTGCCGTAGCGCATCTGACGTATTTCATCAGCAGCTATCTTCTTAGCTTCATCAAGGCTATATCTGCCTGCTTTATATTCATTATTGATTTCAGATAACAGAGAGATGACGACACCTACCTGTTCTTTAATAGAATCATCATAGTTCTGTCTTGATGATGTGTCCATAGTTTCAAGTGCCTTGTCTTTTAATTGGTTCATATTCTTAATAGAAATAAAACTTTCAAAAGTTACAAGGATAATTACTAAAGCCAGAATTATAGTAAGCTTTGTGCGAACTTTAATGTTCTTCATTAATATCACTCTCCTTAAATTAGATTAATTTGTGTAAAATTATATATTTTTCACGCATCTTTATCTTATAATTATAATGTTGTAAAAAAATGTGTCAATAAAAGCTGCTGTAAATATTAAAAAAATATTAAATTTCTATATATCTATATAGATGATGTTGGGAGCTTTTGACAC
>OOCV01000175.1_pt1 | contig 55608 bp, 43 predicted proteins | sample 1671061 | NCBI WGS metagenome assembly OOCV01 (sample SAMN06348118, study PRJEB24527) | human gut metagenome | biome: human gut; feature: ankylosing spondylitis patient; material: feces | host: Homo sapiens | place: China | collected 2015-10
CCGATCAGGTGATCGAGTACGGCCAGTATGACGCCGAGGCCCAGAAGGAGGCCGCAAAGCCTGCCGCCAAGCCTGCTGCGGAGCAGGAGACCGGGGAGAAAAAGCCCGCTGAGGAGAAGACCTACGGGGACACCAACGCCCCCACCACCCTTACCGAAAAGGCTCAGGACGCTGCCAGAAATGTGGTAAAGATCATCAATAATTCTACCAATCTTCTGACGGTCATCTTTAGTAACCTGAAGGTGGATGCAGGGGATACGGGCAAAGATGCTGTGAAGATCGAGGGCACCGGCGATGTGACGCTGGAGCTGGAGGGCAAAAATGAGCTGACCGGCGGCAACAGCGGCGATTTTGGGACGAGAGGAATAACATCTGGTAAAGGCAAGCTGACGATCCAGGGCAAGGAGGGCTCCTCTCTGTCTACCACCGGCGGCTCGGGCACTAAGGGCGGATCCTTTGGCATATGTGCTACTAGTGGAAAGCTGGATCTGGTGAATGCAACGGTTACGGCCACCGGCGGTTTCGGCGGCGGCTCAGGCATATCTGCCAACGATGAAGTTAACATCAAAAATTCGAAGCTCACTGCAAAGGGCGGCGGCCAGCTGCACCCTGGAGAGGATACAAGTACAGGTGGCGGCACAGGCATTAGCCTCTTCGTGAAGGGAAAGGTCGTTGTTGGAGAGGGCAGCGAGGTCATTGCCATTGGCGGCGATCATAAGACTGTGAAGAAAAGTGCCTGGGGTGGTGCTGCTCTCCGCTTCTTGGGGACAGGCGTTGGCTGCGGCTATGAGGTCCAGAAGGGCGGTAAGCTGACGGCGATCGGCGGCAATGCAGAGTCGAAAAGCGGCGTTGTTACCGGAGGCGATGCTCTCAATGGAATGGGTGGCGGTATCGTGTCCTCTGGTGAGACTACGCTCATCGGTGGCAATGCCAAGTCGGGCTCGGGCAAGGCCACCGGCGGCAATGCGAGTTTCTATGATGGTGATAGTAACCAAGTTACTGTGAAGGGAGGCACGACAACTGCGCTGGGCGGCAAGGCAGAGGGCGCCGACGGCAAAGCCACCAATGGCAGCAGCATCAAGACTAGCAGGAATGGCAAGATTGGCCTGAGTGTTGAAACGGGCGGTACCCTTGTCACCGCCATGCCGGGCGAGCGGGATGGAAAGGGAAACGGTATCATCGGAGATGTCGAGATCAAGACCGATGGCGGCAAGATCGAAGAGGTGGAGAACGCCAAGGTAGTCAAGAAGGAGGACGGCAGCATTACCGTCACAGGTGACCTAGTCGGCATCAAGCAGGACGGCCACAGCTACGAGCTGACGGCTACGGTAGAGCCCACCTGCACCACCCCCGGCAAGCGGGTCTACACCTGCACTACCGAGGGCCATACGGACGATACCTACGAGGAGATCATCGATGCGCTGGGCCACCACTTTACCGCAGTTGAGGTAGTGGCACCCACCTACACCTCCGAGGGCTACACCATCTACAAGTGCGAGACTTGTGGCGAGACCGAGAAGCGGGAATTTGTGCCGATGCTGGTGCCCGAGAGCAACGGCGGCTCCTCCGCCGTCACCCTCACCGTGACCGGCGCAGGGGCCTACGAGACCTCCATGGCCGATGGCCGGTATATCATCGCAGTGCCTGCCGAGACTGCCGTGCTTTCCGGCTGCCTGGGCAACCTGAAGGAGCTGAAGGCTCAGGGCGTGAACACCCTCGTGTTCCGCACCCAGCTCCGTGAGACCGCCCTGAACATCGACAGCATGCTGTCTCTGGGCGTAGACGACACCCTCTTTACCCTCACCCACTCCGGTGAGAGCGCAGAGCTGACGGTGGGCGGTTTTGCACACAACGAGCTGCTCCACTAAATAACCACCTCCCCAAGGCGGAGAGCTTCCGCATCTCCCCGCTTTGTACGAAAAGCCCCCCGGCACTTCCGCATGGTGCCGGGGGCTTTTTGTGCCTATCTTATTGTAAGTCGCCGAGTATCCCCGGCCAGAGGGCTTCCTCCTGCCGCATGGCGACGAAGCAGCAGTCGAGGTACATCTTGTTCACGGCGGCGACGATGGTGCCGCGCAGCAGACGCTTTTCGTCGTCGGCATCCGGGTCGAGGCCGCAGATGGTGCTGCTGGCACCGAAGATGTAGGGCAGGCAGTTCTCTACCTCGTCGCAGAAGTAGTCGTAGGCTTCGGCGGCGGTGCAGTGAGCCCGCTGCATCTGGAACAGGGTGTCGATGTTTTCCAGCGAGAGGACATTTTTAGACAATACGATATAGATGAGAGAAGCCAGCTGTTCGCGGGAATACTTCTTTTTGACGGGGTGGGAGATGACTCCTTTCTTGACGTAGTTGCTCACCATGGAGGGGGTGAGCTCCACCCCGGGGAAGCCCCGGAAGCAGCTGTTGACGAGCTGCACGGTCTGGTCGAGATACAGCCCCACGGAGGGCAGCTCCCGGTAGCGCGGCAGGGAAAACCCGGCGGCGCAGGCCGTGACACGGCGTTTCATTTCCTGATTCATGGTGGTAGTATATCGCATTTTTGAGTCGGGGTCAACCGTTTATGAAAACAATATTAAGAATTTTGCAAATCGCTTGACAGGTTTTTGAAAAACTGATATAGTGGACTCACCGAACGTGAAAAATGCGGCGGACACCCGCCGGAATGGAGATAGATGAGATGAAACGAATCGTTGTGGACTCTTCTGCCAGCCTGTATGCGCTGGACGGCATTGATTTTGCTGCTGTGCCTCTGAAGATCGTGACCGACGAGAGGGAATACCTCGACGACGGCACGCTGGACGCCGTGGAAATGGCGACCACCCTGCGCACCTATAAGGGCAAGACCAGCACCTCCTGCCCCAACATCGGCGACTGGCTGGAAGCTTATGAGGGCGCAGATGAAATTTATGCCATCACCATCACCGGCACCCTGTCGGGCAGCTGCAACGCCGCCCAGCTGGCCGCAGAAGAGTATCAGGCAGAGCACCCGGGTGCTCAGGTCTTTGTGCTGGACAGCCTGTCTGCCGGCCCGGAACTGGTGCTGCTGGCAGAGCACATCCGTGCGCTCATCGAAGAGGGCAGGGAGTTTGACGAGGTGTGCGAAGAGATGCTGCGCTACCGTCACCACACCCATCTGCTGTTCTCGCTGGAATCGCTGGCGAATCTGGCCCGGAATGGCCGCGTGAAGCCCGCTGTGGCTGCTGTGGCGCGGATGCTCAACATCCGGGTCATCGGCAAGGCCAGCGATGTGGGCGAACTGGACGTCCTCTGCAAGACCCGCGGCGAGCACGGCGCTCTCGAGCGCATCGTGCTGGAGCTCAAAGGCCACGGCTACACGAACGGCAAGGTCATCATTGCCCACTGCGGCAACCCCACCGCCGCCGAGCGCCTGATGCACATGGTGAAAGCTGTCTTCGAGGGCGCACAGGTGCGGGTGACCGAGTGCGGCGGCCTGTGCAGCTACTACGCCGAGCTGGGCGGCCTCATGGTGGGCTTCGAGGACGCGGACGCCTGAGCTTGAAATCTCCGCATCTCTGCGCTATACTATTTCCATAAAAATGCTGCCGAAAGGCAGCGGGGGAGGCGCAGATGTTCTTTCGGCTGCCGGTCGTCCGGTTCTTCAATCGTGTCATCAACAGGGCCATGGTTACAGTGGCCCTTGTTTTGCTGCAGATCGGCTGGTTGCTCTGGGCATTCTTCTCCCTCACCGCCGGAAAGGTGTGGGTGAATGCAGGGCTGAACGTCCTCAGCCTCTTCATCACCCTCTACCTCGTGCGGAAGGACGAAAACAGCGACTATAAGATCATCTGGCTCGTCCTCATCGGCATGATGCCGCTGCTGGGCGGTGCGCTCTATCTGGCCTTCGGCAACAAGGCCCCCGCCAAGCGGATGCGCCAGCGGATGCAGGCGGTGGAGCGCCAGCACACCGCCGACCTCGCCCAGCAGCCGGGCCAGACCGACGCCCTCGACCCCGCCAGCAGGGGACTGAGCCGGTATATTTCGGAGTACGGGCCGTACCCCGCATGGAAAAACTCCACGGCAAAATATTACCCCTGCGGTGAGGCCATGTACCCTGACCTGCTGGCCGACCTCGAAAAAGCAGAGCGCTTCATCTTCCTCGAGTTCTTCATCGTCCGCACCGGCAAGATGTGGAAAGGGGTAGAGGACATCCTCGTCCGCAAGGCGGCGCAGGGGGTGGACGTCCGGCTCATCTACGACGATTTCGGCAGTCTGCTGGGTCTGCCTTCGGATTTCGTGGTGAAGATGGAGCGGGCGCATATCCGCTGCATCCCGTTCAACCCGGTGGTGCCGCTGGTGTCGCTGGTCATGAATCACCGCGACCACCGGAAGATCGTGGTCGTGGACGGAAATACAGCCTATACGGGCGGCATCAACCTGGCCGACGAGTATATCAACGAAGAAGAGCGGTTCGGCTACTGGAAGGACGCAGCCCTCCGCACCGAGGGCGCGGCGGTCTGGAACTTCACGGTGATGTTCCTTGACCACTGGAACGCCTTCCGCCCCAGCGAGGAGGACTATATGTCCTTTATGCCTCAGGCTGTGTCCCTGCCCGCCCAGTCGGACGGAGTGATCCAGCCCTACGGGGACAGCCCGCTGGACGAAGAGGCTCTGGCCGAGACGGTCTACCTGAATATCATCAATCAGGCCCAGCGGTACGTCTATATCTATACGCCCTACTTCGCGGTGGGCGAGACCATGCTGGAAGCCCTCAAGGCGGCGGCAAAGCGGGGCGTGGACGTCCGGCTGGTGGTGCCGGGCATCCCGGACAAGAAGCTCGTCTTCCGGCTGACCCGCTCCTATTATGTGCCGCTGCTCCGGGCGGGGGTGCGCATCTACGAGTTCACGCCCGGCTTCCTCCACGCCAAGTGCTACGTCAGCGATGACCGCGCCGCCGTGGTGGGCAGCATCAACATGGATTACCGCAGCCTCTTCCTCCACTTTGAGTGCGGGGCGCTGCTGCTCTATAACAGTCAGGTCATTGCTCTGCGGGACGATGTGCTCCGCACCCTGCCGGAGTGCCGGGAAGTGCAGCTGGCCGACTGCCGCACCTCGCTGGCCGGGACGCTGCTGGACAGTGTGCTCCGCCTGCTGAGCCCGCTGATGTGAGGGATACTGCGGTAGAATAAGTGGCGAAGTTCTATAAAATAAACGATATATAGTTTAATATTGGATGTTCGCCAACTTGGCGAAGTTCCCCTGATTGGCGAAGTTCGAACTTCGCCAGCTGACCCGAAGTTCGCCACCCTGACGAAGTTTGCTTTATGGCGTTGCTGCGTCGTTATTTTGGAACTTCGCCAGATAACACGTCGGTCTCAGAGTACAGTTGTAAATTTTCTGCGTGGTGCTTGACTTTTGCAGGGAATCGCATATAATAAAGATGATAAATGTGGAAGCCGATATGTCATTGGCACACCCAAAAGGAAAAGACCCCCTCCCGGAGCGGCAATCTCCGAAAGGGGGTCCTTTTTAGTGCTTACGGCCCTTCAGCCATCCGTCAAGCCACTTACAAATGTAGTAAGAAGCTACATTTGCTCCGACGGACAGGATAAATGTGGAAATATATGCCATTGGACAACACCTCCCTTCCCATAAAACTGGGCGGGGTAGGCCGCAGGACAAGTATAACACAGTTTCCAACCAAAAGATACATAAATAAATAGACTCCTGTCGGGCTATACTACTCCCAAAGAGATGAAAGGGAGCGTAACGCTTATGACACAGAGACAAAAAGCTCTTCTGAGCTGTGCCGTGGCGGCGGCACTGCTGCTGTCCGGCTGCCGCAAAGGCAGCAGCGATTCCGGCAGCATGAGCAGTTCGAACGCCATGTCCGGCTCGTCCGGCAGCGCCAGCACCACCCAGACCGGCGGCTGGAAGACCGGCCTCGGCATCCTGACCGAGGCCTCCGACGAGGCCCGCACCGGCACCATCCATACCATCGCCGCCGCCGTCCTGCTGGACGGAGACGGCAAGCTGGCCGACGTGATGCTGGATGAGCTGGAAGTGGAAGTTACCGCCGACGGCAAAGGCGTCGTCACCATGCCCACCGACTACCGCACCAAGCGCCAGAAAGGGGACGACTACCCGCTGGCAGCGGCATCTTCGCTAAAAAAGGGCTGGGCCGAGCAGGCCGATGACTTCGCCGACTACCTCACCGGCATGACGCCCGAGCAGGCATCCATGCTGGAAACCGATAAGGACGGCAAGGCTGTGGACGCCGATCTGCTGTCCGGCTGCACCATCCGGGTGGATCAGTACCGCGACGCCGTGGCGAAAGCCTGCACGAATGCGGCCGCCCTCGGCGCGGCAAAAGGCGACCGGGTGAGCCTCGGCGTGGAGGCGGAGAATGCCTCTTCGGACATCACCGCCACCGACGACAAGGATGTGAACGCAGAAGTTGACCTTACCGTCGTGGCCCTGACGCTGGATGCCGATGGCCGTGTGACCAGCGCCATCGGCGACATGGCAGAGCCTGCGCTGACCATCGCGGCAGACGGCGGCGTCACCGCCCCGGACACCGTCCGCTCCAAGCTTGAGCTGGGCGACAGCTACGGGATGCGGAACGCATCCAGCCTCGGCAAGGAGTGGTACGAGCACAGCGAGGGCTATTGCAGCTACCTCAAGGGCAAGACTGAGAAAGAGGTGGCGGACATCCCCGCCGACGGCTCGGACGCCGACCTCGCGGCCCTCTGCACCATCTCCATCAACGCCCTGCAAAAGGCCGCAGGGGATGCGTTTGAGAATGCGTCATTATAAATTGAACGGAAAGTCTGACCGTCACCGTGAGGTGGCGGTTTTTTTGCGCCTGCGGGGCAGACGGAAAGGCTAAACCTGCGCGAAAGGGCCTGAAACCTGCGTGAATCGCACTTGCGGGGGGGGGGGGGGGGGTATGGTATAATAAAATCACCGAAACACACCCCACGATTGGAGGTAGCGACAATGAAAACTGCAAAACGACTCCTTGCCCTTGCCCTTGCGGGCGTGATGGCGCTGGCCCTGCTCACCGGCTGCTCGGACAGCAGCTCCAAAGCCAAGCAGGTGGAAGAGTGCTTCCGCTCTCTAATGAAAACGAGACAAAATGTTGACTATCAGAAGGACGAGACGCTGGACAAAAAGCTCGAGGCCATCGCACAGCAGTTCCAGCCGAGCTGGCTGGATAATAGAACGGGTGGGCTGACCGAGGATGCACGCACCACCATTATAAATGAATTGGGGGGCTATCTGTTGACAGGCAGCGTTTGGCTTTGGTTCGGGGAAGTGGAGCCGGGCCAGAGTGCGCAGGCGCAGGCGGAGAGCATGAAGAGAGATCGGGGGAAGGAGATTGCTTCGCTAGCTTCCGGCATACCGACTCTGCGAGCCATAGCCTTTACAAGGACGGACAAGAAGAGCGACGGCCACCGCTATTACCTTGCACTGGAAACATACGCCACCGTCAATACCCCGCGGACTTGACACAGGAGGAATCGATGATGAAATTGAAAAAGCTGTTTGCTCTTGCCCTTGCTGGCGTGATGGTGCTGGCCCTGCTCACCGGCTGCGGCGATAAGCCGGAGGACACCCTCCGGGCCGAGGCTCTGGCAGACATCATAAATGTGCGGTATGGTAAGAACATCACCTGCAAGGCCGACCCGCAGCTGAGTGAGGCGGCGGAGAGGTACACACAGGTGAGCTCTGAGGATGGAAGCACTTTTCTCATTAACAAATTGAAGTTGGGCAATTACCACTCTATCGGTTCTGAGCCTCGCAAAGCTCTCTTGAAAACCATCGGCATCGACCCCAACACCACCAACAAACAGGTCATCTTCTACTGTGGAGAGGACAGAGGCTCGGACGACCCCGTCAAGCAGGCCATCGACCTCTGTAACAACTACAGACTGGTACTGCCGGAACCGAATGAGAATAATTGGGCCACTATCAGCTTCCTCGCATCCAGCTACCGGGTCGGCTTCGGAAGCTGGACGGATGATTACAACAAACCCAGGCTCTTCGTCATCATGGTAGGCGACATCCCGGAGAGAAGCTGACGCTCCTGCGGCGGGAAGATAAGAAAAACGGACAGCATCCCCCTCGGAGAGACTCCCCGAGGGGGATTTTTGCGCCTTGCGGAGCGCCCTGTCCTTTGTACAAATACACCGAAAACCCCATCGGAAAGGGGCGGTCTGCGGGCAAAACGCAAAAAAATCGGTTTTCCTCTTGCCAAACGGGGCAAAACGCGCTATTCTATAGTCACAGTTTAACAATTTAGCATGGTAAAGCGGTAAAACGAAGCGCTGCTTCTGCTGAAACTGAGGGAGGAATTTGTATATGAAACGTCTGGTCTCTGCTTTTCTGGCCGGTGCGATGGCACTGAGCCTTGCCGCCTGCGGCGGTTCTGCATCCACTTCCACGGCTGCTTCTTCTGCCGCCGCCTCTGCCGCCCCGGCAAGCTCCGCGGCCGCTGACAGCGACCTGGCTTATATCCAGTCCAACGGCAAAATGGTCATCGGCTACACCGTCTATGAGCCGATGAACTACACCGACGCCGACGGCAGCTTCACCGGTTTCGACACCGAGCTGGCTACTGCCGTCTGCGGGAAGCTGGGTGTCGAGCCGGAGTTCGTGGAGATCAACTGGGACACCAAGGAGACCGAGCTGGCCGCAAAGAGCATCGACTGCATCTGGAACGGCCTGACCCTCACCGATGACCGCGAGGAGAACATGGCCTGCACCAAGCCCTACGTCAAGAACGCCCAGGTCGTCGTGGTGAAGGACGGCACCGACTACACCTCCACCGCCGACCTCATCGGCAAGACCGTGGTGGCCGAGGCTGGCTCTGCCGGTGAGACCACCATCACCGAGAACGCCGACCTGTCTCAGGCTGATTTCATCTCCAAGGCTGTTCAGACAGACTGCCTGATGGAAGTCGCCGCCGGTACCGCTGACGCCGCCATCCTCGACCTGACTCTGGCCTCTGCCATGATCGGCGAGGGTACCGACTACGCAAACCTCAAGATGGTGGATGAGCTGAACGTCGAGGAGTACGGCGTGGCCTTCCGCAAGGGCAGCGACGTGGCCGAGGCTGTGGACAATGCATTCGACGAGCTGAAGGCTGACGGCACCATGCAGGCTCTGGCCGACAAGTACGGCCTGACTCTGGCTGAGTAACTTACATTATAAACGGATAGGTGTAGTGATTCTGTGACTGTGATTTTGGAGCGTCTGACCGGCGCATTCGCGCTCAACTGTGAGCTGTTCTTTCTGACCTTGCTGTTTTCGCTGCCGCTGGGCCTTGTGGTGGCCTTTGGCTCCATGAGCCGGTGCGCACCGCTGCGGGGCGTCGTCAAGACCTTCGTGTGGGTCATTCGCGGCACGCCGCTGATGCTCCAGATCATCGTCATCTACCTTGGCCCCGGCCTGCTGGGCATGACCAACCCCTGGCCCTCCGGCTCTTCGGGCCGTCTGGTGGCGGCGGTGGTGGCTTTCGCCATCAACTACGCCTGCTACTTCTCTGAGATCTACCGCGGCGGCATCGAGGATGTGCCGAAAGGCCAGACCGAGGCCGGTCAGGTGCTGGGCATGACCAGGAGCCAGATCTTCTTCAAGGTCACGCTCCTGCAGGTCGTCAAGCGCATCCTGCCCCCGATGGGCAACGAGGTCATCACGCTGGTGAAGGATACCTCGCTGGCGAACGTCATCGCCAACAAGGAGATCATCATGATGGCAAAGGAGTACAGCGCCAAGGGCCTCATCTGGCCGCTGTTCTCCACCGCAATTTTCTTCCTCGTCTTTGTCGGCGCACTCACCCTGCTGCTGGACTGGGCCGAGAAAAAGATGGACTATTTCCGCTGCTAAGGAGGATACTGAATTATGGCATTACTCGAAGCCTCCGGCATCGGGAAGAATTTCGGCGAGACGAAAGTTCTCAAGGACATCTCGCTCACACTGGAACAGGGCGAGGCGCTGGCCATCATCGGCTCGTCCGGCTCGGGCAAGACGACGCTGCTGCGCTGCCTGAATTTCCTTGAGCGTCCCGACACCGGCGTCATCCGGGTGAACGGCGAGACCATGTGGGACGCCGCCGACCCCGCCACCCAGCGGGAGAGCGAGGTGCGGAAAAAGCGCCTCCACTTCGGCCTCGTGTTCCAGAACTTCAACCTCTTCCCCCAGTACACCGCGCTGGAAAACGTGATGCTGGCGGGGGAGCTTCTGGCGAAGGAGCAGCCCGACTACAAGGCCAACAAAAAGGCCATCCACGCCCAGCTGGAAGCACAGGCCCGTGACCTGCTGGCCCAGATGGGCCTGTCGGAGCGGGCGGGCCACTACCCCCACCAGCTTTCCGGCGGTCAGCAGCAGCGGGTGGCCATCGCCCGCGCACTGGCCCTCCACCCGGACATCCTCTGCTTCGATGAGCCCACCAGCGCCCTCGACCCGGAGCTGACCGGCGAAGTCCTCCGCGTCCTGCGGGACCTCGCCGACCGAAAGACCACCATGATCATCGTCACCCATGAGATGCACTTCGCCCGGGACGTGGCCGACCGCATCCTATTCATGGACGGCGGCGTCGTGGTGGAGGAAGGCCCGGCCCGCCAGCTCATCGACCACCCCCAGGAGGAGCGCACCAAGCAGTTTTTGGCGCACTACGCTGAATAAGACAGGCTATGGCCCTCCCCGCTCGGGAGGGCTTTTTTGTGCCTGCGGCGCACGGTCAGGCTTCTCTTCGTACAACCTCTCAGGCGCTTCGCGCCAGCTCCCCTAGTAGGGGAGCCTCTGGCGAAGAGGACAGGTCTCCGGGTAAAGGCGAAACTTTCCGGTATGCCAAGGGCTCCCCCTTTGGGGGAGCTGGCATCGCGCAGCGATGACTGAGAGGGCTACTCACGCCGAAAACACCGCGATTCGCGCAGATTTTATTTACATTCTCTGAATTTTTTGGTAAGCTTGTGTCAGAAAAGGCTGATTTTTCAAAAGACGAACCGACCAAAGGAGGACAGACTATGAGACTGAAGAGCGCACTCCGGCGGGGCGTGGCCGCCGCCGTCATCGCGGGCATCGTGGTGAGCTCCGGCATCCCGGCCTATGCGATCCGGTGGGACATCGCCGACGGCAACATTACGGTCAAAGGTGCGAGCGATGAAAGCGGAAACTATAACGAAGTCAAGCAGGGCGACAACGCTTTCAAGAAGGATGAGGGGGAGACCGTCATCACCGGCAAGTCGAAGGAGCATACCGTCACCATCGACACCTCCGAGGGCAACGTGGACGTCACCTTCGACGACCTGAAAATTGACGTCAGCGGCAAGAAGGAGGGGGATGGCAACGATGACGGCCCTGTCCGGGAGAGCAATGCAGCCGTCACCGTGCAGGGCGACAACGATGCCGCCATCGAGCTGGACGGCGACAACGAGCTGAAGAGCGGCGGCTATCATGCGGGTCTTGAGAAGAACGAACTCGAGTCGAAAGGAACGCTGACCATCAAGGACGACAAGGGCAAGGACGGCTCCCTCATCGCCGAGGGCGGCTTCGGCGGCGCAGGCATCGGAGGAGGCATCGAGAGCACTGGCAGCAGCATCACCATCCGGGGCGGCGCGGTCGAGGCTGTGGGCGGGAGCAACGCGGCTGGCATCGGCGACGGCGCAGGCCCATGGTCTGAGCCAGACCCGGACACACCGCCCAGCAACCCCAGCAACCCCAATAATATCATCATCTGCGGCGACGCCGAGGTGACGGCCAAGGCGGGGAGTCAGATATTGGACGCCGAGGTCCCGGCCATCGGCGGAAAGTACGGCGAAGTACCCACGGATGCCCTTTCTGATGAGGAACATAAGGTGACGGGCGGTCGGCTGACCCGTCTGAACGCGGACGGCACCGTGATGGAGGGGATGGGCTACGACTACACCTCCGTCCCCACGCCCCAGCCGGACGACGACGAGGACGACGATGACGTCCCGCCCCCGGCACAGGAGAACGCCCCCGAACCCCTGCCCGGCGGCATGGTGGTGGGCGGCTTCTTTTCCAGCCGGGTCACCATCCAGCGATTGGATTCTGCTTTGGCCATTATTGAGAGCACCGACCCCATGGTCGGCAGCGTAAAGGCCGGCGACGCCGGAGAGGTCCTCACCCCGGGGGGTGTGGTGCTTATTGAGAGCGCCGCCCCCCGCTCCACCGTCACCACCGACATCCCCAGCCTCCGGGAGGACGGCGTGGAGGACATCTTCTTCCGCTATGAGGACACCATGACCCACTACAGCGTGGAAAAGATGGCCGACGCGGCGGGCGAGGACGCTGACGTGGAGCTGAAGCAGAACAGGGAGGACATCAGCCTCCGGCTGGACGGCGAAACGCGGGACGACCTGTCGGAGCGCTATCTGGAGTGGGTGCCGGTGCAGACGCCAGAGCCGCAGGAGCGGCTGATATTGACCCACGAACACGAAGAGGTAGAGCGAAAAACGAGTGAAGAACTCAGACGTGAACTCGACGAATTACTGAAACAAGAGCGGGATATGATGGACTTCCAACTCGCGAAAAAAAGGGACGACCGCCCAAGTTTGGATTGGTGGCTCGAGCCTGCGAGAGAGGAAACGGTAGAGCAAAAAACGAGTGAAGAACTCAGACGTGAACTCGACGAATTACTGAAACAAGAGCGGGAGATGGGCTTCCAATTTGCGAAAAAAAGGGACGACCGCCCGAGTTTGGATTGGTGGCTCGAGCCTGCGAGAACGGAAACGCCGAGAATCGGGCTTGAGGAGTCCCTGAAACAGCTGGCTTCCCGATTTGAGGCCATCGCTCCCGAGGAGGATAAGCCACGGCTTTTCCTGCTGGAAACCACCGTCCCGGATGGCACAAAGTATACCAATCTGTTGGAGAGTGACCTGCGGAGCTATGCCGACCTTGGTGACGACTGGGACGACCTGCCGGATACCCAGGGTGAGATAAAGCTCTGGCTGCCGGAGGACTTGGAGCATCTCATAAGCCCCTCAAAGGAGAGCCTGAGCCGCATCGACGGCATTGCATGATACACAGAACGAAAGGAGACGTACTATGAGACTGAAGAGCGCACTCCGGCGGGGCGTGGCCGCCGCCGTCATCGCGGGCATCGTGGTGAGTTCCGGCATCCCGGCCTATGCGGAGCGGTGGAACATCGCCAAGGGAGACATCACCGTGGAAGCGGGCGGCGCCGGAGGGACGAACAAGGTCACACAGGGCGAGACCACCAAGGAGGACACTGACACCGTCATCACCGGCGAGTCGGATAAGAGCACCGTCACCATCGACACCTCCAAGGGCAACGTGGACGTCACCTTCGACGACCTGAAAATTGACGTCAGCAAGGAGGGCGAAGCTGCTGTCCGGGTCGAGGGCAACGGCGATGTGACCATCGAGCTGGACGGCGACAACGAGCTGAAGAGCGGCGGCAAAAATGCGGGTCTTGAAAAGAACGGCAATGAGTCCTCCGGCAAGCTGACCATCAAGGACGACAACGACACCAAAGGCTCCCTCACCGCTGAGGGCGGCGCCGGCGGCGGCGCAGGCATCGGCGGAAAGCACGAAAGCGGTGCCGGAAACATCGAGATCACCGGCGGCACGATAAAGGCCGAGGGCGGCGAGGGTGCTGCCGGTATCGGCGGCGGTGTGTACGGCATAGGCCACGACATCGAAATTTCCGGCGGCAAGGTGTCGGCCACGGGCGGCAATGCGAATAAAAATCTGGAATCCTCCCGCCCCGGTGCGGCTGGCATCGGCGACGGCGCGGGTACGGGAGGCACCGGCGCGGGTACGGGAGGTGAGATAGTCCCGGACGCACCCAGCAACCCCAATCACATCTATATCTCCGGCGACGCCGAGGTGGAGGCCAAGGCGGGCGCAAGCACCGGCGGCAAAACTGCGGCCATCGGCGGCGGAGATGTCGGCGAGATACCCAACAGCGCCCTCTCCGACGACCACCACAAGGTGACGGGCGGCAGTCTGACCCGCTACGACCCCGCCGGGAAGAAGATGGAGGACTACAGCTACGACCGGCGGACGCCCTCCCAGTGGGAGCAGCCCGATGATAGCGAGAACGACGACGAGGACGACACCCCGAACTCACAGTCTGGCGAGGTGCCGGACCGTGTGAAGCAGATGTACGAGGCCATCGGCGTGATCACCCATCTGGATGGCACACAGGAGCTTGGTGACGTGACCACGGCGGAGTATGACCCGGTCAACAGGGTCCTGAGCTTCGACGCCCATGGTTCGGTCTTTCGGATGACAGGCGACTCGCTGCGGGAGCTTGCAAAGGAGGTCCATGAGCTTCGCATCCGGTTCCTTGATGGGAACGGGCAGGAAATGGAGGCCGTCATTCCGCTGGCCCGGATCAAAGATCTGGTCGGCGTGAATGGTGCGTTCGAACTCGAGCTGTCCCAGGAAGGGCTCTATCGCTTCTATGTTGTCGGGCAGACGGGATATGATAGAAAAACATTCTCGGATGAGACCGCCCTGCGCCGAAACGGCAAGGAACTGGTCCTCGTGTACCGCGTTGGCGATGAGGAGCAGAAAGCGCAGGAGACTGCCCGGGTGGAAGAGGCGATCGCCCGCCGCAAGCAGGAGAAAGAGCAATGGGGAACGGTCCTCTCCGGTCGAGAAAGCAGCTCCCTGAGCGGACTGCCCGAGCTGACTCAGCCGGGAACGGGTACCGTCGGCGGCGTGACCGACTTCAGCGCAGCCCCGAAGGATCCCACCATCATCGACATGGGCCCCATCACGGTCCGTCCGTCCGAGCAGCCCGAGCTGACTCAGCCGGGAACGGACACCGTCGGCGGCGTGACCGACTCCATCGCAGACCCGAAGGTCATCCACACGGGCTCCATCACGGTCCGTCTGCCCGGGAAGTCCGCCTCCAACCCGACGGTGTGGAAGACATTTACCGGTAACATCGTGAAGCTCGTGGGCGGGAAGCAGGACAGCAAGAAGGACGACCCGGCCCCCTCCGTCGGTGGCCTCAGCGGGCCGACGACTCTCTCGCCGGACAGCCTTACCACGGTCCAGCAGCCGGAGCAGGCCGCAGACCCCGGGCCGGAAGACTCCATCCGGATACCGCTTCTTGAGGACGAGGAAAAGATGACCATTCAGCCTTTCACGGAGAAGACCCCGGCGGAGGAACAGACCGATACTGCCGGACCTCGCGGCCAGCAGGGCAGGCGGGATGACCCCGTCCGGCAGACCGAGGCAGGCCCTCGCGGCCAGCAGGGCAGGCGGGATGATTCCGCCCAGCAGACCGAGGCAGGCCCTCGCGGGGCACAGGCAAGCAGAGACGGCGATAAGACCGGTGAACCCCGCGGCCCTCGGGGCCGACACGCGGGACGCGGAAACTGACCTGCGCACAATCACCAAAAACCACCGATAGAAAATAGCAATGTTGTACGAAGAAATCTGTCCCAAACCCCTTGCAAAATCACGATGAGCTGAGTATAATACCACTCATGAAACGCAAAACGTCCTGCCCCTCGTCCGGCAGGGCGTTTTTGTCGGTAAAGATTCGGCAAAGAAATGTTAAGTGACCGCCCGGGGAGGGGCTTTGTATGACAAAAGACATGACACAGGGCAGCCCGCTCAAGCTCATCCTTGCCTTTGCGGTGCCGCTGATGCTGGGCAGTCTGTTCCAGCAGTTCTACAATCTGGCCGATACCATCATCGTGGGCCGTTTCGTGGGCGTGGATGCGCTGGCAGCGGTGGGCAGCGTGGGCGGCCTGAACTATCTGGTGCTGGGCTTCGTCAACGGCATCGCCTGCGGCTTCTCCATCCCCATCTCGTGGACCTTCGGCGCGAAGGACTACAGCGAGATGCGGCGCTACACCGCCAATACCGTCTGGCTCAGCCTCTTTTTCGCCGTCGTGCTCACGGTGGTGACGGTGGCCCTGACCCGGGCGGTGCTGGTCTGGACCAACACCCCCGACAACATCATCGACATCGCGGACATCTACATCCGCACCATCTTCTGGGGCATCCCCTTCACCCTGCTGTACAACGTCACCAGCGCCCTCATGCGCGCGCTGGGCGACAGCAAGCGGCCTCTCTATTTCCTGCTGGTGGCCAGTGTGCTGAACATCGGCCTCGACCTGCTCTGCATCCTCACCTTCCGGATGGGAGCGTTCGGTGCGGCCTTCGCCACCGTGTTCAGTCAGGCGGTGGCGGGCATCGGCAGTCTCATCTACATCGGCCGCCACTACCCGGAGCTGAAATGGAGCAGGGAAGAGGGACGTCTGAGCGCCAGCCACTGCCTCAAGCTCTGCAACATGGGCATCCCCATGGGCCTGCAGTGCAGCATCACCGCCATCGGCAGCGTCGTGCTGCAGGGCGCGGTGAACGGTCTGGGCAGCAGCATCGTGGCCGCGCAGACCGCAGGCAGCAAGGCCGCTCAGTTCCTCAGCGTGCCGCTGGAGAGCATCGGCACCGCCATGACCACCTACGCCAGCCAGAACATGGGCGCTCACGACCTCAAGCGTGTGGACCGGGGCGTCAATACCGCGCTGGGAATTGGCTGCGTCTACAGTGTGGCGTCCTTCCTCATCCTGCGTGTGCTGGATGTGCCGCTTATCAGCCTCTTCCTCGAGAGCAGCGAGGTGGAGATCATGGCGAATGCCCGCAGCTTCATCTTCTGGAACAGCGTGTTCTACATCCCGCTGGCTGTCCTCATCATCTACCGCTACACCATCCAGGGCCTGGGCTATTCCGGCCTTGCCATGTTCGCGGGGGTGGCCGAGATGGTCGCCCGTGCCATGGTGGGCTTCTGGTTCGTGCCGCTCTGGGGCTACTTTGCGGCCTGCATCGCCAACCCTGTGGCATGGTTCTTCGCCTGTTTCTTCCTCATCCCGGCGTACTTTGCAGTGCGCAAGCGGCTGATGAAAGAGCTTGCCGCAGCGCGGATGGAGGACTGAGGGAAACTTCGCTCAAGCCTCTCCCTTTGGGAGAGGTGGCATTGCGAAGCAATGACGGAGAGGGCAAGCTCACTTCCCAAGAGTATCTGCACAGCGATAGGCACTGGCTTTTGTCAGAGCGGTGCTATCGCTGTGCTTTTTGCTTTTCTGTAGCATCCTTGCCCTCTCAGTCTCGCTCCGCTCGCCAGCTCTCCCAGAGGGAGAGCCTTTGGCAGGCCGGTCAGGCCCACGCGGGACGAGCAAAGTTTGATTTTATCGGAAACAGTAGTGCCCTGCTACAGAGATTCACAGCAGCTTGACAAAGTGCTCTTGTCTAGAAGCTGCTGCCCTCTGTAGCAGGGCACTATTTTTTACGCCATATTGAGCTTTCAGCGGTCAGCGCAGAGTTGCCCGGCACGCCAGTGGTGCTTCGCACCCGGGTTGCGGCTCCCAGCATCCGCTGCGCTCCGCTTGCGTCTTGCTGGCCGCTGCCCCAACAGCTCCTCCCTGTTTCCGCCGCTGGCGGCGGTCGTCGTTGTTGCCCCCTTTGGGGGAGCTGGCGCGTAAGCGCCTGAGAGGGCTACTTTTGTTGTATTTCAGCAATAAATCTTGACAAAATGTGGCAGAAGTTGTATCTTCGAAACATAAATACGCCGCCGGTGCAGGGAGAGAGCCTGCGGGGCAGCCAAGATGTAAAGGAGAGATACGATGAGACTGAAAAATACGCTCCGGCGCGGAGTTGCTGCGGCAGTCATTGCGGGTATCGTGGTAACTTCTGGCCTGCCGGTCTATGCAAAGACGTGGGACATTTCCGAGGGCAGCATCACCGTCGAAGCAGACGGAGAAGAGGATGGAAAGTCCTATAATAAGGTCACTCAGGGTGATAAGGAAACGGTGCGGGACACCGACACTGTCATCACCGGCAAGTCTGAAAAGAACACCGTTACGATCAAATCGGGGGGGGGGGGGGCAGACCTCTGACGTGACCCTCAAGGACGTCAGCATCAAGTCGGACAAAGACGCCGCCCTCAAGGTAGAAGGCGACGGCAACGTCCGGCTGGAGCTGGACGGCAAGAACGAGCTGAAGAGCGGCGCTAACCACGCAGGCGTCGAGAAGAACAACAGCGACTCTAAGGGTACACTGACCATTAAGGATGATACTGGCGAAAAAGGCTCTCTGACGGCGACTGGCGGCGCACAAGGTGCAGGTATTGGAGGAGCAAAAAACAACAGCGGCAGTAACATTGAGATTACTGGCGGTACTATCACAGCGACCGGCGGATGCAACAACAACGAAGCAGGAAACGGCGGTGCGGCTGGCATTGGTGGCGGTTTTAACGGCAGCGGAACTGACATCAAAATCACCGGCGGCAATGTCACGGCCAACGGCAGCCGGAAGCCGGACGGCACCAGTGGATGTCAGGGTGCAGGCATCGGCGGAGGTTATGGCAAAGGCGGCACCAATATCTCTATCAGCGGTGAAGATACTGTAGTGAACGCCAACGGCGGCAAGTATGGCGCTGGCATCGGCGGCGGTGCAATGGGTGCTGGCGAAAACATTACCATCAGCGATGGCGCTCATGTAACAGCCAACGGTGGTGCACAGGGTGCAGGCATTGGCGGCGGCAGCGGCATTGGCGGCAATGGCAGCAACATCACCATCAGCGGTGACAAGACCTATGTGGAAGCTACCGGCGGCGGCGACGCCGAAGCAGCCGGTGCCGGTATCGGCGGCGGTTTCAGTGGTCGGTATGGTAATGTTGGCAAGGGCAGTGACATCACCATCGAGGGAGGCACGGTTATCGCAACCGGCGGTAGCGTTACCAGCGATTCAGGCGGTGGAGCGGCAGGTATCGGCGGCGGCAGCGGATATGCCCCGCGTGATGACAAGGCTGGAAATGGTGAGCATATCTACATCAAGGGTGATGCGAATGTGACTGCCAAGGGTGGAAATGGTGCTGCAGGCATTGGTGGCGGCAATACCAATAATAAGATGGGCGACGCCATCGACATTGTTATCGAGGGCAACGCTAAAGTAACTACTGAAGCAGGCGGTGACGTGTCCATCGGCGGCAAGAATGGCGAAATTTCCAACGACGACCTTCTTTCGAAGGACTTTACCGGTATCCTGACCCGTAAGGATAACACCGGTAAGGTCATGGAGGACTACAGCAAGGATGCCACCCCGCTGCCCGCCTCGGAGGAGAACGGCGTGGTTTGGGTAGACGCTGACGTCAGCGGATGGGGCGGCGTGCGCATCGCCGTCCCGGAAGGGACGCCTACCGACAGCGTGTCGGCCTGCTATCTGGAAGAGGGCGCTCTGCTGATAGTAGATGCAGGCGGCAGTGACTGCCTGCTGGAAGGCCGCGTCAGCGACCTACGCCAGAACGGCATCCGCCAGCTCTGCCTGCGCTGGAACGGCGGTGAGCAGACCCTCAGCACGGACGCTCTGGCCGCAGCAGGCGGCGAGGATGCCTCTTTCCGCCTGACGGAAGTAAACGGCGGACTGACGATGGTTTTGAATGGGCTTACCCGCAATGAACTGCTGGCAAAATAAATGTATCTCTACAGCTCCCCTTCGGGGGAGCTTTTGTTGTATTTACAAATCCCCCCAAAACCGCTATACTATATATAGTTGTGTCAAAACGAGGAGGCGGGACGATGGAGCAGGAGCTGGAACGGCTGGAAGGCACGGTAGAGGACATCATCTACCTGAACGAGGACAACGGCTACACCGTGTTCGAGGTGTCGGGCGGCGGTGTCGTCACCGTTGTGTGCGGCGTGGTGGGAGAGCTCCACGCCGGTGAGAGCGTCGTCTGCCGGGGCAGGTACGAGAACCACGCCACCTATGGCCGACAGTTCCACGCACAGGAGTGCGAGACGGATATGCCCAAAGACCTCGAGGCCGTCTACGCCTTCCTCGCCAGCCGGTCGCTGCCCTACATCGGCGCACGGACGGCGGATAAGATCATTGACAAATTCGGCGCGGCGGCGCTGGAAGTGATCGCCAACGACCCCGCCCAGCTCACCCTCATCCCGGGCATCTCGGCGGACAAGGCCGACCGCATCCAGCAGGAGTTCAAGCGGATGTTCGGAATGCGGGAGCTCATCGCCTATCTGGCTCAGTTCGAGATCAGTCCCCGCCGGGCGATGGAGGTCTTCCGCACCTTCGGGCCGGGGGCCATGCAGGCCATCCAGCAGAACCCCTACCTGCTCTGCGGGGAGCCGCTGCAGCTGGACTTCCGCCACGCCGACAGCATCGCCCAGTATTACCAGATGGCAGGGGACTGCGCCCAGCGGCTGGAAGCCGCCCTTCTGCGCACCCTGCGCCACAACGCCGGCAACGGCCACACCTGTCTGCCCCGGGCGCAGCTGCTGGAAACGGCGTCGAACTTCATCCACCAGCCCCCCGAAAAGCTGGCGGCGGCGCTGGACAGCTGCATCCAGACCGGGAAACTGGCGGTGCGGATGTTCGACGGAACACCGTATATTTATCTGCCGGATCTGCTGGCCGCAGAGCAGGACATCGCCGACCGTCTGGCCATGCTGACCAGGCGCGGAAAGCAGACGGCCCGAAACCTCGACAAGAACATCCAGATCCTGGAACTGGCGCAGGGCTTTGCTTACGCGCCGCTCCAGAAGGAAGCCATCCGCAAAGCCATGACCGAGAACTGTCTTGTCCTCACCGGCGGCCCCGGCACCGGCAAGACCACCACGGTCAACGCCATCCTGCAGCTGCTGGAGAACGAGGCCGAACGGGTAGCCCTCTGCGCTCCCACAGGCCGCGCCGCCAAGCGTCTGAGCGAGCTGACGGGCCGGAAAGCCTCCACCATCCACCGTCTGCTGGAAGTGGACTACACCGGAGGCGTGGTCAGCTTCATCCACAACGACAAGAACCTGCTCAAGTGCGACGTCGTCATCCTCGACGAGATGAGTATGGTGGACGTCAAGCTGTTCCAGGCCCTCATTGCGGCACTGCGGTACAGCTGCCGTATTATTATGGTAGGCGACGCCGACCAGCTGCCCAGCGTCGGCCCGGGCAATATCCTCGGCGAGACCATCCGCTCCGGGCTGGTGCCGACGGTCTGCCTCAACGAGATATTCCGGCAGGCCGCTCAGAGCCTCATCGTGGAGAACGCCCACCACATCATCTCGGGCGAACCGCTGAAAAAGGGCGGAAAGACGGACGATTTCTTCTTCCTCGAAGCCGACGGCGACGCAGCCCAGAAGCTGGTCTGCGACCTTGTGACCACCCGTCTGCCCCGCAGCTACCAGTTCGACCCGGTGAAGGATATTCAGGTGCTCTGCCCCACGAAGCTCGGCCCCACCGGCACCCAGGCCCTCAACGCGGAGCTGCAGGCCATGCTCAACCCGCCCAGGAAGGGCAAGCCGGAGCTGCAGAGCGCGGCCCGGGTCTTCCGGGTGGGGGACAAAGTGATGCAGGTGCGCAATAACTACGAGATCACATGGCAGCGCATCGGCGGGGAACAGGGTGTGGGTGCCTACAACGGCGACATCGGCATCGTGGAGTCCATCGACGTGCGCAGCCGCTCCATGGTGGTGCGGATGGACGACCGGCGGCTGGTCTACCCGGCGGAGAACCTCAACGAGCTGGAAATTGCGTATGCCATCACGGTACACAAAAGCCAGGGCAGCGAGTTCCCGGCGGTCATCCTCCCGGCGGCGCAGGTGCCGCCCCGCCTGTGCTACCGCAACCTCTTCTATACCGGCGTCACCCGCGGGCGGAAGCTCTGCATCGTGGTGGGCCGGCGGGACGTGGTGAACCGGATGATGTCCAACATCCGCCAGAACCTGCGCTACAGCGGCCTGGCAGCCTTGCTGGCGGAAGCTCTGCCCCCGGAGCAGGAGAACCTTTAAGGGTTTCTTTTTGGATACACCTGTGTTATACTATAATGTGTTTTGATGACCCGCGCCCGGAGATGGGCGATGGAAATAGAGAATGGGCAGCAGAGAAAGGAAATATCACGATTATGGCACAGAATGACATCGGTATCGATCTTGGTACGACGACCATCATCATCGCGCAGGAGGGGCAGGGCGTCGTGCTCAACCAGCCCAGCGTGGTGGCGGTGGATACCCGCAAGAACTGCGTGCTTGAGGCCGGCGACAAGGCCCTTGCAATGGTGGGCCGCACGCCCAACTACATCTCCGCCATCTTCCCGCTGAAGGATGGCGTCATCAGCGACCACACCATGACCCGGGAGCTGATCTGCCGCTTTGTCAAGCAGGTGTACAGCTCCCACATGGTCAAGCCCCGGGTGGCAGTGTGCGTGCCCGCCGCCATTACCGGCATTGAGAGCGATGCCGTGGTGGAGGCTGTGGTGGCAGCCGGTGCCCGTCAGGTGTACCTGATCGATGAGCCTATTGCCGCTGCTCTCGGCTCCGGCATCGACATCACCCTGCCGGACGGCCGCATGATCATTGATATCGGCGGCGGCACCACGGATATCGCCGTGCTGAGCCTTGGCGGCAAGGTCAAGGCCACCAGTGTGCGCGTGGCCGGTAACCACTATGATGAGGAGATCCTCAAGCACGTCCGCAACAAATACAGCATCGCCATCGGCCAGCGCACCGCCGAGGAACTGAAAAAGCACGTTGCCTGCTGCCCCCAGAAAACGGATTTCCACGAGAGCATGGAGATCAAGGGCCGCAGCCTGCTTACCGGTCTGCCGGTGCGCGTGACCGTTTCCACCGATGATCTGTACGAGCCGGTGATGATGCTCAGCGAGCAGATCGGCACCGCAGCCCATCAGGTGCTGGAAAAGACTCCGCCGGAGCTGGCAGGCGATATCTACCGCAACGGCGTTATGCTGACCGGCGGCGGTGCCCAGCTGCACGGCCTGACCGAATATCTGAGCCAGGAACTGAAGGTGGAGGTCACCGTCTCGCCAGACCCTGTAAACTGCGTTGCACTGGGCACGGCACAGAGCCTTTCCATCGGTGATAAGCTGGAAACCGGCTTTACGGATGCCACTCCGCGCATCGGCCGCCGCTAAGATTGGTTCGTTTTGTCCATGTCATATCACAAAGCAGCAAAAATAAAATTTGTTAATTTTTGTTGAAATGAATGGCAAAATACGGTATACTATACCCAAATTGATTTTCTGCTAACGATGTTGTATCGCTTGCAGTATCCAACAAACAGGAGGAAAAACCATGGACTTAGGTTTCGATGTGGTCGTTACCATTACTGGTATCGTGCTGGTGTTCCTGATCCTCGTGCTGCTGATGGCTATCATCACGCTGGAGGGCAAGATCTTCGACTCGATGAATGCCAAGAAGAAGGCCGCCAAGACTGCTGCACAGGCACCTGCCGCAAAGCCCGCTGCCGCTCCGGTACAGCAGGCTGCGCCTGCTCCTCAGGTAGAGGAGGGCATCCCCGGTGATGTGGTGGCCGCCATTATGGCTGCTATCCATGCAATGGGCAACGGCAAGTACACCCTTAAGGCAGTGCGTCGTGGCAAAAACGGCTGGGGCAAGGCCGGCGTGAACGACACCACGGCTCCGTTTTAACACAGGAGGAAGAGCATGACACAGTTTATTGATACTCTGGTCGGTATTTTCCAAAGTTCCGGCTTTGCACAGTTTGGCCAGCCCGGCGGCTGGCTGTACGCCGTGATGATCTGCGTGGGCTGCTTTCTGCTGTACCTCGCCATCGTCAAGGAATTCGAACCCCTGATCCTGCTGCCCATGGCCTTTGGCATGATCCTTGCCAACCTGCCCGGCAGCGGCATCATCCACATGCAGTACTTCGTTGGTGACGGTCTGGAGCACCCCATGTGGGTCGAGATCCTGAACAACGGCGGTCTGGCCGATATGCTCTACATGGGCGTTAAGCTGGGCATCTACCCGCCGCTGATCTTCCTCGGTATCGGCACCATGACCGACTTTGCACCCCTGATCTCCAACCCCAAGAGCCTGCTGCTGGGCGCTGCCGCACAGTTCGGTATCTTCGGTACTTACATGGGCGCCCGTCTGCTGGCCGCTACCGGTCTGGTGGACTTCACCCAGAAGCAGTCCGCTGCCATCTCCATCATCGGCGGTGCCGACGGCCCCACCGCTATCTTCGTTACCTCTCGTCTGGCACCTGAGCTGCTGGGCAGCATTGCCGTGGCAGCGTACAGCTACATGGCACTGGTGCCCGTTATCCAGCCGCCCATCATGAAGGCATTGACCACCTCCAAGGAGCGCTCTGTTGTCATGAAGCAGCTGCGCACCGTCTCCAAGACCGAGAGGATCATCTTCCCCATCATGGTCGCTATCATTGTTTCCCTCATCGTGCCGGATGCCGCCGTTCTGGTCGGTATGCTGATGCTGGGCAACCTGATGAAGGAGTGCGGCGTTGTGGATCGTATCCAGAAGACCGCTGGTAATGAGCTGATGAACATCATCACCATCTTCCTGGCTCTGTCTGTTGGCTGCACCACCAGTGCAAACACCTTCCTGAACACCCGCACCCTGTTCATCATCGTGCTGGGTCTGATCGCCTTCTCCTTCGGCACCGCAGCCGGTGTGCTGTGCGGCAAGGTCATGTACAAGCTGACCGGCGGTCAGGTGAACCCCCTGATCGGTTCTGCCGGCGTTTCCGCTGTGCCTATGGCCGCTCGTGTTTCCCAGAAGGTCGGCCAGAGCGAGAACCCCTCCAACTTCCTGCTGATGCACGCCATGGGCCCCAACGTGGCCGGTGTTATCGGCTCCGCCGTCGCTGCTGGTATCCTCATCAACATCTTCGGCTAAGCATTTCCTGAGATTCCCGCTCCATCGTGGTATTGACCGCGGTGGGGCGGTTTTTGTTTGCATTGTTTTTGTGTACAACTTTTTTGAAATGTGATATACTATATTTTAAGTGATATATCCAGAAATGATTGAAAAGAACAGGTGAAACAATGGCAACAGATCTCGCACAACAATTCTGCGCTTTGCGTGATACGTATATCGAAAAGCAGTTCGGACGCCTGAACGATATGCAGCGGGAGGCGGTGTTCACCACCAACGGCCCTCTGCTCATCCTCGCGGGTGCAGGCAGCGGAAAGACCACCGTGCTGGTCAACCGCATCGCCAACCTCATCCGCTTCGGCTCGGCCCACGGCTCCAGATGGACGCCCCGGGAGGTGACGGAGGACGATGTGAAAGCCCTGCGCACTGCCATCATGACCGGCACCGACGCCCCGTCGTGGCTGGACGGGATGCTGCGGAAGGACGCCGTCCGGAGCTGGAACGTCATGGCCATCACCTTTACCAACAAGGCCGCCGGTGAGCTGAAAGAGCGTCTGCGCCGGATGCTGGGCGGGGAAGAGGGCGACGAGGTGTTCGCTTCTACGTTCCACTCGGCCTGCGTCCGCATTCTCCGCCGCTGGGCCGAGGAGATCGGCTACCCCCGCAGCTTTACCATCTACGACAGCGACGACTCCCAGCGTGTCATGAAGGCTGTGTACAAAGAGCTGAGCGTGGACGACAAGTTCTTCCCGGTCAAAAGCGCCATCAACCAGATGAGCCGCTGGAAAGACCAGCTCATCAGTCCGGAAGAGGCCCTGAAGACCCCGGCCCGGGACACGAAGGGCGCCCTTGCGGCCAAGGTCTATGCCGCCTATGAAAAGAAGCTCAAGGAGGCCGGTGCCTTCGACTTCGACGACCTCATCTATCAGACGGTCATCCTGCTGTCGGAGCACGAGGACGTGCGGGAGTTCTACCAGAATAAGTACAAATATCTGCTGGTGGACGAGTATCAGGACACCAGTGTGGCTCAGTTCCGGCTCGTGAGCCTGCTCACCGGCCCGGAGAAAAACATCTGTGTCGTGGGCGACGACGACCAGAGCATCTACCGCTTCCGCGGCGCGACTATTGAGAACATCCTCAACTTCGAGCGCATCTATAAAGGCACCAGGACCATCCGACTCGAGCAGAATTACCGCTCTACGTCAAATATCCTGAATGCCGCCAACTGTGTCATCCAGCACAACACCGAGCGCAAGGGCAAGACCCTCTGGACGAAGAACGGCGAGGGCGACAAGGTGCAGGTCTACACCGCCGAGAACGAGCAGGACGAGGCCAGCCATATCGCGGACGTCATCGGTCAGCACCTCAAAGAGGGCGGACATCTGGCCGACCACGCCATCCTCTACCGGATGAACGCCCAGTCGGCCCCCATCGAAAGCTACTTCACCCGTGCGGGCATCCCGCATAAGATCGTGGGCGGCCAGCGCTTCAATGACCGCAAGGAAGTCAAGGACATCCACTCCTATATGTCCATCGTGGCGAACCCCCGGGACGATGTCCGACTCCGCCGTATCATCAACGAGCCTGCGCGCAAAATCGGTGCAACGACCATCGAGGTCATTGCTGACTTGGCGGCCCAGCAGGGCATCAGTATGCTGGATGTCATCTCCCATGCCGACCAGTACGCCAAGCTCAGCCGCGCCATCGCGCCGCTGTTCAAGTTCTGGGACATCTACCAGAAACTGCAGGAATCGCTGGAAACGAAGACGCTGGATGAGTTCGCCTCCGATGTCATCGAGATCACCGGCTACCGCGCCATGCTGGAAGCCGACGCCGCCAAGGGCCACGAGGATGCCGCCGACCGTCTGCAGAACCTCGGCCAGCTGGTCAACAACGTCAAGAGCTACTGCGACCAGCACGGCGAAGAGGCTTCGCTGGAAGGCTATCTGGAGGACATCGCCCTCATCAGCGACATCGACAGCTACAACGAGAGCGCTGACCAGGTGGTGCTGATGACCATTCACTCGGCCAAGGGCCTTGAGTTTCCCTATGTATTCCTCATTGGCATGGAAGAGGGCGTCTTCCCCAGTGAGATGAGCAAGTATTCTGAGGCTGACCTCGAGGAGGAACGCCGCTTGGCCTATGTCGGCATCACCCGCGCCAAGAAGGAGCTTTACATCTCCAACAGCGTCACCCGGATGCTCTATGGCCGCACCCAGCGCAACGAGCCCAGCCGCTTCCTCCGGGAAATTGAACCGGAGTACATCGAAGAGACCCGCAGCCCGGTGCTGGAACAACGCTCCCGTCTGGGCGGCTGGGGCAGCGGTTACGGCAGCGATACCGTGCCGGGCGGTGCGTCGGGTTACTCCGGCCCCTCCGGCTGGGGGCGTGCGGCCTCCGGTCACGGCTCGGGCTATGGCAGCCGCAGCGGCTATCTGAATAGAGAATATAACGCACCGATGTCCAATAACCGAGGCTTTGGCTCCGATCACGCGGGCCGGGGAAGTGCTTCGTCGGGTCATGGCGGCTGCAGCTCCGGTTCGGGAAGCAGCGGCTTCGGCTCTGGCTATGGCCGTCCGGCAGCGCCCAAAGCGCCGGTCAGACCCGCAGGCGGCGGTGTGACCTCTTCGCCCCGTCCGGCAGCGGCATCCACCGGCCCCAAACACTATGAGCCGGGCGACATCGTGGAGCACAAGGTCTTCGGGCGCGGCAAGGTGCTGAAAGTCAAGCCCGCCGCCGGCGACCAGATCGTGGAGATCAGCTTCGAGAAGGTGGGCGTGAAGAAGACCATGGCCAACTTTGCGCCCCTTGTGAAGATAACGACGGAGGAATGAGAAAAATGATGACTGTCCGATTGATAGCATATACGCCGGAGCCGGAGAAGGTCGTGGCGGCTGCGGCGAAGCTCTGCTACTCCGACGCCCACATCACCGACCTGCTGGACGGGCTGGATGAGGAAAAGACTGCCCGCTTCCTGACCATGCTCAGCGATCTGGGCCACGCCAGCCCCATCGAGCACGCAAGCTTCACCTTCGGCATCGAGGGCGTCAGCCGTACCCTGCTGGCCCAGATCACCCGTCACCGCATCGCGTCCTTCAGCGTCCAGAGTCAGCGGTACGTCCGTCTGGACGATTTCCGCTACGTCATCCCGCCCGAGATCGAGGCCATCCCCGAGGCAAAGGCGGCGTTCATTGAGAGCATGAACGAGGACGCCAGGCGCTATCTCGACCTCGTGCAGAAGCTGGAAGACGGCCACACCGCCCGCCTGATGGCCGAAGGTCTGCCCGAAAAGCAGGCCCGGGCCAAGGCTTCCAAGCAGGCCAACGAGGACGCCCGCTTCGTGCTGCCCAACGCCTGCGAGACCAAGATGGTGGTGACCATGAACGCCCGCAGCCTGCAGAATTTCTTCCACCTGCGCTGCTGCAGCCGCGCCCAGTGGGAGATACGGCAGCTGGCCGAAGAGATGCTGCGGCTGGTCTACCCGGTGGCACCCCATATCTTCCGCACCGCCGGCCCGGCCTGCGTGTCCGGCCCCTGCCCGGAGGGCAAGATGTGCTGCGGCCGCACCGCCGAAGTCCGCACCCAGTACGCCGCGCTGAAAGGGGAGAAGGCAGAATGAGCAAGGGAAAGCTTCTTGTCATCGAAGGGCTGGACGGCTCCGGCAAGGCCACCCAGGCAAAGCTGCTGGCCTCCCATCTGGCCGAGAGCGGTCGAAGGGTGATGGAGATCACCTTTCCGGACTACGAGAGCGATTCCAGTGCGCTGGTAAAGATGTACCTTTCCGGCCGGTTCGGCGACAAGCCCGACGACGTCAACCCTTATGCGGCGTCCAGCTTCTATGCGGTGGACCGGTACGCCAGCTATAAGACCAAGTGGGGCAGCTTCTACGAGGCAGGCGGCATCGTCATCGCCGACCGCTACACCACGTCGAACGCGGTCCATCAGTGCTCCAAGCTCCCGCTGGAGCAGTGGGACGATTTCCTCCGCTGGGCCTTTGACTACGAATACAGGCTGCTGGGCCTGCCCGCGCCGGACGCTGTGGTGTACTTACAGGTAGACCCCGCCGTGAGCCAGAAGCTCATGACTGGCCGCTACCACGGCGACGAGAGCAGGAAGGACGTCCACGAAAAGGACATCGAATATCTGGCCCGCAGCCGCCGTGCCGCCGAGTACTGTGCGGCGCATCTGGGCTGGGCCACCGTCCATTGCACGGAAAATGGAGCCATGCGCACCATCGAGGAGATTCAGGCCGAGGTGCGGGCGCTGGCGGAAAAAGAGCTCGGATAACCGCGAAAATGGGAGGGATACTATCAATGTATCGTTTGATGCAGCCGTCGGATGAGGCGGCAGTCGTGGCACTGTGGCAGAAAAAACGCGGCGACAGCGCCGAGTTCATCAAGACTGCTCTGGAAAAGTTCGCCGGGGCGGAAAATATCTACGTCGCTGAGGAAAATGACGAGATAGCCGCTGCGGCGCTGGCGGTCCCCGTCACCCTCAAGGGACGCAGCGGCAGCTACCTCTACGGCCTCTGCGGGCAGGGAAGCCTGATTCTGGCAGGACTCGTGGACTATCTCTGTGCGCAGCAGAAGCTGCGGGGCGCGGGCTTCACCGTGGCCGTTCCGGCCGGACAGGAGCAGGCCGCGCTGCTGGAAAACAAGGGTTTCCAGCGGGCTTTTGCCCTCCGCTGCCTGCCCCGGGAGGTGTCCCGCAACCTGTGGAGTCAGGCGGAGTTCGACTCCGTGACGGCCCGCAAGCTCTGTGAGCTGCGGGAGCGCTTCTATCCCGATACCGTCCAGTTCCCGCCGGAGCAGATGGCCGTCGTGCTGACCGACCTCTACGCCCGGGGCGCGACCATCGTGTCCAACGAGAAGGGCTACGGCATCTACTTCCGCCGGGAGGACACCCTCTATTTTGTGGAGCTGATGGCCGATGATGACCGCTCTGCCGAGGTGCTGATGGAAGCGGCCCGGGAGAAGGAGGTCATCGTGGAGCGCGCCGTCATCACAGTGGGCGCGGCTCAGAATCTTTTCCTCGGCGAAGGCACCCGGCAGGACTACGGCATGATACGGTTCGACGCGGAGCCTTTCGATGTGGAAGAAAGTTATATGCGGCTGATGATGGAAAGCTGAACGGAATGGTAAAGGAGTGTGTACATGGCACACGATGTAAAACATAGAAAAAGCAGAAAAGGCGGCGCAGCGAAAATGATCCTGATCGTGCTGCTGATCCTGGTACTGGCGGCGGGCGGCTGTCTGCTGGCCATCCGAAAAGAGATCAATGGCAGTGCTTCCGCCGGCGAACCGGTGAGTGTGAGCATCCAGCAGGGCAGCGGCGTGGCAGCCATCGCCCAGAAGCTCAAGGCGGCGGGCGTCATCAAGTACCCCCACGTCTTCCGCTGGTATGCAGGCAAGCAGGGCGCGGCAGGCAAGCTCCAATACGGCGAGTTCGACCTCGCCCCCGGCAGCTCCTACGACGACATCATCGAGGCACTTTCCGCCTACGCGAAGGCCGACAGCGTCCGGCTGACCTTCCCCGAGGGCACGACGGCCATCGCCATTGCGAAAAAAATGGAGGATGCCGGGCTGTGCAGCGCCGAGGACTTCCTCAAGGAGGCCAACACCGGCGACTTCAGCCAGTACAGGTTCTGGCAGTACGTCCCCGATGACAAGGACGCCCCGGACCGCTTTCTCAAGTGCGAGGGTTATCTTTTCCCGGATACCTACGATTTCCTGAAGGATGACACCGTCCATCATTACGTTGAGACGTTCTATTCTCACTTCGACAAGCAAATCACCGATGAGATGTATGCCGAGATGGAAAAGCAGGGGATGACCCTCTCCGAGGTGGTCACTCTGGCGTCCTTCGTGCAGGAGGAGGCCGGCAACGATCAGGACGATAATGTGGCGCAGGTGTTCCGCAACCGTCTGGCCGAGGGTTCGCCCTACCCCAAACTGCAGAGCAACACCTCCAGCTATGTCCAGAGCGACGCCGACAACAACTACCTCTGGAACTGGGTCGCGCCCTACTACGGCGGCTGGGACAGCATCCCGGAGAACATTCTGGAAGCCTACGACACCTACGCCCGCACCGGCCTCTCCGCCGGCCCCATCTCCAACCCCGGCATCGCGGCCATCCGTGCGGCGCTTGACCCGCAGCCCGACGATGAGGTGAAAGACGCCTATTTCTTTGTCACAGACCTTTCCGGTCACTACTACTACGCCCGCACCTACGCAGACCACCAGAAAAACTGCGATGAGGCGGCTAAAGTTAATAAAAGTATGAAGTAAAAGAGGAATACCATGTTACAGATACCGGAACTTCTGGCCCCGGCAGGCGACCTCGAGCGCCTGCGGTATGCCATCAACTACGGCGCGGACGCCGTCTACTGCGCGCTGCCCGAGTTCGGGATGCGCTCTGCACCCACCAACTTCACCCCGGAGCAGCTGAGCGAGGGCGTCATCTATGCCCACGCCCGGGGCCGCAAGGTCTACCTGACCATGAACACCCTGCCCACCAACGAGGAGGCTGACCGTCTGCCCCAGGCCATCAAGGACGCTGCCGCCGCCGGTGTGGACGCCTTCATCGTGGCCGACCTCGGCGTGTTGGACGCCTGCAAGACCTTCGCGCCCGACATCGACGTCCATATGTCCACCCAGACCGGCATTACCAACTGGGCCGCTGCCCGCGCCGCCTACAATATGGGCGCGAAGCGGGTGGTGCTGGCCCGGGAGATGACCCTGCAGGACATCGCTACCCTCCGCGACAAGACCCCGCCGGAGCTGGAAATCGAGGCTTTCGTCCACGGCGCCATGTGCATGAGCGTCTCGGGCCGCTGCCTGCTCTCCAACTACATGGCAGGCCGCGACGCAAACCGCGGCCAGTGCGCCCAGCCCTGCCGCTGGAAGTACTATCTCAGCGAGGAGACCCGCCCGGGCCAGCTCTATGAGATCGGCGAGAACGAGAACGGCAGCTACATCCTGAACGCCAACGATATGTGTACCGCGCCCTTCCTCGACCTCATCTGCAAGGCGGGCGTGGACAGCCTCAAGATCGAGGGCCGCGCCAAGACGTTCTACTACGTCGCCAGCGTGACGGCGGCCTACCGCCGCGCCCTCGACCAGTATCTGGCCGACCCGATGAACGAGAACTTCGAGCTGCCGGAAGAGGTTTTGGATGAGCTGACCCGCACCAGTCACCGCCACTATTCGCCCGGCTTCTACTTTGGCCGGGAGCAGGCCCGTCAGGCCACCGACAGCGCGACTTACATCCGCGAGTGGGAGTTTGTCGGTACGGTGGACGGCTGGGAGAACGGCGTCGCCAGCTGCCAGCAGCGGGGCAAGTGGAGCCTCGGCGACACGCTGGAAGTGCTCTGCCCGGATGGCCGCAGCATCCCGCTGGACCCCGAGTGGATCAAGAATGAGGCCGGTGAGCTGGTGGAGTCCACGCCCCACGCGATGGAGCGCTATACCATCCCCACCCCGGAGCTGCCGCCGATGAGCCTGCTGCGCCGGAAAGTCTGAGGATCAAAAGCAAAGCCGCCTGTCATTCAACGAATGACAGGCGGCTTTTATCGTTTATTTTCTATTATTCCGGCTTGACCTGCAGCTCCTGCTCGCAGTAGATGCAGCGATACTTGCCGTTGGAGCTCAGCTCGAAGATCTGGTCGCACTCTTCCTCGATGGAGGAGATGCAGCGGGGGTTCTTGCACCGCACGATGTTGACCAGACGCTTGGGGGGCTGGGGCTTTTCCTTCTTGACAGCCTTGCCGTTCTCGATGACGGTCACGCTGATGTCGGGGTCGAGATAGGCCAGCACGTCGAGGTTGAGCCAGGAGGCGTCGCCCTCCACCTTGATGATGTCCTTCCGGCCCGACTCTGCCTTGTGGCTGCGGGCGTTCTGGATGAGGGCCACACTGGAGGTGCGGTTGCCCTTGATGCCCAGCAGGTCCATCAGGCCGATGGCCGTGCCTGCCTTGATATGGTCGATGACGATACCGTTCTGAATTTCATCAATGTTCAGCATCTCAGTTGCCCTCCTTTTCAGCCTTGGGGTCCTTGAGGCCCAGCAGTGTCATGATCAGCGCCATGCGGATGTAGACGGCGTTCTGCACCTGCTCAAAGTAGGCGGCGCGGGGGTCATCGTCCACGTCCAGCGTGATCTCATTGACGCGGGGCAGGGGATGGAGCACGGCCATGTCAGGCTTGGCAAGGGCCATCTTCTCTTTGGTGAGGATATAGCTGTTCTTCAGACGGACATAGTCTTCCTCGTTGAAGAAACGCTCCTTCTGGACGCGGGTCATGTAGAGGATGTCCAGCTCGGGCATGGACTCCTCGAGGCTGCGGGTCTCCTTGTAGGGGATGTGGTTGGCCTCGAGCACGTCGGTGATAATGTAGTCCGGCACACGCAGCTCCTCGGGGCTGATGAGGACGAAGCGGATGTTCTCACAGCGCGCCATGGTCTTGATGAGGGAGTGGACGGTGCGGCCAAACTTGAGGTCGCCGCACAGGCCGATGGTCAGGTCGTTCAGACGGCCCTTGCGGCGGCGGATGGTCATCAGGTCGGTCATGGTCTGGGTCGGGTGCTGGTGGCCGCCGTCGCCTGCGTTGATGACAGGGATGCGGGAGTACCGGCTGGCCCGCAGCGGTGCGCCCTCCTTGGGGTGGCGCATGGCCACGATGTCGGCGTAGCAGGAGACGACGCGGATGGTGTCGGCCACGCTCTCGCCCTTGGATGCACTGGAGACAGTCTCACTCGGGAAGCCGAGGACATGTCCGCCGAGGTTCAGCATCGCGGCCTCAAACGAAAGACGGGTGCGGGTGGACGGCTCGTAGAACAGAGTGGCCAGCTTTTTGTGGGCGGCCACGTCCTGATAGGCAGCCGGGTCGGCGCAGATGCGGTCGGCCAGGTCCAGCAGAGAGGTGATCTCCTGCTGACTGAAATCCAACGGATCGATCAGATGACGCATATTTTTTTGTTTCCCTCCGTCAAAGAAGCTTTCGAAGAATCGAGAAGTCGAAGAAGTTCGTGTAGTAGCTCAACGAACGCATGACGGGATGGCAGAGCCGGTTGTAACATATCTCATCCAGCAGAAGCATGGCCTCGCCCGGGGCCAGACGCATGGCGGCCCGGATGGGCTCGTCGCCGCAGCTGGCCTTGAGGTGGGCCACATTGGAGGCCACCTGCTGGCGGCACTCCCGCTCCAGAACATCGAAGATGTCACCCGACAGGTCGATGCGGGTGTAGTCCCGGTTCCCAAACAGGGCGCGGGGCAGGTAGTCGATGGAGTAGATGACGGGGGTGGTGTCGGCGAGGATGCGCTTCTTGATGCAGATGACATCGTCGCCGGGCTCGATGGCCAGATCACGGGCCAGCTCTTCGCCTGCGCGGACGGGGTAGATCTGGATGCCGTCGGCGTGGGGGTAGCTGCCAAAGCTGCGGATGAGCGGGTAATACTCCAGCTTCTGGTCCAACCGGCTGCGCAGGTTCAGGACACTTCGGTTGACCACTGTGCCGATGCCGCGCACCCGCTCGATGTAACCCGCACGCTCCATCTCGCTCAGCGCATCGCGGATGACGGTGCGGCTGACGCCGAGTTCGGCGGCAAGGTCTACCTCAGCGGGCAGACGGTCGGTCTGTGCATAGCGGCCTGTGCGCAGTTCCTCCAGCAGAGCGCTGACGATGCGGTCGCTGATGACAGCACCACCCAGGCGGCTGGAAGGGGATAAGCTGGAATCTCTCATGGTTCGTTTCCTCCGGTACACGGGCAGGGCGGCCCTGCCTGGACTTCCGAAAAAGCTGTGCCTGAGCACAAAAACTCTTTCTGCAAATATTATAGCATAAATTGACAATGATTCAAACGGCATTTATACTGGAATCAGCCGGAAAGTATGATTTTATTTTGGAGGGATAGAGCAAGAATGGAAATTCTTCTGCACAAAGTGTGCGGCCAGCCCGCAAGCCGCACCATGACCCTGCGCGCCGCCGGGCCGGAGGATGCCGCCGCCTTTTACGCCTTGCAGAACGAGGTGCGGGCCGCGATGCCCCACCCGGAGCAGTTCGTACCCGACACGCTGGAAAACATCGCCCGCTATCTGAAAGAGGACCTGTGCATCGGCGGGTGGGACGGCGGGCGGCTGGGGGCCTACTTCATCCTGCGGTACTGCGGGCAGGACGCGCACAACTACGCCGCCTTTATGGGCATCCCGCGAGAAGAGTGGGACGGCTGGGCCAACGCCGACAGCGCCATCGTCCACCCCGACTACCGGGGCAACGGTCTGCAGCGGAAGCTGCTGGAAGCGGCGCTTGGCCTGCTCCGCCCGGGCATCGTGGGCATCGGGGCCACCGTCAGCCCGGAAAATCAGTACAGCCTCAACAACGCCCTGGCCAGCGGCTTTGAGATCGTCTGCCGCCGGGAGATGTACGGCGGGTATGACCGGTATCTGCTGGCGAAGAGGCTATAAAATGATACAGCTCCGCCTTTCTCCGGAAAGGCGGGGCTGTTCTTTTTTTGCCATGCCGGAAAAGTCATACTATTCATGAATCTACGCTGATATGTCATGAAAAGGACTTGACAAAAATATAGGGGGGGGGGTAAAATGAAAAAAATGGTGACCCTGCAAAAATATAGGAGGTAAAAAAGTATGCGGTTACGGAAAAATATGAAGCGTGCGGCGGCAGCCGCGCTGGCCCTGAGCATGGCACTTTCGGCGGCAGCCCCGGCGGCACTGGCAAAGGATTATTATATCGATGACGGTGATATTACGGTGACCGTTAAGGACAACGGCGACACCTATGTCAGTGTCGGCAATGCGCAAGAAGAGAAAGACGACACGGCGGTGGTCATCAAGGGCGGCAAGAACCCGAACAAACAAACGGAGAACAACTCTGATGGGTCGGCAGCCGACGACACGGCGGACGAGGCTGAAGGACAGAAGCCGGTGGTGGATGCCGAGCCGGGAGAGCCTGCGGAGAATACCGGCACGGAGCTTATCGTCTGGCCCGAGGACGCGAAAAGCGGGGAAGCCCAGGAAAAGGACGACCCGGAGCCTGAAGAAGGAGAGCCGAAGACACCGGACACGCAGAAGCCTGTCGAGGAGGCCGCAGAGGACGACGATGACATCATGACCTTTGAGAACAACACCGCCGGCACGGTGACAAGGGCTGTGAGCGAAGCGGCGAAGCATATCATTACGATCATCAACAACTACACCAAAAAGGATACGACGGTCACGCTCGAAGATGTGAATATCGATGTGAGCGATAATTATAATGCTGCGATGGAGGTACGAGGCGCAGGCGACACGACCCTGAAGCTGGAGGGGGACAATACCTTGAGAGGTGGACATTTTTGTGCGGGCTTGGAAAAGGATGATGAGTACTCTACCGGAAAACTGACCATCACCGCAGAAGATACAAGCGCCTCTTTGAAGGCGTATGGTGGTGATAATAGTGCGGGCATTGGTGGAGGATCTTATGATAGCACCTCGAAGCTGGAAATTGCAAACGGAAAAATCTATGCAGAAAGTGGTTTCAATATGGGTGCAGGCATTGGCGGCGGCATGTACGGAAAAGGTGAAGTGACCATTTCCGGCGGGGATGTGACTGCTCATGGAGGGCATACTGCGGCAGGTATTGGCGGCGGTTTTAGGGGCTCGGGAGACGTTACCATCCTTGGCGGCACGGTAACTGCGATACCTGCTGAGGGCAGTAACTCTAATGTCACAGGCATTGGCGGCGGCTTTGGCTGCGATGAAAAATCGACCGTTCGTATCCTCGGCGGTGTTGTCGATGCCGTGGGCAACGGATGTGGAAGCGGCATTGGCGGAGGCAAAGGTGATGCGCAGGGCGCAGAGGTCGAGATCGGCGGCGGTGCGCAGGTGACTGCAAAAGGCGGCCCGGGCTATGCCAGCCTCGGTGCAGGTGCGGCTATCGGCACAGGCGGCGGAGTACGCGGCAAAGCTGGTAAAGAGCTGGATGTAAATACCAGCGGTGGGGGTACGGTCACCCGTATTGCCTCCAATTCGTCCGCTGGGCATGTGCATACATGGACACTTGTCTCCTCTACTCCCGCGGCTGTCGGTCAGCAGGGCAAAAAAGTGTATGAATGTTCTTGTGGCTCCACAAGGACTGAATACGAGTCTGCACTTCCAGCACCTGCACCTGTGGAGGAGCAGAACAGCAGGAATGCATACGCAGCTTTGACCGTTGAGGGCGCTGCCTATGAGATGCATCAGGAGTCTGCCCGCTACATCGTCACGGCAGATTCTGATACCGCCACCCTCTTCGGCTCTCTGGGCAATCTGGCAGAACTGAAAGCGCAGGGCGTAGATACCCTCGTCTTCCGCACAAAGAGCCGTGAGACGGCGCTGGACATCGACGCCATGCTGTCGCTGGGCACGGAGGACACCCTCTTCACCCTCACCCACAGCGGCAGCTCTGCCACCCTCACCGTGGGCGGCGCAGACCACAGCGAACTGATCCACTAACTAACCAACCCCCAAGGCGGAGAGTTTCCGCATCCCTCCGCTTTGTACGAAAAGCCCCCGGCACGTTCCGCAGCGTGCCGGGGGCTTTTTTGGTTATAGAGATGACGCTTTCCTTCGCCTAAGGCTCTCCCTCTGGGAGAGCTGGCGCGGAGCGCCTGAGAGGGCAAGGATGCTGAGACAAAACAAAAACACAGCGATAAGATGACTCTATCAAAAGCCAATGCTTATCGCTGTGTAGATGCTCTTTCGTGCCGGGCTTGCCCTCTCCGTCACGCCTGCGGCGTGCCACTGCCCGGGTTGCGGCTCCCAGCGTCTGCTTCGCTGCCGCTCGCATCCTGCTGGCCGCGGCCCCAACAGCTCCTCCCTGTTTCCGCCGCTGGCGGCGGTCGTCGCCGTTGCTCCCAAAGGGAGAGGCCTTGGCAGGCCGGGCCACTTTTTACTGGACGCCTGAGGCCCGATATGGCGTAAAAGGGCGGGCCTTGCTACAGAGGGCAGCAGCTTCGAGACAACGCTCCTTGTCAAGCTGTCGCTGGCCTAGACAGCGGAGCACTACCGTTTCCGAGATATTGTGCTTCGCTCGTCCAGACGAAAGCTGACCGACATGCCAATGGCTCCCCCTTTGGGGGAGCTGGCGCGGAGCGCCTGAGAGGGCAAGGATGCTGCCAAACAGCTCTTGCACTGCGATAGGATCGCTCTGCCGAAGAACCTGCTTACCGCTGTGCAGCAACTTTAAGGTTCTCGTTCATCTTATGCCGTACCACCAGCAGGCAGGCCAGATGCACCAGTGCCGTCAAGATCCAGCTGACGGGGTAGCTGAGGTAAAGCATCGTGGTGGTGTGGAACAGCCGGAAGATGGTGGCGATCCAGACGAGGCGGAGCAGGCAGCTGCCCACGAGGCTGACCACCATCGGCAGGACGGAGTAGCCCCGGCCGCGCAGGCAGCTGGCCAGAACATCCATGCAGCCGCAGAGCAGATAGGTGGTGCAGATGATGTGCATACGGGCCAGACCGGCAGTCACCACGACCTCATCGGAGGAGTAGAAGTGGAGCAGCGGTTCGCCCAGCAGGGAAGCACCGCCGCCCAGCACGAGGCCGGTGACGGCGGCGCAGAGCAGGCAGTTGCGCATGACGCGGTCCAGGTTGTCGTACCGGCGGGCGCCCATGTTCTGGCTCGTGAAGGTGACAGCGGCCTGGGCGAAAGCGTTCATGGCGGTATAGACGAAGCCCTCGAGGTTGGAAGCGGCAGAGTTGCCGGCCACGACGATGGAGCCGAAGGAGTTGACCGCCGACTGGATGACGACGTTGGAGAGGCTGAACACGGTGCTCTGCAGACCGGCAGGCAGGCCGATGCGCAAGATCTGGCCCAGAGCCCCCGCATGGAAGCCCAGATGGCCGAGGTCGAGGTGGAGCGGGCCTTTCTCCTTCACCAGCAGGGCCGTGACCATGCAGGCGGAGACGGTCTGGCTGATGATGGTGGCCAGAGCGACGCCCGCCACGCTCATGGAGAAGAGGATGACGAACACGAGGTTCAGCACCACATTGATGGCGCCCGCCACGGCCAGACAGAACAGAGGCCGCCTGGTGTCGCCCACGGCGCGCAGGAGGGCCGAGCTGAAGTTGTACAGCATGGTCATGGGCATGCCGATGAAGTATATCTTGAGGTAGAGGGTGGACAGGCCGATGACGTCCTCCGGGCAGCTCATCAGCTCCAGCAGGACGCGGGCGGCAAAAAAGCCCACCACGGCCAGAAAGAAGCCGCTGACGAGGCCCAGCGCCACGGAGGTCTGGACGGTGTTGCGGACGCCCTCATCATCCTTCGCGCCGAAGCAGCGGGCCGCAACGACGTTCGCGCCCAGCGACAGGCCCACGAACAGGTTGACCAGCAGGTTGATGAGCGCACCGTTGGAGCCGACAGCGGCCAGCGCCGTGCTGCCCGCAAAGCGTCCCACGACGACGACATCGGCTGCGTTGAACAGCAGCTGCAGGATGCTGGATGCAGCCAGCGGCAGGGAAAACAGGATGATCTTTTGCAGCATGGGGCCGCTGGTCAAATCGCCTGTCCGGGTATTCTGTGCCATGAAAATGCTCTGCCTCCTCAAATATCAGATGGTACTCACGAAAAAACGCGCCGCTCAACAGCGAGCGACGCAGATAGTATTATAATACGGTTTCAGGTAAAATACAAGTAAAATCAAAGCTTTTTCCGTACAAAAATGCACCCCCGCACACAGGGTGCAGGGGTGCGGATGGATGTTTGCGAAACAGAACGCTTACTTCTGGGGCTTCATGTAGATGTGGTGAGGCAGACCGGCGATGTAGAGCGGGGTCAGCTCAGCCTGGATGAGGGGCCGTGCGTAAGCAAGGAAGTCTTCCGTCATCTGGGTGTGATTCTCGTTCATCCAGCTCAGCGGCACCTTCTTCTCGAGATTTGCGACCTCGCTGATGGGGTGCAGCTCAGTGGTACACTGATAGGGACTGTTGGAGATGCGCTTCAGGGCCACCATCTGGCCGGTGACGCCCTCAAACGCAGCCTTGACCGCAGCACCGCCGACCTGATAGGCCTCGGTGATGTCGGTGCGGCTGGTCAGGTGGCCGGCGCAGCGCTGCAGGGTGGAAAGCTCGATGCAGCGGGTCTTGGTGTCCAGATTGCGGGCCACGACGTTGGCCAGATAGCGGGCGGTGCCGGTCAGGGCCTTGTGGCCGAAAGCGTCCACCGCGTGGACATCGTCGGCCAGCTCACAGACATAGCGGCCATCCTCGAGCTTGACGCCCTCAGACACCGCGATGACGATGCTGGGCTTCTTCTCCTGCATCACGCGCACCTTCTCGATGAAGTGCTCCACATTGAAGGGGACTTCGGGCAGGCAGATCATGTCCACGCCCTCGCAGTCGTCGCTCTTGGCCAGTGCGGCGGCGGCGGTCAGCCAGCCGGCGTTGCGGCCCATGATCTCGACGACGGTGACATACTTGGTGCCGTAGACGGTGGCGTCGCGGATGATCTCCTTCATCACCACGCCGATGTACTTGGCCGCAGAGCCGTAGCCGGGGGTGTGGTCGGTGACCATCAGATCGTTGTCGATGGTCTTAGGCACGCCCATGAAGCGGATGTCGCTCTGGATGCACTCGCCGTACTCAGCCAGCTTGCCGATGGTGTCCATCGAGTCGTTGCCGCCGATGTAGAAGAAGTAGCCGATGTCCAGCTTTTCGAGGATGGCGAAGAGCTTCTTGTACACGGCCTCGTCGGTGTGCCAGTCGGGCAGCTTGTAGCGGCAGCTGCCGAGGAAGCTGGAGGGGGTGCGCTTGAGCAGCTCGATGTCGAGGTCATCGGTCAGCAGGGTGGACAGGTCCACGACCCGCTCCTCCAGCAGACCGGCGACGCCGTTGCACATGCCGTAGACGATGTCCGCGCCGCGGCTCTTGCAGCTCTCGAACACACCAGCCAGACTTGCGTTGATGACAGAGGTGGGGCCGCCGGACTGGCCAACGATTGCATTTTTACCCATGATGATTTCTCCTTTTTTGTTTTTCTGTTTCGGCTTTATAACGAAGCCGTTTTCTAAGCATTGCACACCGTCTGAGCGGTCTTTTTGCCTGCATACTGCGTTGCTTTCCCTTGCAATCCGTCAGGATTGCTGCGGAAAATCGCCTTGTCTGCCGACAAAAATCCTCGCCATTCGGCGTACCCTGCTTACGAAAACAACTTCTTTAATCGTGCAGGAGCACGAAAACAGACGCGGGGAAGGGGAGAAGCGAGTTTCCTTACAGGCAGATGTGGCGGGGCGTACCGTTGACGTAGACGGGGGTGACCTCGTCGAGGATCAGTGGGCGGGCGTATTCCTCGAACGCCGCCGTCACCTGCATCCCGTCGGGGGTGATCCAGTCCAGCGGCACCTTCTTTTCGAGGTTTGCCACCTGCTGTACGTCCACCGCTTCGGTGATGCACTGGTAAGGATGCTCGGAAACGCGCTTGAGCGCGATCATTTTGCCCGTCTCACCGGCAAAGGCTGCGGCTGCCGCTGCGCCGCCCACGGCGTAGGCCTCGTTGACGTCGGTGCGGCTGGCCAGATGGCTGGCGCAGCGCTGCAGCGTCGAGAACTCGATGGCGCGGCTCTTGCAGTTCAGCTTGTCGTGGATGAGGTCGGACAGATAGCGGCTGGTGCCGCTGAGGATGGCTTTGTGGCCGAAGGCGTCCAGCTGGCCTGCCGTGGACACGAGGTCGCACAGATAGGTGCCGTCGGCGGTCTTGACACCCTCGCTGGCCGCGATGATGACGTTGGACTTCACCCGCTGCAGCTCATCCACTCTGGCGAGGAACTTGTCCTGGTCAAAGGGGACTTCCGGCAGAAGGATGAGGTCGGGGCCGTCGCTGTCGTCGCCGCCTGCGAGGCAGGCCGCACCGGCCAGCCATCCGGCATGACGGCCCATGATCTCGGCCACAGTCACGCTGCGGATGTCGTAGACGGAGGAGTCACGGATGACTTCCTTGAGGATGGTGGCGATGTACTTGGCCGCAGAGCCGTAGCCGGGGGTGTGGTCGGTGAGGCAGAGGTCATTATCGATGGTCTTGGGTACACCGATAAAACGCACCGCACTGCCTACCTGTGCGCCGTAGCGGCTGAGCTTGGCGATGGTGTCCATCGAGTCGTTGCCGCCGATGTAGAACACCGCGCAGATGTCGTACTTGTCAAACAGGGCGAACAGCTTGACGTAGGGCGTGGAGTCCGCCTCCGGCTCGGGGAGCTTGTAGCGGCAGCTGCCCAGATAGCTGGACGGCGTGCGCTTGAGCAGCTCAATGCTGAGCCGGTCGTCCAGCAGGACGTTCAGCTCCACAAGTTCCTCTTTCAGCAGTCCCTCGATGCCGTATTTCATGCCGTAGACCTTGTCTGCGCCCAGACTGCAGGCGGCTTTATAGACGCCTGCGAGACTGGAATTGATGACGGCGGTAGGGCCGCCGCTCTGGCCGATGATGACATTCTTGGCCATGAGAACCTCCTTGTACCATTTACCGATAAATTGGACTTCCTGTGCGCCGCAGCACCGCTCCGCGCTGTCCCCGTTTCGCGGTCCGTACACCCTGCACGGTGTACGGACGGGGGAACAGCCAACAATCGATGACTGCAACTCGCACAAAAATTCTGGCAGGTAGTGCAAGCACTTCGAGAAATGTGTGCAAAAACCTGCTCTTCTTCTATTGTAACCGTTTTGCCTGTTGTATGCAAGTCCTAATTGGTTGCAGAGGCAAAAAAATTATGATAAAATAGGTACTGCACAGCTCTGCCGGGCCGGAAAGCGGGGATAACCCGCCGACGCCCGGGCAGACTAAGAGCAGAACCAAACGAAAGCGGGAACACCTTTATGGGCATTTCACACGATTATCATAGCACGGGCCGGAGCCGCAGAGGCGGTTCCGGCGGCGTCATCCGGTTTGCAGGGGCCGTGGCCGGCATCCTGCTGGTGAGCTTCGCCATCACGGCCATCCTTGAGCACGGACAGGCACAGCCCGAAGAGCTGCCCACCGTGACGGCCAACGGCACGGCGCAGAACATTCTGGCCCCGCTGCCCATGCAGGGCGTGGCGGACAGCACCACCGACAGCGCCGTCAGCGGCGGGGAGAACGCAGCGGCAGACGGCACGCCCGCCGTGACCCTCGAGCAGTTCGGCCCGGCCCGTCAGACGGCGGGAGCCTACAGCGTCAAAGCCTACGACAGCAGCGTCATCCGCCAGCCTGCCAGCGGCCAGGTCGATTTGAGCTACTTCTCCGATGCCGCCTTCCTCGGCGACAGCCTGACGGTGGGTTTCTCCGACTATAAGATCAACCTCGGCGGAGCGCTCATCTGCGGCTACACCGGCGTCGGTCCGGATGCCATCGTCAACCGCAGCGCCGTCAAGAGCAGTGTGCGGGGCGAGGAAGTCGCGCTGGACGTGCTGGCCGCTGCTCAGCCCAAGAAGCTGTATATCCTGCTGGGGACCAACACCCTGACCACCGTGGGCGCGGCGGATCGCTTCCTCGCTTACTACGGCCAGATGCTGGACGTGCTGCGCCAGACGCTGGGGGAGGACTGCGTCATCTATGTTGAGTCCATCCCGCCCGTCCGCCCCGAGGCCGCAGCGGAGAAGCCGGGCCTTGCCTCGGACATCATCCGCTCGGTGAACGAGCAGCTGGCCCTGCTGGCCGCAGATAAGGGCTGTGTCTACCTCGATTTGTGGGAGACGCTGGCCGACGGCGAGGGCAACCTGAAAGAGGTGCTGGCTGCGCCGGACGGCGTCCACTTCTCGGCGGGCAACGGCTACGGCGCGTGGGTGACCTATCTGCGCAACCACGCCAAGTATTCTGCCGATAATGCATGGACACCCGGCAGTGCCTATGCAGGCTGAGCGGCAGAAACAAGACCATACCATAAATGAAAAGCCGTGTTCTGAGCGTTGATTCGCCCAGAGCACGGTTTTTTCGTTAAAATGCTGTAAGTGGGAGAGATTTTTTCGTTGGGATGCCGAAATTTCAAAAAAGGATTGACAAATATAATGGTATAATAAAATCGGCAGATTTGCCAAAGAAATATAAAAGAAAATGGGAGAAATTCAACGATGAGATGGATGAAACGATTGGCCGTCGGCGTTCTGGCGGCAGGCATGGCGCTTGCTCTTCTGACTGCTTGCGGCAGCAGCAAAAATGACGGCGTTGCACCGCCGGTGCCGATTACTCCGCCGAAGACAGAGGCTCCCAATGAGACCATTACCGGCCACAATGTGGGAGGCCAGTATCGGTATCTCCAATACCGTGTGGTTGGCACATCCGGTATGGGCGAGCTGAAATATGTGGTAACAAACGGCAGTGATGGCAGCACTTATGTTGGAAACGATGATAAGGGCGTGATTATTTCTCGTTGGAGTAGGGAGACGGATTACAGAGTAGATAATACGGCGAAGAAGATCGAGAGCTCTGACCCCTCTGCGAGAACACTCGACGAGTCAGCACTCCACTTTTTTTCTTATAATAATGGTGATTTTCCGATTTCAACGGAATTCAAGTGCTACAGTGTTAAGTACAACGGAAAAGAATACCTGGCAGAAGAAGGCAGAATTGTGAATGGTTACAAATATATCTTCTACTACGAATCTGCGGCATCTACGGCACCGGCCTATATGATGATGGAGGAACCCGATGGGAGTGAGTCGGGTATGATCAAGATCGAGGGCTGGGTCGTCGGCAACGACATGGATTCCGTGATCCCGGAGCAGTATAGAACGCCGAAGCCTGTTTATAGCAAGTTGCGCTACTCCAGCTACGACGGGTATAGTGCTTAAATTATCGTTGTGTATTCAGAACGCAGGCTGCGATAAATGATCTCTGCGCCCCGGGGCCGGATATGGCTCCGGGGTTATTTGGTGCCTTCGGCGCAAAAACGACCCCGCCCCCTGCGGATGCAGAGAGCGGGGTCGTTGGTTTTTATGGAGAAGGGCAGAGGGACGAATTACTTCATCTTGCTCTTGGCCTTCATGCGCTGCTCGTGGTTGAGGATCTGCTTGCGGATGCGCAGGTTCTCGGGAGTGACCTCCAGCAGCTCGTCCTGAGCCAGGAATTCGAGGCAGCCCTCGAGGCTCAGCTTGCTGATGGGGATGAGGCGCAGAGCATCGTCAGAGCCGGAAGCACGGGTATTGGTCAGGTGCTTGGTCTTGCAGACGTTGACATCGACGTCCTCGCCGGAAGCGGTGTAGCCGATGACCATGCCCTCGTAGACCTTCTCGCCGGCGCCCACCAGCAGAGTGCCGCGCTGCTGCGCGTTGAACAGGCCGTAGGTGACGGCCTCGCCGGTCTCAAAGCTGACCAGAGAACCGGTGGAGCGGTTGGCGATCATGCCAGCCCAGACGTCGTAGCCGTCAAAGATCTGGTTGATGATGCCCTCGCCGTGGGTATCGGTCAGGAACTGGTTGCGGTAGCCGAACAGGCCGCGGCTGGGCATCCGGAACTCCAGACGCACACGGTCAGAGCCCAGGGACTCCATCTGCTGCAGGATGGCCTTGCGCTGGCCCAGACCGGTCATGACGGCACCCTGATACTGGGTGGGCACGTCGATGACGACATGCTCCATGGGCTCGTAAGTCTTGCCGTCGATCACCTTGGTCAGAACGTGCGGGGGAGAGACCTGCAGCTCGTAGCCCTCGCGGCGCATGGTCTCGATGAGGATGGACAGGTGCATCTCACCACGGCCCATGACACGGAAGGAATCGGTGGTGGCGGAGTCCTCCACCTTCAGGGCCACGTCCTTCAGCAGTTCCTTCTGCAGACGGTCGCGGATCTGGCGGCTGGTGACGAACTTGCCCTCACGGCCGGCCAGCGGGCTGTCGTTGACCGAGAAGGTCATCTCCACGGTGGGGTCGTTGATCTTGACGAAGGGCAGCGGCTCCACATTGGAGGGGCTGCACAGGGTGTTGCCGATGGTCACATCCGGCAGACCGGAGAAGGCCACGATATCGCCTGCGGTGATGTTGTCGCAGGGCTGACGGCCGTTGGCCTGGAAGTCGTACAGCTTGGTCAGACGGCCGCGCATCTTCAGGTCGGGGTTGTGCCAGTCGCACACGACCACTTCCTCGCCCACCTTGGCAACACCGTTCTGGATGCGGCCGATGCCGATGCGGCCCACGAAGTCGTTGTAGTCCACAGAGGACACCAGCATCTGGAAGGGAGCCTCGGGGTCGCCCTCGGGCGGCTTGATGGTGCTCAGCAGGGTGTCGAACAGGGGGACCAGGTCGGTGCCGGGTACATCGGGGTCAAGGCTTGCAGTGCCGTCACGGCCGCAGCAGAACAGCATGGGGCAGTCCAGCTGCTCGTCGGTAGCGCCCAGGTCCATCAGCAGGTAGAGGACCTCGTCGATGACTTCCTTGATGCGGGCGTCGGGACGGTCGATCTTGTTGATGGCGACCACAAGGCTCAGATTCTGCTGCAGAGCCTTCTGCAGCACGAAACGGGTCTGGGGCATGCAGCCCTCAGCAGCGTCCACCAGCAGCAGAACGCCGTTGACCATCTTCAGCACGCGCTCGACCTCGCCGCCGAAGTCGGCGTGGCCCGGGGTATCGACGATATTGATCTTGACGCCCTTGTAGGTGCAGGAGCAGTTCTTGGCCAGAATGGTGATGCCGCGCTCACGCTCGATATCGCCGCTGTCCATCACGCGCTCGGCCACGGCCTGATTGTCGCGGAAAGCGCCGCTCTGGCGCAGCAGGGCGTCCACCAGCGTGGTCTTGCCGTGGTCAACGTGAGCGATGATAGCGACATTGCGCAAATCGTTACGAACCATAAAATACAACCTCTCTATTTTGAATCTCAGTAGAAGTTACGTCATACGATTTAAGTTTATATCATCCGGGGGTGGTTTGTCAAGATTGTATAAAAATTTTTTGATGGATTCGGCGTTTTGCCCGAGAATCGGCGATCGATTTGGGCGGCATTACAGCGCGAAACGTGATATACTTAATGTACTAAAGTTGGATGATTCCGTTGGAGGTGTGTCTATGAAACTGACGTTTTTGGGTGCCAACCACGAAGTGACCGGCAGTTGTACCCTCTTGGAAGCGGCGGGACAGCGCTACCTCATCGACTGTGGTATGGAACAGGGCAAGGATGTCTATGAGAACCAGCCCATCCCCGTTGCGCCGGGCGAGATCGACGGCGTGCTGGCCACCCATGCCCATATCGACCACACGGGCCTTCTGCCTCTTCTGGTGCGCAACGGCTTCCGGGGCAGGATCTATGCCACCAGGCCCACGGCAGAACTGTGTAGCATCATGCTGCGCGACTCGGCGCACATCCAGGAATTCGAAGCCGAGTGGAAGAACCGCAAGGGCCAGCGCTCCGGCGCAGAGCCTGTGGAACCCATGTATACCATTCAGGACGCCGAGGCAGCCATCGCGCTGTTCCGTGGCTATGATTACAATAAAGAGATCGAGCTTGCGCCCGGCATCGTCATCCGCTTTGTGGATGTGGGCCATCTGCTGGGCTCGTCCAGCATCGAGATCTGGGTGACGGAGAACGGCGCGACCACAAAGCTGGTCTTCTCCGGCGACATCGGCAACCTCGACCAGCCGATCATCAAAGATCCCACGTATCTGAAGGACGCGGATTACGTCTTTATGGAGTCCACCTACGGTGACCGCAGCCACGGCCCGCGGCCTGACTATGTGGCCGAGCTGGCGAAGATCCTGCAGCGCACTTTCGACCGCGGCGGCAATGTGGTTATCCCGAGCTTTGCAGTGGGCCGCACTCAGGAACTGCTCTACTTCATCCGCGAGATAAAGGAAAAGAACCTGGTCACCGGCCACGGCTGCTTCCCGGTGTACATCGACAGCCCGCTGGCCATCGAGGCCACCCGAATCTTCAAGGACACCGACTCCTCCTGCTTTGATGAAGAGACCAACGCCCTGCTGGCAAAGGGCATCGACCCCATCCAGTTCCCGGGCCTGAAGGTCAGCGTCACCAGCGATGAGTCCCGTGCCATCAACACCGACCCCGTGCCGAAGGTCATCATCTCGGCCAGCGGCATGTGTGAAGCGGGCCGTATCCGCCACCACCTCAAGCACAACCTCTGGAGGAAGGAATGCACCATCCTCTTTGTGGGCTATCAGGCCGTGAACACGCTGGGCCGCTCTCTGCTGGAGGGTGCGGACAACGTGAAGCTCTTCGGCGAATCCATCGAGGTGCAGGCGGAGATCTGCCAGCTCACCGGCCTTTCGGGCCACGCCGACAGGGAGGGCCTGCTGAAGTGGGTCAACTCCTTTGAGCCGAAGCCCAAGCGGGTGTTCATCATCCACGGCGAGGATGAGGTGGAGAACATCTTTGCCCAGACCCTCACGGAGCAGGGCTTCAACGCCTGCGCACCTTATAATGGTGAGCAGTGGGCCATCGGTGCCGAGGGTGCAGTCTGCCTGAAGGAAGGCACCCGTATCCGCATCGAGCACCACATCAGCGAGGGTGCAGCCCGTGCGGCTACCGTCTTCCAGCGCCTGCTCAATGCCGGCAAGCGCCTGCTGCGGGTCATCGAGCACAACGAGGGCGGCGCCAACAAGGACCTCGCCAAGTTCGCCGACCAGATCAACGCTCTCTGCGACAAGTGGGACAGATGAGGCAAACATCCCGGCGGCATAGCTGCTCCGAAAATATCGTTCTGAAATAAAATGATGGAAAACCGACCCGAGTTCGTGTATCCTCACACGGCTCGGGTCGGTTCTTTTTTGCGTCCAAAAGAGGAAAACACAGTTTTCTGTGCGCTTTTGCAAAAGGTTCCGACTATCTCATGAGAATCGTTGACTTTGAACATTTGAAATGCTACCATATGGCACAAGAAAAGGCAAAGATAACGAAATAAAGTTGTTTCGTGAGTGCAGAGGCCGGAATCTGTGCTGGAAACGGCTCGAAGTTTTTGCCTGCGTGCGGATGGTATCGGCAGAAGCCTCCGCACAGGAAATGACCGCATTGCATCATTCGATCAAAAAGTCAACAAAAGAAAGGTCGTGTTCTCTATCGCTATCAAAGAATATTCCATGTCCCGGGACTCCACCCGGCAGCTCTCACCCAGCTTCAAGGTGTGGGAGTTTGCCTGCAAGGGCAGCGACGTCGTGCTCCTCGACGACGAGCTGGTAGTGCTGCTGCAGTGCATCCGGGAGCACTTCGGCAAGCCGGTACATATCACCAGCGGATACCGCACCGCTGCCCACAACGCTGCCGTGGGCGGCAGCAAGTCCAGCCAGCACCTTCTGGGCCGGGCGGCGGATTTCCGCGTCGAGGGTGTGCCGGTGGCTGCCGTCGCCGCCTACGCTGAGACTCTGCTGCCCTCCCGGGGCGGAATTGGACGGTATCCGAAGGACGCCGCCCACCCGAAGCGCAGCACCGGCTGGGTGCATATCGATACCCGGGCGGGCAAGAGCCGGTGGAAGATGTAAAAAGACTCTGAAACGGTTATTGCGATTACAATATGAAAGCGGCCCTCTCCCGGAAAGGGGAAGAGGGCCGCTTTCTTGCAGCAACGCCCCCGCTGGTGGAAACACTGGCAGGGGCGTTAGGTTTATGAATCGGCGCGCAGGAGGTCGGCGGGTCGGATGTGCAGGATGTCGCAGAGTGCAAAGAGATTATCTGTTTTGGGCATCCCGGCGCCTCGCTCATAATAGCCGATCGTGCCGATGGTGACACCAAGCTTCTCCGCAAGCTCCAGCTGCGTCAGCCCGGCGGCCTGCCGTGCCTCGCGGATGATACGGGCAGATTCGGGATGGCTGCGGGTGGCCATAAAGAATCACCTCTTTTGCTTATTGTGTCTTGATAATATCACATAAAATCTAAAAAGCAAGAAAAAATATCTTGGGAGGATTCGAGAAAATGCTGATATCTAAGCGCCCTAAAAAGACACAAACGACCCGCCGAAGAATGCGGGAGGGAGGCGGAAAGACTCACACCCGAGCCAGAAGCTCTGCGGGTGTAAATGCCATAACGCTGCTTTTGGTGAAGTCCCGGACATTGCGGGTAATGATGTAGTTGGCATGGATCCGCTCAGCGGTGACGCTCTGAACTGCATCTTCAAAATCAGCCCAATGCAGCGCAGCTGCCTTAGACACGTCGGCAGAAGTGAGGTCTGCAAATTCGAAGATCAAGCCGAGCCGCTGGAGAACATCTTCGATTTTCTCCGGAGTAAGCTGTTTACGCATGATGTAGACCAAATTCGCAAACGTCAGCGCAGAGATATACCCCTTTGCCTGCTCAGTTTCGCAGAGCTTCCAGACAAGAGAGGATTCTTTGACGAACTCGGGACGGTTCAGCAGAACATCCAGAATGATATTTGCGTCAATCAGTAACACCATACTTTTCTGCCAGCCTTTCCGATTTTGCTTCGTCAAGCTCAATATCGCCGTGCAGGATGCCGGTCAAAGAGTCCGTCAGATAAGATACCGCAGCCCCCTTCGGGATGAAACGCCCAACTTCGCGCCCGTTTTTCGTGACGATGATTTCCTGACCGTTCAGAACCAGATTCAGGTAGCGTCCAAAATTATTCTGCATTTCCGTTGCAGTAGCAGTTGCAGCAACCATAAAGGCACCTCCTTGTTTTAGCTATTTTTAGTATACTCCATAATAGCTAAAATATCAAGAGAACGTGCAAAAAAAGCAGGGAAGAGAGCGGCGGTTCGAATGAACAAAAAATAGAAGTGCGACCAGAACATAAGAAAACCGCCCAGATCCTGACGGATCTAGGCGGTTTTTACGTGGAGCGGGCAATGGGAATCGAACCCACCTCCTCAGCTTGGAAGGCTGATATACTAGCCGATGTACGATGCCCGCATATTCTGTTTTGCCGGGATGCAAGCAGTATTATAGCATGATTCGCGGCAAATGTCCAGCATTTTTTGCCCAAAGTGAAGAAGGAGAAGAAACCTTTGCCGCTGAGCTGGCGTTTGCCTGTTTACTTTGGAGCAGTTTTATTGTAAAATAGACAGGAGATAAAACCGGCGGCGCACAGCGCGGCCAAATCTGATACAGGTGGTGTATGTTATTATGGCATTGAAATATCAGCGTATCCTTCTGAAGATCAGCGGCGAGGCCCTCGGCGGCGAAAAAGGGACCGGTTTCGACGAGCCGACCATGGACGCGATCTGCGGCGGCGTAAAGAAGGCCCATGAGCTGGGCGTTCAGATCGGCATCGTCGTGGGCGGCGGCAACTTCTGGCGCGGCCGTTCCAGCGGCAGGATGGAGCGTACGCTGGCCGACAAGATCGGTATGCTGGCAACGGTGATGAACGCTCTGGCTGTCTCCGACAAGCTGGAGCAGCTGGGTGTGCCGACCGAGGTGTTCACCTCCATCACCATGCCGCAGGTGGCCCCGGCCTTCACCCGCAAGGACGCTCTCCGCGCAATGGACGAGGGCAAGATCGCCATCTTCGGCGGCGGTACGGGCAACCCCTTCTTCTCCACCGACACGACCACTGCCCTGCGCGCCGTTGAGGTGAGCGCAGACATCATGTTCAAGGCCACGATGGTGGACGGCGTCTATGACAAGGACCCCCACAAGTACCCCGACGCTAAGAAGTACGAGACCCTTACCTTTACCAAGGTGCTGGAAGACCGTCTGGCTGTTATGGACGGCACTGCCGCCACCCTCTGCCGGGACAACAAGCTCCCCATCCTCGTGTTCGACCTGGCCGATCCCGACAACATCGCCCGCGCTGTGCAGGGTGAGAATGTGGGTACACTGGTCTACGAGGGCTGAGCATACCGCCCCGCTTCCGACAATAGAATATCCCAGACGCCTTTTCGCGGCTGGTGAGAATTGATAACAAACAGGAGACAAGGACAATGAGCAGCAACACCAAGGCATTCGAAGACAAGATGAAGAGCGCAGTCGAGCATCTGGAGCGCGAGCTGAAGACCGTGCGCGCAGGCCGCGCCAACCCCGGCGTTCTGGACAAGGTGACCGTGGATTACTACGGTTCTCCCACGCCCATCCAGCAGGTGGCTTCTGTGGCTGTCAGCGAGGCCCGCACCCTGACCATCACCCCGTGGGACCGCACCCTGCTGCGTGCCATCAGCAAGGCGATCCTGGCCAGCGATGTGGGCATCAACCCCATTGATGACGGCCAGACCATCCGTCTGAACTTCCCGGCTCCCACCGAGGAGCGCCGCAAGCAGCTGGCCAAGGAAGTCTCCAAGATGGGCGAGGAGGCAAAGGTCGCCGTCCGCAACGTCCGCCGTGACGCCATGGATAAGGCCAAGGCCATGAAGAAGGCCGGTGAGCTGACCGAGGACACCCAGAAGACCATGGAAGAGGACGTCCAGAAGCTGACCGACAAGTATGTGAAGAACATCGACGCTGCCGTGGAAGAGAAGCAGAAGGAGATCATGTCCGTCTGATTCCGACTGTAGGCAAAGCAGGGAGGTGCCGTGCGCTGAAAGAAGGTGCGCGGCACTTTTTGCCAGACGAGACGTAGAGGAAGAAGAGCATGGAGCATTCAAAGGATTTTGCGAAGGGGCTGTCCATCGGCATCATCATGGACGGCAACGGCCGCTGGGCCAAGAGCCGCGGCCTGCCCCGCACCGCCGGCCATAAAAAGGGCGCACAGGTCTTTCAGGACATTGCGGACTACTGCGATGAACTGGGCGTAGAGTCGGTGTATTTTTACGCATTCTCGACCGAAAACTGGAAGCGTCCTGCCGAGGAGGTAGGCGCGATCATGCGGCTGTTCGGCGAATACCTCATCAAAGGCTTCGACTACGAGAACCGGAACGTCCGCATCTGCTTCATGGGAGACCGCACGGTGCTGGAGCCCAAGCTGCAGGAGCTGATGAACAAGCTGGAGCGTGACTCTGCCTGCAAGACCGGCCTGACCATCAACATCGCCATCAACTACGGCGGACGGCCTGAGATCGTCCGGGCGGCCCGGAGCCTCGCGGCCAGGGCGGCTGCGGGCGAGCTGAAGCCTGAGGACATCACGGAAGAGGCTCTTTCGGCCCAGATGTACACCGCCGGCCAGAAAGACCCCGACTTCATCCTCCGCCCCAGCGGAGAAAAGCGGCTCTCCAACTTCATGCTCTGGCAGGCGGCCTACTCCGAACTGGTGGAAATGGACGTTCTGTGGCCTGATTTCACCCGTGATGACCTCGATGCCGCCATCATGGAGTTCAACCGGCGCTCCCGCCGCTTCGGCGGACTCTGAGAGCAGCAACTGATACGCAAGATGCCGCGCAGCGTGCGCGGCCCCCGGAGAGCGCCCGGTATTTCCTCGGGCGCTGACGCTGCAGACCCTGCCAGAGCAGGGGAGCGGCTCCCGGACGAAACAAAGGAGAACATGAAACTATGAAAACACGAATCATCACAGCCGTGGTGGGCCTGATCGTTCTGGCAGGCGTCCTGTTCACCTTCGATACGCTGGTGTTCAATCTGGTCATCGCGGCCATCACCCTCATCGCCCTGCATGAAATTTACTCTGCGCTGGGTTTTGAAAAGCAGGACTGGCCGCTGCTGGCTGTTCTGGTACCCTACACACTGCTCATCATGCTGTCGAGCTACAGCGTCTGCCGGGCGATGGTGATGCCCGCTTCCTTCCTCGTGGTGCTGTTCTATGCCATCTACCTTGTAGTGCGCAACGGCGTTATCAGCTACCAGAAAGCCAGCGGCCTCGCCATGTTTTCGGGCATTGTGATCTTCTGCTTCTACTCGTTCATCCGGCTCAAGGAGATGCTGCCGGTGGAGGAGTATGGCTACGACGCCATCTTCTTCATTCTGCTTATCCTCTGCTTCGCCTGGGGCGGCGATACCTGCGCCTACTTCGCGGGCCGCGCCTTTGGCAAGCATAAGCTCTGCCCGGTGGTCAGCCCCAAAAAGACGGTGGAGGGTGCTGTTGGCGGCGTGCTGGGTACGATGGTGTTCGGTGTGCTGATCACGGTCATCTACTCCATCGCAGCAGACCGGATGGAAGAGTTCACCCGCTCCAACATTGGCGTATCCATGTATGTTATCATTGCGCTGCTGGCCTGTGTGGCTGCGGTGCTGGGCATCTACGGCGACCTGTTCGCCAGCGTGGTCAAGCGCCAGTGCGGCATCAAGGACTACGGCACCATCTTCCCGGGCCACGGCGGCATCCTTGACCGCTTCGACAGCGTGATGTTCATCGCGCCCTTCGTCACCATGGTGGTCATCGCAGCATTCTACAATTAAAATCAGCAGGAGATAGATTCTTTATGGCTAAGAAAATCACGCTGCTGGGCTCTACCGGCTCCATCGGCACCCAGAGCCTCGATGTCATCCGCGCTCAAGGGTATGAGGTGTTCGGCCTGTCGGCTCACAGCCAGACGGATAAAATTTTGCAGCAGATAGAAGAATTCCACCCGAAATACGTCTGTATGACCAGTGAGGCCGGTGCCGAAAAGCTTTCGGCTGCGCTGGCCGGCCGCGCCGATGCACCCAGGCTCCTGACCGGCCCGGAGGGCCTGAAGACCCTCGCCGCGATGGACGGCCCGGACGTGGTGCTGAACAGCGTGGTGGGCATCGCGGGCCTCGGAGCAAGCCTTGCCGCCATCGAGAGCGGCCATGACCTGGCCCTCGCCAACAAGGAAAGCCTCGTCACCGGAGGCCATCTCGTCACTCAGGCTGTGGCAAAGCACGGCGTCAAGCTGCTGCCCGTGGACAGTGAGCACTCGGCCATCTTCCAGTGCCTGCAGGATAAGGAGAGCGCCAAGAGCCTGACCAAGATCCTGCTGACGGCCTCCGGCGGCCCCTTCTTCGGCATGAAGACCGAAGAGCTGCGGGGCAAGACCAAGGCCGACGCCCTCAAGCATCCCAACTGGAACATGGGCGCAAAGATCACCATCGACAGCGCCACCCTGATGAACAAGGGCCTCGAGCTCATTGAGGCTGTGTGGCTGTTCGGTCTGCCTCCGGAGAAGATCCAAATCGTCGTCCAGCGCCAGAGCATCGTCCACTCGGCGGTGCAGTACAGCGACAACTCCATCATCGCCCAGCTGGGTGTGCCGGATATGCGTATCCCCATCCAGTATGCGCTGACCTATCCGGCCCGTGTGCCGGGCGTCGTGCCGGAGCTGGACTTCACCACCCTCAAGCTGCTGACCTTCGATGTGGCCGACGAGGAGACGTTCCGCTGCCTCGCCGCCTGCAAGAAGGCCATCAGGAAGGGCGGTCTCGGCCCCTGCGCCGCCAACGGTGCCAACGAGGAGGCCGTCAAGCTCTTCCTCGAGGATAAGATCGGCTTCCTCGATATCGGCCGTCTGGTGGAGGCTGTTGTGGACAGCGACAGCTTTGGCGGCGATTACACCCTGGCCGATGTGTATGAGTGCGACAAGATGGCCCGCGCCTTTGTGAGAGCGCACCTGTAAGGAGAACTGATGTCTTTTATTGTCACCTTTATTGCTGCGGTGTTCGTGTTCAGCGCCGTGATCGCCATCCATGAGTTCGGCCACTTCATGGTGGCAAAGCTCTGCGGCGTGCAGGTCAACGAGTTTTCCATCGGCATGGGGCCGGTGCTGTGCAAGCGGGTGCGCAAGGGCACCCAGTACAGCATCCGCGCCCTGCCCGTGGGCGGCTTTGTGGCGCTGGAAGGGGAAGAGAGCCCTGAGAGCAAACAGGCGGAGGAACGGTCAAACCCCTCAGCCGCCGATGGCGGCAGCTCCCCTGATAGGGGAGCCCTTGGCATAGCGGAGACTTCCTCCGAGGAGGAAAAGCCTGCTGGTATTCCTCTGAATGAGGCCCCTGTCTGGCAGCGTGCCCTCATCATGCTGGCGGGTGCCGGGATGAACTTTGTGCTGGGCTTTGTGGTCATGGCCATCCTCATCACGGCCCAGAACGAACCCATCACCAGCAAGGTCCTCTATCAGGTGGAGGAAAACGCCCTCTGCGGCCAGACCGGCCTGCAGGCAGGGGATAAGATCCTTGCGGTGAACGGCCGCCGCTGCTTTGTGGCAAACGATATCCTCTATGAGCTGATGCGCACTGAGGACTACACCGCCGATTTCACCG